>Ga0209386_1000060_pt1 | contig 58070 bp, 33 predicted proteins | sample NGEPertwo_FD_184510 | JGI IMG/M metagenome (GOLD analysis project Ga0209386, IMG submission 184510) | Arctic peat soil microbial communities from the Barrow Environmental Observatory site, Barrow, Alaska, USA - NGEE Permafrost154B-two... | ecosystem: Environmental > Terrestrial > Soil > Wetlands...
AAATAGTTTCATGGTGTATCTTTTCTTAAAACTAATAAAAATGGATACACAATAAAAGGCTGCATATAATTAATTATCAACAATTTGATGTTTATAGACAGACTCTAAATAGTCGAAATAAGTGATTGGTCGCAAGGATCACAAATAAGTCAGTCCCGGGAGATCAGCTTAAAATTGGTATTTAAAACTCAGCATTGTTTTAAAATTTCGGGGTAATCCCGGGTAATAATAGCGCGGAGCCTGAGTTCCCACTGCACTTGCATTAATCAGAATCATGGAAGCATAATGAGTATCCAGCACATTCTGAACTCCGGAAGTAATACTGACGGAAAGGTTTTGATACGATTTTTCGTATCCGGCCATGAAGTTGGCCAGTTGGTATGCATTTGAATAAATGGAATTGTCATCACTCATCGGCATCCGGCCAATAGTCTGGTAATGCAGGTTCAGGAAAAAGCCTTTGGCATGTTTGGTTTCCAGCATCCAGTTGGTGATTGATGCTGGAGTTCCTGTTAGTTTATTTCCAGAATAGTCATTTCCATTGTCCACAAATTCCGAAAATCGGTAGCGAGTCAGATTGGCATTCATCCTGAAAAAAGTCGACCACATCGGCCGGTCGATCAGATGAGCATCCAGTTTAAATTCAATACCCGGATGATTGGTTCCTCCGGCATTAATTCCCACGTAGGCATCTTCTGCGGTTCTCCGGGCAACCAGTAAATTCTTTACCTTCATGTAATAGGCCGAAACTTCAACAGATAACATTTTACTTAAAAAAGCTTTGATTCCCAGTTCATGATTCCATCCGGTTTCAGGTTTGATCGATGTGTTTCGTTGTCCGCCGGGCATCAGGGTTTCTTCCAGGGTAGGAGGGGAGAACCCGTGACTAAAGACTGAAAAGAGCCTGAGTTTTTCAGAAATAATCCAGGTAGCAGCCAGTCGTGGAGAAACGACCGGATTGAACTGATGGTTTCCGCTTTGGTCTCCGTCTGCAAGGAAATGATCGTCGTAATTGTAGCTGGTCTGATTCCAGTTCAAACCGAATGAAATCAGAAATTGTTCATGAAAATTCAGATCGGTCAGGAAAAATACATTGTTGTATCTGCGAAATTCCTGATTGTCGGACAACAGATTTCCGGCAGCGCGATTGTTATTCTGAAGTGTTTGCCAGCTGTAGTTTTCGTTGAAATATTCGTCCCCAAAAATTAAACGAAACGTGCTGTTTCCTGAAGTATATTTTTTCTCCAAAACCGAACGAAATCCAAGGTAATGATTCTTTTCCTGAAGAATATTGAATGGGCGCAACTCGTTGTTCTTGTTAAACGAACCAAAGGTGCTGATTTTCGCCAGCCAGTTTTTATTCAACAACTGCTGAACTGAAATTCCTCCAAAAGCTTTGGTGTAATCTTCATAACCCCTGGTGGCTGCCCAGTTGGCTGCAGCCTTTTCCGGAGTATCCTGAAACGTTTTCAGATCGACAGAGCTGGGAATAAAAGCATCCATTTTGATGAATGCAGCGAGCAAATCAATCTTTGTTTTGTTTTTGGTAACCGATGATGTCCATGTTAAATTATGCCGGTTGGTCGCATTGTTCTCGCGGTAGCCATCCGAATGAATCCGGGAATAAACCAGCGAATGGCCTGCATTGGATCCGGCAATAGCAATCTTCGCGGTGTATTTGATGGTTTGAAACGAACCAATGGAAACCTGTTGGGCAAATTGACTCTTAACCGGAGTTAGCGGATTAAACAACAACACGCCGCCAAGGCCTGAGCCGTAAAATCCCGAAGCTGGTCCTTTGATAATTTCGATATCAGCAATTTGTTCCAGATCCAAATCTTCGAGCGTGGTTTCGCCAACTCCGTTGGTTAACGGAATATCGCCGTAATAGGCTCTTATTTTGTTGCTTCCGTACGGTGAACGTGTTCCGATTCCGCGAATGGTCATCCGGTTTGTGTTGATGGAGCCACTTTGCATCCATATACCGGCAACTTTATTTACTGATGGGGCAAGCGTAAATGATGGTTCCTGAAGCAGTTGCCTGTTGTTAATTAAACCGATAGAACCGGGTGTGTCGCGCAGTCTTTTTTCCGAATTAAAAGCTTTTACAGTTACTTCCTGGATCGTTACATTTTCAGGAATTAAGTGGATCTGGAGATTGGTTTTTCCGGAAGAAACAGAAAGGCTGAATGAATAATAACCTTCAGCTTTAAAAATGAGTAAGGATGTTAAATCAGATGTCTGCAACTCAAATGTTCCATCCGAAAAATGATATTCCGTTGAATCAGCCCAAATGGTGAATGCAGAAACCGGCCAATCTGTTTCGGCATCCAAAACCTTTCCGTTGAATTGGTGCTGAGCTTGTAACGAAAACGATATCAGAAAAAAGAATACCGGAAATAAATTCCGGTATACTGTTTCGATTTTTACTGATGCAATATTCATTGAATCAGTCCTTTATTTTCTTTGGCTTACACAGTTTATCTTCCTTTTTGGCTTTCCGTTCGCATTTTTTACAAACGTATTTTGCGTCGTCCTTTTCTTTGTAATCGTCGTTTTTACACTGTGTTTTTGACATTTGCTAAAGTTTATCCTGTTCGATGTGTTGAAGAACAACTGTAACCGGATAATTGTTTTTTAAATATTCAGCCATTTTCTCGGCAGCATAAACAGAACGGTGCTGTCCGCCGGTACAACCGAAACTCACACACAAATGCGAAAACCCTCTTAACGAGTATACTTCAACCGAATGTGACACCAGGCTAAAAACGGGCGCCAGAAAATCGGCTATTGTTGATTTTTCTTCCAGAAACTCCTGAACCTGTGGATCTTTTCCCGTCAGATGTTTGTATTGCTCATATCGTCCCGGATTGTGAATGGCACGGCAGTCGAACACATATCCGCCACCATTTCCTGAAGGATCTGGCGGAATTCCTTTTTTATAGGAAAAACTACTCACCCGCACTGTCAGGCGGTCATCTGTCGGACTAATTGTTCTCAGAAAAGCAGATTCAGTTACCGCTTTGAGAACTTTAAATAATTCGGGCAGTTTAACTTGAATGGTATTTTTAGCCAGCAGAGTTTCCATATTTTTCAGGGCAAACGGGATACTTTTCAGAAAATGCTCCTTCTTTTCATAGAATCCCCGGAATCCATAAGCTCCCATGGCCTGCATGATCCGGATCAGTACGTATCCGCCAAACAGGTCTTTAAATTTCTCACGGTCAATGTGTTTATACTGACTCAGTTCGTCGAGGTAAAATTCAAGTAATTCGTCCCGTTCTGCCTCCGGAATATTGGCTTTGGCATCGTAAAGGAGCGAAGCCAGATCGTACTGAAGTGCACCTTTCCGTCCACCCTGGTAATCGATAAAATAAACCTGTCCGTCTTTCAGCATCACATTTCTCGACTGAAAATCGCGGTACAGGAATGCATTGTTGTCAACTGCCAGCAGATAGTCGCTGAAGGCCTGAAAATCATCTTCCAGAGCTTGTTCGTCGAAAGGTATTTTGGCCAGTTTCAGGAAATAGTACTTGAAATAATTCAAATCCCACATCATCGATTGTTTGTCGAATGCCTCACGTGGGTAACAAACAGTGTAATCGATATCTTTTCCGGCTACCAGCTGAATTCGGGGTAGCTGACGCAGTACCTTTTTGTACTCTTCCACAATTTTTTCTGAAAATCCTTCTGTCTCGCGCGTTTTGCTCAGAAAATCGAATAAGGTGGTATTTCCCAAATCATCCTGAAGGTAGGTTTGCTGGTCGTTGCTTACCGCATAGATTTGAGGAACCGGTATGTTTTTATTCCTGAAGTGAGCCGAAAATTCCAGAAATGCCTGATTTTCTTTGACGTCCTGATTGTGAGCACCGATAACCTGATGGCTCGCGCTTTTTATCCGGGCATATTCGCGGTATGAACCCGATGCCGGTAATTGTTCGAACAAGGTAACTTCTTCTTTGAAGTGTGATTCAAACAAGCTGATTAGCTGATCTTTTATTTTTAATTCCAAGCTGTATTGATTTTAATTGTTTTGTTTATCCAGTGCTTCTTTTATTCGTTTCAGTTGATCTTTTGGATATTTCTCATCAGGTTTCAAGCTTAAAGCTTTGTTGTAATTGAAACGGGCAATGCCGAAATTCTCTGACTGCAATGCCTGATCTCCTTCTTCAATGAGTTTTCTGTATTGCTGATTTTGCTGATCGCGTTGATCCTGTTCAATAAGTTTCTGAATATCTTTAAGTTTTATCCGCGGATAGTTCTCGTCTTTTTTCATCGAAATGGCCTTGTAATAATAAAAACGGGCAATGGCAATGTCTTTATTAAAATAGGCTTCATCGGCTTTGTTAATCAGGTCACGGTATTCTTTTTCTTCTTTTTCAGAAAGCAGTGAATTGGTCAGAGCCAGAATTTCTTCAATCCGGTCTTTCGGATATTTTTCCCACGATTTAATGTCAAGAGCCTTGTAGTAGAAAAACTTAGCGATGGAGTAGTTCTTGCTTGAAAAAGCTTTGTCTGCCTCAGTAATGGCCTGATCGTAACCTGAACGATCGATTGCTGAAAGTTCTGAATCTATCAGTTTTCGGATTAGTTCAATCTGATTTATGGGGTATTCTTCTTCAGGTTTTATATCGTTTGCCTTATAATAATAGAAACGAGCTATTGCATAGTCTTTGACACCAAATAATTCGTCGGCTTTTTTAACCGCTTCGTTGTAATCTGCAACTGGTTTGAATGACTGAGCCCGTATTTCGGTAGCCCGTGCTGATTCTGTTGGATTGTAAATAGGTTTACTTACCGTATTGGCATTTTCTGTCTCAGGTAATTTTGAAGCATATGTTTCCGCAGATTTAGACTCATTCATCAATTTGTCGATCAGCTCTATCTGATTTTTCGGATAGGATTCGCCGGGTTTTATAACCGATGCCTGTTTGTATTGAAGTTTTGCATTGGGATAGGTTTTTTCGCGGAATGAATTATCAGCAACCGAAATAGCCTGCCTGTATCTTTCATCGATATTCTGCTGTGATTGGGCAAGCTGGTCCTTTTTACGCTGCTCAATCAGTTTGTCAATTTCAATTATCCGTTCAGCAGGGAGCTTTTCGTCAGGGTTAAGCGATTGAGCGGTCAGAAACTGCATTCTGGCAGATGTGAATTGCTCATCCTTTAGCGATTTTTCAGCTTTCTCCATAGCATCCTTGTAGGCTTTGTCTTGAGCCAAATTACTGATAGCTGCTAAATTTGCATCTGCAATTTTTTGATTGACTTCTTTCAGCCTGTTTGTTGGATAAGATTCTTTTGGCTTGATGGTTAAGGCCTCGCCGTAAGCCGTTTTAGCATTTAACCATTCAGAAGCATCAAAGGCTTTGTCCGCATTTGTTATTGCATTGGTATAGTTTTGCTCGCTGGCGGCTAGTAACGACAGAATTTTGCTGATCTGTTGTTTAGGATAATCTTCATCCGTTTTTATCGCCGAGGCGTTACGGTATTCAGTCAATGCCTCATTCAGTTTCGCCTCTGAAAAATATCCATCAGCAAGTTTGATGATCCGCAGGTATTCCGTTTCCTGCTTGGTAAACAGTTGGATCTTGTCTTCAATATCTCTGATCAGCTTCTGGATGATGCTTTTTTGCAAAGGATTGATCGTAATTGCATCCTGGTATTTCTCAATGGCCTGAAGATAGCGTTTGTTTTGTTCGTGTTCTTTGGCAGTGCTCATTGCCAGGTCAAAAGCCTGGTCTTTGACCATTTGAATGGAATCCTGCGCCGATTTGCGTCGGGCAAGCGCTTTATCTTTTTCTTCCTGTGCCAGCAGGATGTCAATTTTGGCAATCTGGTCTTTTGGATATTTTTCGTTTGGTTTGGCTGTAAGTGCAGTTGTATAATGTGAACGGGCAATAGTATACTGTTTTTCGGCAAACGATTTGTCGCCTGCAGCAATCGCATTCGTATAGAATTCCCTGTCTGCTTTTTCTTTCGCCAGACGCTGGGATTCTTCCATCGCAGCAAGTTTGGCTGTTTCTTCGAGCTGTGCCAGCATCGTGTTAATTTCAGCAATCCGAAGAGGTGGTATTGGTTCGTCAGGCTTCATATTGGCCGCATCCTGATAAGCATCACGGGCTTCTTTAAGCTTATTCGCCTGGAATGCATCCTGAGCAAGCTTAACCAGCTGAGCGTACTGACGATTCGTTTCATCTGCATTTCTCAATTCATTTAAAATCTGATCAATTTTTGCAATCTGCTCATTCGGAAAAACTTCCGCTGGTTTTAACGTTAACGCTTTTTGATATTTCTCTTTTGATGTAAGGTAGTTCTTGTTACTGAAATCGTTGTTTGCTTCAGAAATTGTAGCATTATACTGATCGTCAAGTTTTTTCAGACGGTTATTTTCAGCTTCAATATCGGCTTTCTTTTGATCAATTTTCTTCAATTGCTGTGTTGCATACAGATCAGCCTTTTTGTAATTAAGTGCCTTTTGGTATGAAACAGTGGCTTCGTCATACTGATTTAAGCCGAATGCCTCATCAGCGATTGAAATAGAAGTTTTGTAGTTCTGTTCATTTTGCTCTTTCAATAGTTTTTCAATAAGTGCAAGCTGATCGGCTGGATATTTTTCGTCTGATTTGATTAGCAATGCTTCCTTGTAAACCAGTTGGGCGGACTTGTATTCTTTGTTGCTGAACTGTTTGTCAGCCCGTTGAATTGCCTCCATGTAGGCTTCCCTGATGCCTTTTAATTCCGTTTCTTTCCGGGTTTGTTCAGCAAGCAAAGTATTAATTTCACTGATTCTTTGAGGTGGCAGGGTTTCTGAAGGTATCAGATTACGAGCTTTCGTAAATGCATTTTTGGCTTTAGCCAGTTCTTTGTTCTTTAGTAAATTCTCACCTTCGGCCATAGCTTGATTAAAATCGGCCTTCGTTTTGGCTTCAGCTTCCTGCCGGGCAAATACATCGTCAATTTTCCGGATTTGTTCTTTTGCATAAGAGTCTTCAGCTTTAATCACCAGCGCTTTTCTGTATTCAGCCTGGGCATTTGGATACTCTTTTTTATCAAGTAACTTGTCAGCTTGAGCAATTAGCATCTGATATTCCTTTTCTTTCTGCGCTTTGTCCTTTTCCTGCTGATCAAGAAGGGCAAGTAACTGATCGATTTCGTTAATTCGTCCGTTTGCAAAAACATCTTCCGGTTTGTACTGAATGGCCTCTTTGTAAACTGGTAGGGCATTCTGATAATTTTTCTGATCGAAAAACCCATTGGCTTTGGCAATCGCGTTCCTGTATTTTTTATCGAGTTCGGCTTTTTGTTTTTCAGTAATTTCAAGAGCTTTTACCAAATCCTGAAGTTCAGCAACACGATCTGTCGGATATGATTTTTCAGGAAACAGCGTTTTAGCTTCCAGGTATTTCGCTAAAGCCATCTGGTATTCTCCCCGTTGATAATGAGCATCGGCTTCATTGACCAGCTGATCGAAATTCTTCTGTTTGGTTGCTAAATCCTGAGCATTCTCTTTCGATATGAACTGTGATTCCTTTTTAACATTAACTGCCTTTAATTTAGCTGTTTCAATCTGTTCAACAAGTTGTATGTCAGAAGTGTAACTTTCTTTTTGGAAGTTGTCAATATCTTTGCCGTAAAATATTCTTCCGGAGGGTTTTAGTGTGAAACTTTTGTCAATGCCTTCAATTTCTTTCAATAACTCAACAACCATAGGGAAAGGCGGAAAATCATTGTCGCGTTTCCATACTTCCTGTGGTATCTCGGTCGAGACGATGATGATTTTATTGAAATGCCCTGGAAATTTAAAATTTAAGCTGTATTCATTAAAAAATTCCAGATCGAACTTGAACCTACCATTTTTAGGAATGTCGATATTTGGAATTTTCTCTCCGTTTTTCGTTACTTCAATGACGCCAACGCCTGATTCTCCCGATTCAGGTACAATCTTACCTGTAATCTCAAATTTTTTGTTGCTTTGCGCCTGCGATGTAAGCTGAAACAAAAACATAAAAATCAGAAAAATCCATATTCCTATCTGACCAATCTTTTGCATATATGTTTAGTTTCAATCAATATTTTACGACATAGAAACCTCTTTTGAGGTTTCTATGTCGTAAAAATAACCAAATCAATGAAAGGATGTGCATTTGGGACCTGTTATTAATAACAATATTTTGGTTAAAAAGCAATAATAATTAAGCGGCCATAGTGCCGAAATGCCATATTCTATTGACATGTTGATGATTTTTGATTGAGTTCGGGTTAATAGCAAACAGGCAAAAAAATCCAATTAGCATTAAGGTGTTATTAAACAGTATATTATAAGTGGCCATCCAATATGAGTTTTCCCGGGTTTGCGAATTGTTCAGCTGCATACCAATCAATTAATGACAGTTCATTATCCTGAAGGCAATTTGGCGAAGGAGTCTTTACTGCTCCAAGATGGAAATTTAGCCTTGTGTCCGCATCGATTACTGAAAGTCCAGGAATTTCAATTCCACGAAGAGCCCGACCAAAAGTATCCGATTTTATGGGTGCCATAATTGAAGTAATTGACTGGTAGTTATTCCTTTAAGAATACAAATCCCTGCGGTTTTATACTCATAAATAATCAGTTGTTTTGCTGTAAATCACATAAATAACTAATTTTTAACCGAAGTATTGAAATTAAAATAGACAATTGAATATTATACCCTCACTATCCGTTATAGAACCGAATTATTCAATATTGATGATATTTATTTAGCGGGTGTTTTACAATACGTGTTAATAGAAACCATAAAATCAGTTCATTACCAGCTGGTTGAGACAAAACCATAAATTTCCATCGCTGTGAAAATAAAACACTTCAAATTGGTCGAGCAGTTGTTGGAGGAATAGTTTAGGATGATAAAATATATATGATGGATCTACTCGAAAAATTTGAAGTTATTAAGGTTGAAAGCCTGGTTGATAAAATCATCAAGCAAATCAGGGACTCAATTGCAACCGGACAGCTAATGCCTGGTGATAAGCTTCCATCCGAACGCCAACTTTCAGTTCGTTTTGGCATTGGCCGTACTTCTGGTTTGTTTTTTAACTGTACAAGGAAATGACAGAAGTACAATTATTTGATAGGATGTATGAGCGCCACCTTATCAGACAACGAGACATAAATAACTCGTATCTACGAATTTAAATGTGTTAAAGTAGAATTAGATGCTGTTTCAGAAATTGAAACTATTCTGTTTTCAGTTTTTGCTCTTCCTTATCCGCCTCAAGAACTCCATTTACCGAGCCGTGTAATAGTAGCAGTCGTTTGGCTTTGACCTCGTCGTAACCCAGTTCTGCCATGATCATGTGGGTTCCGCGGTTAATTAGTTTTTGGTTGGTCAACTGCATGTTCACCATTTTATTACCTTTCACACGTCCCAGTTTAATCATCAGCGAAGTGGTGATCATGTTCAGGATTAATTTCTGAGAGGTTCCCGATTTCATGCGTGTGCTGCCCGTTAAAAATTCAGGACCGACAATGGCTTCGATGGCAATGTCCACGTTTTGGGCCAGGCTACTTCCTGTGTTGTTTACGATGCAGCCAGTCAGAAGTCCTTTTGAACGGGCTACTTTTACGGCACCAATAACATAGGGCGTTTCTCCTGAAGCTGCTATTCCAACAATCGTGTCCAATTCGTTCACCTTAAACTTTTCAAGATCTTTCCAGCCTTGTTCAATGTCGTCTTCAGCCATTTCAACCGCTTTACGAATGGCTTTGTCGCCACCGGCAATCAGACCAATTACCTGGTCGTATCCAACCCCGAATGTTGGAGGAATCTCGGAGGCATCCAAGATGCCAAGGCGGCCGCTTGTTCCGGCACCCATGTAAAACAATCTTCCACCTTTTTTCATGCGCAGATAAACCTGTTCAACCAGCTTCTCAATCTGAGGAATGGTCTGTTCAACTGCCGGTAATATTTTTTTATCTTCTTCGTGAATGCTTACTAAAATCTCTTTGACCGATTTTTTTTCCAACTCGTTGTACAGTGAATCGGCTTCGGTTATACTTGCTGTTGTCATTCGGCTTAGTTGTTATAATATTTTTCTAATCCATCAATTGGATCTTTAAGAATCCGTGTCTGTTCTAATTTGAAAATTCTGGCTGTTTCATTCAATATCTGACTGAAATGCCAGGCCACTGAGCCAATAAAACCAATCTGGTAGTTTTTGTAATCCGGAAGTTTGCTGACGTTTCGTTCAAAGAATTCCATGAAATTCCGCTGAACAAATTTCTGGCAGTAAACAGACTCAATATGTTCCGATAAAAATGGTGTAAACTGAGCCAGAAACTGATTGGGTTTTTCAGCACGGTAAACACGGTTTAATGCTTCTTCGCGGGTCAGCTTGAAGCGCTGGGTGAATTCTTCCCGCAAAATTGGTGGCATAACTTCCTTGAAATAGTCGCCGAGAAGCTTTCTGCCCATGACAGCACCGCTACCTTCGTCGCCAAGTATGTATCCGAGTGGAGAAACTCCGCCAGTAATTTTTTCACCATCGTAGATGCACACATTCGAACCGGTTCCAAGGATGCAGGCAATTCCGGCCTTCTTGCCGAATAAAGCCCGTGCAGCTCCAAGTACATCGCTGTACGTTTCAACGATTGCATCGCTGTAAATCCGGACTAAGGCTCTTTTGATGATGTCCCCTTTTTCAGCATTGATAATACCCGTTCCGTAAAAGAATATTTCCTGAATGCCTTCACCGGTTAGAGGAAGAAGATGCATTTTTAGATCCTGAAAAATATCTTCCTCGTTTCGAAAAAACGGGTTGATGCCTGAAGTCATTATATCTTTAACTTCCCCTGAATTTCCGATCAGCTTCCAGGCTGTTTTAGTCGATCCACTGTCTGCGATTAGTTTCATTGATTGGTGTTGTTTTGTGGTAGCAGAGTAATTGCTCCTTAATGGTGTAAAGATAAGCAAATAGAAATTAAAATAAACGTATCATGTAACATGTATTACCAATATTTGAAAATTCATAAATTATACTATTTTTGATCCGTGATTGGAGCGAATGTCGACAGTGAACTGTTTTCGCCGGAAGCTTCGCTCATCAATGATTTTTACCATTAAATAATGAGAACTATTAAATGTCGTATTCTGGTTATAACAATGTGCCCTTTCAAGCGAGATGCCTGTAATTGATTTTACCACAGATTACTCAGATAACCACAGATTTAAAAGCTATATATATCTTAATCTGTGTGAATCTGAGTAATCTGTGGTGTTAATTTTCACTCGTGGAAGCAGCAGAGCTGCAAAACGAGTATTTATAACTCTGTTTGAAAAACACGACATTATTTCGTTTCTATTAGTTAAATAGTGTAAATCTTATTCTGGCATTTATTTAATCCCAAACCTGAAAAACCCGAAACAATTATGAAAATATATTTTCTTCTGGTTTTTATTTCTCTGATTTCTTTCAGAGCTTCAGCTTTAGGAGTGATCCGTATTAATCAGCTTGGATATTTACCTCATTCAGTTAAGGTTGCTGTGTATATTTCTGACGAAAAAGAAGTAATGACATCCTTTCAGGTGTATGAAACTCTTTCAGGAAAACTGGTTTTTGAAGGTAAACCTGAGTTTGCTGATCCTGAAGTCTGGGGAATGCAAAGTGCTTACCGGTTGAATTTTACTTCTTTTCAGCAAAACGGCGGATACTGTCTGAAAACCGGAGATGTTGTTTCTCCTTCGTTTTGTATTTCAGCGGATGTTTATAAAGGTACGGCCGATTTTATCCTGAATTACATGCGTCAGCAGCGATGCGGTTTTAATCCGTATCTCAACGATTCCTGTCATACGCATGATGGAATTATTGTTGATGATCCGACCCGCACGGGCGAACGAATTGATGTAACCGGCGGCTGGCACGATGCTTCCGATTATTTACAATATACTACAACATCGGCCAATGCCATTTATCAGCTGTTGTTTGCTTACCAGCAAAATCCATCGGTTTACGGCGACCGGTACAATGCAAGTGGCCGTCCCGGAGCCAATGGTATTCCGGATATTCTGGATGAAGCGCGCTGGGGTTTGGAGTGGCTGCTGAAAATGAATCCGGCGAAGAATGAAATGTACAACCAGATTGCCGATGACCGCGATCACGTGGGCATGCGCCTTCCAACTGCAGATACGCTTGGTGGCTATGGACTTGGCAAATATCGTCCGGTTTATTTTGTGACCGGAAAGTCACAGGGACTTGGTAAATATAAAAACCGGACAACAGGTGTTTCATCAACAGCCGCCAAATTTTCGTCATCATTTGCATTGGGCGCTTCCGTTTTTAAGAAGATCGATCCGGCTTTTGCTGATCAAATGCTCGGGAAATCGAAGGAAGCCTGGAGTTTTGCAAATTCTGATCTGGGAAATTGCCAGACAGCCTGCATGGTTTCTCCTTATTTTTATGAAGAAGACAATTACGTTGACGATATGGAACTGGCTGCTGCTTCGTTGATACCCTTGGAAAAACAGACTGATTTTCAGGGCAAAGCCAAATATTGGGGCGAGTTGGAGCCGGTAACTCCCTGGATGGAACTGAACCGTGCCCGTCATTATCAGTATTATCCGTTTATAAATCTGGGACATGCACTGCTTGCAAAATCAACGGATCAAGCCATTTCAGTTGAATTTTCCGGTCTGATGAAACAAGGTTTGGATCAGATAAAAAAGTATGCTTCAAACGACCCGTTTCGGATTGGGGTGCCGTTTGTGTGGTGCTCAAATAATTTTGTTGTTGCGGCGGCAACACAGGCGATGTTGTACCGAAAAATAACAGGAGATAACAGTTACGAAGAAATGGAAGTGGCTTTGACTGATTGGTTATTTGGCTGCAATCCGTGGGGAACTTCCATGATTTGCGGGCTTCCGGCAGGTGGCGATTATCCTGAAAGTCCCCATTCGTCCATCACTTATATCCTGAAAGAAACCACAACCGGCGGCCTGGTCGATGGAGCGGTCAATGCGAATATTTACAGGAATCTCCGTGGAATCCATTTGCTTGAGGCGGACGAATATGCTGCTTTTCAGAACGGGAAGGCTGTGTATCATGACGATCCTGGTGATTATTCTTCCAATGAGCCAACCATGGATGGCACTGCCAGTTTGAGCTATTTGCTTTCGTCGCTGGAGTCAGATAATAAACCGGATATAAGCGTGTTGGATAGTCAGGGAGCATTGATTCGGAACAATCCGGATGAAAAGAAAGTGTACCTTATTTTTTCGGCTCATGAATATGCTGAGGGAGGAGAAGTGGTTGTTCAAACATTGAAGAAATTCAAGGCTAAAGCTTCGTTTTTCTTTACCGGATATTTTTATTCCAATCCTGAAAATAAGTCACTTATCCATAAACTTTTGGCTGATGGTCATTATCTGGGTGCACATTCAGATGCTCATTTGCTGTATGCTGAATGGACCAAACGTGATTCGTCTTTGGTTGATCAGGCATGCTTTACAACTGATTTGAAAGCTAATTATCAAAAAATGGAAGCTTTTGGTATTAATCCTGAAAAAGCAAATGTATTTTTACCTCCGTACGAATGGTACAATGCCGAAAGTGTGGAATGGAGCCGACAGTTGGGATTAAAAGTTATTAATTTTACTCCGGGAATACGCTCAAATGCAGATTATACAAGTCCGGAAATGAAGAATTACCGGTCGTCGGAAATGATACTGAATGATATTGAAGCTTTTGAGAAAAATGATCCTAATGGATTGAATGGTTGTATTGTGCTAATACACCTGGGTACAGTGCCTGAGCGAACAGATAAATTTTACAATCGGCTGGGAAACCTTCTTTCTTTTCTGAAGAAAAAGGGATATTCCACCGAACGATTTTAATCAATTAGGATATCGGATATGTTCAATTTAAAGAATAAGTTTTTGTCATACCAATTGAAGAAAGTGCCCCTGATTTTGATTTTTTTGCTTGTTTTTCTGATGCTGTTTGTGTCCTGTCATTCAACCGTAAGTAAGTCGTTTAAACTTGCTGAAGTTGAGCAGCTGGTTCACTCCGGAAAGCTAAAAAAGGCTGAGTTGATTGTTGATTCGGTTAAAGCTACCGGCACTTTGACCGGCACTGACTGGCAGAAATTAGATTCGATTATTGAAACAGGTCGTCGTATTCGTCTCGATTTTTGTTTGACAGAAGATGATACCAGAGCGAAGTTGATCAACTATTACCCCGATTTGGATACTAATCTTCTTCAGCAATGGGAAAGAACTCACAAACTTGAAGTGCGCACAATTGATGGTGAAAAGCGCTATTTCAAGAATGCGGTGAGTAACTTGTTTCTGCTTGACGATTCGGCTCGTAATCACAAGATAAAAGTAGATGGTTTTCAGCTTGATTCGCTGGATCTTTTTTGTATTCAGCGTACCCGGAAAATTATTTCGGCAACAAAAGTTTCCGGAGAAACTGTTCTTCCGGTTCATATGAAACTGAATTACACCATTCAGGTCAAACCGAATGCAGTACCCGACGGTGAAACGATTCGATGCTGGATGCCTTTCCCAAGAGAAGGAAATGCAAGGCAAAAAAACGGTAAACTCCTGAAGTCTGATCCTGAAAAAGCGGTTGTTGCTTCGGAAGATAAGCTTCAGCGGTCGGTATATCTGGAGCGGAAAGCAGTAAAAGATCAGCCAACTACTTTTCAAATCGAGTTTGAAGTCGAAACATCAGCTCAGTATTTTGATCTGAATTCCGAAGATATTAAACCGTACAATACGGCAAGTGCTGTTTACAGGGAATATACCAGCGAACGGGCACCTCAGATTTTATTCTCTGAAAAAATAAGGCGCTTGGGAGATCGTATCGTTGCCGGAGAAACCAATCCATTAAAAAAGGTTCAGAAAATATACGATTGGATTAACGATTCAATTCGTTGGGCCAGTGCTTTGGAATATAGTATTATACCCAATATCCCTGAATATGTGCTGGAAACCTCTCATGGTGATTGTGGCATGCAAACCTTGCTGTTTATGACTTTGGCACGGTCGCAGGGTATTCCTGTAAAATGGCAAAGCGGCTGGATGCTTCACCCGCGTCATGTCAATCTGCACGACTGGTGTGAAGTGTTTTACGAGGGTATTGGCTGGGTTCCGCTCGATCAGTCGTTCGGATTGCAGAATGATGCAGATGAAAAAGTTCATCATTTTTACCGCTCCGGAATTGATTCGTACCGGCTGATTGTGAATGATGATTATGCGCGTGAACTGTCGCCAAAGAAAAAATACATGCGCAGCGAACCTTACGATTTTCAACGTGGAGAGCTGGAGTGGGAGGGTGGCAACCTCTATTTTGATCGGTGGAGCTGGCACATGGATGTGGAATACAAATGAGTTTAAAGTTCCAAGTTCCAACTTGAGCATTGAATAAGAGAATAAACGTGAAAGTTTAGTAGTATTTAAGTGTGTGTGATACAGTTCATAATAGAATGACTGGACAGCGATAGAATGAAGTTGGGGGTTTAGCCCAGTATGGGCGAAATATTGGTAGCCCGGGGCAAAACGACGAAGGAGTGTCGCCCCGGGTATGAAAGAACGAAAGAAAGCCGTCCGGTCAAAAGAATTTTTCAAGGCATAAACCTTTTTTCGGACGGAATTGAATTCGCGATCAAAAAATGTAGTTAAATAAGAGTGGATTCGGTAAATAATTTGAATGAAACGACTCCGAAGGAGTCAAATATGAATAAGCCCGGGTGAAGGGAAACGGATCCCGGGGATAAAATGAAGAAGTAAAACTTGGCGTATCCAATAGTCAACATTGAAACGATAAAGTTGTATGCGCCGCATATTCAGTGATTGGGAAAAAGAAGCTGAATGTCAAACGAATAATAATCAAAGAAGCTACCGTATGCTTCAACTTGAAACTTAATTAATGAGCACTCTCGTCGTATTAATAGTCATTATCTCTTTTTTTTCAATGCTTTTGGGTGTTTCACATTTCACTTCCAAAAATGTAAACAGCGAGACTTTTTTTACCGGAAACCGCAAATCACCCTGGTATCTGGTAGCTTTTGCCATGATCGGAAGTACCATTTCCGGAGTTACTTTTATCTCGGTTCCGGGCGAAGTAGGCAATTCAGGCTGGACATACCTTCAGTTTCTGCTGGGGAACTTTGCCGGATACTGGGCCGTGGCTTTGGTGCTCATCCCGTTGTATTATAAATTACGGCTGGTTTCTATTTATACTTATCTCGATCAGCGATTCGGAAATGGATCGTATAAAACGGGTTCTTTCTTTTTCATGGTTTCACAAACCATTGGTGCTTCATTTCGCATGTATCTGGTTGCCGGTGTTTTGCAAATCGCTTTTTTTGATGCGCTTGGAATTCCTTTCTGGGCAACTGTCATGTTCACGATCCTTATGATTTGGGCTTATACTTTTCGTGCCGGAATTAAAACTGTGGTTTGGACTGATTCGCTGCAAACCATTTTTATCCTGGCGTCGGTTGTACTGACTATCATCATCATTTCAACTCAGTTGGATATGAGCATGGGAAAAATGATTCAGGCAATTGATGATCATCCGTACAGTAAAATATTCGACTGGGACTGGCGCTCGAAAACCAATTTTTTCAAACAGTTTTTGGCCGGATTGGGAATTGTGATCGTTATGAACGGTTTGGATCAGAACATGATGCAGAAAAGTTTGACTTGCAAAAACCAAAAGGATGCCCAGAAAAATATCTACTGGTTTAGTTTTGCTTTCATTATAGCTAATGTGCTTTTCCTGAGTCTGGGCGTTATGCTTTATATTTTTGCTGAGCAAAAAGGTATTCAGATTCCGACCAAATCCGACGATTTATTTGCTGTTCTGGCCCTCAATCAGTTTGGATTAATTGCCGGAATATTATTTCTGCTCGGGATCGTTTCCGCAGCTTATTCGAGCGCCGATTCGGCATTGACAGCCTTAACCACCGCTTTTTGTATCGATTTTCTGAGTCTCGATCCTAAAAGTCCGAATAGCAAACCAACGAGGATGAAAGTACACATTGCATTTTCTATCCTGATGTTTTTGGTGATTGTGCTTTTCCGGATCATCAATAACGACAGTGTGGTAACTGCTGTTTTTACCGTGGCCGGATACACTTACGGACCCTTACTCGGGTTGTTCGCTTTCGGAATTCTGACCAAAAAACAGGTTAAAGACCGGTATGTGCCCATTTTGGGAGTTCTGTCGCCAGTGTTGACTTACATCATCAATGTTAATTCGGAAGCCTGGCTGGGTGGTTATAAGTTTGGTTTCGAACTCTTGCTGCTTAACGGGCTGATCATGTTTGTGGGATTACTTATACTAACGAAAAAAGAGACTATTATTAATGAAAACAACCCAACGCTACCTCGCGCTTGATGTATTGCGCGGCATGACCGTCGCTGTGATGATTCTGGTTAATACCCCCGGAAGCTGGTCACACATTTATGCTCCTTTGGAACATTCAAAATGGCACGGTTGCACGCCAACCGATCTGATTTTTCCATTCTTCCTCTTTGTCGTTGGGGTTTCCATGTTTTTTTCATTCTCGAAATACGGCAACTCACTAAATAAGGAATCGCTGCTGAAAATTGGGAAACGAACTTTTCTGATTTTTGCCATTGGTTTGTTCCTGAATTCCTTTCCACAATGGACTACTGACTACTCCAGCCTGCGCATTATGGGCGTTCTGCAACGAATTGCGTTGGCCTACGGAATTGGTGCGGTGATTGTACTGGCAGCAAACCGGAAATACCTGCCATATATTGGTGCGGCAATCCTTTTGTTGTATTGGGGTTTGCTTTATACGCTGGGCGGAACCGATCCGTTTTCGCTTGAAGGCAATGTGACGATACCATTCGATACGGCTATTTTGGGTACTTCGCATCTGTACAAAGGATTTGGAATCCCCTTTGATCCGGAAGGTTTACTGAGCACCATTCCGGCCATTGTGACGGTGATTATTGGTTACCTGGTGGGTTCTGCTGTAAGAGAAACAGAAAAGAAACTGGTTCCGAAGAGACTGATTCAATTTGCCGTCATCTCAATTATTGCCGGTTTGATTTGGGATCAGGTTTTCCCAATTAATAAACCAATCTGGACCAGTTCGTATGTGCTTTATGCCGGTGGATGGGCCTGCATGGTGCTGGCCTTGCTGATTTGGATCATCGACCTGAAAGGTTATTCCAGATGGACTTCATTTTTTGTGGTGTTTGGTATGAATCCACTGTTCATTTTTGCACTCTCCGGACTTTGGGCCAGAGTTTTTGGACGGCTGGTTAAAATTGCCGGCCCCGATGGTGAGCTGATCAGTGGTTCGGCCTGGCTGTACAAACAGGTTTTTCTGCCATTGGCAGGCGAACTGAACGGTTCGTTGCTGTTCGCCATATTTCATGTGCTGATTTTCTGGCTGATTGGTTATGTCCTTTATAAGAAGAAGATATTTATAAAAGTGTAAAGTCTGGGCAAAGTGATTGGATACGAATGAACACGATAATGAAATGATAAGTAATCCGGTTAAATGGAAAATTTAAAAGATTATAACTGTGAAAATAATACCTGAAAATAGAAATTCAATTCCTGAAAAATGGAAATTTCGAAAGACATTAAAATCCGGAATACTCATTCTGATTTTGTTTTTGGTAACGATTCTACAAGGATGTCTTGTCCAATCCAAACGATTGCTGCAAAAAGCTGATGAGGTGTCTTCCGCATTTGCAAAAAAGGCTTCTGAAGGAACTGTCTATAAGTTTAAAGTGGATACCATCCGGATCAATCCGGAAACCAAAACGCTAAAACTGGAAATGAATCCGGTTTTCACCTATATTCCTTTTCGTCCGGAGAATACCAGCCAATATTACAATTGGTATACCGATCTGCTTGGCCGGAAATTCCGGGGATATTCCGTTTCCATCGAAAGTATGGGAAAAGATATTTCGGAACTTATTCCGAATTATTACCGCGAAAATTCAGTTAAATTGGATTCGTCACGGCTGGTGAAATCACCCGGGACAGTCATCCCGATTGTTCGGAATACTTCGAAAAACCTGACTCCTTCAAATGGTTTGAGCGATCGCAACATTGCCTTGTGGCACAGTCATGGCTGGTATTACGAGAATACGCTTGACCGCTGGGAATGGCAACGCGCCAGGGATTTCCTGACTGTCGAAGATATCTGGACGATGAGTTTTGTGGTTCCATACATCACCCCGATGCTCGAAAATGCCGGAGCCAATGTATTCCTTCCCCGCGAGCGCGATATTCAGACTCACGAAATTATTGTCGATGCTGATGGTTCAACGAAAGGTTCTTCCGTTCAGGAAACAGGACCTTCAGTTCAGTCTGGAAATGAAAAAGGTTTTGGGCTGAAAGTGCCGTTTCTGTTCGAGGGTGAAAATCCGTTTCAAATGGGACAAAGCCGTCAGATGTTGGCAAGGAAAAATGAAGATTCACAAATTAGCTATTTCCCTGAATTCCCTGAAACTGGTGAATATGCTGTTTATATTTCTTATATACAGGATGACAACAACGTAACTGATGCTCATTATACGGTTACACATTCCGGAGGGAAAACTGAGTTTTTGGTGAACCAGACGATGGGAGGCGGAACCTGGATTTATCTGGGAACTTTCAAATTTATAAAGGGTATTCATCCGGAAATCGGAAGTATTGAACTGATTAATCAATCGGATGAAACCGGCAAATATGTTTCGGCTGACGCAGTGCGGTTTGGAGGAGGAATGGGCAATATTGTTCGTGGAAATGCCGGGGATATGGATAATCTGCGGAAGCTCCGTGATGTGAAAGGATTTGCCATTGATTCGTCGAGCTGGATTCCTTTTGCCAGTCAACGTCCTAGGTATCAGGAAGCTGCCCGCTATTACCTGCAATATACCGGAATGCCTGATTCTCTTGTTTATATCCTGAACAAAACAAAAGTTGATTACTCGAACCGGGGAAAGGATGCTGCGATATACGCCAAACGTGAAAGCGGGAAAAACGATTACAAAGATGATTACCAGAGTCGCGGCGAATGGGTGGATTATCTGATGGGTGCGCCAAACGGGCCAACAGCAAATCCGGATATAAAAGGACTGAGAATCCCGGTTGATATGGCAATGGCTTTTCATACCGATGCAGGAACAACTCCGGATAGTACAATTATTGGTAGTTTGATGATTTATGATACCACAAATGGCCCAGACAGTTTTCCGAATGGACAGTCGAAATGGGCAAGCCGCGATCTGGCCGATATCGTGCAAACGCAGGTTGTTGACGATTTGCGGAAATTGTACGAACCGGAATGGACCCGTCGCGGAATGTGGAACAAACAATATTCGGAAGCCGCTCGTCCGAAAGTGCCGACTATTTTGTCCGAATTGCTTTCGCACCAGAACTTTGCGGACATGATGCAGGCCAATGATCCGCGCTTTAAATTCGATGTGAGCCGGGCATTCTACAAAGGAATCCTGAAATTTTTAGCCTTTCAGAACAATCAGAATTATGTGGTTCAGCCGTTGCCCGTCGATCATTTTCAGATGATTTTGGAAGGAGATCATGTTCGCCTGAAATGGAGTCCGGCGGTGGACAAACTGGAACCGACCGCAGTGGCCAAAACCTATAACGTTTATACCCGCATTGAAAATGGGGGATTCGATAATGGCCGCGAAGTCAATGAATCAACTTATGTGTGCAATGGCCTGAACCCGGGTGTCATATACAGTTTCAAAATTACCGCTGTAAACGATGGCGGCGAAAGTTTTCCTTCAGAAATACTGGCCTGCAGCCTGCCAACTGATGCTAAAAAACCGATCCTGATTGTAAATGCCTTCGACCGTATTTGTGGTCCGGAAGCTTTTGATAACGGTAAACAGGCTGGTTTTCTTACTGCTGAAGATGAAGGAGTCGCTTATAAAAACGACCTTGCATTTATTGGTGAACAATACGATTTCGACCGGAAGTCGCCCTGGAAAGACGACGATGCTTCAGGTTTTGGTTCGAGTCATGCCGATCATGAAACACGAGTGGTTCAGGGAAATACATTCGATTATCCGCTGGTGCACGGGCAAGCATTCAGGAGCAATGGTTTTGGTTTTATTTCGATGAGTGATGAAGTTTTCGAACAGCAAAAGTGGGATAAAAACGCTTTTTCAGCGCTCGATGTTATTTTTGGCGAAGAAAAAACGACCAGTCGCTTGTATGGTTTCGCCAGTAAGGATTTTACACTTTTTACTCCGGAAATGAGACTGGCAATTACCGAATATACTTCCGGAAAAAATGTGAAATTGTTCCTTTCAGGAGCTTATGTTGGAACTGATCTTGAACTTTGCGGTGATACGCTTTCCAGTAAATTTGCTGCTGATGTTTTGCATTACCGGTTCATGACGAATCACGCGAGCCGAAGCGCTTGTATTTATCCTGTAAATGCAGTGAAAGCTGATTTTTCTTCAGAAATTCATTTTGTTCAGGAATACAATCCGACGGTTTATAAGGTTGAATCGCCTGATGCCATTGAACCCAAAGGCGAAAATGCCAAAGTACTTTTCAGGTATAAAGGTGACAATAAAACGGCCGGAGTTTGTTTCGATGGAAGTTACCGGTCGGTGGTTCTTGGTTTCCCTTTTGAAACCATCACTACTGAAAAGGAAAGAGCCGAATTGATGGGACAGATTCTGAAATATTGGGGATTTAAATAGGATAACCACATAGGCACATGGAACACATCGATGAAAATAGGGGGTGATTGCGTAAATGTTATCGAAACCTGTAGATTAGATTGGAAGTCTTTAAAATAATAAAAAACTATGTGGCCTATGTGCCTATGTGGTTCAAAAGAAAAATATGATGAAATGAGCCATGAGGAAACATTCCTCACACAAGAGGATGACTATAAGCGTTTCGGGTTGCGAGTTACGCGATATCGAAACCCGTAACCCGAAACCCGTAACATAAACAAAAGAAACCTTTGATTGAAAATATAAACACATGAAAAACATTACCTGTTTTATTCCTTGCGGAACACCGGAGGACACGCTGAAAACCGTTCAGGAATTGAGAAAGTCAGAACTTGTTTCGAAAATAGTGGTGGTTAAACGACTGGAAGAAAGATGCTTCATTGAAGGTGTTGAAGTTTTGGTTTCGGAATCGATGCTCCATGGGAAAACAATCCGACGCATTGCTACTTTGGCCGATACGCGATACACGCTGATTTATACCAGTCAGAATTCACTTCAGCTGGGACAGTTGGCACTCGAACGTTTTACCCAGATAGCCGACGATACACAAAGCGGGTTGGTTTATTCGAATTACCTGGCCGTCAAAGATGGAAAGGTCGGGAATCAGCCGTTAATTGATTGTCAGGAAGGAAGTTTGAGAGACGATTTTAACTTTGGTTCGGTGTTGTTTTATCGCACTGAAATCATGAAAAAAGCGGCTCTCGGCGTTGCTGGAAATTTTGCTTTTGCCGGTTTGTATGCTCTTCGGCTGGGTGTTTCGCAATATGCTGATTTGTTCCGGATTCCGGAGTTCTTATACACCGAGCAGGAATCAGACCTCCGGAAATCGGGTGAGAAAATATTCGATTATGTCGATCCGAAAAATCGTGGCGTTCAAATTGAAATGGAAAAAGCCTGCACGCAACACCTCCAGAATGTGGGAGCTTTTCTTGAACCTGTTTTTACACCCATTCAGTTTGATGAGCAGGAATTTGAAGTAGAAGCTTCGGTAATTATTCCGGTCAGAAACCGAGTGCGAACCATTGAAGATGCCATCAAATCGGTTCTGGCGCAAAAAACCAATTTCAAATTCAACCTGATTATTGCTGACAATTTTTCGACAGACGGAACATCCGAAATCATTCAGAAATATGCTGCAGCCGACGATCGGCTGATCCACCTTATTCCTGACCGAACGGATCTGGGAATCGGCGGTTGCTGGAATTTGGCAGCCAATCATCCGAAATGCGGAAAATTTGCTATTCAGCTGGACAGTGACGATTTATACAAGGATGAAACAACCATTCAGCAAGTTGTGGAAGCTTTTTATGAGCAAAATTGCGCGATGGTTGTTGGTACTTACCAGATGGTTAATTTTGCGCTGGAGGAAATTCCTCCGGGAATTATCGATCACAAGGAATGGACTCCTGAAAATGGGCGCAACAATGCCTTGCGCATTAACGGATTGGGCGCTCCAAGGGCATTTTATACACCGGTTTTACGTCGGATTCCGGTTCCCAATGTCAATTACGGCGAAGATTATGCACTCGGACTGGCAATTTCGCGTCGCTACCAGATTGGCCGGATTTATAATCCGATTTATCTGTGCCGCCGCTGGGACGAAAATTCGGATGCTGCGCTGAGTATTGAGGTGATGAATGGATACAATTTGTACAAAGACCGGATTCGTACCATCGAACTGAAGGCTCGGAAAAGGTTAGGAAAATAGATAGACTGGATTTTTTGTGTTTTCGCCACGAAGTGGCAATATATCCTGTCCCAACAGCAACACCTTTGGGCCAGGATATGATGGGCTTTCAGCCCGAATCTAAAAAACAAACAAACATGACTCAATTGCTCGATATCATAGCAAATACAAATAAAACTGCCGCCCAGATTCTTCAGGAATTTACTGAACTTCAATTACTGAGCTGGCCTTTGGCAGCTGCCAATTTCAAAAATTTGGAAAAGGTAGAGGAAAAAAGTTTTCAGTTTGATGGCTTTCAGATTAAAGTTCAGTTTAATCCTGAACGGATTCGCTCATCGGCAGCAAAAACGGACAAGAAAACCATTGCCGCTCGTGCGTGTTTTTTGTGCAACGAAAACCGACCTTATGAACAGGATGCGATTGATTTTGGTGAAAAGTTCTTGATTTTGGTCAATCCATTCCCGATTTTCAAAAACCATTTTACCATTTCGTCCAATACCCATGTTGATCAACGGTTTTTAGCCAGTGACAAAGTCCTGCTTCAACTGGCAAAGGCGATGGAAGGTTTTACCGTGTTTTACAATGGTCCGGAATGTGGAGCGTCTGCTCCCGATCACTTGCATTTTCAGGCCGGTGAAAGTTCTTTTCTGCCGATTACCGAAGAATTTCAACGGATGAAACTACATTCCGGAAGGCAACTCTTTTCCGGAGATAAAACTCAGGTTTGGGCTTTCGATAACTACCTCCGGAAAATGATTTCGGTTGAAACCAGTTCAATGTTTGAAGCGCTTGAAGTAATTGATATTTATTACAAACATTTTCAGGCCATGCAACCCGAAAAAGTGGAGCCGATGATGAATGTACTTTGCTCCTGGTTGGACGGGAAGTGGACGATTCATATTTTTCCCCGGAAAGTCCATCGGCCCTGGCAGTTTTTTGCTGAAGGGGATGAACAGATTCTGATCAGCCCGGGGTCGGTTGATTTTGGCGGTGTTTTTATTATTCCGCGGCGTGAAGATTTTGATAAAATGACAAAGGCAGATATTGTTGGTATTCTGGAACAGGTATCTGTTACTCCGGAAACATTTCAGGAATTGACGTTAAAAATGGGTGCCGACCTGAAGAATTTAAAAAGCTAAAAAAATGAAGACAATAATCAGAAGGAATACCAGACTCTATATTTCCCGTTTCGTTTTGGCTGCATTGATCGTAACCGGGATTTCCGTTCCGGCGAAAGCGCAAATCGACCTGGATAAGTTGATGCAAAATCAGTGGGTTGATTCGGTTTTTAATTCCTTAAGTCCGGAACAGCGGATTGGACAGCTAATCTGGGTCGATCTGTTTACAAATGAAAATATGAACCGGCAAATGGAAGTGGCCGACCTAATTAAAAATTACGGTATTGGCGGAATTATTTATTTCCAGACAAGCCCTGAGGAACTGGTTCGGGAGACTAATTATTACCAGTCTTTGGCTAAAACTCCTCTTTTTGTGGCGATGGATGCCGAGTGGGGTGTGGCTATGCGCTTGCCCGGAGTGATTGCTTTTCCGTACAACATGATGATGGGAGCTTCTCAAAATCCGGAGCTGATCAGGTTAAGCACTGCCGAAATGGCCCGGCAGATGAAACGTCTGGGAATACAAATTAGTTTAGGGCCTGTTTGTGATGTCAACATGCAAGTCCTGAATCCGGTTATCGGAATGCGTTCGTTTGGGCAGTCACCCAGGAAAGTAGCTGCATGCAGCCTGGCTTACGTAAAAGGACTTCAGGAAAACGGAATTATTGCCACGGCGAAACATTATCCGGGACATGGCGATACGCAAACCGATTCACATCTGACGCTTCCGCAGTTGCCTTACACGCGTGCCAGGCTCGATTCGGTAGAGCTTTTCCCTTTTCATAAATTGACAGATGCTGGTGTTGGTGCAGTGATGACGGCACATTTGAATGTTCCGCAACTGGATGCAGAACCCGGAATTCCTTCGAGTCTTTCGTCCAAAATTGTAGAAGATATTCTCCGGAAAGAATGGAATTATAAAGGTTTGATTATTACCGATGCGATGAACATGGCAGGCGCCAAAAGTTATGGCAAGCCCGGCGTAATTGATGTGAAAGCCCTTCAGGCCGGAAATGATGTGATTGAATTTCCAACAGACGCAGTGGTTACCATCAAAGCCATTCAGAAAGCTCTTCAGGAAAAGGAATTAAGCTGGGACGAAATTAACCTGAAATGTCGCCGGGTTTTGGCTGCCAAGTATTGGGCCGGATTGAATAAAAAGCGAGTTATCAAGTCCCAAAATCTACTTGCTGACTTAAATTCGCCACAAGCCGAATTGCTGAAACGAAAGATGATTGAAGCTTCGCTGACTTTGCTCGAAAATAAAAAACAGCTGATTCCGCTTGATCGGTTAGATACCTTAAAAATCGCGGCACTTTCGGTTGGAGGAACGGCCAGTTCAACTTTCCAGCGAATGCTGGCCAATTATACCCAGGTTGATTTTTTTAACCTTCCGGATCAATTTACTGAAAAAGATTTGGATGAATTAAAGACCAAATTAAAACCGTATAACCTGGTCATCGCCGGAATTCATTCGCTTTATGAAAGCGAAACGAGACAGTCGATGCAGGTTGGAATTTTACAAAAAGAACGTGCCAAACGACCATACGGCGTTAGTCCGGAAATAGAATCGCTGGTTGAATATCTTTCCGCAGAGAAACAGTCGGTTGTGGTTTATTTTTCCAATCCATATGGCCTCGAAGAACTGAAAAGTCAGTTGAGCCCGGCAGGAATGATCATGGCCTACCAGAACGATACCATTGTTCAGTCGCTTTCGGCTCAGTTGATTTTTGGAGGAATTGGCGCTCAGGGGAAACTTCCGGTAGATATTGGCAATAAATATAAAATGGGTGATGGCATCTCCATTGAAAAGCCTATTCGGTTAAAGTATTCTATTCCTGAAGAAGTTGGCATTGAGTCGGTCGCATTAAATGCTGACATCGACTCGATTGTGAACCTGGCTCTGGGAAAACGTGCATTTCCGGGCTGCAATATCCTGGTGGCCAAAGACGGGAAAGTGATATTAATGAAAGCTTACGGATCACAAACGTTCGAAAAACGGGTTCCGGCGCGAACTGATGATTTGTACGATCTGGCTTCGGTGACTAAGATCAGCGGTGGTTTGCCCGGTGTTTTGAAACTGTACGACGAAGGCAAAATTGATCTGGATAAACCGGTAGCTGATTATTTCCCAGATTGGAAAAACCGGCTCTTTCACCGTTCTGATAAAGCCGATATTACCGTTCGCGAATTGTATACACACCGTTCGGGATTGGTTCCATTTATTGGTTTCTGGAAAGAAACACTGAAAGATGGGAAGTTATCTCCCAGATGGTATTCGATACTTCCTGATGAAAAGCATACGCTATGTGTTGCACCAGGAATTTATCTCGATAAACGTTTTGCTAAAATAGTGAATCGTGAAATTCGTAAAACACCACTTAAGACCCGCGGCAAATATGTGTACAGCGACCTGCCTCTGGTAATTACTCCCCAGATTGTTGAAAATATATCGGGAACCGATTTCAAACAGTTTGTGGAAACTAAATTTTACCGTCAGCTTGGGGCCTATGCATTAACTTATAATCCACTCGATCGTTTTCCGCGTGACCGGATTGCCCCAACTGAATTGGATCAATATTACCGTTTTCAGCAATTACAGGGAACCGTTCACGACGAATCGGCTGCTGTTTTGGGAGGGATTTCCGGAAATGCTGGTCTGTTTGGATCGGCAAACGATTTGGGAAAACTGATGCAAATGTACCTGCAGATGGGTACCTATGGCGGCAAACAATATGTGAGTGAAGCTACCATGAAAGAATTTACCAGTGTTCAGTTTCCGCAGAGCGACAACCGTCGTGGAATAATTTTCGATAAACCCGCGCTCAATAATAGTTCGCTTAAGCCGGCTGATGCTTATCCTTGTCCGGAAGTTAGCCCCGAAAGTTTTGGACATTTTGGTTTTACAGGAACATTTGTGTGGATGGATCCGAAATCCAGTTTAATGTATGTATTTCTTTCGAACCGGGTTTATCCGACACGAAATAACAACCTGATCAGCAAACTGAATGTGCGGACTGAAATTTTGTCGGCCATTTATAAGAATATGAAGAAGTAGAAAAAGAAACGGGAACAAAAAATAACCCATTAAACCACATTTTTATGAAAACGATCAGCACTTACATATTCGCTTTTGCTCTGGTATTCACTTTTTTAAATTCATGTGGAAATTCAATCCGGAAACAGGTGTCTGCCGAAAAAATTTCAGCAATTCAAACCGGAGCCGAACAGACTGAAAAATATCTTCCGCTGCTGAAAGGAAAACGAATTGCAATTGTTGCCAATCAAACTTCAGTGATTGGAAAAAGAGCCTTGGTCGACAGCCTGAAATCGCTGGGAGTCACTATCGTAAAGATTTTTGGACCTGAGCATGGTTTCCGTGGTACAGCCAGTGCAGGAGCAGTGGTTGCTGACAGTACTGATGCAAAAACCGGAATTCCTGAAATTTCACTTTATGGGAAAAAGAGTAAACCTTCGAAAGCCGATCTGGAAAATGTTGATTTGGTGATTTTTGACATTCAGGATGTAGGAGCAAGGTTTTATACGTATATCAATTTGCTTGCCCGGGTAATGGAATCATGTTCCGAAAACAACAGGGAATTACTTATTCTTGACCGGCCCAATCCCAATGGCTTTAGCGTTGATGGACCGATCCTGGATATGAAACTGAAATCGGGAATTGGAATGTTCCCTATACCAATCACGCATGGAATGACTATTGGAGAACTTGCTCAAATGTATAACGGAGAAGGCTGGCTGACTAATCAGATTCAATGCAAAATCACCATTGTTCCGGTTGCCAACTATACCCATGATATGGAATATGTATTACCAGTTGCACCATCACCCAATTTAAATACTCCTCAATCCATTTTATTGTATCCTTCACTGTGTCTGTTCGAGGGTACCATTATTAGTCAGGGGCGCGGAACTCATTTCCCGTTTACTGTATTGGGCAATCCTGATTTAAAAGGAAAATACGAATTTTCGTTCACTCCGGTCAGTATTAAAGGAATGAGTGAAACACCGCTGCATCAGAATAAAATTTGTTATGGACTCGATCTCCGGAACTATGATACCAGTGAATACAGGAAAACCGGACTGATAAACTTGAATTGGCTGATAGTCATGTATCAGGCCTATCCAAATAGAGTAAAATTCTTCGATTATAAACAAAGTAATCAGATGGGCAATTTCGATAAACTGGCTGGAGTTGCTGAACTCAGACAGCAGATTATTGCCGGGAAGTCGGAGAAAGAGATTCGTCAATCCTGGGAACCCCGCCTGTCCGATTTCAAAAAGCTTCGCGAAAAATACTTGCTGTACAGGTAAAGTCAAACTAAGAGTCGAGTAAACAATGAATTGCTTCCCAAATGCAAAAAAGGCTATAACTATACCTCAATATATGTTATAGAAAATAATACCAATATTTTTTGTTTTTAGTGGTCTGTTTTTCAGCATGTTAAAAAACGTTAAATTTATAAATGAGTAAATTGGTATTACATGTGACAAAAACATATATTCTATTGAAAAAATAGTTTAAATTTAATCCCGGTTATAATTGCTTATCAATGGATTATTTGATACCCCTGATTGCAAAATTATCTTTCGGATATAATTTTTATTTTTTTTGTATGATAACTATGTTTTTACTCACTAATCTATTTGCTGAAGAAAATAACAAAATATCTGGAGGCACCCCACTTATGAGTGGGGTGCCTGTTAATAAATTGTCGATTTTTTGGTCTGAGGTCAATAAATTGGTATCATAAATTACAAAACACATTTTTTTTAAAAAATTATATCATACTTTGGTTCCACTATTAAATGTTAACGATTAGCCTTTGGATGATTTTTGTTTTTGATAGAGGATCTTCTAATTAACAGGCTCAATTTTTTTTTGTAAAAGCCATGTACTTTTTGGTAAAGCCAAAAAGATCTGATTCTATATACATCTAATTTGAAATGTAAATTTAACCTGTTTATTATGAAAAAAACGGTAGTATTAATCTTTGTTTTGTGTCTGATTGTCCAGTTGACAATGGCGCAAAAGAGGTCGGTATCCGGTGTAATCCGTGAAAAATCGACTAACGAGTCAATTCCTGGCGTTTCGGTTCTTGAAAAAGGAACCACGAATGGAACCATTACCAATATTGATGGCCGGTTTGAACTTTCGGTGAACGAAGGTTCAACTTTGGTAGTTAGTTACATTGGAATGAAAACCAAGGAAGCGAAAGTTGGTAATGCTTCCACGATTAACTTTAGTCTTGAATCTTCAGTTGAAGAAGTTGATGAAATTGTCGTGGTTGGTTACGGTACTCAGAAGAAAGCCAATCTGACAGGAGCTGTAGCTTCTGTAGATACCAAAGTTCTGGAAGCAAGACCTATTGCCGACGTTGGTCGTGGTCTTCAGGGTATCACTCCGGGACTTAGTGTTGTTATACCAAGTGGTGAAGTTGGTTCTGATCCGATTATGAAGATTCGCGGTCAGTTTGGCTCTATGGAAGGAGGTTCATCTCCACTCATTCTGATGGATAATGTTGAGATCCCTTCTATTCAGATGTTAAATCCTGATGATATTGAGTCCATTTCGATATTGAAGGATGCGGCTTCCGCTTCAATTTACGGAGCAAAAGCAGCATTTGGTGTTATCTTGATTACTACAAAAAAAGGAGCTAAAAAAGAAAGCGTGAATGTTTCATATTCAACAAACCTTTCATTTCAAAACATCTCAAAGAAAATGGAGATGGGAAGACTTGATGCGTTGGAGTATTCCGTAAGTGCTTTTGAACGCGTTGGTGGCACTGTTGCCGGTGCATTCTTTCAGATTACGCGTGAAGGTTATGAAAAGGCAAAAATATGGCAGGAAAAATGGGGTGATGTTGTAAAACCTAACGATCCAATGTTATATGGACGTGACTGGTATGTGGATGCAAACGGACGTAAGATAGGAGTGAGAACCTACGATCCATATGACTATATGGTAAAAGAATGGACTCCTACCCAAACGCATAACCTCTCTTTAAACGGTAAAAGCGGCAAAACCGATTACAATATTGGCATTGGGTATCTAGATCAGGCTGGTATGGAAAAACCTGCTAAAAAAGATAATTTTAATCGTTACAATGGATCTATACGTGTGGGTACAGATGTTACTGATAAAATACGGGTTTATGCCGGGGCAATGTATTCCAAACGTCGTAAGGATTATGCCTATGCTACAAATTCAACTACTGCTGATGCATGGTACTACCTCTATCGCTGGGGACCGAATATGCCTTTGGCTACAGAAGACGGTGATCCAATCAGAAGTCCTGCTTCTGAAGTTGCTCAGGCAAATACTGCAACCCAGGAAACTAATTATACAAGCCTTAACGGAGGTATAACATTTACTCCGGTTAAAGATTTGAAAATAAATTTCGACTATACTCATGCCAATCAGGAGTATATAACCAAACGACCGGGCACACGCTATACTGCCCGTAATTCATGGTCAGCTCCGCTACCTAAAAATGATGAAAGTGGAAGCCGGATTTATGTGAATGATGCAGGGGAGGTGGTTCCTTCAACGACAACCGGGGCAATGCCGGCATATCAGTTGGATATGGCTACATATACCGGAGTTGGCTCTAATCCGGATCATGTTTATCGTTATTCGAAAAATGACGAGTGGAATACGATTAACCTGAATACTACTTATGATTTGAATTTGAATGCTGTTCATAAATTCAAATTTATGCTGGGTTTAAATAGTGTGAGCTATAAAAATGCATACAACTGGTCGCAGGTTACTCAACTGATTGATTATTCAAATCCTCAGTTTGACTTGGCTACAGGCACACAGACAGCAAGTGGCGGTGAAGAATGGGAATCTCAATTGGGTTTCTTTGGTCGTGTGAACTACAATTATAAAGAAAGATATTTATTGGAAGCAAACTATAGATATGATGGCTCATCTAAATTTCCTACTGATCTCAGATGGCAGTCGTTTCCTTCATTCTCAGCCGGTTGGCGTGCAAATGAAGAAGCGTGGATGCAATGGTCAAAATCATGGCTTAATGCATTAAAACTTCGTGGATCCTGGGGCTCAATTGGTGACCAATCTGTGAAAAATTCATTATATGTTCCAACAATGGGCGGTTCATACAATGGTTGGCTATTATCAGGTGCTAAGCTTTATCAATTCGGCACTCCGGATGCCGTTTCAACATCAATTACCTGGCAAAATATTACCACTCTTGATTTAGGTCTTGATGCGCGTTTTTTTAATGAGCTTGGAATTTCGGCTGACTGGTATAGACGTGATACGGAAAACATGATTGTACCACAGGAAGGTGTACCTGTAACTTTCGGAACCGGAGCTCCAAAAAGCAACTATGGTTCATTGAGAACAAATGGTATTGAATTTCAAATGGACTATAATCACCGTTTCAAAAACGGCATAGGTATTAATTTGGTAGCAACTTTTGCTGATGCAAAAACAACGATTACCAAATATGGGTCAACTAACAGTATTGGCACCTTGGCCTCACCAACTTGGTATGTTGGAAGAACTTATGGCGAAATCTGGGGTTATGAAACGGATAGATTGTATCAAAAGAGTGATTTCGAATACGATGGCGGTACAATGGTTAAAGTAACATCAACAGATGGTTACCAGGTTAATAAATTAGTTGATGCCAATGCAGCCACTCAGGGAAAACTACAAGCCGGAAACTTTGTATTTGGTCCGGGTGATGTTAAATTTAAAGACTTGAATGGCGATGGTGTTATTAATGATGGTAACAGATTAATTAAAGACGCAAATGGGAACCCTGATTATGGGGATTTAAAGGTTATCGGAAACTCTACTCCGCGTTATGAATATAGTTTTCGTGCAGGTATTGATTACAAAGGATTTGATGCTTCTGTTTTTATACAAGGTGTCGGTAAACGTGATGTTTGGGGAAATGGTCTGCTGGCTATCCCTGGCTACAATTCATCAGACGGAGCAATGCCACAGGCCTTTGCAGGTGATTTCTGGAGAGAAGATCGAACTGACGCATTCTATCCTGCTCCATACAATCAGGCAAACAGTAATACGACTTTAAATATGCAGGTTCAGTCCAGATATTTGCTTAACATGGCCTATCTGAGAATCAAGAATATTACTGTGGGTTACTCTTTGCCTTCAAGTGTGTTGCAGAAAATTCATTTTACCAAATTACGCGTTTATGTAGCTGCAGAAAATTTCTTCACATTTGACCACCTTGGTTCCCTCCCTATTGATCCTGAGGCAATTCCTGGTTATTCCATGTGGAACTCTACGAACTATAACTCAAGTCGCACGGGTGTTGGTGTTCCGACTTTCAAGAGTATGTCAGTTGGTCTTCAGTTGAACTTCTAAAAATATATAAATTATGAAAATATATAAATTAATTTTAATTGCTGTAGTTGCTCTTGTTTCTACCAGTTGTAAAGATTTTCTGGAAAGACCATCGCTAACTGAGATGAACGATGATAACTACTGGACATCCGAAAATAACATTCGCTTATTTGCGAATGGTTTCTATTCAAACTACTTTGTAGGCTATAATGCAGGTTGGGGCGATAATTATGCTCCTCTGCGAGGCTATTATTTTTCTGATGACTTTACTTCTTCCGGAAAACAAAATAGCTTTGAAACTCAGGCTCCACCGTCAAGAGCATCTACAAGCGAAACTGCTGGATGGGAAGCTGAGTATGCCGGACCTACCTGGGATTTCGCCTGGGTACGAAAATCAAATTTATTACTGGAGAGAGTAGACGCAATGAAAGATAAGTCAATTACTGAGGACGTTTATAAACATTGGAGCGCTGTAGCACGTTTTTTTAGAGGATATGAGTACAGTCGCCTGGTTAGTGTATTCGGAGATGTTCCGTATTATGACAAAGTTATTGGAGACTCGGATTTGGATCTGTTATACAAAGACAGAGACAGCAGAACGTTAGTGATGGACAACGTATATGATGATTTTGTATATGTATTGGACAATATGCGTTTATCTGATGGTAATAGTCAATATCTGAATAAATATACTGCTGCCGGTTTTATTTCACGCTTTATGTTATTCGAAGGTACCTGGCAAAAATATCACCTGAACAATACGGAAAAAGCCAAAAAGTATCTGGAGTTGGCTGTAAGAGCTTCAAATGTAGTTATGTCTTCGGGCAAATATTCATTCACAAGCGATTTTCGTTCATTATTTGGATCTCAGGATCTGGCAGCTAACAAGGAAGTCATTATGTACCGGCATTATGATGCGGCTCTAGGCGTAACACACCATGTCGCTTCGTATTCAAATTTGTACGAAAGTCAAAGTACAGCAGCAAATTTATCGTTAGTAAAATCATTTATCTGTAACGACGGTAAACCTTACCAATTATCTGCAGTTGCAAACGCTGACAAGCTGGATATTAAGAATGTCGTTGCTACCCGTGACCCTCGATTTGAAGCTACTTTTTGGGACGCACCTAAGAAAGAATCAGGGACTTTGCTGTATGCATGTAAATTCATTGACCGGATAGGTGTAACATACTATGGTAAAACGTATCCTTCAGAATACGGTTCAAACACGAATACAAATGATGCTCCGGTCATGCGCTTAGCAGAAGTTGTCCTGAACTGGGTGGAAGCTAAAGCCGAATTGGCAACAATGGGTGGAACTGCTGTAAATCAGGCTGATATTGATGTTTCTGTTAATGCGATTCGCACCCGCCCTTTGGATGCAATTGCAACTGCAAAAGGTATTGTAAAGACGGCACCGTTAACTCTTGCAAACCTTACAAGTGACCCGGATCGTGACTCGGATGTCCCTTCCCTGATTTGGGAAATACGCCGTGAACGCCGGATGGAGTTTGTATTTGAACACACCCGCCTAATGGATATCAAACGTTGGAAGAAGATTAATTACATGAATGGCACTGCCAATCCTGATAACCTTCAGGGTTTATGGACTGATTTCCAGGCAGAATATCCGGAATGGTTAGTTGAAGCAAAAATTAGTAAGCTTAAAGTTAAAAAGGAAGACGGTACAATTGTAACTTATGATGGCACAAATGCTGCTGATATGGTTGGCTACTATATTCCTGAAAATGTTTCTGACAGAGACGCGTTTACTGATAGAGTTTATTTGGCTCCCATCGGAAATACTCAAATCAGCGAGTATTTAGATAAAGGTTATACATTAACTCAGACTCCTGGTTGGTAATAAACTGATTATAAACTTAGTGAGAGGCTGCTGCAGTTAATGTTGCAGCCTCTTTTTTATAAACTCAAAAGCTGAACATGAAAAGACTAACACTCGTATTTATTGGCTGCTTATTTGTCCTTATCGTACAGGCTCAAACTTTTCGATTTGCACATGTAACCGATACCCATGTTGGCTCAAGTACGGGAGCAGAAGATTTGTTGCGGACAGTAACTGACATTAACCAGCTTCCGGATATTGATTTTGTGATCTTGTCGGGCGATGTTACTGAATTTGGCTCCGGGGAAGAACTCTTCGAAGCCAAATCCATTATCAGCAAGCTCAATAAACCATGCTATGTGTTGCCTGGTAATCATGATTCAAAGTGGTCGGAAAGTGGAAACAATGAATTTGTCAAAATCTTCGGAGCTGAAAGTTTTTCGTTCGAAAAAAATGGATTTTTATTTATCGGTACGGCCAGTGGTCCTAATATGAGGATGGCTCCCGGATTGGTTCCCCGTGAGCAAATGGTATTTCTTGATTCCATTTTAGTAAATATGAAAAATCCGGAACAACCCATTATTTTTATCAATCATTACCCGCTCGACGAATCGCTTTCCAATTGGTACGAGGTCATCGATTTGCTGAAGACCCGCAATATTCAGGTCAGTTTATTGGGACATGGTCATGCCAATAAACTGTTTAATTTCGAAGGAATTCCCGGCGTGATGGGGCGTTCGAATTTGCGGGCGAAAAATGAAATTGGTGGCTATAACATTGTTACAGTTACTTCGGATACGCTTTTCTATGCAGAAAGAACTCCCGGAGTTGAAACAAATCCGGTTTGGTGCAAGGTGCCGCTCGGTAAACGTGATTTTAAAACTGATACAGTTAAATGGCAGCGACCTGATTTTTCAGTCAATACACAATTCTCGAAGGTAAAAACAAAGTGGCAATTTCATGAGAAAAGTGATATCGGAACAGGGATCTCCTGTTCGGGGAAAACTGCTGTATATGCCAATACCAAAGGCGAAATTGTAGCTATTGAAAAAAATACCGGTAAAACGATCTGGCGTTATCTAACGTCTGGAAAAATTTACTCAACACCCGCGATCAGCGGAAGTCATGTGGTTTGCGCATCAACCGACAATTCCATTTACTGTCTGAACCTGAGAACTGGTATGCCAGAGTGGATATTTAAAACGAATAAACCGATTGTCGCATCGCCGGTAATTGAAGAAAAAACAGTTTATATCGGATCTTCCGAAGGTGTGTTGCGGGCGATTGATCTTAAGTCAGGTCTTTTAAAATGGCAATTCGATCAGGTAAAAAACTTTGTGGAATCGAAACCGCTTGTTTATGAAGGAGCCGTTTATTTTGGCTCTTGGGGAAACGCCTTTTATGCACTCGACCAGCAAACCGGAAAACTACTCTGGAAACGAGAAAAATACAACAACCGGATGCTTTCACCTGCTGCCGTCTGGCCGGTTGCCGCCAATGGGAAAATCTTCATTGTCGCTCCTGATCGCCGCATGACTGCCCTTGATGCCGAAACCGGAATCGAGGTTTGGGATTCAGGGAAATACTCCTGTCGTGAATCGATTGGAATTTCAGATAATGGTGAGCAGATTTACATTAAAAATATGACCGAAGGTAATGTGCTTGCTTTTAATGCTTCATCCAACAAACAAGATCTGGCGTGGAAATGTAAAGCTGATCTGGGTTACGAAATTGGACCTTCGCCAATTGTTGAAAACAAAAAGTTCATTTTTGTACCAACAGGAAATGGAGTGGTCGTTGCTATCGATAAAAATACACACCAGGTAGTCTGGAAACATAAATTATCAAATGCACTGATCAATTCAATAACTCCAATCAGTAAAAATCAGATATTGGTGACATCGTTGGATGGGAGAGTGGCGTACCTGAAATATAAGTGAGTTTAAATTTGTTTTGTCAAAATTGAAACAGAATAGCCATGAATGCACTTACTGATCAGATTATTTCTGATTTATAGTGTTCTGATTTGACAGGAATCAGTTAATTTGTAGGATCAATAAAATCACAATATAGCCTGAAATGAAGAATGTTTTTCTGAAAATACTGCTGAATATTTTTCTGGTTTTTTTTGCCGGAATGAATGTTCACGCTCAGTCGTCAGGGTTTAAAAACTTAATGAGTGAGATTCAATCGGTTCAAAAACAATTTGTTCCGGATAAACGGACAGCTATCCTCAATGTTGAGTTTGGCGATACACTCAAGCCGGCATTAATCGTTTGGGGCGAAACCAATCTTCCGGAAGGGAAAACAGCGATTGTAAAACTTCTGAAAACCAAAGGAATTCAGTTTGTTGATTCTATCCGGGTTTTGCCTGATGTTTCATTAGGCGACAAAACCTGGGGTCTGGCTACGCTTTCGGCATCAAACCTGCGCGCACTGCCTGATCACGCTTCAGAACTGGTTTCTCAGGCATTGATGGGAGCTCCGTTGAAAGTGCTGGAATACCAGGATGGCTGGTATCGGGTTCAGACTCCTGATTATTACATTGGATGGATGGAAGGCAGCGGTTTGCAGCGCTTTACTGAAGCAGAGATGAATCGCTGGAAAAAATCGAACCGGTATGTATTTAACCTGATCAACGGAAATGCATTCGATTCTCCTGAACGCAAAAGTAGGATGGTTACTGATTTGGTCCTGGGCGATTTGCTTGAGGTCGAAGTCGAAACCCGGAAATATTTAAAAATCCGGATTCCGGATGGCCGTGTGGGATTTGTCCGGAAAAAAGATTGTCTTTCGTGGAATGAATGGACCAATAGTAAACCTGATGTTCAGGCTATGATTTCAGTTGCCCGGCAAATGCTTGGACTGCCCTATATGTGGGGCGGAACTTCGAGCAAAGCCATAGACTGTTCCGGATTGACCAAAACAGCTTATTATTCGCAGGGAATTATCCTGGCTCGCGATGCTTCGCAGCAGGCCAGGTATGGTGAACATCCCGATTTTAATAATCTCAAAAATCTTCAGGCCGGAGATCTGCTCTTTTTTGGACGCAGCGTACAGCATATAACACACGTTGGATTGTACATGGGGAACGGGAAGTATATTCACGCGTCAGGATTGGTGCGGATTAACAGTATCGATCCAAATGATCCGGCATTTAACCTCACTGCACGGAAAAGCTTGGTTTCTTCGAGCCGTATCCTGAATTCATTAAATACGGAAGGAATTATACCGGTGAAAGATCATCCGTGGTATAATAGTCTCCCGTAAATTTCCATGCGAAGTGGTGACCTTAAATAGGAACTTTGATGAATCGTGAAAGTAAATTGAACTAAAATTAATCGCAGCCGTTCTTTCATCCTCTTTTCAGGAAGGGGTGGGGTTGGGGCTTAAAATATTAAACATGGAATTTAACCGACGTAATTTTCTACGAACAACCGGAATAACGGCTTTTGCCGGAATAGCCGGAATTGAAACCGTTTTTTCTGCCATGAAAAAGAAGACAACTAAATATTCAGGAAAAGGGCTTGTTTTTCGCTTTTTACCCTACGATTTACAACTACGGCATACTTTTACGATTGCCAACAGTTCGCGCAACAGTACTCCGGATATGCTGACAAGTCTCGAATTCGAAGGAGTTACTGGTTATGGAGAAGCTTCTATGCCACCCTATCTGGGTGAGAGTGTTGAAACGGCAACCATGTTCCTCTCGTCGATTAATCTGAGCCAGTTTAACGACCCGTTTCAGATGGATGATATTCTTCTGTATGTCGACTCGGTGATGCCCGGTAATTGTGCCGCAAAAGCTGCTGTTGACATTGCTTTGCACGATCTGGTTGGCAAACTGATGGGACAACCCTGGTACAAAATATGGGGATTCGATCCGGCAGATACGCCCAACACTTCATTTACAATTGGAATTGATACCCCGGATGTGGTGAGACAAAAAGTTGCTGAAGCCACACCGTACAAGATCCTGAAAGTAAAATTAGGACAGGCAAACGATAAGCAAATGATTGAAACCATTCGCTCGGTTACTGATGTGCCGCTCTGTGTGGACGTAAATCAGGGCTGGACTGACAAACAAAAGGCTCTGGAAATGATTTTCTGGTTGAAGGAAAAAGGTGTTGTTTTTGTTGAACAACCGATGCCCAAAACGGCTATTGATGATATGGCCTGGCTGACAGAAAACAGTCCGCTGCCAACAGTTGCAGACGAAGCTTTGCAACGTCTTCCCGATGTTCTGAAAGCCAAAGGTGTTTACTCCGGAATTAACATCAAGCTGATGAAATGCACTGGAATGCGCGAAGCTCACCAAATGCTGACACTGGCCCGATCGCTTGGAATGAAAGTGATGATTGGTTGTATGACCGAGACTTCATGCGCTGTTTCGGCAGCGGCACAACTTGCGCCTAAAACCGACTGGGCCGATCTGGATGGTAATCTGCTGATCTCGAACGATCCGTATAAAGGTGTTCAGGTGGTGGATGGGAAAATTACCTTGATTGATCAGCCGGGGATTGGAATTACCAATATTCAGGATGTATTTAAAGGTTGAATGAAATTCAGGTAATTTTCAACGTGTGTTGATTTATTAATTCAATTTTAATGGTTTTGAATTACAACAGAGAAATCGCATTGTGTTTTGTTTAATAATGGAAATGCATTATATTCGTTTTTTTAGATCATATTGAAATAACTAACTTTTAAAACACAATCTATGACACTTCTTGGAATGTTAGGTCCTCAGGAATTAATACTTGTACTTGTGGTGGCTCTATGCTTTTTTCTGCTTCCTCTGATAGCTATTATTGATATTGTCCGAAGTAAATTTGAGGGGAATATGCAATTAATATGGGTGCTATTGGTTGTTTTTTTTAATATTGTTGGATCAATCCTCTATTTTATTATCGGGCGAAATCAGAAAATTTCACGATAGAAAACCAACCAAATAATTACTAAACCTATATTTGAATGTCTTCCTGATGAAGATGTCTGCATTCCGTATCAGGTTTATTCCTGACCTTCTGATTTGTTGTCTTTGAATCCCAACGTGTTGCGTATGCCGCTGAATACTGATTTCCACCAATAGTTTAACACGGAACGTTTTTCATCCCGCTGGAAACTGATTTCCTCCGGAAGTAGTTCTTTCCCTCTTGGGTTTTTCGAACTCAAGAGCAAATTGTTTGCTAAAAAGCTTGCAAATCCGGCTTCTTTGATATTCCCGTCTTTGATTTCAAGAACTGAAATCTTCAGATCGTTGTAACCAAAAAAGAGCTGACCGGTAGCACTTGCTTTATCGGCTGTAAAGCTGAAATCAAAACGATCAACCTGGCCTGAACGCATGGAAACCAAAGCCAGTGGTTCAAGTACCGGATTAAGTATTTGCATGTCAAATGAGCTTAAGCTTCCACTTGCAGTAAATTTATTTTCCGGGGAATTCATCTGGTAATTCATGCTTGTTTTTAGTTGGCACGAATCCATAACTGTTGCTGTTGCATCGATATTAAAATCCGGTATTTTCCCAGTCGAAGACTTCATGTTTGAAAAAGGTTTGATCCGGGCCCGTATGTTGGTAAAATTGATCCTGCCCGCCGAATCACCGGCTATTGGTTGTTCGGCGTATGAAACATCCGAATTAACCAGCATGAACGAATCGAGCATGAAGGGATATTGGAATGATTTAATGATATCCTGAAGCATTTCTGGTCTTCGGCTGTCGTCAAATGGAAATCGTTTGTCCCTGAAAATGTCCATGTTTAATCTATTTACTGACAGGTATTTGCCAGCCAGTTCTTCTTTTTCGAACCAACGTCTGATGTCGGGCTCCTGAATACAGATGGAATCAATTTTCCCGTTGAAATAATCGGATTGGAAACCTACCTGTTTCTGATGTTTTTCTTTGCTGTAATTCGGACTTATCCGGATGTTATTGGCCGAGAACCGATTGTTTTTTGATGAATAGGAAGTTTCACCAATGGTGAACTGGTAAAGCTTTTCCTGTTTCTTCAGGTTCGGAATTTTGAACGAAAAATCGACTGCATGCATAAATCCCTGCGGAGGTTTATTATCAATCCTTACATTTAATAAATTCATACTTACCTTTTCCAGAAGTTTCTTTTTCCCGCTTTTGAAAACAGATATATCCGCATTGTTTACCCGAAGCGTTTTGGAGGCGAAAACATCGGCAAAACTTTCGAAATGAGGGTAGAGGTTTACCTTGAACGGATTGAATTTCAGAGAATCAATGGCATTGTTGAACAGTTGAAAAACAGGTTCCTCGATGACGATGGATTCGAAGAAAAACTGATCATTCCGGTAGGCATTGTCAATGTCAAATCCATTCATCGCCAGAGTGGGAATACGCAATACAAACTGATCTTCTTTGGTGCTCTTCGTCTTTGGTTTTACAAGCAGTTGTTTGACCAGAATTCTTCGGTCTTCCGTTGAAAAAGTAAGCTCATCGATACTGAATTGCTGATTTTTATTCTTCGGGGTAAACTTAAACTGAAGCATTTCGCCTGTATATTCACCTGATTTAAATTGAGGTTTATCTGCTTTCGGATCTTTTTTTATGAGGATATTCTGCGCTTCCATTTTAAGGTCAGACTGTACCAGCAAATAAGGTTTAGTGCCCATTTCTGAAAAAACTTTCAGCGAACCATCATTCAGTTTGAACTGACGGATGCCAATGGATTCAATCTCTTTGGGTAAAGGAAATGAGACTTCTTTAATCTCTTTTCCTCCGGTTCTTTTTTGTTTCTGATAAAGCCGGATACTGGGAGACTTTATCAGAATGTTTTCAGCGTTAATTTTATGATCGAAATAAAACTCCTCCATATTGATGCCCGTGATCCTGATTTCCGGAATAGTCAGCTGAATATTCCAGATAATGGATGAGAAGTCCTTGCTGTTGGGTTCCGGATAAATTTGGGCATTGATCACAAAAACCTCTTTATTTCTGGTCGAAAATCCTACTTCTCCTGCTTTTACAACGTGTACATTATCCGAAAGATGAATGAGGTGATCACGAACCGAGAAGTCGACAAATTCAGAATAAAGAAGCTTTTTCTGTCCAAACTGTTCCTTGTTGATCAGGGTGTTTTCCAGTCCTAAAGTAAAGTGGTTGTTGAGTGAAATAGTCTTTCCTTTTCGGCTGTGATTGATAAGCCTGATTGTTCCATCCGGAATCATAACCTTCATCACGTGTATATTATCCAGATAGCTGGACAACAGTTCAAACAAATCTTCAAAATCGGCCTTGGGTTTTGATTGTTTCAGGAGAGCGAAATTTTCATAAAAAATTTGAGGTGATTCGATTTGCAGTGTATCGACGGTTAACTTTTTGTTGAAAAAGGCCTCGTGAAAATCGGCATTCAACATGGTCAGTTCCGGAATGGTGAACTCATACAATTCCGACCGGTTGAATTGATTGAGTAAATCTTTTCCGTTTTCTTTTGACGCAGGGAAAAGATGCAGATTTTGAAGGTTCAACTGGTTGGTCCGGGTTGAAATGGATAAGTTTTCGATGGTCATTTTATGAAGCTGATCGACTAGTTGCATTTTGTAGTTGTTGAAATTAAGCTCGATCTGGTTCGCAAAGAACAAGCGGTCGGTTCTCCTGGCGCTGATTTCATCCAAAGCAAATCCAGTCAGATTTAACCTTATAGTCGATTCTATGTTCCCCTTTTGTAAAACTCCTGTTCTATTGACCAACTGAAGTTTCCCTTTCTTCACAAAAACCTGATCCGAGTATATTCCTTTTACATAGCTGGAAATCAGATTGTAAACAAAGCTGGGATTTTCAGACTCCGGTTTTTTGTTTGATAATTCATTCTGGATAATCCTGACTTCAGGATTAAAAATGTTTATGCGCTGAAACACAAACCGTTTCTCATGGAAAGCCTTCTTGAAGTTAAACATATCGAGCCGGATACTGTCGCAATTGGCATCGATGGTGTTTTTTTGATTAACTGTATTGTTTCCTGTTTCCAGAGGATAAAGCTTGATGTTTTTTACCAGAATCGATTTTTCACGTGTCGAAAGATCGAGATTCCCGACTCTGATCCGGTGTATATTATCGCCAAGTGTCAGTTCATATTGCGAAGCTGAAAAATCAATGTTTTTAGCGTAAAATATCCGGCTGGTATCTTCCAGTGAAGTCGAATCGAGTAAAAAATCTTCGAGGTTGATCGTTATATTTTTCAATTCCTGCTGACTGGTAATGTCGGTTTGTGTTCTGAAAAGCTTCACCTGAGCATTTCTGAGTTTGAAATTTTCAATCCTGACACTCGTAAATTCATTTTTGATCAAATCATAGAGATCCAGGTCTTTAATTGTATGCAGGTTTAATTTCTTGCTCATCTCTCCGGGCCAGTATTCTATTTTTGCTCCGGTTAAAATCATTGAATCAATTGGGATGGCATTGTTCCGGTAAAATTCATTGATATGGGTGCTTGTTATTTTTGCCAGCGGAACAATGATGTGATACCTATTCTTGACTGAAAGTTCTTGATGGAGAGGTTTTAGCTCAATGTTATGAGCTTCAATGTAGGAGCGTTTCATCGAATAGGTAACCGATTCGGCACTAATCGCATGAATGCTGTCGGCAAGCTTATTCTGATAGTTCTGCATACGGATATAAATATCTTCTGCATCAAACATCTTGGTGAGATCGGGTAAAAGCACCGAATCAGTATAAAAATTAAGGATTCCGATGGTAATGTTTTCGGCATTTGACAGTTTTTTTGAATTGCCCAACAGGTTGTAAAAATCGAAACTTGCATTGGCAAGCTCAATCTTGTCTATCTGAATGGATTTGAATGTTTTGGTAACCAATGGCATCAATTCCTGTAAAATGGCGGTGGTATTGTTTTTCTGATCACCCGGACTAATTTGCTTGCCGTGAATGTTCAGTTCTGGCTGACTAATCAGAATTTCTTCGATCTCAAGTCTTTTCCTGATGATTAGCTGAGCCAGTTTGATGCCTCCAAACCGGATATTCGGCGACGAAAAAGTATAAAACTGTTTCGTAATATCGTTTTGATCCAGGGTTCTCATGACAGAGTCGGACGGATGGAATGAAACCTGATTGATATCGAAGCCCCAATGGCTGAAATTAATTTCCAGATTGTCGAACGTTAGTTCATATTTTCCCTTCGATTTTTTCTCAATAAAATCAGACAGATTTCTGTTTAGGTAATTTTGAGTTTCAAAATACATAAAAACAAAACCGGCTAGTACAATCAGAATCAGACCTGAAAGTATAGCTGCTGTGATTTTTAATATTTTCTTTCGAAAATTTGCCATCGTCATCGGTTTCATAAGGTTGCACTGAACGGGGTTCAAACAGAATCCATATTTGGTGTCGGCAATGTAAACAATAATACAACGGACAAAGTTACTTTTTTAATGAAACACAATTACACACGCTTATGCCGGAATTAAAACCAAAAGAAGGCAACTATTTAAAAAGTCGCCTTCTTTACTGATATTGTCTGTCTTTTTCAACTTATTCATGTTGCATTTATACACTTAACTCGGCAAATGTTTTTTCTATGATTCCAAGCGCTTCCATCAGTTGTTCTTCATTAATAATCAATGGAGGAGTAAACCGGATGATGTGTTCGTGGGTTGGTTTGGCAAGCAAGCCATTGTCTTTTAGTGCAATACACACATCCCATGCTGTAATTCCATTTGCTGAATGAATGACCACTGCATTCAATAGTCCTTTTCCCCGGACAGTTTCAATCAAATCCGAATCAATTGATTTTAACCGTTTCCTGAAGATTTCACCCATCTTTTCAGAATTGACAACCAGATTTTCTTCCCTGATTACTTCCAGTGCAGCAATCGCCACTTTAGCCGCAATTGGGTTTCCGCCGTAAGTTGATCCATGTTCTCCGGGTTTGATCGTCAGCATAATTTCATCATCAGCCAAAACGCAGGAAACGGGGAGCATTCCTCCTGAAATAGCTTTCCCAAGAATCAGAATGTCAGGTTTGACATCTTCGTGATCGCAAGCCAGCATTTTACCAGTACGGCCAAGTCCTGTCTGAACTTCATCTGCTACAAATAGAACGTTATGCTTCCTGCATAAATCGAAGGCTTTTCGAAGGTAACCATCTTCTGGTACGTAAACTCCAGCCTCAGCCTGAATCGGTTCGGCAAGAAAACCGGCTACATTCGGATCTTCAAGCGCCTTTTCCAATGCATTCAGATCGTTGTATGGAATATTGATGAAACCCGGAGTGTACGGGCCATAATCATTGTACGCATCAGGATCAGATGACATCGAAATAATGGTAATCGTACGGCCATGAAAGTTCCCGTTGCAAACAATGATTTTAGCTTCTGTTTGCGGAATTCCCTTTACTTTGTATCCCCATTTACGTATTAGTTTTAATGCAGTTTCGTCGGCTTCCGCGCCTGAATTCATGGGTAACATTTTGTCGTAACCAAACAATTTTGTCGTATATTCTTCCCATTCTCCCAGTACATCATTATAAAAAGCCCGTGAAGTCAGAGCCAGCTTTTTGGCCTGATCGGTCATCGCCTTAACAATTTTCGGATGACAATGACCTTGATTTACTGCGGAATAGGCTGACAGAAAATCAAAATATTTTTTCCCGTCAACATCCCAGACATAAATTCCTTCACCATGTTCCAAAACTACGGGTATTGGATGATAATTGTGAGCGCCACAGCGAGCTTCACGGTCCATATAATCCTGAGCACTTAATGCATCCATCGGTTTATGTTTTTAGTTTATAGAGTTACAGAATTAGATATATTTTAGCCTATTTCAAATGATTTTAGGCTGTTATTAAATAGTATTACAATCATAAAATAATGTGATGTATTATCAATTATATTTAAAGAATCATCCATGAACATAAAATTGGAATTTATTTGCGCAAAAAAGTATTACATTTACGGTGTTTACCTGAATATTGAATCTATTTCATGAGGCATTGTTTTCTTAAATATTATTTTTGGTTTTTGGTTTTGGTTCCTTTTCTTTCAGGATATACCAATCGAATAGAAAATCAGTCAGGTAAAGATACCCAAATCGACTCGCTCCTCGATAAGGCAACACGGATTGTAAATGTTGCTGCCAATCACGACAGTGTGATCATTCTGCTGAACAATGCTGATCATCTGGCCAAAACTTTAAATAATCAGCATCAATCCATAAGTATTTTAATTTTAAAGGGATTGAATGAGTATTACTTCAGTAACTACGAGGAAGCAGTTGTTCTATATTTCCAGGCTCTCGATTTGGCGGAACAATCACAGGACTCTATTCTGCTGGCAAAGACCAATCTCTATCTGGGAATAATTTATGATGAATTTGAAGACTATGATGGATCGATTGTTTATTTTCAAAAGTCACTTGAATTTAGTCAGTCAATACATGATTCAGCCTTAATTGCGAAAACCTTTCAGAATATAGCAATTAGTTATCAAAATAAAAAAGACTTGGCCAAAGCGTTGGATTTCAACGAAAAGGCCAATAATTTGGCCATGCTTCGGAAAGATACCCTGATGATGATTGATATTATCAATAATTTTGGGACTATTGCTTATGATCAGAAAAAATTGGATGAAAGTCTGGAGAATTATTGGAAAGCGCTGAATTTATATCTGAAAATCAATTACAAACAAGGTATCGCAATTGCATACAATAATATAGGATTGGTTTATCTGGATAAAAAAGAATACCGGAAATCGATCAATTATTTTAAAAAATCTCTTGACCTTGCTACCGAATACGATATGTACGATTTTACAGGCGATATCTATAGCAATCTGACCATTTATTATAAAGAATTAAAGGATTACAAAAATGCCTATTACTACTACGATAAGTACAATATTGTTTACGATAGTCTGGTAGGGGAGAAGAAGAGCAAAATGATCAGGCAGATTCATGCTAGATATCAGTTAGTGAAAAGTAGCCGTGAACTGGAAGAACTGAAAAATAAAAACCAGTTGCAATCGGATGCAATTGATAGCGCAAAATCATTTCAGATCTATTTGGTGGCAATTACCATTCTGGTTATTGTGTTGATGATTGTTACCTTTAACCTTCTGTTTAAAGAGAAAAAGCTTGCCCGGGAGTTGAAAATTAAAACCGGCGAGTTGCATGAACTAAATGTTTCGAAAGATAAATTTTTCTCCATTATTGCACACGATTTAAAGAATCCGTTTAACGTACTGGTAAGCTATACCAGTATATTAAAAACCGATCTTGAATTGTTTTCAAAAGAAGAACTGAAGCAGATCATTTCTGATTTAAATCATGCCTCTGAAAATGGATATGATTTACTGCAGAATTTGTTGGTATGGACTCGCTCGCAAACCAACCGTATACACGTTTACAAAACAAACTTTTTTTTAGTCAGCATTTTTGAGCAGGTAAAAGCCCTTGCCGATTTAAGTTTGATTGCCAAGGAACAGCAACTTTTGATGGAAATCGAGCCTGATTTGATTGTTTATGCCGATAAGGATATGATTGCCACCGTTTTGCGAAACCTTGTTTTCAATGCCGCTAAATTCTCACCTAAAAGTTCGAAAATACATGTAAAGGCTTGTTTGACAGGTTCAAATGTAAAGGTCGATGTAATTGATTCCGGAGTTGGTATTCCGGAGGGAAATATTGAAAAATTATTCGTGATTGATAAGAATACTTCGACTCAGGGAACCGAAGGCGAAACCGGAACTGGTCTTGGATTGGTTATTTGTCGTGAATTTGTAGAGAAAAATAATGGTTTAATCTGGGTTGAAAGCAAATTAGGTGAAGGATCTGTATTTTCGTTTACCCTTCCAATTGGATCAAATCTGAATAAAAAAGCATAATAAATTGAGTTTCCCGATTCAATTTCTCTTGACCGGTTTGACAAATCCAACTTATTTCCAAAACCGGATAATGGCTATTTCGCAAAACAGAAACAGGATGGCCAGAAAAATGAAATATTTCCACAGTTGCTTTCCATTGTTTAAATCCTGAAGTGCCTTACTAAAGCTGATAGCCGATGATTCGATCACTTGAAATTGTTTAAATCCATCTGCCTCAATCAGTTTTTGAAGGTCTTTTTCGGTGTAAAACCCGGGAATCGATTCTTTCCTGGGAAAGTTGTAGGATATCGACTGAATTATTTTCTTTCCGTTTTGAACTATATAATGTCCCGCTTCCTTTGGCATTTCATCCAAAATCAATTGTTTTTTTCCAGATCCAATGTTTCGGGGTGAGGTTACAAATTCATCTTTTGTCTGTGCGTTGATGACGGTTAATTCTCCCGAATTCAGACTTTGATTCAGAATTACAGGGTCATTATTTTCAATCGAATAGGCATATTTTTGTGACTCGCCGCTATTCAAAACCATGTTGTAAACAGTTGGAACAAAGATGATATGCCTGATGAAATTCAAATTCTGTTTATCGAGCGGAAAAGCAAACGTGTAAACAATTCCATTTCCGAACGAATGAGAAGTTAAGGCATTTTTGCCATTTCTGAATTTCAGAAGGGTAGTTTCAGCTTTTTGCATTTGATCAGAGAAACTCACCGAACCATTAATTACTGGCAGATCAGCTTCATCTTCATGCTTTTTGAAAACATCACGATAAAGGTCATTGTTGTAATTAATCTCCGAAATACCCATTGATATGGTATCATACCCAGCAATTGTATTTCCATTTAGCAAATCGAGTAAAGCGTTGTAATCCTCGTAGTCCGTCATTCTGTCCGGAAAAATAACCAAAGATCCTCCCTGTTCAACAAATGAAATCAATTCGCTTTTTAGTCCGGAACTGATTTTTTGATTGTTAATCAGGAATATGCATTGATAGTTTTTAAACTGCGAAATCTGAACATTATTTTCAGGATATTCATCGTAACTGATTAGCTCATCATCAGCGAATAATGCTTTCAAAAAACTTGATCCATTGTTCGCTGGGTTTGAGATCCCGAGTGCGTGGAGTTTTCCCTGAACATGATAACTCAGAAAGTAGGCATTGTCATAAATGATCGGATAGTCATCGAGTTCGATTTTACAAAGCTGAATTCCTTCTGAATTATTCGTATAATTCAGCTCAAGGATTAATTCCTCCTGTTCGGCAATGTTCATGTTTGAAATCGCCTTTAATGAATCATTAATCGTTAACCGAACCGGAATATTCTGATAGGCCTGATCAGAAAAATTCCTGATCCGGACAAAAAGTTTTTCCTGTTGTCTGATTTTTCTCCCGGGTATTTCGAACCAACAGGAGTCAACCATAAGATTGTTTGTCTTTCCGGCTTGAAAGGGCAGTAAATAGGTTCTAACAGTTGAATCAGGCTGAAGTGATTCAATATTTGTACTGTTTTTCTGAAAATCGGACAAAACATACAAGGTATTCTCTTCCTTTTTTACTGATGCTGATGTGGTTCGGATCGCCTGTGTGTATATAGCTGATAATTTTGGGGAACGGTGACTTTCTTTTATTTCAGTAACCTGTTGAATAAACTGATCGCGGTTGAGCAGAAACTGATGCCCGGGTGAAAAATCGCTTGTTAACAGATGGAATTGGCTACTTGCTTTGTATGAATTGGCAATCTCGATAGCCTTTAATTTGGCCTGTTCAAGTAATTGTCCTTTTTCTCCCTCAGCTTTCATGCTGAAGGAATTGTCAATATAAATGCTTACAACTTGCCGTGCTGTCTTCAAAGTTTGGTTGGTCGGTGGAATATATGGTCCACTGAATGCGAAAACCAGAGAAGCAATTGCCAGTAACCGGGCAGTTAAAATGAGTAACTGTTTCAGTTTTGTTTTTTTTCTGGATTCTTGTTTGATGCGTTTCAGAAGCTGAACATTACTGAAATATAGCGTTTTGTATCGTTTGAAGTTGAACAGATGGATAATTACTGGTATTGCCAATACCAGCAATGCAAAAAGAAAGACCGGATATAAAAAGCTCATGTATCTTGTTTAAATTCCAGAAGCAAAAATAAGAAAACAAGGGTCGATCTGAGCCAAAGGTGCATTTAGTTTATAAAAGACTGTTTAAATTTTATTCGATTGTTCCTTTAGGAACAAAATGTGGGTAGAAAAGGAATGAATGATGATTCCATTTTTGTCACGTACGGGACAAAACGGTAAATAAAAGTTAGCATTTTTCTACTCCTATACATTCCCAAGGGGAAATTTAAACAGCTTCAAAATATCAGGAAAAAGAGAGAGAGAAAAGAAGTAGCATTTGCTCAACTTTTCTCTCTCTTTCAGGATAATATTATTTTTATGAGCCTGATTATCCTTTATGCTTTTGGTGAAATTTTCAATACCTGGCCTATCTTTAGGCTGTTGGCTTCCTTGATGTTGTTCAACCTCATGATATCATGATTAGAAATGCCGGGAAATTTTTTTGCAATCGTCCAAAAGTTGTCTCCTTTACGAACTTTGTAATATACGTATTCATTACCAGATGATTGCTCCTTTGTTTTTACTGAACTGGAGCTCTTGTTTCCCGAATCAGTCACTTTAGCTAAAGCTTTGGCTGTTTGTTTTGTTTTAGCTGTATTGGCCAGATTCTGTGCTGAATTGATAGTCGGCTTTTTGCTGAGCGACTTCTGTTTTTCTGTAAAACTCATTTTACTGATTTTACTATAAAATTCACCATACCCTTCAGGAACATAAACGTAAAGTTTCTGCCCGGCTTTGATGAAATTATGATGAATCTTATTCCAGTATCTCAGATCATTCATGCGAACTTTGAACCATGACGAGATCACCCCCAGATTGTCACCTGATTTTACCGTATAAATTACCTTATCGCGTCCTTTGATGTTGCTTGAATTTTGTCTTGCGTAACTATTTTGTGGATTTACAATTTCATTATTGGGGAAGAATTCCTCTCTGCGATGATTATGTATCCTTGATTCATTGTCCAGATAGGCCATAATCTGCTCCTGTGGTAACACCAAACCGTATGGTTTATCTTTGCTGGCTGGAATTATATCGCGAATATATTGAGGATTTAGACTACGGATTTCCTCCACCGGAACGCCAAGTACTTCAGATATCTGGTCGAAATGGAGGTATTCATTAACCATTAGCGTATCAGTAATAATTGGGAAATCAGGAGATTTCGGGAAAATATTATGACTTTGGTAAAAATTCATCACGTAGTTAGCCGCAATAAATGCCGGAACATATCCACGGGTTTCTTTGGGTAAATGGTAGTATATTTTCCAATAGTCTTTTACATCGCCAGACCGTTTAATGGCTTTGTTTACATTTCCAGGTCCGCAATTGTAAGCTGCAATAACCAGGTGCCAGTCATGATAAATGTTGTACAAATCACGCAGGTATCTTACTGCGGCATCGGTGGCTTTTATCGGATCGCGACGTTCATCAACAAATGAGCTGACTTCAAGTTTATACATTTTACCGGTTGAATACATGAACTGCCAGAGTCCAACCGCACTTGCAGAGGAATTTGCTCCCGGATTCAATGCTGATTCGATAATCGGGAGATATTTTAATTCCATTGGCAATCCGTATTTTGCCAGGGCTTCTTCGAAAATCGGGAAATAATAATTGCCTAAGCCAAGCATAACCGAAACCTGTTTTGGTCTCCGCAGCGTGTACATGGTGATGAAATTCTTTACCGTATTATTGTAGGAAAGACTGACTGCTGACTGCATTGACTGCAACCTTTGGATGTAAACCGAATCGGGAAGTGATTGTTTCAGAGTGTCTGCTTCTGCCAGTTCTGTGCTATCCAAAAGAAATGCATTTTGGATATACCAGCTTTGAAGCATGCTGTCAAGTTTGTCTGTAAAGTATTTATTCAGGTTTTCGTCCGGAATATAATAGTATTTTTCGTACCCGTTCAGTGTATCAAGTGAAGCCACATTTATGGTACATGCTTGCCGAAGTTTATTCTTCTTTAATTCGGAGGCAAATGTATTGGTTACAGCAATTGCCAGTAAAAAAACTGTCAGTTGGATTATCCTCATAAGCTAATTTTAAAATGTAATTCTACAATGTATTCCTATCATTTTATTATCCATACACATTACGGGCCCCGGTGTCCAATTGATGGTTAAATCGTCACTGATGTCGAAGTTGAAAAAGTGAGCATCAACACTAGCATCGATAATGTTCGCCATGTAAAACACTGCGGTTCCAATAATTACCAGGTCTCTGTATCTTCGCCAGTTATCTTTTGCACCTTTCAATGCAGTGGTCAACTGCGAAACCTTTGCGTCTTGAAACAAACTGGGACTAATATTCAAATCCAGATACGAATTCGTGAATGGATCATTATCTACAATATCGGCATAAGCTTGTTTGTAAGAGTTATATACATCGTTGTTATAGTTAATAAAGTATCCTAAAGTTACAAATCCTCCGTAAATGATTGGAAGCTTCCAGTATTTACGATTGTAAATCTGGCCCAGACCGGGCATTATAGCTGAATAAATCGTCGCTTTCCGGGGGGAATGTTCAACTTTTGGTTTTATAATCTGGATTGAATCTGGAACTGATTTCTGGCAAAAGGCAGAAAATCCTGTTGTTAAAAACAGGATAACCAGAAAATAGCCGCCGTATCGTTTGAATGGTTTGATGTTTTTTTTGCTATGCATTTATTTGATCAAGGATTCCTAAAATTCGTTCCAGATCCTGAGTTGAAGTGAAAGGTATGGTAATCTTTCCTTTCCCGGTTTGATCCATTCTGAAATCAACTTTGGACTGAAAATATTTCGTCAGGTGATTGTGTAAATCCAGATATTCAGTAGGAAATTTCTCCTTTTTCCCTTTTTCTTCCGGCTGAAAACTATTGTTGTCTTCGTTGTAGTTTCTAACAATTTCTTCTACCCGGCGAACTGATAATTCATTCTTTAAAATCTCATCGTATATCATTAGCTGCATTTCCGAGTCTTTGATATTCACCATAGCCCGTGCATGTCCCATACTGATCGATTTGTCGACAATCCCTTTCTGAATCCGGGCAGGAAGTTTCAGCAAACGAAGATAATTGGTTACCGTTGAACGTTTTTTACCGACTCGATCGCTTAGTGTTTCCTGAGTCAGTTTACATTCTTCAAGCAGTCGCTGATAGCTGAGAGCAATTTCAATGGCATCAAGGTCCTCGCGTTGAATATTTTCAATAAGGGCCATTTCAAGCATTCCTTCGTCATCAGCAGTCCGCACATAGGCTGGTATAGCAGTAAGTCCGGCTATCTTGGAAGCTCTGAACCTTCGTTCACCTGCAATAATCTGATATTGATTCTGATCCGTTTTACGCAGCGTAATGGGCTGAATGATCCCAATTTCTTTAATTGAGGCAGCTAATTCATTTAATGATTCTTCATCAAATTTGGTTCTGGGTTGATATGGGTTTGCAACAATTTTTGAAATTTCAATTTCATTGATAGAAGAACTGAGTTCTCTGTTAGAATACATATCAGCACCATCAATAAGAGCACCTAAACCTCTTCCCAATGCGTTCTTTTTTGCCATAATCAAAAGGTCTTATTCAATAATTTTTTCTGAATGTTTAAGTTTTGTCAATCCGTTGTTTTGCAATAATTCGCGTGCCAGATTCATATAGCTGGCAGCACCTTTTGAATTCGCATCATACAAAATTGCAGGTTGCCCAAAGCTGGGAGCTTCGCTCAATTTTATATTACGATGAATAATCGATTCAAATACCATTTCCTGAAAATGCTTTTTAACTTCTTCCATGACCTGATTGGATAAATTCAATCGTGAATCGTACATCGTCAGCAGAAATCCTTCGATTTCGAGTTCCGGATGTAACTTAGTTTGGATAATTTTAATTGTATTTAAAAGTTTCCCCAATCCTTCTAACGCAAAATATTCACATTGCACCGGAATAATTACAGAGTCAGCAGCAGTAAGCGAATTTACAGTAATTAAACCTAATGAAGGCGAACAATCGATCAAAATGAAATCGTAATCATCTCTGATTTTTTCGATTACATGTCTCAGCACTTTTTCCCTGTTAGGCAGATTAAGCATTTCAATTTCAGCTCCAACAAGGTCGATATGTGATGGAATAAGATCTAAGCCCGGTATTTCGGTATTTAATATTATTTTTCGAGGATCAAGTTCATCTACAATACATTCATAAATGCTCGTTTTTACATTTTTTACGTCGAATCCAACACCAGATGTGGCATTCGCCTGTGGATCTGCATCGATAATCAAAACCTTATATTCTAAAACGGCCAGACTTGCTGCAAGATTTATAGCAGTTGTGGTTTTTCCAACTCCTCCCTTTTGATTAGCAAGCGCAATTACTTTTCCCATACAAAAACTACTTATTTAGTAAGTCCCAAAGTTAATATTTAAAATAGCAAGCGGTAGAATATATTTATTAATTAAACTTAATGGCCAGGTATAATCCTGATATACAATTTATTGTGTTTCTATTTATTTTAATGCGAATCTATTTCAACTAAACGCTATATTTTACCTGTTGTTGTAAATAGTACCTGGGTTAAATCAGAATTACAATATTCCGATCATTTCCAGATAATTAATAAATCAAATGATCTGGATTTTTTTTGCTTCTTTTTTTAGCTTTTCCAGATCAATCGGCACTACGCCCGGTTTTTCACAAACCAATCCGCCGGCAAGGTTTGCGAGTTGTGCCATCAAAGGAACAGATAATCATGCAGCCAAACAAAGGCTGGCCGTGGCGACGACCGTATCTCCGGAACCAGAAACATCAGCAATAGCGCGGACTTCAGCCGGATAATAATTTTGTTTTACTCCGTTTGTCAAAAAGACGCCCAATTCAGATAAAGTGATAAAGAGCAGGCCAATCTCATTTTCTTTTGTAAAATTTTCGGATACTTTTTTCAGTTCATCGAGGTCTGTTTTTTCGATTTGCAATTTCAGACCGTCTTTAAACTCCTTGCAATTTGACTTAAACAGATCAACTCGCTGGTAAATATTGAAATTTCTGCTCTTTGGATCGGCAACGGTAAGAATGTGTTTAGATTTTGCCAACTCAATTACATTTTTAATTATCCATGGAGTTATAAGTCCCTTGTCATAGTCAACAAAGATGACGATATCTATGCGTTCCTTTTCAATGATACTCTTTATTTTTTCGAATATTTTTTCTTCAAAATTGGAATTGATCAAGGTTGAAACTTCCTGATCAACTCTCGAAATTTGCTGACCTCCGCTGATTATACGGGTATTAACAGTTGTCATTCGGGTTTCGTCAACGAAAATACCATCGTTGATCAACTGGTTTTCGTGCATTAATTCAGTGAAAATATGCCCTTTATCATCATCTCCAATTATTGAAACGAGTATAGGAGTAGCTCCCAGAGCCTGGATATTGAGCGAAACATTGGCGGCTCCACCGAGTCTGTTTTCCTGCTTGGTAACAGTTACAAGCGGAACTGGAGCTTCAGGTGAGATACGGTCAACCTTTCCCCATAAATAATTATCGACCATCGCATCACCAATAATCAATACATTTAATTCCGAGAATTTGCTAAAAACCTGTTCTATATTGCCTCTTTTCACTTCCTGGGTTTTTTCGATGCGACAAAAGTAGCAAAATTAAGTACGAAAAAATGGTAATCCCAGTCAAATACAGAGACCTGTTTATAACACGAATGGGAACAATCCTTTACGGAAAGTTCCCATTCACTTTGGTCAACCCCGAGGTTTTCCTCAGTGCCAGATTACGGTTATTAAAACTGGCTGATCCATCCGGTTTCTCCAACCATTTTTCACAACCTTGAGCTTTCCTGTATGGCTTGTTACAGCTCTACATTCCAGCCGTTCATTCGACGCTTCCGGAGAATTGTCTTCCTGAACGAAGTTCCTTCCAAGCCTCCTTTTTATTCATCTGTTTTTGCAAACTGATGATCGGTGGAAAACTTCGACTGATCCGGAGATCATTCTTGTTTTCAGTTTGACATTAAAAAACCAAAGTTCTTCTTTGTCTCCTGCTTCTTCAGTACCAACATTTAAGTGAACGTTTTACTGATCATCCGTAATGTTGAAGAACCTAACAAAAAGTTTCGGTTCGAACTTCAGCTTTTCCTGAATGCGAATCCGGAGATCCGGATGATTGGGTTTTGGGTACATTTAAGAACCTTCTTCCTTCTCCATTCACTCAAAGCAGCTTTTTATCGCTCGTCTGATAAAGTAAATTTAATACATTCAGACCACCAAAGTCAAGTGTTTTTTAAAATTTGATTAAACGATAAATTGTCAGAAGTTATAAACAATTGTTAATAACTCGTATTTGTATGTAATTGGCTTAATAGTAGTATGTTGCATGGCTTTGTTTTGTTGAGTATTGAAGTTATGAACATTTTATTATCGCCGAAATTTCAATTGATGAATTGATCTTAATTGTTCAGCAATAGTTTGTATATCAGAATATTGGCTGATTGTTTTGCAATGCGGTTCTTAAACCTTCTTCCATTCGAAACACGGCCGTTTCAATACCATTTTTTTTCAGAGCAGCACTGAATCCTTCATTCATCATTTGTCCTGCTCTTAAAGGGAAATCAATCAAGGCAGGGTAGTTGGTTTCATTTTCAGGATGATGGTAAAACTCCAGGCAGGTATCCAGCTTGGTTGAAAGATATATTCTGCATGCCATAGGACGTGCAGCATAGACAGAACATGCATTATCCTTCAGCAATGGGCATGGAGCTTTATATTTCAGTATTTCTTCCTCCGATAACTTTGAAGTATTCGCATGTTTGGTTTCAATTCGGCTGATTAAGGCTGAAAGTTCATCGGAATTGAAATTCTTCTTTATTTTTTCAGATAGAAAATGTAATTCGTATGAATTGGCAAAAACAGCCTGATGATAGCACCAGTGGCATCCTTTAAAACAGGCAACTTCTGAATTTTGTCTTTTTGCCAGTGAAATAATCGAATCATTAAGTCCGTCAATTGCGGCATATAAGGATTCAATTGCAGAAAATAATGAATCGTTTGAGAATCCTTGCTGAAAAGCTGATTGAGCAAGCTGATACCCATCGGAATAAAAAATCCGGTCATTTTCGGTGAACTGTTTATTTTCGGTAGTCATTAAGCTGATTTATTTTCGTCAAAAATAATTTTAGTTTTTGGGAAAGGCTTTAATTTGAATTTTTATTTTTGAGACTCCGAAAAGATTAAGTTCAGTGTTGCGAATTTGTAGTTTGAATGTTTTTCGGATCGGACTCAATTAATCAACTCCTAAAACAAGAACCTGTGAAACTTCTTATTGCTGTTTTATTTCTGATCTCCACAATTGTTTTTACTGCTAAATCAGTTGATTATCTCCCTGTTCCATCCAATGATCTTGTCATTCATACTTATTATACACTATCGTACAACGAAAAATTCGAGCAAGCCAATTGGGTTTATTATACGTTGACTGATAGTATGGTTTTGAACGGAGGGGCGGAGCGGAGCAACAGTTTCAAGATGGATAAGATGGTTATAAGCGGATCTGCAAAATCATCGGACTATACTAAAAGCGGTTACGACCGCGGTCACCTTTGTCCCGCTGCTGATATGGGTTTCAGCGCGATTGCCATGGATGAAAGCTTTCTGATGTCGAATATTTCGCCTCAGACTCCGGATTTTAATCGTGGAATCTGGAAAGAACTTGAAATAACCGTCCGTAATTGGGCTACAAGAGAACACAAAATAATTGTGGTAAGCGGGCCAGTTTTTAAAAATAGTAAAGGTTCGATAGGTCGGGATGAAGTTCTTGTTCCCGGGTCTTTTTTTAAGGTGATTTATGATGAAACCGAAGAACCGAAAATGATTGCTTTTGTATTTCCGAATGAAAAAAGCGACCGGCCTCTGACTGATTTTGCAGTATCGACCGATGAAGCAGAAAAACTAACCGGATTTGATTTTTTCTCGCAATTGCCTGATGAACTTGAAAATAAGCTTGAAGCAAAAGTCCAACTGGCTGGCTGGTTTGAAGGATATAGCCAGGAAGAGCCAATTGCAGATCAATCTCCGGTTAACGAAACGCCGGCAGAATTTGATCTGAAGTATTATTCCATTTTAATTATAGCTATTCTTCTGGTAGTTCTTTTTGTTGCTTTTAAAGGCAGAAAAAGACGATAATCAGTTTGTAGGAGGAAAACTGAAGAGAGAAAATGTATTGAGAGCGGAATTAATCACAGTGTGATTGCTTTAGTTAGAGTCTGTCCATAGAGTCGATGATTTATTGATATGTTTCTTTTCCAAAGAAAAAAATCGAGATTTTCATTTTTGATTATTTTCAATAAGATCTGTTTTTCATCCTTTTTGTCCGTTTTTG
>Ga0209386_1000061_pt1 | contig 57088 bp, 53 predicted proteins | sample NGEPertwo_FD_184510 | JGI IMG/M metagenome (GOLD analysis project Ga0209386, IMG submission 184510) | Arctic peat soil microbial communities from the Barrow Environmental Observatory site, Barrow, Alaska, USA - NGEE Permafrost154B-two... | ecosystem: Environmental > Terrestrial > Soil > Wetlands...
CTTGAGCCCTAGTTTGGCCCACGACAGCATGAGGTGAGCGTTGTAAGTGCGAAGTTCCCCACGGCGGCCTAGTTCCTGAGCCAGGAACTTCGCGCTTACAAAAGCGAGCTTTCTTTGGGTGAGCAACGTATCAAACTTGACTTAAGAGCGCTTTCATACGGCGGGGCGGTGTACAAGGACGTACACCGCCGGCAATCAGACACGGACGTCTGATTTGCCGGGAACCCCGCCCTCCCAAGAGCAAGCTCTTAAGTCTTAGTTTGATCTGCGAGAACAAGCAAGCGAGCGTTGTAAGCGCGAAGTCCCCCCCGGCAGTATGATAAACGCGAATGTCCTAGCGTATCTCGGCAAGTATCTCCGTAGCCCCCAGCTCAACTAGCCGATTGGCAACTTGCAAACCGACCATCTCAGGATCAGTGCCTGCTGCCTCCGCTTCAATCAGGCGAACCCCATCTAAGCTGGCGACCATCCCGCGCAACGTAATCCGCCCCTTGTCCACGTGTGCTAAGGCCCCGATGGGGACTTGGCAACCGCCTTCAAGTCTACGCATTAAGGCCCGTTCTGCTCGCACGGCTTGTTCAGTCTCACCATGATTCAGCGGTGCTAATAGCTCAAGAATATCAGAACGTTTCTCAACTATTTCTATAGCAATTGACCCCTGACCCACTGCCGGGAGCATCATCTTGTCTGACACGATCTCAGTAATTCGATCCTCCCACCCTAGCCGTTTCACACCAGCAGCAGCGAGAACGATTCCGTCCATATTGGACTCAGTTAATTTCCTCCAGCGCGTTTGAAGATTTCCTCTCAAATCCTCAAACTCAAAATCGGGGCGATAGTGTTTGAGTTGTGATTTTCGGCGCAGACTACTTGTACCTATGATAGCCCCTGCGGGCAACTCTTTCAGAGTCATTCCGTTCTTGCTGAGAAAAACGTCTCTCGGCTCCTCCCTTTCACAGAAAGTACTGATCGTCAGCCCAGTCGGCAACCGGGTCGGCATGTCCTTCAGACTATGCACTGCCATATCAAGTTCACCCGACAAAAGGCCTAATTCTAGTTCCTTTGTAAATAATCCTTTGTCGCCAATTTCAGAAAGAGGAACATCCAATATTTTATCACCTTTGGTTTTCATTGAAACAAGTTCAAATTGGTGATGAGGATAGAAATGCATTAATTGACTTTTTACCCACTCGGCTTGCCACATTGCTAGTAGACTGTCCCGAGTCCCAATACGTATAATTTTTAGCAACTGTTTTTTACCTCCCATGACTCACTTGCCCCGGATTCTTCTTCGCCATCGAACTGGGGCGCTCAGATACTTTACTAACATCTAAATCAAAAAGATTTTGCAAAATTTCCGTATAGAGATGACCTTGGCTAGTTGTGGCATATTCCTTAAGATTTGTAATTGGTACATATAAAAGTTGGTTGACGATAGAACTAGCCATTGATCGAATAATCTTTTCCTGTTTGGGGGTTAATCCACTCAGATGTTCGAGAGCTCGTTCAATTTGACACTCTTTAACGATCTGACCCTTTTGCTGTAACGCTAGAATTGTTGGTACAACAAATAAGGAATTATGCCATTTAACGAACGTTTGCATTTCCTCTTCAACAATCTTTTCTGCATTAACAGCTGCAATTTCTCGTTCTTGATGATGTCGGTCAACGACCCCATGTAAATCATCAATGTCAAAGAGTGTTATGAAAGGCAGGTTACCTACATCCGGGTGAATATCTCGTGGAACTGCAATATCAATGAGCAGCATTGGGCGTCCATCACGGGTCTTCATAATCTCCGTCATACGGTCCGGAACTAACATGAAATGTGTAGAGGCTGTTGCGGAAATAACAATATCCACTTGTTCAAGGTACTGATCCATATCATCGAATCTCACCGCTCTACCCGAACATTCCTCAGCTAGGCTTACGGCTTTGTCATAGGATCGGTTCGAGACCAATACAGTGTTAGCGCCTGCAGCAACTAAGTGCTTGGCAGTGAGCGTGCTCATCTCTCCAGCACCTAAAATTAAAATCCCTTTGCCTTGCAGTTCGCCAAAGTGTTGCTTGGCAAGTTCTACTGCTGTATAACTGATGGAAACAGGATGCTGATCGATCAAAGTATCAGTTCGTACACGTTTCCCCACAGCTAAGGCATTCTGAAAAAGCACATTGACCGCTTTGTTCGTGACCTCTGCTTCACAAGCTTGCTGATAAGCATTACTGACTTGTCCCAGAATTTGAGTCTCTCCTCTTACCATTGAATCTAAACCGGAAACCACCCTAAACAAGTGGCGAACAGCATCATATAAATTGTGGGCATAGAGGTATTGTTCCAAGACGTTCTCGTCAATTCCATGGTTACTGGCTAAGAACTTCTTAATGGAACGGGTGCCCACTTCCACATCGGCGGTTGCAGCATATATCTCAGTTCGATTACAGGTACTGAGAATCACAACTCCTTCAAGTCCGGGATAACTCTTGAGCTTTCTTAATGCTTCCTGCATTTGATACGGATGAAAGCTCATTTTTTCGCGTATTTCAACTGGCGCGCTTTTATGATTTAATCCAATAGCGACTGGAAACACTTTACAACCACACCTTCCGCTTCGGTTAGACGCTGGGCTTTGATGAGTTTCCTCACTTCGCCATCAGTGGCCTGCTGCCAAAATATAGTCCGTTTGTCGGCTGCTAAGCGACTCTTTACAAGACTTCGCCAAGTTTTAAGTAGCGTAAGATACTCAGCCATCTCCTGTCCGTACAGCGCTTGCAATTCTGATCGGATTTGCCGAGCTACAATAGGGCTACTTCCCCCAGTCGAGACAGCAATTTTCAAATCGCCTCGTTCCATAATGGAGGGAACAATAAAACTACATTTGTCCTGGTTATCCACGACGTTGACGGGACGATGATGGACCTTCGCATCCAGGGCTACTTGAGCATTAACGGCTTCTTTTTCAGTGCATGAAAACACGAGAATGGCCTCTTGAAGATCTTCCGGTGCATAATCTTTTTCTAGCCAAAAACACGTCTTATCGTCAACCAACTTTTTAAGCTCTGAAACGAGCTGTGGGGAGACAATATGAACCAAAGCTCCATGTTGCAGGAGGGTTTGCACTTTGCGTAAAGCCACTGCTCCCCCTCCTATAACCAAAACTGGCTGATCCTTTAAATTCATAAATATCGGATAATATTGCGACATTGTAATATAGCTCCATCTTCATTTAATGTTCAAGCATACGAATGCAGGCCCGGTAAAAGATAGTTGACGCCGAAAAACGTAAATAATACCGCTACAAAACCAAAGATTGTCAACCAAGCAGCTCTTTTTCCTTTCCACCCGTACATCAACCTAGCATGCAAGTAACCTGCATAAATAATCCAGGTAATTAAAGACCATGTTTCTTTAGGGTCCCATGACCAATAAGTTCCCCACGCATAATTTGCCCAAATTGCCCCTGTAATAATACAAAGTGTTAAAAGTGGAAAAGCGAATCCCACAGCTTTGTAGGACAGTTCATCTAGTTTTTCTAATTCAGGGAATCGGGAAACAAAGCCTTTTGGGCTTGATTTCTGCCCATTTTCTGTTTGACTGAATTTTAATAAATACATAATCCCCAACCCAAACGATATCGCAAAAGCACCGTAGGCGAACATAGCCGTTAGTACGTGAAATGTCAGCCATTGGCTCTTGAGCGCCGGAGGGATCGCCTGAGCTATGCGTTCATCTGGACCCATCGACATAATAATGAACATCAAAAGCAAGAAAGGAATGGGCATGACAAAAGCTCCAAGGGACTTTAGCTGATAGCGAAATTCCGCGAATAGATAAACCGCTAAGATCCCTGCAACGAACGTTAATAGAAATTCATAACCATTGGAGAGCGGTGCATGTCCTGAAGTGACCATTCTCAAAATAATGGCAGACATGCTGGCAAATAAAGCGAACAGTGTGCCATAAGTTGCTAACTTTCCAACGAATTCTATTTTTGAGCCTAACCAAATCATATATAACAGCATACTTAATGTAGTTGCTATAACTAAGCTATAAAACGCCGCGACTTCGAGACTTGCTAACATTCTGTACCCTCCTCTGTTATCTTATCATTTTTGTGACCGAACCGACAAATTGTTCTAAAGCTTCACGGGCACTATCTGGCATTTTACCTGCTAAAGCACCGATCGTCAAAGTCGCTCGCTTTTCGTTCTCAAATTGAACCATCCCCGAAATTACTAAGGGTTGCCAATAAAAGGCCAGCAACAAACCCACAAGTAACAGCCCACAGCCTAGCCAAATCACAGCAACACCTGGATCCTTCTTGACCTGCAAGCCAGTGAAACCTGCTAAGCCGTCAAAGGTTAAGCGATAGGTGCCTTGCACATCGACCGTTTCCCCAGTCATTAACTGTCCGCTTTGAATGGGATCTGGCGCCGTGCCCTTGTAGACTTGAAAAAGAACCCCTTGTTGCTGTGACGAATTTTTCGCAAGGTTTATTACGAGGAAGAGATCAGTTCCCGGGGCCTGATAAAAACTTCCTCCCTGATTTCGCAAGACCACGGGGCTTTTTTCGCCCTTCATCTCAGAGGTAAAAACGGCACCTTCGGCAAAACTAGCTTGATAGAAGGTCACGCCTTGATACTCCAGAGGATGGTTTACTGATATCGTTTTCCGTGCCGTTTCTTTTCCATTTTCTAAAATGCTCAGATCTGTATACCAATTATCCCGTTCTCCGTTCGGTAAAAGCCTATCCTCTGCGGAATTGATACGAACACTGAACGTCTCTGAAACCGTCCCTTTGGAAACCTTAAGGTCATGAATTGGCACGGTCGTTCCGGCCCCTTCCATAAAATAACCTTTAAAGCCGAGTAACGATCCCAATAAAGCCCCAATGACTAAAACAACAAAGGCAAGATGGGTAATCAGTGAACCCCAGTTTCCCAAGCGCCGTTTTATGGCAATAAAACTCCAATGATCTGATTGGTCGCTTAGTGTGAAGCGAAATCCCTTTTGAATCATGACCTCCTGGACTGATTCCCTCAGTGCAGTTAACTCGCCTTGAACCACAAGCCTATTTTTTTGAGGAACCTGTGTGAGCTTTGACGGAGGTGCGAGCTTAAATGTCCTAATATAAATGCTTTTGAGTCGGTGAGTACTACACACGATAAGATTGATACATAATAAACCCAGTAACAAACGAAACCATACTGCACTATAAAGATGTGTCATCCCCAGCTTTTGCCATAAATAGCCCGTAGCATTGGCTTTGTCGAGATCCATCGCCTCCTGCGGAATCAGTGTACCCATTGCAGACACAACAGCAAGGATTCCCAATAGAGCTAGTCCTAACTTCATAGAGCTAAAGAAGCTCCATACTCGCTCACTTAAATCCTTAGAATTTTCCTCCATCAAATAAACCCTCCTAGTATTCTAATGACTCTCATAGCTACATTGTACTCTACCCTACGATGAACTTCCAAATTATCAAGGAAGCGGGAGACATCTTTGTAAGCACTTTCTTCAGACCCCTCGGCACCCTTGAAATAAGGCGAGATAGTATTTCTCTCCTGCAACTTCTTACTAAAGATAGTCTTAGTGTGTACGATAAAAGGGTTGACTAACCCTTTGCCCATGAAACCAACCCAGAAAAGCTTGGTCTATGCCCCTTACCCAAAAGAGGAACCCAGTAAATTCAATTACTGGGTCCCTCTTTTCGTCCGTCAATACTTGAAAGATCTAAGGAACTTCAATCTAAAACTTCCTAATCCGTATAAACTCTGCTAACTCTTCCAACGCCTTACGGGTTGGAACTGCGGGAAGATCCTGAAGATGTTTTTTAGCCTTCAAGACATACAAGTCGACTAAATGCATGGACTGATCGATCGCCCCGGTAGCCTTAATCAGTTTGATTGTTTCCGTCACTTCAGCGTCCGTTTTGTCAACTTTCCCCAGTAACGCTTTTAAATGAGCTGGTTCTGGTGACAACTTAAGGGCCAGGATCATGGGTAAGGTCATAATTCCCTGGTACACATCTCCCCCGATTGGTTTCCCAAATTCTGAGGCTTTGGCCGTTAAATCTAACACATCATCGACTATCTGAAAAGCCATTCCAAGTGAATGTCCATAAGCACCCAGTGCCCAGGCTTGACGCCTTGGGGCTCCTGAAACCAAGCCACCCAGTCTGCAACACGCAGAGATCAATAAGGCAGTTTTTCGTTTAATACGATAGTAGTATTGTTTCAAGTTTTGCTCTACGTCAAAGGAACATTTAATCTGCTGAATTTCGCCTTTACACATCTCGACGCTGACCTCTGCTAAAATACGTGCGACCTCAGGATGATCAATTTTCGAAATAAGAATTAAAGCTTTAGATAACAGGTAGTCTCCAGTTTGTACAGAGACTATATTGCCCCAGTTTGCTTTAACCGTGGGCCGCCCTCTTCTCGTCGTGGATGCATCAACCACATCATCATGAACTAACGTAGACATGTGAATCAGTTCCAAGGCCATCGCCACAGGAATTAATTTTTCCAAGGGATAGCCATAGAATTTACCGGCTAGGAGGGCAAAAGCCGGCCGCAACCGTTTTCCACCTGCAGCCAATAAATGAACAGCCGAATCGTGGAGTATCGGATATTCCGTCCCCACGAACTGGGTCAGTTCGGTTTCAACCCGATGCAGATCTTTATTTATTTGACTGAAGAGCCAGAGTTGTTTCAAAACCGGTTCACCTGCTCGCACCCTTTTCTTCATAAGATACCATATCTAATGGCAATTCGGCCAGTGGATCTTTGGGAGTTTCATCGTCGTAGGTTAACAATACCTCGTCTTTTAGTGGACGTTTGGCCTCACTTTGCGGTTTCTGGGTATTTTGGGTATTTTTGGTAATGGGGTCCATTGAATCTTGAAATTCTCTCGTCAATTCCTGGGTTGCCTTGCGAACCTCAAAAACTACTTTACCAATGGTTCTAGCAATATCCGGTAAATCCTCAGGTCCAAACAAGATAAGTGCAATAGCCAAAATTAGGATAATTTCAGGAATTCCCACGTCTATACCCCCTTATTTCAAAGCTAAGCTTTTATCTCTTTTACGAGCCACCAGATAACCCAACCAGATGCTGATTTCGTAGAGGAAATACATGGGGCCCGCCATGAGGAGTTGGGTCACTAAATCGGGGGTTGGAGATATCATAACCGACAATATCACAATTGAGAGTATGGCCCAACGTCGCTTCTTAGCCAACGTCTTGGGAGACAAGATCCCTAGGCGAATTAAGATTAATAAAACAATGGGCAGTTGGAATACAAGTCCAAAGGTTAAAAGGAAGGTTAAAAGAAAGCTAAGATACGATGTTTTGGTCACAAAGGGGGTTGAATCAAGTGCCCCTCCACCTGCGTAAATTAAGAATTTTATCCCTATAGGCAGCACGCCGTAGAAACACAGGGCTGCTCCGCCAAGGAAGAGGAGTACAGAACTGGGTGCAATAATGTATAAGTACTTTCGTTCAGTTTGTTTTAGTGCTGGTAAAACGAAACTCCAAATTTGCCACATGAGAACAGGAAGCGCTAGCGCAAATCCGATGAACATGGAGACTTTCATCTTGACTAAAATGGGTTCCATGGGCGTTGTCGTAATGAACCTTATATCTTCCAAAAAGGTTACTGGCCTTGCTAAATAAGCGAAGGCTAGATCACTGAAGAACCACCCGATCATGGAGCCTATTGCTACGGCATACGCAGAAATCACTAATACTTTGCGTAGGGCTAACACATGGCCGAGTATAGGCAAATTACCATCCTTGCTAGGTCGCCTGCGCATCAGGTTACAACTCCTTCCCGTACACCTTGAGCAGCTCATAGTGCGTATTGCGTTGAACCGCTTGATAGCCCGCATCTTCGATACAATGAATGATTTCCTGCAACGGGACACGAGTTTGTACGCCAGCGGCACGAACGACATTTTCTTCTAACATGGTACTCCCAAAATCATTGGCCCCAAAACTCAAAGCGACCTGCGCCATCTTGGCTCCTTGGGTAACCCAAGACGCTTGGATATTGGGAACATTATCGAGCATTAAGCGTGCGACCGAGAGTGTCCTCAGATACTCGACCCCCGTACTACCTTCTCCGCCCAGCGATGTATTGGTCGGCGCAAAACTCCAAGGGATAAAGGCCGTAAATCCACCCGTTTGATCCTGAGCATCTCGGACACGAATCATATGTAGAATGCGTTCTTCAAACGTCTCGACATGCCCGAACATCATGGTTGCGGTCGTCTTCATGCCCAGCTTGTGGCACGCAAGCATTACGTCCATCCATTGTTGCCAACCTATTTTGTTAGGGCTGATTAGATGACGGACGCGATCGTCTAAAATCTCTGCCCCACCGCCGGGAATTGAATCTAAACCAGCGTTCTTAAGGCGCAAGATAACTTCTTCAATCGGCAACTTGGCTTTATTCGCCAGATCCCATATCTCTGGAGGACTAAACGAATGAACGTGAATGGAATAATGCGCCTTAATATCGCGTAAAAGTGCTTCAAAGTACTCTAGATCTAAGTCAGGATGCAATCCTCCTTGAATTAAGAGCTGAGTCCCCCCTACTGCAATTGTTTCCTCAATTTTAACATGTAATTCGTCCCGTGACAAAATATAACTGTTTGGATCTCCGGGTTTACAATAAAAAGCGCAAAACTTACATTGACAGGAACATACATTAGTATAATTAATATTCCGGTCAATCACAAATGTAACAACTTTTTCTGGATGCATTTGACGTCGTACGAGATCTGCCCCTTGTCCCAAAGCAAGAAGATCGGCTCCTTCAAGTAGTTTGATCCCCTCCGCCAGGGATAAGCGTTCACCGTCTAGACGTTTTTGTATAATCCTTAAGGTCTCCGTTTTCATTGAGATCCCCCCAACCCATCTCGTTCCACCGCAACTCTGCCTGCCTTTTGTATCACTTGGATCACGGCTTTCCTCGTCACTTCCCTGCCCGTTAAATCGTCGACCCCAAACGCCAGAGACACTTGGGTTAATTTTAGACCCAACAGGTTCCAAGAGGCTTTAATATGATCGAAATTATCCAGCAAGATCCTTGAAATGGCCATCGCCTTCAAGTCTTCTATACCCGTCGTTGTTCCAATATCTGTCGTTCCGTCTAAGGGCTGATCGGTAGTGTCACTGGATCGCGGTGAAAACGACACGAACTCCCCGGTTTTGTCCTGTAGTGCCCGCAACCGGAACAAATGGTCAAGCTGTTCCTCTCTCGATACCAGGTTTCCGTAGATCATCGTCGCGTGGTGGACGTTGGTATCCTTAAAAGTTGGATTGATACAATAGAAAGTTTGATGTCCGTTTTTTCGTTCGCGCACGATATTAGCCATAGTCCCAAGTGCTAAAATATCTTGACTGTTCATCAGGCGAACAGCGGCGTCATGATCTAATCGTTCACCCTTCTCCACTTTATCTATTAGGTCAAAGAGTTTACTTTTAGCAAATAGTGAGGGCATTCATCCCCCCTCCTTTCCTTGATAAGCAAGTTTCCTTTATCCCAATAACATTAAATCCAAGATAGAAAATACAAAGAGTAAGAGACTTAAGTAGCCATTAAGATCGAAAAAAGCCACCCCGATCTTCGAGAAGTCATCTGCGGAGACTAGGCGATGTTGGCGATAGAGTAACACGATCGCTATAGCAACCCCCATATAATAGAACCAGCTCATAGACAGGACCACGCCAACGGCTATGAAGAAGATCGGTGCAATAATATGTAAACCCGCCGATATCTCTAAACCTCTCTTGATGCCAAAAACCGCCGGAACTGAGTGAAGCCCTTCCTTGCGATCAAACTCCACATCTTGACAAGAGTATACAACATCAAAACCAGCCACCCAAGTCATGACACCTAACCCTAAAAGAACGGGGGCCAGCGCCCAATGACCCGTCACGCCAATCCATGCGCCTGCCGGGGCTAAGCCCAGTGAAATTCCTAGAACAATATGACAGGCCCAAGTAAACCTTTTAGTGTAGGAGTATAAGACCAGAAAAAACACAGCAATTGGCATCAACCACAACGCTAAAAGGTTGAGTTGATACGCCGAATAGCCCAGGAGCAGAAAAGACAGCACTATGTACAGGTAGACTTCCTTCGCTTTTAAATGCCCTGCTGGCATGGCTCTTTGTGCCGTTCGAGGGTTACGCCCATCAATATGCCGGTCAATTAACCGGTTCAAGGACATTGCAGCAGTCCGAGCTCCGATCATAGCGAGCGTTATCCAAAATAGTTTCGAAACAGGCGGAACGCCATTTGCCGCTAAAAAAGCACCTAGGTATGCAAATGGTAGGGCAAAGAGGGTATGTTCAAATTTAATCATCTCAAAGAATACTTTTAGTTTTTCCATTCGCCGCTCCTTATGCTCCTGCCTCTTGGGGATTGTATTCTGTGTTCAGCTGATTTGCCATGAAAAGATACACTTCGTGCAGGGGTTTTAACTGAAGTTGGGATTCTGAAGAAATGTCATTCAAGAGCGCCTGCGCTCGCTGAAGGATGGATTGAACTTCGATAGACGCCAAACGATCTTTCCAAGCTCCCCAGGCTAATCCTAATTCCCACCCAAACGCTTCAATTTTACGTTGCAAAGGAATTGGTGCCCCAGCAAGTTCTGCACTGAGACGGGCAGCCACGGCAGTTAATGACGCGCTTTCCATTTCAATAATTTCAAGTGCCTCAGTTAACCCTAGTTTTTTATCTCGGGAGAGCCATCGAGAAATTCCGCCCTCACTCATCGTTCCCATAACCATCGCCAGTGGTTCTAGAAATATAAGCAGCTTCTCACGGCATAGTTCCAGAAAAAACTTTCCATATAATAAATCTCCAACAAGCACGGGAAATTGTCGAAGATCTTCCGCAATATCATGATCATCTGTCATTAATTTATGAACTTTATTGGCCATAAATACAAATTGAACGATTCCAGCCAAGGCGTCTGATTTTTGTCCAGGATTCTTAAAAGCCTGGCTTACTGCTAAAACAAGCGCCGGATTGACCGTTCGATCAAGTTCATCCATATCCAGTGGAACTAATTCTTCATAGCTAGCTCGCATAAAGATTAATTCTTGCCTCATATGCATTTGCACATTATTTAGTTTATCCAGAAAGCTAAATTCTACCGGAACCATTTTATCGCTCCTTGTCATCCATTAAGACATTAACCCATTATATATTCTCTTTATTTATGTTAAACTCCTGCAATATAAATAAAAGCTACTCTGATAATATGACAAAATTATAGCAAGAGTATGTAAGACACCTTAAAATTTAATACAATAGACCCTGCAACTCTCTAGTCACAAGGTCTATCTAGTCCGCACTTGTTTTAGTCCGGAGTAAAATAAATATCCCTCCTATATATTGACCGCTTTCTTTGAATCTTCAACGATTCCCCGCTTAATTTCCGTTGCTGTCATATGGCCTGCTTTAAAATGATCGGTTAAATAGTTACATGCATCCCAGGGATTGACACGGTCCCCACAAGTAAAGACGTCTACTGCTGCATAGCCAAGTTCTGGCCACGTGTGTATGGCTAGGTGGGATTCAGAAATCACGACAACCCCACTCACCCCTTGAGGACTAAACTTATGAAATACTACCTCACGTACCTCGGCACCTGCCTCCAAAGCTGCGTTGACCATAAGTGCCTCGACTTTTTCACGATTGTTTAAAATGTCGAAACTACACCCATAAATCTCAGCCAACACATGACGTCCAAGAGAATTTGCCAATTGTGATCGTTGCCCCCTTTATTCGTACCCCAAAATTTCACCAGATTAAATTTTAGCACAAAGTACGAGCTTGTCAATAAAAACTTCTGTCACCTGTGCATAGAATGTGTTGACTTGTAAGCCTTTGTATTCTAGACTATACTGAACTGACTAAAATTAAACAAAACCAAACTGATCTAGTCTGAGTGGGCCTTATGGAGGAGGGTGAACTATTTGAGCTTAACCTTGACGGCTGCTGAAGCAGCAATAATCCTTAAGATTTCTAAATATACCCTTTATGAGCTTGTTAAACGGGGAGAGATTCCAGCTCACCACATTGGTCGCCAACTTCGTATTGATCCGGCAGTGCTAGACCGATATTTACGAGGAACCCTTAGCCCTAACACCCTACCGGGTGCTATGCCCTCAGACACTCCAGAATCGCCCGTCCTTCGCTTCATCGGAAGTCACGACCCAGTCGTCGAGCTACTCTTCGAGTTTCTTAAACATGCTGCAACACCCATTCAAGCTTCAATTTCCTTCAAAGGAAGCATGGATGGCCTCATTGCTTTGTATCGCCGAGAAGGGGAGATCTCTGGAGCACATCTTTGGGATGAAGCATCACAAGACTATAATATTTCCTTTGTCAAACATGTCATCCCCGGAGAAGCTGTTTGTATTGTGAATTTAGTTCAGCGTGAACAAGGCTTCATCGTTGCACCCGGCAATCCTCTTAACCTTCAGACCTGGAAAGACATTACTATAGAAGGTTTAAAATTGATTAACCGACAAAAAGGATCAGGGACCCGTCTACGCCTTGATGCTTACCTCAAATCAGCCAAGATTGCTTCTAGCAAAATTCTTGGATACGACGATGAAGAAACAACCCACTCTGGAGTTGCTTGTCTCGTTGCTAGTGGACAAGCCGATGTTGGCGTCGGAGTACAAGCAGCTGCTCAGCGGCTGGGTCTTGGTTTCATCCCGCTATTTCAGGAACGTTATGATTTAGTATGTTTAGGGAAAACCGCCAAGTCATCTGTTTGGCAACAACTTCTAACGGTCTTAAGATCTCCTGGATTTATCCAAGCCATTCACCAACAGAAAGGGTATGATACATCTCTGACGGGGAAAATTATGCTAGAAGCTTTTTAGCCCGTTCCCACCCATTCGATTGCTATTCTCTTGTCGCAACACTAGAAAACATATATCTTAGGAGGAAAGACAGAAATGAAAAAGAAACTCAAACTGCGCCTTAACTTTTGCTTTGCTCTAATCATGGCCCTAATGGTGATTGTTGTCGGGTGTGGAACGACCGCAACCCCAACAACCCCAACCCCAGCAGCAACGCCTACACCTGCAAATCCCGAGGTTATTTTAGCGACGACCACAAGTACACAAGACAGCGGTTTACTCGCCGTTCTCATCCCTGAGTTTAAGAAAAAAACCGGCTATGAAATTAAAACAATCGCGGTTGGCACAGGAGCTGCCTTAGCCATGGGGGATAAGGGTGACGCCGACGTCCTGCTCGTGCACGCCTTTACCTCAGAACAGAAATTAGTTGATAACAAAACAGCGATCAACTATCAACTCGTGATGCATAACGATTTCGTCATCGTGGGACCCTCAACGGATCCTGCTAAAGTAAAAGACACCAAAACAGCCGTCGACGCCTTAAAAGCAATTGCTGCTAGCCCTTCTATATTTGTCACTCGTGGTGATGATTCTGGAACGAACAAAATGGAAAAAGCGCTCTGGGTGAAAGCGGACCTCAAACCGACTGGGGCTAAATATCAGTCGACAGGTCAAGGTATGGGACAAACGCTGACCATAGCTTCGGAAAAAGAGGGCTATACCCTGACAGACCGCGCAACCTATCTTGCCACTAAGAAAAACTTAAATCTGGATATTCTCCTGGAGGGGGAAAGTGCTCTTCTGAATATTTATCATGTCATGCAAGTTAACCCTGAAAAATTCCCGAAAGTTAATGCTGAAGGCTCCAAAGCGTTCGTCGACTTTATGATTAGTGAAGAGGCTCAAAAAATCATTGGATCGTTTGGCAAAGAGAAATACGGACAAGTCCTCTTCTTTGCTGATGCAGGTAAAAAGATGGAAGATCTAAAATAACTCCAGCCCTAAATTTAATAACTAGCACTTTGATTATCGAGGCTTGAATTTCAGGCCTCGATAAACTTATTTCTGCTTTGTAACCTTAAACCAATCTATTCTCGCACCGAAAGGGAAAATAATCGCATGGAAATGATCTGGCAAGGAATTCTAGCCGCCATTCACCTTCTGATCACCGGGGATCCCGAGGTCATTGAAATAACGTTGCTTACGCTTAAAATATCAGGGTCTGGAACGTTGATAAGTCTCCTGATCGGGATTCCTTTTGGTACCTTCTTGGCGCTCAAGCCCTTTCCAGGACGACGCTTCGTCTTGAGCATTGTTAATGCAGGAATGGGCTTGCCACCGGTCGTCGTAGGCCTATGGGTATCGATTTTTCTTTGGCGCTCCGGTCCTTTTGGATTCTTAAATATCATGTATTCTCCAACCGCCATTATCATTGCCCAAGCCATCATCGCTGCTCCCATTGTTGCCGCCTTAACCTGTGCAGCTCTTCAACAAACTGACCCGAAACTCAGGCTCCAAATATGGGCACTGGGTGCCACTCGCTCTCAGTATACCTGGTTGCTTCTGAAAGAAGTGCGTTTTTCACTCTTTGCCGCGATTATAGCTGGTTTTGGGGCAATCGTTTCCGAGATCGGGGCGTCTATGGCAGTAGGTGGAAACATAATGGGCCAGACTCGTGTTCTCACAACAGCTACGGTCTTGGAAGTTTCCAAGGGCAACTTCGACATCGCCATTGCCTTAAGTATCATTTTATGTTTACTCGCCTACGCGGCAACCTTAGGCTTAACTCTACTCCAACAGAAACAGCAAGGAGGACGCTAAGTGCTCGAAGCTCGTGCGATCAGCTGGATTAAGGACCATAAAACCCTATTACAAACGATTGATTTTCACCTGCTTCCTGGAGAATGCGTAGGGCTTATTGGGCCCAACGGATCCGGTAAAAGCAGTTTGTTGAAGATTCTCGCCTTTCTGGAAACTCCAACCTCCGGTTCACTCTATTTCCAGGGAGAATTAGTTCAAAAGAGCGTCCCGCTTTCTACACGTCGCAAAATTGCCCTAGTATTTCAGGAACCCCTACTATTAAACACACGAGTCTTTGACAATGTTGCCATCGGTTTAAAAATCAGGGGTCTCTCCAAAGATACCATAAGACAACGCGTGGCCTATTGGCTGAAACAATTCGGAGTAAGCCATCTTTCTCAACAATCAGCACGATCACTTTCCGGTGGAGAAGCCCAACGCGTCAGCCTAGCACGAGCCTTTGCCCTCGAGCCAGATGTTCTTTTTTTAGACGAACCCTTTTCAGCTTTAGATGCCCCAACCAAAGAGAGTCTTCGCATAGATCTTGGGCAAGTTTTTAAAGCCACTCAAACAACCACCGTGCTCGTTAGCCATGATTTCAAAGACATTGTACAATTGACGAGTCGAGCCTTGATTCTCCTGAAGGGTCAAGTGATGGCTGAAGGCGCACCCTCTGAGCTACTTAAGCGTCCTCAGAATGAAGAAGTTGAACGTTTTTTAGGGCATTTCTCATCGTAATGGGTTACGTATTCGGTAGGGGCGCAATGCCTTGTGCCCCTACCGACAAAAAACAGGCTCTTGGGTTACCCCAAGAGCCTGTTTTTTTATTTCCTTTGCAGGAGGTTAAATTACATGGCATCCTTATAGATCTGAATAACTTGTTCAAGAGTTGCTGTGCGTGGATTGGTGAATTGACAAGCGTCTTTCTTCGCATTTCCAGCCATCAATTCAAAGTCTGATTCTTTAACATTCAGTGCAGAAAGGCCTGCAGGAATTCCGACATCAGAAGCCAATCTGGAGATTGCGGCTAAGCATTTCTCTGCTGCGTCTCTGGCAGAAAGTCCATCGACATTTTCTCCCATTGCTACTGCGATTTCAGCATAACGATCAATATTACCAATCAAGTTAAAACGTGAAACGTGAGGGAGAAGGATTGCATTACACACACCATGAGGCAAATTATAGAATCCACCTAATTGATGAGCCATTGCATGGACATAACCTAAGCTAGCGTTATTGAAAGCCATTCCAGCTAATAACTGAGCATAAGCCATTTGTTCACGTGCTTCAAAATCTTCGCCATTCGCTACAGCACGAGGCAAATATTTAGGAATTAATTTGAAAGCCATTAGGGCAGCGGAATCTGTTACTGGTGTAGCAATTGTAGAAACATAAGCCTCAACAGCATGGGTAAGCGCATCCATTCCTGTAGCAGCGGTTAAGCTAGGAGGTTGTTTCATCATCAATAGTGGATCATTGATCGAGACATTAGGGGTGACATGCCAATCTACGATAGCCATTTTGATGTGACGTTCTGCATCCGTGATGATACAGAATCTTGTCATCTCAGCACCTGTTCCAGCGGTGGTGTTAATAGCAATCATTGGAGCCATTGGCAGCGGTGATTGGTCGACGCCTTCATAGTCGTTGATCTTTCCGCCATTACCTGCAACAAGTCCAATTCCTTTAGCGCAGTCATGTGAAGATCCCCCGCCTAAGGATATAATTAAGTCACATTTTTCTTTGGTATAGATGTCAAAACCATCATGTACGTTCTTATCGGTTGGATTTGGTTCTGCACCACCATATATAATAACTTTAATGCCTTCTTTTTCAATAACATCGGCAATTTCCTGAGCCATACCAATTTTTTCTAGATAGGCATCGGTCACCAATAGTACTTTTTTTCCACCCAATAATTTAGCTTGTTTCCCTGTTTCTTGAGCTGCTCCGGCTCCCATGAGGTTGACTGTCGGCATGAAATACCCATATACTTGATGAATTACTGACATCTTTGTTTCCTCCATTTCTTTTAGCGCGTATCCGCTCTTGCATAGTTTATATTGCAATAATCATGCCAACTATCTGAATATTATGTTTTATATTTCACAAGGCTTGTTTTCTAGGATTTAATACTTTATTTAATAGATTGTGATTATATCATAATAATTTCCTCGTCAAATTTGTACTAGCTTGGCACACTTTGTTCGGAACATCGTTTAATTATGGGACACTTTTCTTAGAAAGCAAGTACTAATCAGTCTAAAAAGTGAATAAGCACTGAATTGTGACCAACAATTCAGTGCTTATTGAATAGGTGGGGCATTAATTTGTCGGTTCAGATAGTTTAGTCGATACTGGGAACCATCATAACTAATTAAGTTATAACAACCATAGCTTTGTTCAAAACGAAAGAGGTTCTCTAAGGGTATTCCTAGCACACGACATAAGATGACTCTGTTGACGCCTGCATGTCCAACGATTAATAGGGTCGAATCCATTGATCCAGCAAGGCTTTCAAAGACAGGAATCACTCTTTTGGAGCAGTCGGAAAAGCTTTCTCCCAGCGGCGGCCTGTAATTAGCGAGATCCCTTCCACGTTCTTTGAATTCCTTAGGATACTTTGCTCTAATTTCAGAAAAGGTTTTCCCCTCCCAAGCGCCCATATTCAATTCCCTCAACGCCTTGTGAGCAAGGGGAACCATTTGATGGGCGGAGGCAATGATATCAGCGGTTCGTCGTGTTCTCGCTAAATCACTACAAACTATATGATCGATAGGCACCCGGCTAAATATCCCTTTCAATACGGTCGCCTGTTGCTCACCAAGAGCACTTAAGGGAAGGTCCGATTGGCCGATATAGCGTTTGCCCTTTCCTATACCTATATCACCGTGCCTAACCAAATAAATAAGCTTTTTATCCATGGTTCTTAATCATTTTACCGTTCTGATCCAACTCTCTTTGTACTTTAATTAACTCGCTGAGAATACTAACGGCTATTTCTTCAGGGGTCTCTGCCCCGATTTTAAGACCGATAGGAGAGTAAATTTTTTCCAATAATATACTCGGAACGCCCTCTTCCTCCAATTCAGCCATTAAGGCTTTAACTCTTTTTCGACTACCAATCATTCCAATATAAGCGGCGGGTTGATGAATCACTTTCTGCAAGCATACTTTGTCATATCGATGGCCCCTAGTAATAATGACCACAAACGTTTGTGCCTTGATCATTATCCCCTCTATAGCCTGTTCAAAATTATTGCATATCACGGTATCAGCGGTGTTAAATCGGATCGTGTTAGCAAAAGAGGGTCTGTCATCGACGACCGTCACATGATACCCCAGAAGCTTTGCCATGGTTGCAAGAGGGAGTGCAATATGTCCAGCCCCTAAGATCAATAATTGTACGACCGTGGTTGCTGGCTCAATCAGACACCGAAACGTTGCTTTAGTGACTGAGGTTTTACAGGGTTTAAACTCAGAATCCAAACACACCAATAAGGGTTGGCAGCCTCTAAGGAGTGTCTTGGCACTGTCTAGGATAACGCGGTTCAGTTCCTCTATCCCAAGATCACCTAAGACGTCTCCGTTATTCTCAATAAACAGCTTATTTCCTAGTAATCGTTCCTCAGGTGCCTCAATGACGGTGACTAATATGGCGTTAAAGTGGCTCTCTGCACGAGCCAGATCCTCAGTGTCCATATAATCAAGGAATAACTCCATGATACCTCCGCAAACCATGCCATCCTCCTGAGCTATGTCGGCCGTCATATTTAAGCAATAGGTCTTAGAGATATGCGATGCTAAAACATCGAAGGCTTCCCGCCTAGCCTCCGCCTCACCACATCCCCCACCAATAGTACCAAGGGTCGTCCCGTCAGCAAAAACGATCATTTTCGCACCCGGCTTACGGGGAGTTGACCCGAGTACACTGGTCACTGTAATCAGAACCACTGCCAAGTTTTGCTCAAAGGCCTTTTTAAGCCCAAGATATACTTCTTTTTCCATTAGCCTTTTCCCCCTAAATCAGCTTTCCAAAGGTCCTGTAAAGGCATCTTTATTCGTTGTTCTATGCTGGTTTGGATTCTTTCAGCATTCCGCAAGCGTTGGTTAATCTTCTTTAAAACCTCTGGTTGGTTCTTATGCTGCTCTAACAGGCCCGAAAATCTAGCCTGGAGTGAAATAATCTGGTCTTCTAGAATCAGTTTATCTGCTAAATAGACAATTTCTTTTTCTGTTACGGGTTGGTCAGCGTTCAGGCAAATGTCCATATGTTCCGCTACAATCTTTGCTACTTCTGGATAACCGGTGAGCATTGAAGCTGCTACTAGGGCATGGTGGGGTTCACCTTTGGCTACGTCATGTAACAGCGCGGCTGTCTTGATTAAGTCGAGGTTCATTGGACAGCCAGACCTGATTAGATAACGACCTATGACACAACTGAGCTGGGCAACCTGTTCGCAGTGATGAATGACCTTTACTGGAGTGTTAGCGCTCTTAATTATACCATAACACGCTTCCTCCGACGGTACTTGAGACGCTCCACAGTACTTTAACATCCTGAGGTAATCTTCCTGTGTGTCCATGTCCAGTAAAATGCCCGGGTCGACCACCTCGACATCGAGGGCATCCTGTTCATACTGTTCCAGCAAGGCTCTCATTCCACCGGGTTGAGTCCAGGTGATCACCTCGCTGATGTAACGTCTGGAAATCAAAGGGGGATGACCTCTCATACCCTGATAGGACGGATAGATTATACCAAATTCAGTGGAGAGGAACATCTCCTGAACTTTTTCTAAAGTATCCCTGTTAACGATCGGATTATCGACGGGTAAGAGAAAGAACCCTTTTACCGCGGGTGATAGGCTCTTAACCCCTGCGCTAACCGAAGAGAACATTCCGTCGGCGAACTCAGGGTTGACAATGGCTTGGACCCCTAGTCTGTCTAAGACAGGAAGCAATTCGTTGGCTCGATGTCCAACCACTACCCGGATATCCCAGATCCCGCCCTCCTGGAAACTGTGGATCGCCTGTTCTAATACGGTAATCCCGCCCAAAGGCAACAGGGGTTTAAAGCGTTTCATTCGAAACGAGTAGCCAGCGGCAACTATGACGGCTGCTATTGAAGCCTTACCCTCTTTGCTCTCTTTGGTTACTTTCTCAACCAACACTCTCTTCACTCCCCCTCTGATCTTGAATCTGTCGTTTCGCGATACTTTGTCTGGCTATCACTCCAGTACTCAATTCAAAATAAAAAAACGTCCTCAAACTCCCGTTCTGTCTGGCCTGCCTAATTACAGGGATTTCATGTAAGGCCTGTTGAACCGCTCGTTTCACTTCCCAAGAAAGCGGTCCCTTTAATTGAACCTCGAGTTGTAACTGATGCTCTTTTGCTTGCATACCGTCGGTTAGAATCACCGCAAAATCGAGCACATTATCGAGCATAAACAGAGCCTCATCAAAGTCTGACATGGTCAGGTAATCAGACTGATTCAGATAAACCCGGTCTCTGGACTTTATCAGTTCCAAGCGTTTCAAGACCGTCTTGCACTCACAAAGCCCAGGAATAAACCTTGAGCTGTCGCCGGTGCGATAACGTATTAGCGGCATCGCTAATCTGGTCAAAGTCGTCACGACTACCTCTCCTAGTTGCCCCTCCAAAACAGGCAGTCCTGAACTGGGATCGATGATTTCGACATAGAGGTCTGCTTCCCGAAGGTGGTAACCGCAAAAACCCTCGCATTCAATTCCTCCGCCCAGCCCCATCTCCGTCATGCCATAATGATTAAACACCTTACAGCCCCAGATCGTTTCAAGTTCTTGTACAATCGCTTTCGGTACATAATCAGTACTTAATAAAACACTTTTCAGGCTCAGAGAAACTGCAGCTCCGTTGGAGTTTTTATACCGTGCTAAACTCAATACTTGCGTGGGTATGCCCACTAGAACATTGATGGCTTCACGTTGAATTTGCTCTAACGCTTCCTGTTGATGCGTGACCAGACCGTGGACCACGGCTGTTACTCCCGCTCGTTCTAAGCCTAGGCGCAGTAAATCTCCGACGCTTCCTGGTGTTTCCCCTGGTAACAGGATCAAAACTCTGTCGCCGGGGTTGACCAACGTTAACATGCCATGATGAAAAAAATCAATCGTTAATTCTTGATCAGCTTCAGTAAAGAAAAGCCGCTTAGGTTTGCCCGTCGTACCAGAACTCTGTAATGTGACGATCCTGTCGACATCATTTTGGGGAACGCACATGAAATCCAGAGGATGTTCTTTTAAATCTTCAGGTGTGGTAAAGGGCAGTTTTAGCAGGTCATTTAGACACGTTATCTTACCCTCTATTCCTGAGTACAAACGCTGGTAGAAGCGGCTTTTACTGGTTACTAAGGTAAATGTCTCTTGGAGTTTATCCAATTGATAAGCCTCGATTTGTTTTCGGGTTAACACGCCTGAACTGTCTCCAGTAATTTTGCGCGTGATCCAAGGTTCCAGCGAGGTGGTCTTAATGTCCAAGTCCTATCTCTCCCTCCGATAAATTGAATGCCCGAACTTATCAGTGAGGTTATAAGCGCAGAAAGGAATCAACGTCCCTTCAGGGCTTACCACATGAATACAACAGTTTTTCAAGCGTTCTAGATCGATATTCCATACATCTTGAAACGCCATGCCGCTGATGGAGAAAGCATTGGTTTGGAGTTGTTGCAGGAGATTGTCCCAAGAGTTGGAACTGGGAGCCTTAATCTTGAGCTTTTCTCCTCCCGACCACTGCCGGGCCACAAAGGTTCGTGTTTTCCTCGCCAATTCATCGGCTCTCTCTGGTCCGTTACAGCAGGAACTGTTAATAATAGGCTTCAAACTTCCATCCAGTTGTCGATTAAAGTTGCCGCTAAAGGAACATCGGCCATTGTGGGGTTTTAGGTTGGCTACTTTAATGAGGCCGTCTGTCTGTTCCTCGATAGCTTGAATCACTTCGGGAAGTGTGATCCGGTCTTGATCTAGCGGTTCTTTAGGAATTCTTCCGAAATAACTAACGGGTTGAAAGTGCACACCTCTGACGACGGGGTTATTTTCCAAGGCAAACTGAAGGATTCCACCTATATTATGAGTGTTTATTCCTGGTATCAAAGTAGGTACTAACACAACGCCAATCTGATGTTTACCACAACACTCTATCGCTTTAATCTTGATATCAAGCAACTCGCGCCCCCTGATCGACTGATAAATTGAGTCCTCAGTACCGTCAAATTGTAAAAATATAGAATTGAGGCCTGCCGCCTTCAACCAGCTTAGAAAGTCTGGATCTTCCGCCAACCGCAACCCATTCGTGTTAAGTTGAATGAAGTTAAAGCCTAGTGTCTTTCCCATTGCCACGATTTCCGGCAGGTCATTCCTGAGCGTTGGCTCGCCCCCAGATAACTGGATATTGACAGGTCCACTAGCAGCAAGGACGTTTTGATACCACGTTTCTATCACCTCCAAGGAGGGTTCGTCCAGCTCCGTTCCAGCATTAGCAAAACAAAATCGGCAGTTCAGATTACAACGTTGCGTCACCTCTATTAAAGCCGTACAGGTCGTCTTATAATGGTCCTCGCATAAACCGCAATCAAAGGGACAGCCTTTCTCAACTCGTGTAAAACATTGCTTTGGGGGGGTTGGGATCGTCGGTCTAACCCAGGAATCCCATTCAGGGCTGCCCCGCCAAAGTAGCGTTCGATAGTCGCCATGTTCAGGACAACCTTTTATCATAAATACCTTTTTCCCTCGAACGACTCTCTGAGCCGAAATTCTCTTTAAACAAACCGGACACAAACTCTCTGTCTTGGAAATCAAACGGTCCTCCATAGTTTCCACGTCCTATTCCTCATCCTTTTGGGCAATCAGCTGGAAATATCCCATCTTCGCTTGCTTAATCGCAGCCTGTGCCGCAATAGGATCAACTGAGCCTGAGCACGAAGAAGCCTTAAGCCAAAACTCTGTCATAGAGCCATGGGTCATGATTAGGTTCACGGTTAGTTGGATCAATAGATTCGAATAATCCTTCCAATCAACGATCCTGAAACCGTGTCCTGCAAGCTGCTTGATGAATTGATCCTTAGGCAATGCTCTTCTAATACAAGCGTCCAGGTTAAGTTCCTGAAGCGGTTTGAGACCGTCAGGATTTCTGGCATAGACATCATTGATGACCAACCATCCACCTGGTTTGAGCACTCTGAAAATCTCTTTTAGCACCTGATCCAGGTCTTCCATGACAGACAATGCACACTCAGCGAAGATCCCATCCAGGTGATTATCCTCAAAGGGCAACGCTTCTCCCAATCCTCGAATCAGGTTTAGACCGGGATTCTTCTGAGCTCCAAGCTCTAGCAATGCCGGTGAAGGGTCCAAGCCTATGGCCTGAAGCTGATACCGGGCAACCAACCGGTCTACCGTTGCACCGTTACCACAACCTAGATCTAAGACCATAGCTCCTGAGGGAAAATTGCATTTTTCTACGCCCAAATCTGTCAACAAGAATCCCCCTGGTCTTAACGTATCCCCTGTGGCAAGCCGAAGGGCATCACTCTCATATAATTTAAAATCCTTATTTTTCATATTATTTCTCCGCGCCAAGACTCCAATTTCTATAAACGGGCGCACTCTACTCTACTCTGTTTCACGCCTCGTCCTCTGACTCAGGATCTTCTGTATACTCCGCTAGAATTTCTTGTACCTTATCGAAAGTCTTTGTAACAATATTGCCGCATTGCACAGGATACTCGTTGCCCTCCGGGAGTGGGTGTCCTAAGATGGCCTCGCAATCCAGACTTCCATGGGTCTTTTCGAACCACTCCATCAACTCACTGATCATAAGGTTTATTTTAACGTGACCGATTTCAACAGGCGTTCCCTTCCCGTAGGTTAAACCAATTAAGCCTACCCCTCCGGTAAGGACGCCACAAGTGCCTCCCGACCTTCCTATTCCTCCGCACATACCGTGCATGGCTCTAACTAAGTCAGGGTTTGTTTTGCCTTGTTCCTCTAGACCCATGATTAATATAATCTGGCTACAGCAAAATCCCTGAGTGGCTAATTGAAACATTTGAAAAGCATCGGCTGCCATTTTGCTCCCCCTCTACTTATCCTCAAGGCTTTGTTCAACTTCGAACATCTTACCTAAAGCTAGTTCCTCCGTAATCAACACCAAGCCACAGTGAAGACATTTCAGTTCCTGAACCTCAAAATCATTGCCCAAGTACGACGCTCTTACCACACCGATCTTAAGTTCTCCACCACATTTGCCGCACTTCCAAAGGTTTTTCCGAATCTGTTTTGATGTATTACTCATGGCCATCCTCCAAAATTTCCATCCGGTGGCTGTAAACATTGAGCACTTCCATGCCTTGCTCCTGAGGATGATATTCAACCCAATAGGTCACCTTTACAGGGCGGAAATGCGCTAAACTGTGACCATTGTCTGGATTAATAAACTTTATGCCGGTTCTCTCAGCAAGTTCGATGACCCGTTGAATGTCCTCTCTTAGAATCAGGCGATCTTCCATGATTTTCTCAACTTGTTGACTTAACAGAAGCTTGATGGTACGATACACCCCTTCCTTTTCCTGTGGAGTCTCTTTCCACAGTGAAAGTAACAGCTTCCTCTTGAGTCTTGCCCTATTTTCTTGCCGATAGGAAATTCCAACACCAGGCCTGTTAGCGGCTTCTTCAAGATTCGTTCCAAAAATCAGATCTAATAAATGAAAGGTCCGTTTACCTTGGGACGCAAAATTATCTCTGCACATGGAACAGTAGGCTACATAGTCTGTTTGGCTTTCATGGATTCGATCTTCAACGATTTCCTTGCCCAGTTCTGGATTGACGAATGACGTTAGCCCTCCAAAACCACAGCACTTGGTTCGTTCTTTGTTGTAGGGCAATTCTTCTACTTCGTAACCCAATTTAGTCAAAATATGGCGGACCGCATCGTGGATGACGGGTTCATGTCTCGTCGTACAAGCGTCTTGAACCGCTACTTTGCCCTGACTTACACTTGGCCCCGAACTGGACCGGTCACTTTGAGCCGGTAGGTCTAAATGGCTCATCAACGCCCATAGAGAGACCACCTTTGGAAACCGATCCTTGAACATGCTGTGGCAGGTTGAACAAGCAACGATTAGCTGGGGTTTTCCAAGTTTTACCCATTCTTTAACGAGTCCTTCTAGACCCTTTTGAAACAGGTCTTGTTGACCCGCCCAATCAGCCGGAGCACCACAGCAACGCAGCATTAAGCCGACTCCACCGGGAAGCTTTTCTGTCAAATAAGCGTAGACTTTTTCAACCTGTTCGGGCGATGAGGCGCTTAATTGGCAACCAGGAAAGAAAACATACTGACTGGTATTATGGCCCGGTTGATGTCTGGTGAAAGCAAATTCTTCACTGTTGTTAAAGGCCATATCTCGCAAGGCAAAGTCATGCGCTGAGGCGGGCATTTTACCTTTGCTCACCATGCTTTCGCGAGTTGCTTTACAAGTCTGTCCAAGGTCTAGCCCTTGAGGACAAATGACTGCACACTGCCCACACAAACTACAGGAATTGATCATTTTATTACCATGCCGTATGCCCATAACAATCGCATCATTATTATAAATTTGCCTCAGATAATTTTTAGGATAACTACCATAGTGTTCCATATATTTACAGGCCTTCACACATTCGAGACATTGACAATTCAGACACCTACTCGCTTCCTGAACTGCTTCCTCTGGTGTATAGCCCTCAGTTTTGTGACTCATCTTCACCACGGGTAGAGGGGGCATTCCCTTCGTATTGACGGTTAGTTTGCTCTCATAAGTCCCCTCACCTACACGAGAGCCAGTTAAGGAGACGCCTTGCAAATATCGATCCATAGACACTGCGGCCTTACGACCATCAGCGACCGATAGAATGGGGGAATCACACGCTACAAGGGCACTGCTAAATAGTCCTGCGATCTGTGTTGCACAAGTCGTGGGGTCGACCCACGCCTGTTCATCCAAGAGCTCCAAGGCTTCGTTTGATTTTTCTGCAAGACCCAGATACACGACCTGATAGTCTTCTTGCAGCTTGGCTAATTCCTGCGGGGTTATTTCAGTGTTTAATTCTATTTGAACGTTAAGTCGGTCTAATATGGACAGTTCCTCGACAATAACCTCCGGGGGTAATTGGTCTGCGGGAAAACTCCAGAGGTTTCCGCCGAGGCGATCTACTTTCTCAAACAAACTAACCTTATAGCCTTTTTTAGCCAAGTCATAGGCCACGGTCAGGCCTCTTAGCCCAGCTCCAACGACCGCAACTGTCTGGCTTTTTTGTGGAATCGCGGCCTTCGCCGTTTTACCCGTTTGGTTTTGCACGCAAAACCTCTCTAGCGCTGAAATAGCGATCGAAGTACCCACATCTCTACGAATACATTGATCCTCACAGGGATGATCACAGATCCGGCCAATAATTCCGGGAAAGGGTTGTTTTTTGCTCAGTGTTTTTAAGGCGCTTTTTAGGTCCTGCTTCTGAATATCTTGCATCAATTTTCGAGCATCTACGTGGATTGGACAACCTGCTGTACAGGCTGGAGGACTCTCTTGGGTACACTTATCTTCTCGTTCTTTAAGTTCGTTCTGATCCATACCAGCAACACCCACTTCCTTAGGTTATTGTACACACAATGTGGGTAGACGCAAGGAACCTGAAATTGGTTGACCCAATTTGAGGTTCCTTGCGCCAAAGGTTTAGATGTTATTTCTTAGCTTTAAGTGCTGCAAGCACTTTGTCAGGACGAGCAGGTAAGTGCGTCATCCGTACCCCGGCAGCGTTATATATTGCATTAATAATTGAAGCATGTGGGGAGGTTAACGGTAATTCTCCAGCACCAGCAGCGCCGAACGGACCATTAGGTCTATAGGTTTCTTGATAGATCAGATCAATATTATCCGGGACATCTTTGATATAAGGTAGTCCGCAGCTTGCGAGATCTATGTGTTTCTTTAGGTCCTCAAAATCTTCACTCAGGGCTAGACCGAGACCTTGCACAATTCCTCCATAGAGTTGTCCGTCGACCACTGTTTTATTCGCAATTGTACCGACATCGGCTGCCATAGTGATTTTGACCACTTCAGTTTTTCCGGTCGTGATGTTGACTTCAACTTCCGACAAGAAAACGCCATACATATACACAGCAAAGGGGTTCCCTTGGCCCGTGGTAACATCGCATTCCTTAGCAGGAGCGGTCCAAGAACCTTTGAAATAGACTGGTAGCTTTTCTGCCGTCATTTCTTGATAGGTACGGAAAGTTCCATCTGCTTTCGTAATACCCTTTATGAGCAATTCGCACGCAACCCTCGTGGCATTACCGACCAATACTTGAGAACGGCTTCCGCCTGCAGGTCCACTGTTAGGTGTTATTGCCATATCGTTCATCACCAGTTTGATGTCTTCGGCTTTTACGCCCAAAGGACGTAAAGCCTCATGAGCGGTGGCTAAACTTCCCATGTCCGCACCTTGACCATGATCTTCCCATGAAGTAAAGATCGTGACGCCCGTAGCAGTTAACTCTGCATCGACGGCAGAACTGTCTGGGCCATCAAGACCTGACCCATAGATACCGATGGACATTCCCATGCCGCGTTTCTTATCGGGATCGGTGGCTGGCTGCTTAGCCCATTCCTGTGCTTTCGTGTAAGCAGGTTTAATTTTATCCATTAAACCTTCGAGGCAATAAACATCTGGTTCACAACCACTTGGTGTGGTGTCACCAGGTCTATAGATGTTTTTGTAACGAAGTTCAAACGGATCCATACCAAGCTTTTCAGCAAGTTTATCCATTAGAACCTCCGAGGAGAATTCCGTTTGAGGTGATCCATAACCTCGGAAAGCAGAACCCCAAGCATGGTTCGTACAGACAGTACGCCCTTCACCACGAATATTAGGGATCATATAACCGGCACCAATGAACTGGCTACCTCGCATAGTCACTAAGTCACCAAATTCGGAATATGGACCATGATCAACGGACCAATCAGATTCCATGGCTGTCAATTTTCCTTCTTTAGTCGCGCCAAATTTCACACCAACAAACATCGGCGAACGTTTGCCTGTATAAGTAGTTTGTTGATAGTAATCAAACTCTAGGTAGACAGGTTGACGTGTCGCTACGGCCGCTACCCCTAATAAGGCTTCAATGGTTGGGCTGAACTTATAACCAAAGGTTCCGCCTGCAGCATGTTGTACCAAAATCAATTTGTCTGCAGGATATCCGATACCGGGTGCAATCATCGCTTGATGGAGATGAATGGCAATACTCTTGGAATGGATGATCAATTGATCTTCTTCATCAAAGAAGGCAAATCCGACATCTGGCTCAAGAGGCATGTGGGGTTGACGACCAACATAGAAATTGTCTTCAACGACGACCTCTGCTGCTTTCATAAGAGGTACCGTATCTTCACCCTTGACCATTTGAGTTTCGAAATATATGTTCGGTGTTCCTGGATGAATTTCAAGGGCGTCATCTGCCATGGCAGCGGGAGCGCTCATATAAGCAGGGAGTAATTCAAGCTCTACCTTTACTTTATCAACAGCAGCCTGAGCATGCGCTGCAGTATCCGCTGCGACAATCGCTATGGCATCACCGAATTGGAATACTTTTTTCTCGCAGAGGATCGGACGGTCCCAGCCATCGCCTTTATTGGTTGGGAAGGTAATTAAACCCGTGATGAGGTTTTTACCGACAACATCTTTGTACGTAATCACTTTAACGACACCCGGCATTTTTTCAGCTTCAGACGTGTCGATGGAAATAATATTGGCATGAGACACTTTGGCTTGAACCAGTTTAAGTTGCAGTGTTCCACAAGGCATTTTCAACCCAGTATCAGAGCCGAAGTCCCAAGTACCCGTAACCTTTGCCAAAGCCGATGGACGAATAACGCTACTGCCCCAGATTCGGCCATCTTCTGGCAATTTAGCCCATAAGTCCTCGATCTTAACCTCACCATTAATTAACCTCGCTGCATCCATCACTGCGTCAACTAAAGGTTTATACCCTGTGCAACGACAGGCATTTTTATGTTTTGAAAACCAGTTGCGGACATCTTCTCTTGTCGGATGAGCATTTTCCACCAAGAGTTGTTTTGCTGAAACAATGAATCCTGGACTACACCAACCACATTGAGCGGCTCCATGAATCATCCAAGCGAGTTGCAATGGATGTAGGTGTTCTCTGGTGCCTACGCCTTCAATCGTCGTGATCACTGCACCCTCAGCAACCCTTTTGATTTTAGTAACGCAGGACCGGATGACTTTTCCATCGACAATCACTGAACACGCACCGCACTGAGCTTTTCCACAACCTACTTTAGTTCCTGTCAAGTGCAATTGCCCACGCAGAACATTGGCTAGCGTCACTTCCCCATCGACCAATAAAAGCTGAGGCGTACCATTAAGGACTACATTCTTTTTTAGCAATGTTATCTCTCCTTTTTATTGTTGATTTTCTACTCATTCAGTAAAGCAAATTGTCTCGCTCATTTCATGTAACGAACAAATGACGAATCTGTTCCTCCCATTCTTTTTTGCGGTGTCAGTCTTGACTTTGCTTTAGTTTGGTTTACCTTTGTTCGCTTTGTTTTACTAGGCTTATCTTATAATACATGCAATATACATGCCAAAAATTTTAATAATTTCAATTTTGATGGTTCCACTCTATCTCCACGATCAAACAACCGCCTCTTTTTAAGATTAATAATTATAATTCATACCTTGACCTCGTGTTAAGAATACGGTACCATTCAATTGGAACAGCTTGTGTTTCCATAAAAATTGGAGGCTATCGCATTGGAAAAAATTAAAGTGCAAGATTCTGTTGGGGCTATTCTTATCCATGATATGACGCAGATTATCCCCGGGGTTATTAAAGGTCCTCGGTTTCGCAAGGGACACGTCGTCCAGGAGGAAGATATTCCTATTCTCCTGAGCATGGGGAAAGAGCATATATTTGTCTGGGATCAAACACCCGGTCTAATTCATGAAAATGAAGCGGCAGAGCGGCTAGCAAGGGCAATAGCCGGTTGCGGTCTAGTCCTTGACGAGCCCAAAGAAGGAAAAGTTACCCTAACCGCAGCCCACGATGGCCTTGTTTACACGACGCAAGAAGGCATACTAGCGTTGAATACTTTGGAAGGGGTTATCCTGGCCACGCTTCACAATCATTACCCCGTAAAAAAGGGAGAGAAAGTTGCCGGAACCCGTGTCGTTCCTCTGATGATCGATGCGGAAGTGATCCTACAAGCGGAGGAAATCGTTAAAACTTATTCAAAGCCTCTTCTGGATGTTCGGCCTCTGAAATGCCTGAAGGTTGGCATTGTCGTCACGGGAAGTGAAGTTTATACTGGTCGTATTCAAGATAAATTCGGCCCGGTCCTACGCGCAAAAGTTGAAAGCTGGGGTTCGGTCGTAATCGATCAAACCTTGGCCAGTGACGATGTGTCCCTGATTCAAAGTAGCATTCAGGACCAACTCAATAAAGGGGCAGAAATGATCTTGGTCAGTGGGGGTATGTCTGTCGATCCCGATGATGTCACGCCCACTGCCATTAAAGAAATGGAAGCCGAACTCATCACATACGGTGCACCTGTTTTACCAGGCGCTATGTTTATGCTAGCCTACCTCGGAGAGGTTCCCGTTATGGGATTACCCGGGTGCGTCATGTACTCCAAAACGACGGCCTTTGATCTCGTTGCACCTCGAATTCTTACCGGTGAACGACTGTCGCGCATGGATATCGTTAAACTAGGGGTGGGAGGGCTTTGCCTCGATTGCCCCACTTGCACTTACCCACGTTGTTCTTTCGGAAAGTGAAATAATAGGTCGTATATCTAAGGAAGTTAACGAAAAGAAAAGCACCTCCCCATCAATTGGGAAGGTGCTTTTCTTGTTAAATCATTTCTATAGTGCGTTATAAAGAATTTCTGCAATATCCAAGCATTCTAACTTTACCTCAGAGCGACTAACTGCTTCGGTCAACGTTGTTAAACATAAGGAGCATGCTGTAGCCAGAATATCGGGCTCCGTTCTCAGTGCCTTTTTCAAAAGAAGCTGGCTGATGGTTTCTTCCTTGCTATCGTTCATCCAGATTCGACCTCCGCCAGCCCCACAGCAAAAGGCTCTCGCTTGATTATTTCTCATCTCTACCAATTCGAGTCCTGGAATCGAGGACAGAACATCTCTAGGGGCACTATAAATAGAGTTATAGCGTCCCAAATAACAGGGATCATGAAAGGTGACTTTGAGAGGGTGTGTCCCCTTTGGTTCAAGTTTACCTGCCTTGATCAGTTCTAGAAGAAACTCCGAGTGGTGCAGGACACGATAATGTCCCCCGAACTGAGGGTAATCATTTTTCAGCGTATTATAACAATGGGGGCAAGGCGTCACGATCGTCTTGAAGTGATACTGGTTTAACGTCTTGATATTTTCCAACGCTAACTCTTGGAAGAGCTTCTCGTTTCCTAGCCGCCTGACTGAATCTCCACAACATTTTTCTTCGCTACCTAAGGTGGCGTAGTCAACACCTGCTTTTTCTAGAAGCTTAAACATGACTTGCGAGACCTTTATATTTCGCGCTTCATAACACCCATGACAACCGACCCAATATAAGATATCCGTAGGCTTATTCTTTTTCAGGAGCGGAACCTGAGAATCTTTTGCCAGATAATACTGACTATCTGGACTTAGGCCCCAGGGATTTCCTACTGCTGAGATATTTTCGAAGACCTTCTCAACCTCGGGGGGATAGCCGGCCTCCTCGGTGACGAGGCTTCTTCTCATATCTACAATTCTCTTGATATGTTCTATATTAACTGGGCATTTGTCTTCGCAGAGTCCACACGTCGTACAAGCCCACAAGGTCTCTTTAGAAATGACCTTATCGATGATGAGGTCATTGAAAGCCTTAGTTTTGCTTCCGAAAAATGACCTTTTAGCAAGGGAGTGTCTTTTTAAATTTCTAATAACAACGCTCGGTGATAAGGGCGCTCCACTGTTATACGCGGGACAGCCTTTTTGGCACCTTCCGCAGGTAATACAGGCATCTAATTCAAGCAACTGTTTCTGAGTAAACGGCTCCAGACGACTAGGTCCTGGGTATCCTACTTCTTTTGATAGGCAATCAACAGGGCTCAATCCGCCAATTGGAGTCGACGGTTTTAAGAAAATGTTGAGCGAAGAAGCAAACATATGAAATAGTTTAGAATATGGGATATAGGCAATAAACCCAAAGACCCATAACATATGAAAATACCATAAGCAAGCATGCATGGTAAGCGCTGAACGTACAGACAAACCTGATATTTGAAAGACTGCAGCAAAAAGCAGACCCACCGGTGACCACCACGCCCAAGGATCATAGGTTGCGTAAATCCGTAGACCCTCCATAACAAAACCCGTTAAGAGGATGACAAAAATAACAATCAGCAAAAATGCATCATCGAACGTGTAATCCTCGTGGTCCGGTTTATCGATATATCGCTTGTAAGCGGCCATCACGATTCCGATCATGAGAATTGCACCAAACACATCCATCAATAAACTAAGGATTAAATAGGTCTTCCCATAAAATAATGGAATTCCAAAGTGATCCTGAACGGCAATAACCAACGTTCCAATCGTTAAAATAACAAACCCATAAAAAACGCCTAAATGCATGATTCGGCGGAAGGTCCCCCTGAAAATATCTTGGTCATGCTTGATTAAATCTAGAAAGAACCTTTTAGCCCTCATGCTCAAGTCATCATACCGGGTTGGTCGGCCTTCTAGCCAACTCCCAAGCTTTTTCCGACAGCCTAGTATAAAAAAAACGCTGGCTATTAGGGCAATAATATACATTGCCCCTTTTCCATTCGTATTCCAAAATAACTGCCTAGTGGCCTCCATATGAACACCTCAACTTATTGTCAACCCAAGAATACCCCTGTCTTGCGGACATCATACCCGCCGAGTGCAAGAACATCGTCCTGAAACGCTTTGCTTTGAATGACTGAGATCATCGCTTTCATGCGGGGCTCCTCCAGAAATTCCTGGGGAATTGCCAGATCATACCGTTCTTCTCCAACGAGCACATAATCCAGTCCTAGCGCTTCAGCAGCACTTTGAATACCCAGTCCAACATCCGCTGCGCCTGAGGCAACTGCTACAGCAACGGCTAGGTGCGTAAATTCTTCCCGCTCGTACCCTTTAATTTGTTCTTTCGTAAGGCCTTGCTTCTGGAGCAAATAATCTAAGAGCACCCGCGTACCAGACCCGCCCTGACGATTAATGAATTGAACGCCTGGCTTGGCTAGATCCGCCAGAGTCTTAATCTTCAGCGGGTTGCCTTTCGGCACAATGAGGACTTGGTTTCTATAAACTAAATTGAGCAAAGCGACCTCTTTACCCGGCAAAAACCGTTGTAAATACGAGCGATTGTAATCCCCTGTCTCCGGATCGAGCAAGTGAATCCCCGCGAAATGCGCTTCCCCTTTGCGTAGAGACAGAATTCCAGCTAGGCTCCCTACATGCGCTGAGGCAATGCCCCCCTGACCGCTTATTGCTTTCATATGACTACTTAAAACATCTAATGTCAGATCATGAGACCCTATGCAGACGAGCGTTTCTTCTAACTCGGAAACGGGACGTAACAACTCAACAGGGACCGTTTCTCCCTCATGAAACCCTTCCTGTAAGCGTGGAACCCGCAACATTCCATCCGCTCTCACCAGACTCATCGTCACGCCTGCGCCTCTATTCAAAGGAGCAGCAACCCAACGATCTCCCACTCTCCCCACTTTAACCCGCACAAACTCTTCACTGCCTAACGAGGAAAAGACCTTCTTACTAATGACGGCCTCCAGCGTTGCCTGTGAGTCTTTACTTAAGCCCTGCAAATGTTTGACCCAAGGCTCCAAGAACAAATGTGCTGTCAGATAGGACGATACAGGGTAACCAGGGATGCCAAACGTGGGCTTGCCTTGAACTTCTCCCAGGACCACTGGTTTACCGGGTTTAATCGCGACGCCGTGCAGATAAACGGTCCCAAACTTACCCACCATTTTAGACGTATAGTCATCCCGTCCTTGTGACGATCCTGCGATAATGACTAGAATATCCTGAGACGCGGCCATGGCGAGAATTGCTGCTTCTAATTTCTCTGGTTGATCCGGTGTTATCGGCCAAATTGTCGCAGATCCACCCCATTCTTCCACTAAGGACGCCAGGACTGTGGAATTGCTATCCACGATGTCTCCCACCTGAAGGGTAGCCTCTGGTGGTCGGATTTCATCGCCCGTGGGCATGATCCCTACTCGTGGCTTAGACCGAACTTCCACCGCCAAAACCCCCGCTGCCAATAACGCACCCTGATCTTGAGGACGAATACGATGGTGGATTGGGAGGAGCACCTCGCCTTCAACAATGTCCTCCCCTACGGGTCGAACATGATTCCAAGGTACGACCGGAGTTTGAAGTAAAATTCCACCTTCACCCAATTCCAAGACTTCTTCTAGCATAACAACCGCATCCATGCCCTCAGGGACAGGGTCCCCGGTATCCACTTGAATTGCTTGAACGCCCAGTTCTAGCCAACGAGGCTCCCGCTCCGAGATCCCGTGAGTATCCTTGGCTTGAATGGCATATCCATCCATGGCTGAAGCCGCGAAATGAGGGGAACTCCTTTTGGCACGAACGATTCCTCCAGTCATTCTATGCAGCGCTAAGCGCACATCCACTAACTCATTTCTGGGTATACAACGCCCCGCAAGCTTTTCCATCATTAAAGCCAGACCCTCTTGCCAAGCCGTATTTTCAAGATATATTTGGCGTTTCACGTTAAATTGCCTCCCTTGCCCAGCTGTTTTTATCTCAATAGCCGGAAAGCTACTTCTTTCCCTGCTTCTATACCATCAGTATTAAGTCCAATGTGTACCATCGCATCCGCCAAGACCATCGTCCGAATTAAGCCAGATTTTCCTCGGATTGGCTCGAGCAGCCAGTCGTCTCCATCTGGTATAAGGCGTATTCGCACAAACTCCTCACGACCATTTCCTGAGTATAAATTCTGGGTGAATTTACCCTTCGGTAGAGGATCAGCCTGAGGGTGTATCGCTGACCCGTCCAACCACGGTCGGACAATCGCATCAAAAACCACCATTGCTGAAGCGGGGTGTCCTGGAAGACCAAAAATCAGCTTCCCTCCCACGACTCCACCTATGGTAGGCTTACCCGGTTTAAGGGCTAGCCCATGAAATAGTAGTCCTGGCTGGCCAAGTTCCCCAATGATCTGAGCGGACAAATCACGAGACCCTACTGAGCTTCCGCCAGAGAGTAAGATAATATCATTTTCCTTCAACATTCTTGTAAGCATTGTCCGTAGTGCTTCAAGATCATCTTTCACAATACCATAATGATGAGCCTCAGCGCCACTCGCCAGGGCTTGTCCTAGTAGGGTATAGCCATTAATATCCCTTGACTGACCCGGTAGTGGTTCTTGCTCAGGTGGAATGATTTCATCGCCTGTCGAAAGAATTCCTACGCGAAAACGCGGCAACACTGGAACACTGATTCGCCCCAGGGAGGCTAGAAGTCCCATTTCTTGAGCCCTAATTCTTGTAAACTGGGTCAGAATAACTTCCCCTACGGTTAAATCTTCCCCAATGTCAATCAGATTTTCCCCAGGTGCCACCGCCTTGGTCACACCGTAGAGTTCTTCCCCAAAGTGTTCTAGACGTTCAACCATTACGACAGCATCTGCTCCTTCAGGAAGCATGCCACCGGTAGGCATTAATATTCCAGTCCCCGGCCTTAATCCTTCCGTCGGAGCTTCACCCATCCGCACTTCACCATAACATTGTACCAACGCAGGCATACTTTCACTGGCTCCAAACGTATCTGCTGCCCGAACGGCCATCCCATCCATCGTTGATTTGCGAAAATGAGGTATGGCACAGGTCGCTGGGATATCTTGAATAAGAAGTCGTCCCAGTGAATCAGCCAAAGGGATCATTTCGACGCGCTGATAGAAGGAGCGAACATAGGGTGTTAATGAATCGATCGCCTCAGTCAACGTTTTAACTTTAAATAATTCATGACTGTTTCCCATGGTCCTGCACACCTTTCGCTATTTTCTTCTTATATATATTATCACTGGATTTCGAAACGTTCAAACTCCATACTTAGTAGATCCACTTGTAACCAGGCATAACGCAACGAAGAGGTTCGACCCACTAATAATTTTACAGTCTCAGTCACACTTAGGCTTGCCAAGACAGCAGGCGTAAAAGCAGGATTTCCCCAAGCGCTCTCAACACCCTGTTCACCGCGTCCGAATAAGCGGAAAACACTGAGATCTCCCGGCAGGCTGACCCCCAATTGGCCAAACCAACCTGCAATACTAGCATAAACCAGCGGTAACTCCATTTGATGACAGACTCGTTCTAACATGACCCTTGTAGCCCTTGAATCAAGGGCATCACATACCAAATCAACGTCACGTAACATTTCCGAAGCCTTATCTTCCTTAAACCAACCTCTAATAACGTCCACCTGTACCTCAGAATTAACACGACTGAGTCTTTCCTGGGCGGCTTCCGCTTTCCACTGCCCTATATTGAGTTCTGTGGCCATAATCTGGCGATTAAGATTGCTCACTTCGAAACGATCACCGTCAATAATCACTAAGCGTCCCACTCCGATCCGAGCGAGTTGTTCGGCAATATAGCCTCCAAGTCCTCCACAACCCACGATGGCAACGCAAGAATTTCCCAGCATGTGCTGGTCCTCATCAGACAAGGTTTTTTTATTGCGTTCATAACGACCTTCTAAGTTCATTTAGCCGCCTCCCACTGGAGGAAAGAGTGCTAGAACATCTCCCTCCTTCAACAAAGTATCTGCGTTAGCGTCTTTACCATTCCGAAGGCAGATGGCCAGTTCCTCCGGTTTAATATTCAGGGGTTGAATGACCTCTAGAACGCTTGCGCCTTCCGGCAGTTCCTGCTCTTCGACCTTAAATCGTCCATCCCTAAACGTCGCAAATAATTTAACGGTTACAAGCACTTCTGCGCCTCCTCTCTACCTGGGACTTTCTAAGTCTATTTTACCATGATACCACGAATGGAGGACCCAAAAGGCCCCCCATCAATGACTGTATCTTTGTTTTATCCAAGTTTACTACCGGCTATACTGAGTTCTATATTCCCAGGGTTTTGAGACGTTCAGGGGTTGGTACGCCAGCTTCGTCCCAGCCACGTTCAGCGTAGTATGCAGGGAGAAGTTCTGGTAATCTGTGTACGCTTCCTTTAGAAGGGCCTGATTTGATCGGCACTTTCAATAAACGCTCTGGAAGTGTATCATCCGCTATGGTCATACCGACGCGTAGATTTTGTAAACGTTCTACGTTCCAAATACGTTCTCCACAAGCAAGAAGTTCCTCATCCGTGTAATTCTCACCCGTTACCGCATTGACAATCGCCGTATATTCAGGAAGACCGAGTGCGAAAGAAGTGAACAGACACATACCAATGGAGTCAATAACACCTGTGAGATCTTGGAAAATCTTAACCCACGTCGCTTTACCTTCGAGGGTGTCTTTATCCAGCTTTTGTGGAAGACCAAGGATTTCTGGAGAAACCATATATCCACGAACGTGACAACCACCACGGTTATTCGTTGCATATTGAAGTCCATGACCTTGGATACCACGAGGATCATAAGCAGGAATATCTAGTTTTTTAACCGTCATGGACAGTTCCGCGTGACCATAACTTTCTGCCAGACGATAAGAACCCTGCGCTAATTTTGCTCCGAATCCTTCGGCGTAAGCCATTTTACGCGTCCATTCTACCATTCCTTCGACATTTCCGAATTCCAGTGGAATTCCTTCCAGTTCTTCCGGCTTAATATATCCCCGTTGAAACAGTTCCATTGCTGTGGCAATCGTCGTACCCGCAGAAATCGAATCCATCCCTAATTTGTTGCATAAATCATTGGCTACGTGAATCGCATCATAGTCATGGATGCCACAGTCGGGACCAAAGGACCATACTGCTTCATATTCAGGACCAGCGCCTTCGCCGCCTTCCCATTTACTATAACGACCGCAAGCAATCGGACAGCGATAGCAAGCATCTTTTTTAATCAAGTGGTTTGCTGTCATAGTCTCTCCGCTGACTGTCTCTACATTAGGATCATAGGAGTCTTGGAAATTATTGACCGGGAAAATCCCACTTTCATTCACTATGTTAACAAGGATTGCGGTTCCATAAGTTGGTAGCCCTGCTCCGGTAACGCCATTTTCCTTAATTTTGCCTAAAGCGGCGCTCAAGACTTTTTTCATTTCATCAGGATTGGCATTTTGCACCTTGCCAGTTCCACGTACGACCACAGCTTTAAGATTTTTTGAGCCCATGACGGCACCCACTCCACTACGCCCAGCTGCGCGGAAGAGGTCATTCATAATGGCTGCATTCAGAGAAAGTGTTTCTCCTGCGGGACCAATGGTTAAGACTTTGGCTTTGTCATCCCCAAATTCAAGCTTTAAAGCGTCTGTTGTGGCATAGACATCCTTGCCCCAGACCTTGGCTGCATCTTTAATTTCCACTTTGTCGTCCGTAATCGCGATATAAACTGGTTTAGGGGACTTACCTTCCAAGATGACCATATCATAACCGGCAAACTTCAGCTGAGCTCCCCAATATCCGCCTGAGTTCGAAGAGGCAATACATCCATTAAGAGGAGATTTTGTTACGACCATAAACCGACCGGACGTTGGAGCATTCGTTCCTGTGAGTACACCTGTAGCAATATACATGGTGTTTTCAGGAGAGAGTGCATCGACATCTGCGGCGACCTCATCAAAAAACATTTTCCCAGCAAGCCCACGCCCACTCAAATATTTCTTGGCAAGATCCTTGTTTAAAGGTTCTGTACTGATTTTTCCCTCTGTAAGATTAATGCGTAATACTTTTCCGTTATACCCGCCCATTGTTCTTCCTCCTTATTTCTATGTTATTTTTCTTAAAACGCTTCCTTAGAACTACAATATAGGACAGTCACTCTTAACCATGTCCTACACAATAATAAAGCAATTATTATGCCAATAATCATCACTCATTTAAAAACTTTAATTATCATAATAATTTTTTATTTCTTTAATTAAAACAAAACAAACCAAACTCAACCAAACTCAACATTTTTATAATTCAGTTATATATACCTTTCCTAAATGACAGTTCAACGACTATAGAGTGAAAATGTTCCTAATACGAGCACTTTGTCTTCTGCATCTGTTCCATCATTGAACACTTTGGAACAGTAAATCTTGCCGACTGTTGTTTGATTGAATGAGATATGTTATTCTGAAAGTCATAATTAATAAATGAGCCCTCGGCTAAAGGAGCTGGAAAGAGTAATATGGAAAACCATTGGAAGCGTTTTATTAATGGCGAAAGTGTTGAATCTGACGTGACTCCTTCAATCTACCGTTCTTGGCAGAGAAGCCTAGAGTATAAGGTAGACCATACGCTTATTTCTAACCAAGATATACTATCAACTCCGAGTCTCAGAAAGCGCCGTGACAACGATGAAGCTTTGATCCGCGCTAGCGAACCGGTGATGCCTTATATTTTCAGTCTACTAGGAAGCACCAATTATACCGTTTTATTAGGTGACGATGATGGCTATATTATAGAAGCCATTGGTGACGCACCCTTTATGAGTAAAGCTCAAAAGGTGAATTTAAGTCCCGGCGCTAGCTGGCATGAAGAAGTGCGAGGAACCAACGCCATTGGAACAGCACTCCGCGATAATGCCCCCATCTCAGTCTTTGGTTGGGAACACTTTGTCCAGGATAATAATTTTTTAGCCTGCTGGGCAGCTCCGATTCAGAACAGCGTGGGTAAACCCCTAGGTGTTTTAGACATTAGCGGGGAAGTCAGTCCAGACCGTCAGAAGATCTTAACCATTGCCATGATGGGCGCAAGTATGATCGAGAAAAATATGCAACTTTTTGAACTAGAGAACCAATTGGAATTTTACCAAGAAGGCGCCAAGTTAGCTTCTTCATTATTAAAACAAGGCTTCATTGCCATTGATAAAAACGGCTACATTACTGACATTAACCCGCTCGGCGCCGTACTGCTTGGGCGCAAACCCAAACAACTCGTTGGTCAACTCGCCGCGGAAGTTTTTAGCACCCCTAAGGGATGGATGTTAAGTGGCCATTCACTCGATCTCCAGCTAAAAGATGGTGCAGGGCAAGAATTTTCCACGCAATTAAAGCGTGTACAAAACAAAGATGGCCAATCCTTAGGTGCAGTAGGAACCCTTCAAAAAACCGAGGCTACCTCGCCTTCGAGCTCACCCTTGTCCAATACATTATGGATCGGACGAAGCGAACTTTCGCAACGTACTCTGGCCCGAGCCTCGAAAGTTGCCTCAACCCATTCTTCTGTCCTCATTCACGGGGAAAGCGGAACCGGAAAGGAAATCATTGCTAAAACAATCCATCAACTCAGTCCACGACGTGATGGTCCTTTTGTCGCCCTAAATTGCGCCTCACTCTCTACTTCACTGATAGAAAGCGAGCTATTCGGCTATGTTGAGGGTGCTTTTACCGGAGCCAGGCGTGGTGGGAAACCTGGTAAATTCGAATTAGCTGACAAAGGCACTATTCTCCTTGACGAAATTGGAGATATGCCGATGAATGTTCAAATTGCACTTCTACGAGTACTCCAAGAAAAGGAAGTTTCCCGAGTTGGCGATACGAAATCTCAAAAAATTGACGTTCGTGTACTGGCTGCGACGCATAAAGACCTCTCTGAACTTGTTGCAAAAGAGCAATTCCGCTTGGATCTATACTATCGCCTGAAGGTCGTCACGCTAGAATTACCGCCCCTGCGCGAACGTTCTGAAGACATCAGAGATTTAGTGCCTCATTTCATCCGTAAAGCATGCGAATCTTGTGACTGTCCACAATTGATGATTGAAGAAGAGGTCTATGAACATTTATTAAGCTTAGACTGGCCAGGAAATGTCAGGGAATTAGAAAACTGTGTTGAAAGCATGGTGGCTTTAGCGGACGGGCCTGTGCTGACCGTTGCAGACTTACCGGATGAATTTCAACAATCTGTCTCCAACACTGAACCCGAACCCTTACTTGAACAAAAGACCAAAGAAGCCATTCTCTACGCGCTTACTCAAACCAAAGGAAAAATTGCACCGGCTGCTAAACTTCTAGGGATTGGACGAAATACACTCTACCGCAAGATTAAGGAGCTAGATATTAAGTATTAGCGACACATAAGCTGAGACGACGAAGCGACAGGAACATGAATCATTTAAATAGATAAGTCCCTGGAGTGCCTAAGCATTCCAGGGACTTATCTATTGTTGGTATAATGACCATCGGCATGACTAACTCACTTGCCCATAAACCCTTGCAAAGCTTTAATTAGATCATCTGGCGAAGGTGGACAACCCGGAACCTCAACATCCACAGGTAAAGTTCCACCTATACCTCCTGAACTAGCATAAGATCCCTTGAATACGCCGCCATTGATGGCACAATCTCCTACTGCGATGACCCATTTCGGTTTGGCCATCGCTTCATAGGTTTCACGGGCTGCATTCAACAATTGCGTAGAACCAGGACCCGTGCACATTAAGAGATCCGCATGACGCGGCGAAGCCACAAAGTCAATTCCAAAATGCTGAAGATCATAAATAGAATTACTTAAGGCGGTAAGTTCCCAATCACACCCATTACAAGAACCGCAATCGAGGTGCCGAACTTGGAGGGACTTTCTAAAACTCGACGGCAAATTAGACGATGTTTGCTTCGCGAGTGACTTTTCGCCTTTCTGCGTGAGACGTCCTGTTTTTAACTTCCGAAGCAACAAACTCCACATGTTATCTCCCCTTTTCGGCTAGCGGTCACAACAACTATAACACAACTCGAAACTCTTATTGATTAATGGAAAGTCTGGCACAATATTGCCCGGTACCGTGAGCGGAACTGCCGGCCAGTTGGCATAGCTAGCTGATCGAACTCGGCAGCGGTAGATGTTGCTTTCCTCATCCAGCATGAGCCAAACAACATCCGTACCACGTGGGGACTCAACACATCCCCAGGCCGGCTCCCAAGGTCTCATCTTATGGGAAGAAAACGGACGGTCACTTTGGTTCTTCTCCGTAGGCGCCTCCATTGCTTCGCGCAGTAACGTATTCAGGAGTCGAAAACTCTCTCTCGTTTCGTGAACCCGTACCATTAACCTCGACCAAGCATCACCATCATGTTCAACGACTGATTTTACCTTAAGTTCCGGATAAAGAAGATGGGCATGTAGTTCTCGCCAGTCACAAGGCAAACCTGAACCTCGTGCAGCTGGACCAGTAACCCCTAGGTCAATCGCATTCTCTGCTTTTAATATTCCAGCAGTAACAGCCCTCTGTCTAAATCCGTCATGTTCTAATAAGAAGGGGATCCATTCTTCAAAATCATCGGCTAGTTTAATGAGCTGGTTCAGAATGGCTTGACTATCCTCTGCCCCGGGTATTGACTTTACTCCGCCAGGAACCACCACACCTCGTAAAAATCGATGACCGAAGAATTTCAAATTCAGGCGTTGGAGCGCTTCTTTGCATTGAGAACCATTAGCGTTACCTACCGCATAGCCGACTCCCGCACACATATTACCTATATCTCCAACATGATTGTAAGTCCGTTCTAATTCAGCGAGAATCGTTCTCCATAATAAAACAGGGCGGGTAACTTCCACCTTAGCAAGTTTTTCAACCGCCTCACAATAAGCAAGACCATGGCTGAGAGCACATACCCCACAAACTCGTTCGATGATGCGCAAGCCGTCCTCAATATTTCTACCTTCAACGAGTTTTTCTATTCCTTTGTGCGTATAAAAGAGCTGGGCTTCTAAATGCAGAACTGGTTCCCCAATCGCGTAAAAACGGAAATGCCCGGGTTCAATGATACCCGCATGAATCGGGCCCACTGAAACCTGAAATATTCCGTCTCCATGCATTTCCGGAAAAACTAAAGGAGCTCGTTTGAAGTCCTTATCTTCATCCCCCACTTTATAATCCTTACGCAAGGGATGGAAGCCCTTCGGCCAACCGGGATGTAACACCAAAGATCGCGGGTCAGGATGTCCGACTGCATGTAGTCCGAAGAGATCTTGGGCTTCTCTTTCTGACCAGTTCAAAGCCGGGAAAATTAAGGCGAGCGTGGGAAATTTATCGATGATTCCTTTAGCAACGAGTGTCAGTGAAAAATCCTCACTTGGAAAATGGAGAACCAAGTAAACACAAAATTCACGCCCCAACTGCCGCTCATCATTGACAACATGGGTTAACCAAGTCGGACGTGGCTTTAGCTCTAAACAGTACGTCAACAATTCCGGAAGGACGTCAGAAGCCATCTCCACGATACCCTCTTGGTTGTCCCACCTAACAAACTCAAGGTCCTGATAACCCTGTAAATACTCCAGTAAGCTTAGCATCCTAAACGCCTCCCAATATCACTTCAACGACCTGATTTAGTGCCTGATTTAGGCCTTGGGGAATGAATAAGCCTAAGAAAAGTACGACCAGCAGGGGAATTGCCAGAGCCAGTGTGCTGACACTCTCGCCTGGTTGATAGCGCCCACTTGCTTTCCCGTAAAGCATCTGAAGGAAATGATAGAGAAAACCCGCAAAGATCACGGTTAGAAATAAAATGCTCAAAAAACCTATTAGAGGATGATCTGTTTTAAATAGGGCAGATAAGATAAGCACTTCTGAGCGAAACGTTCCAAACGGAGGCGTTCCGGTAATGCTCAATAATCCGAGAACCATGATGATCCCCGTGTAAGGCCATAATTTAAAGATACCACGAATCCTAGAAATTTGCCTTGTTCCCGTCTTTTGGACCAAGCTCCCAACAATAACGAATAGATTTGCCTTGGTTAGGCCATGAAGCAAAAGATGTAACGATGCACCCCAGACGGCTTCCTTAGTGCCCAATCCAAAACCTATCGCTAAGATTCCCATGTGTTCAACACTCGAATAGGCCAATAATCGTTTGATATCTTTTTGTAATATGATAAATCCTGCCATCAAGCCCAACGATAAAAATCCGAAGCTCATAAGCATGGTTCCTACAAAATCCGGGCCTAACGTGCTCAGACGAGCTAAACTGTACCATCGTAGAATAGCATAGAGGGCACAGTTGAGTAAAACCGCCGATAACAAGGCACTGACCGGTGATGGCGCCTGACTATGCGCGTCAGGAAGCCAAGCGTGCATCGGCGCAAAACCCACCTTTGCCCCATAGCCAACCACCGCAAACAAAACACCCAGGCGGAGTAACGTCGGGTCTAATTGACTTGCTACATCTGGGAGCATTCGCCAATCCAACGCGCTTAAACTCTGACCCAGAAGCGGTTCAGCAGCCGCAAAGAGCAACATAGTTCCCAGTAAGGCAAAACTAATACCAACCACGCATAAAACAACATATTTCCAGGCAGCTTCAATCGCCTGCTTGTTGCGATAGAAACCCACCAAGAGTGTCGTAGCTAAAGTTGTCCCCTCAATGCCTACCCAAATGATCCCCATATTCGGTGTGCTTACCACCAAAAGCATCGTCGCCATAAATATCCAGATCCAGAAATAGTACCATTTCAGTCTCTCTCTTGGAAATTTTTTCTCTTGGACTTCTTTTTCCATATATCCAAACGAAAATATAATAACATAAACAGCAATCATGATAATGACGCTAAGAAGCAAAGCACTTAGGGCATCCCAATAAAATATGCCCGACCCATAAGCGTAGGACCCATGGGTTAACGTTTCTCTTATGGTCCATCCTCCACTCAACGTTAACAACACGAGGGCCACGCTGTTCAATAGTCTTAAGTAGGTATCCTTTGCCGAAAATAGCATTCCTACTGCCGCGATTACCGCCACTCCAATAAACATCGCATACTATCCTTTCAATGACCTCATGTGATCAACATTCAGTGAATCATAATTCTCCAGCATTTGTCTAGACAAGATCCCAATAATAACAACTCCAACGAGAATGTCAAAGGCCGTCCCAAATTCCACTAACAAAGGCATGCCTTGAGTTAGAAAGAATCCTGCTAAGAATATCCCATTGTCTATGAGTAAAATCCCCAAAGCTTGCACAATGGCGACTTTACGAGTCATCATCAGTAAAAGTCCATGAAAAATCAAGGCTATCGCGACCGCTAAACCGATGCGATAAGTGGAATGAAGTGCCATCAAAGGTTGTGTCACCTCGTACGCCATGAGCGTTAAGCCTCCGGCGAACACTAATGACAGGGCGCGTTTTAAGTATATTTCGCCCACCCACTCGGTGTTTGATTCTTTTAAAACACGTCGTAACACAATGGGTATGATCCCAGCCTTAGCGATTAACAACAGCACACCAAATATAATAACCTCTAAGCTACCGTTGTGGACACCTTCTGCAATCAGAAGAAGTGAGACAAAAATTGTTTGTATCGTCCACCAATTTAAAGCGCTTTTCACCCGGGCACTGTAGACCATCATCAGTCCGCTCGTCAAAAGCACAACAAGTACTAAATTGAGCTCGTTTTCATAAATACCGATCACTTAAATCTGCCCCCTTATAATCCAGAGTGAAATCAGGGCCAATATCGCACAAGCAGTGCTTGTTGCCAGAAAATGAGGCGCTCTGAAAAGTCGCCGCTTAACGAAGAGACTCTCGACAGTGGCAAAAAAGAATCCCAACACGACCACTTTTACACCTGCAAAACCCAAAGCCCAGAACATCCCTAAAAGCCCATCACTACTGGAGATGAGCCCACTAGGCCAAATGATTTGCGCCAATAAAACAAGCAGTAAGAGCTGTTTTACCTGTTCCGCAAAATTCAACAGAGCCAGTGAAGGTCCCGAATACTCGATCAGCATTCCTTCATGAATCATCGTTAATTCCAAATGTGTATCTGGATTATCGATGGGAATACGACCCATCTCCGCGATGCTCACCATCCCTAGGGCGATTAAGACTAATATTCGAGGGATATAAAGAGGAGATATACTTTGCAATCCAATCGTAATCCCCTGTAAGGAGGTGGTATCTGTCATAAAGGCTAAAACGATTAACCCCAAAACTAAAGCCGGTTCCGTTAATAAGCCCAGAAAGAGTTCTCTACTCGAGCCCATTCCGCCAAACGTTCCTGCCCCTTCTAAACCCGAAAGCGTCATAAACAAGCGTACCAAACCAAGGCTTGCCCCGAACAAAAAGAGGTCCCCCCAGCCACTTAACGGCGCCCAACCCCAAGCAGTGGGAATAACAAGCCCGGCCATTAATGTGGCTGCTAGAGCGATTCTTGGCGCCAGAAGAAAAACCCAGGAGGCATGTTCTGAGACCAATTCCTCCTTTTGCATTAATTTTCTTAAATCGCGGTAAGGTTGAAGAAGGGGTGGGCCTTGCCTCATCTGCCAAAAAGCCTTGCTTTTTTTAATGAAGCCTTGAAGAAGCGGAGCAACAACTATGATGATTGCCAAATGTCCGATTCCCAGCAAAAGACGGGTTAGTATCATGCTTAATTCGTCCATCTTTTCTCTCCTAACGTCCTAATATCAAAACGACGACTACCGTCACTAATAGGTAGCCTAAATATAGTTGGATGCTCCCGGCCTGAAGTTTGAGGATTTTGGACGCAACCCAAAGGACCCCATGGATCACAGGTCGATAGAGGATATCCTCAAAGACCTCTTTGATTTTCCCTTCGTACCTCAAGGAACGCAGAGTGTATTTCGTACCAGCAAAATCCCCTTCCACATGCCGATGCGAACCCAACACTTTAGTAAAAAGGACTCGAATGGGATTTGTTAATCCACCCGCAGTATATTGCATACGTGGCGTTAAGGGTCCACCACAATTCCAAGTTGCTGTAACTCTTCGAACACCTCTATTACTTAGGAAGACAACGATCACTGTCAGAAGAATCAGCAGGATTAGATAGATCGAGGACAGGTTGAGCGGTTTACCAAGGGTTGACGCGATTCCTACCCCTTCACCTATGCGCAGAACCGAAAGGGGCAAGTCAATTAAGGCCAACGTTGCGGATGGCCAAAGCACCGTTAAAACGGCTAACCCACTCACTAATAAGGGCGCAATATATTGAACTGGGTGTACCTCCTTAGCTCTTTCAGCCACTTGCGAACGAGCTTGTCCGAGGAAGGAGATACCAAACCACTTTACGAAAGTAGCCATAGATAGTCCTCCGACCAAAGCTAGAACTCCAATAAACAAAGGCAAAAAGACTTTACTCCAGCCATTTGCAAGATGCGCTGTATTCGCCCATAGGGATTGAAAAAGCATTAATTCCCCCCAGAACCCGCCTAGCGGAGGTAAGGCCGTTATACCTATGATTCCAATGAGCGCAGCGAAACCCGTCTTCGGCATTCGTTTTAACAATCCACCTAAACGCTCCATGTTTCGTGTATGGGTCACTTGTATGATATTGCCTGCTCCCATAAAAAGTAACGATTTGAAAAGCATATGTTGGAGGGTATGCCAAAAGAAAGCAAGGAGCGCTAAATCCATGGCAATATAATGATTCCAAGACCTTGCTAGGAAGGCGCTTCCTAAAGCCATTCCCAGAATGCCTACATTTTCTATCGTAGAAAAAGCGAGTAATTTCTTTAAATCCGACTGAACTGAAGCAGAAAGTATCCCAACAGTGGCTGATAGAGCGCCCACGAGTAAAAATAACCATCCCCACCAAACCGGGCCCGTCCCCAACGTCAACCAGACTAATCTTAAGAAGAGATAGAGCGCAACTTTAACCATAACCCCGGACATCAGTGAGGATACTGGACTTGGCGAAGCCGAATGGGCATAAGGCAACCAAATATGAAACGGAACAAAACCAGCTTTTGTCCCTAACCCGATAAAGAACGCTAGGAAAACTAAATTAAGTTGGATGGCCGTTAAGGTTGGAGCGGCGACAGCCCATGCTTCAAAGGCAAAACTTCCCGTCTTTGCATATAAAAACAAGGTAGCGGTGGTTAAAAAGACTGTTCCAACATGCGTCATCACTAAATAAATGTACGCAGACTTGCGATTTTGAGGTTGTTCATGTTCATATAGAACTAAGAAAAATGAGAACAGGGACATCATTTCCCAAGTGAGTAAAAAAGAAAAGCCGTCATCCGCAAGCAATACACCAAACATACTGCCAAGAAATAAAAACCAATTTGTATAAAAAGGCCAAAGGCTCTTCTTCTTTTCTTCATATTCCTTAAGGTACCCTATTGCATACAGCGAAGAAAAGCCTTGACCTAAGAGTAAAATAAAAAGGAAGAACACCGTCAGCCCATCCAATTTCCATGTAAGCGTAAGTCCAGATCCAGCTTCTGTAAAGAATTGAAATCCAGTCTTAATCCATTCCCCACCTCGAGACGTCAAAATAGTTCCCCAGATGAGTCCCACGCCAGCCAATACAATACTTAAGCTCATAAACAATTGACGGACAACTTTGCTCTCCTTATTAACCATTGCTGCTTTCCCCCTGATCACTTTTATGTATTATCGCAATTTAGTCTTTCGAACATTTTTCGACCATTTCATCAAATATCAACCGTCTAAGTATAGCACTTACTATATTAATATCAAGGGGCATGAAGGAGCCTGTGAACCTATGTCTATTGAAATACAATATACTTTCCTGTTCCTGTTCATCTAAAAATTAATCTTTCTAAGGTCTTACGAATCATAACTAAGAACAACCTAAGACAAGTTGGATATTTAAAAGAGGCGTCCAATTCATGGAAGCGCCTCTTGAAGAAACAAATCAGCTTATTATCCGACATCTAAACCGTAGTTTTTACAAAGGGCTCCCAAGCCACCCGAGAAGCCATTACCGACTGCATTGAACTTCCATTCTCCTTGGTGACGATATAGTTCGCAAACCACCAGCGCAGTTTCAACAGAAAAATCTTCCCCTAGATCATAGCGCATGACCTCTTTGCCGTCAGTTTCATTGACAACGCGCACAAAGGCATTCGATACTTGGCCAAAGTTCTGTGATCGTTCCGACGCTTCATGAATGGTCACTGCAAAGGCTATCTTTTCAACATGTGCAGGTACCAAGGCTAGGTCAACCTTGACCTGTTCGTCATCGCCCTCGCCTTCACCCGTGAGGTTATCACCGGTATGTTTTACAGAACCGTTTCCACCCACGAGATTATTGTAATATATGAAATCTTCGATACCGCCTGCTTTGCCATTTTTATCCGTTAAAAACACTGAGGCATCTAAATCAAAGTCTTTTCCACCAGAATATTTATTGGTATCCCAGCCTAGTCCAACAATAATCTTCGATAGCCCAGGGTTTCCCTTTGTTAAGTCAATCTTTTGTCCTTTTTGCAAACTTATGACAGCCGCCATGAAAATACCCCCTTCCTGAAATAGGTCACTTACCTATAAAACCTACTATGAAGTTTGCACTTCATAGTAGGCTGGCTCCCTTATATATCTAGACCAAAATCTTTGCATAATCCAGCCAGTCCATTTTGATAACCACTACCGATCGCATTAAACTTCCATTCTGCATTGTTGCGATAAAGCTCGCCTACAACAACTGCTGTCTCGACAGAGAAGTCTTCACCCAGGTCATAACGAATCAGTTCCTCACCCGAGGCTTCATTTAAAACGCGCACATAGGCATTAGATACTTGACCGAAGTTCTGGCTGCGTTCTTTACCCTCATGGATCGTAATCCCAAAAGTGAGCTTGTCAACGCTACTAGTCACTAGGGCGAGGTCAACTTTAATCTGTTCATCATCGCCTTCCCCAGCACCAGAACGATTATCGCCAGTATGCGTCACTGAACCATCAGGGCTCTTAGAGTTATTGAAAAAGATAAAGTTCTTGTCATCGGCAACTTTTCCTGCGGGACTCAACATAAATACAGAGGAATCTAGATCAAAGTCTTTTCCACCATCATACTTATTGATATCCCAACCAAGACCAATAATGATCTTGGTGAGACCTGGATTAGATTTAGTCAGATCAACTTTTTGTCCTTTTTGTAAACTAATTGCCATAATACATATCCCCTTTTAATAAATTATTGATAACGACGGACGAGTTCGCTTAAGGATGCGTCATTCGTTCCTTCGCCAATAGCCGCGAATTTCCACTCATTGTTGTGACGATAAACTTCAGCAACCACTAAGCTGGTCTTACCTGCGTAACTCTCAGTTAAATTATATCGACAAAATTCTTGATCATTCACTGGATTTACAACTCTAATAAAGGCATTAGAAATCAAACCAAAGTCTTGTTTACGTTTTTGGGAATCATAAATGTTCACGACAAAGACAATCTTTTGGACTTCACTTGGCACTTGGCTTAAATCCACTTGAATTTGTTCGTCGTCCCCCTCACCAGCACCGGTAAGGTTGTCCCCACTGTGTTTAACGCTTTTGTCACCACTTTGGAGATTACCAAAGTACACCAAATTCGCTTTGGACGTCAGTTTATTCTGGTCATTGAGCAGAATCGCAGACGCATCGCAGTCGATGGCCGCTGCAGACCCAGCGCCTCCTCCGCCAAAGAGGCTGCCTAGAATACCTGATTTTGGTTTTGCTGAAGCTGACACTTCATCCCAACCTAGACCCACTGTAATTTTGGATAATCCAGGATTTCCTTTGGTTAAATCAATCTTTTGACCTTTTTGCAAGTTAATCGTAGCCACTATAATCCCCCTTTAATCTCATTACTCTTAAAATCAATATCCATTAACTCATCAACATCAAGGTTCTGTTGGTTATTGTTACCATTCTACACCATTGTAAACTACTGCGTAGAGCTTGTACACCCCGTATGTTATCACATGTACGCCTTTCGGAAAAATTTGACGATAAAGTTCACATAACTTTCACATCTTTAATCGGGTCACAATCATCAGCTAAGACATCCTCTACAACCTTCAAAATTTCTTCAGCGGCTTCAATTCCACTTTTATGCGTAAATCTGATCTTTTCCAGGCCTGAAATCCCCTGCAAAGAGCGTGCATATATTTCGCCATGCGCTGGGGCAAGGGCAAGATCTGCGGCTCTAAGCATCTCTAAGTCAAGTAACGAATCGCCTGCTGCCACAACGCTTTTCATGTCCTCTTTTTCCTTGATATATTGAATGGCTGCCTTTTTGTTGACATTCCCAGGAACTAGATATAATTTTCGCCCTTGGACCGATAACTCCCAATTTCTTGCGCTCGCCCAAAGCTTGAAAGCCGCTAAATCTGCTACGGGGATCTTTTCTCGTTCAATTAAACAATAATAAAATAGATGATCGGCTAACTTACCTGAATCCTTGATGACCCAAGAGGGGTGGGCTATTTTGCGAAACGCGTCAATCAGATCTCCTGCGGCCAAACAAAGATCTCGTCCTTGTGAGACTTGCAGCGACCAATCTTTGTCTTCGACCCCTTCGGAAAAGATTGTCCCTCCATTACTGGTCACAGCGTATTGATGTGTAATGCCGTAGCTCACGAAATTAATACGTTGATATTGAAGTTTGGTACGAGTGGTTACGGGTACAAAGAGAACCCTTTCTGAGATTTTGCGCAGCATATTTAAGGCGTTCTGAGTCATAAAGGAAATATACCGCTCCTCGAATCGTTCGACCGGCCTCATTTGTTCTTCAATGTCTTGGCTGAGCAAGGTTCGATGCGAATAAATTAAAGTTTGGTCGAGATCACTGGCAAATAACATTTGATTCCTCCATCATAGCTGTTTTACAAGGCCGCAACACGAGTACGTAAGATCGGGGTACTCCTCAACCGGAACGCCTTTATCTTTGGCGAGCAGTAAAATATGTTTTAAGTTAGGATTCTTTAGGTGGTCTACCAGAATCCTTTCCGGTAGTCGCCTTAAGAGAACTCTTGTTGTCTCTCCAATACCTGGTTTAATTAAGTTAATATTCGTAATTCCGAATGTTTCCTTAATACGTGTTAACGCTTTGAGACCCTGCCAAGTCACCTTCACCTCTTCTGCCACATCCACCTGATCGTTGCTAGCGTCAGTCCCAGAGCCGCTCAATTCGAGTGTTTTAAATTCCGCTGAAATTGTGTCAACGAAGAGGTTGGAAACCTCCTGTTTCAAAAGCTCGCTATAAAATCTAGCCCCATGAAACTCATTGTCTCCGATAAGATCCGTACGAAAAACGGTTCGACTGACTAACCCAGAAACGGTGGAATTTAAACAAGCACTCGGGATTAAAAAGTCTTCTCTTGTGCCGAACGTTTTTACACAGTACCCAGGATCAGCAAGGACCGCTAAATCATCATCTAACTCGACGCCATATTTGGCTTGGAACTCTTTGCACGCCTTGCTCAGCACGCTTGTGATAGCCCCTTTACCCGTCCAGCCATCAATAAACTGAAGCTTAGAAGCCGGGTGATTTTGAAGCATATATAGGATAGCATTCTCATCAATGCCCTTTCCCCGAATGATTGAAATACTATAATGAGGTAAATCCAAATCATGAATTTCTAAGAGGTACCGTTTAATTAAGACTCCAATGGGTGTGCCTGCACGAGCCAGCGATACCAGAACCATCTTGGGACCGTTTCGTTTCAAGATACTTTCTGCTACAATTCCTACACCCTCTGCGACCTTGGAAGCACTTTCCTGGAGGGTGAGATGAAATAGATCAAGATATTCCTGGGTTGGCTCATATTCGATCGGAAGCATTTCCGAGTAATGACCGCCAGATTGCATATTTTTCTCTCGTGTTTGCAGATCGGTTTCCACCATTAACCCATTAAGATTTTTGAGTAAAAAGATCGCATCTTTAGGGTTATAACTGCCCATAGGCATAGGATCTGGAATACGATTCGCGAAGACTCTATGACTCATCCACGGTCACCTCTTTTCCATCTCTTTTACTGAGAGAAAGCACAATACACTATAACTAAGCGTGGTATACCTAATTCACGAAAGGCCTTTAACAGGGAAGTTAATCGTTCCTGTCTGACTTGCCTTTCCATAAATACGTACACTTCATTATAATATTTCTCCGGCACGTTGTAGACATAATTAGTAATACTGGGCTCGTCGGGATTTTCAAAGGAGACTCCATTTTGAATTCCATATTCAGGTTTAGTGAAGGAATAGATAGGGCTCCTGGTTGTCGTATGAAAACTTACGCCCTTTCCCATATAGGCAGAAACGAGCATAGGGAAATACATGAATTCGCCGGTACCTAGACACAGTGTCGTTTGACCGATTCGATCCAGCTTTAAGGCTTCGCCGATGTCCTTTGCTAAGGGCAGCGTCTTCTGATTGTCTAGCGTGGACAGTACAAATCTACCGGTTAATAATAGATACGGTGAGACGTTCTTAATGCCTCCTGAATCTTGAGAATAAACCTGAACAAAATCTTTTAAGCTAAGAAATCTCACCTCTGGATTCACCTGATCTTCGCCTCTATTGTGTCTTACAAGGTGATTAAATTGATGAGACTGTTCGTTCACAGGGTCACCACTGACCGCTATTTGCCCTTCCATAAGGGAAGTCGTTCTGATTTCTATGCCAAGCTGTTGCTCCAGCTTACGATAGGCCGCTCTGTTTTCAGCGGTTCTCCAATCTAAGAGTGATAGGACGACATAATTCGTCTTCGGAAATTTCGCGTGAATGGCCCGAATGATATTCAGGGCTGTATTTCCAGTCGTTATCTCATCGTCTACTAGAACAATTGTCTCGGCAGTTTTAAGGACCTCTGCGTCTAAAGGATAACATCTATGATTCACGGCATGCGAATGGTCTTCATTAAAATTAAGTTCAGACGTCAACAGGGGTATTTGTTCACGAGTGGTATGAAGGTAATAAGCCTGATCAAATAAGCTAAACACAGCATGGCCTAAACCTGTGGCGGTCTCAGCAAAGCCAATAAATAACGTTTTATCAGGCAGGGCAATGAGCGAGCGATGGATGACGGTATCATAAACTGCCCGTGTTTTCTCTTGACTCTTCAGGGCCTGAATAATTGCTCGTGTATCGGCATGTTCGACCTGATGAAGCGTTTTAAGAAACTGAACAGCGAGCGCTGCCCCTGCCAGCAACGGGATAAAAGGATCAGCCGGCACATGTTTACCCAGAACTTTGCTAACAAATAGGAATCTACGTTTCTTGTTTTTCCTAGCGGCTAAAGAAAACAAGGTCTGAGGTTCAAAAGCAAAGGGATTGTTCGTAGGCGTCACGTCGACCCTTTGGCCTTCCAGATTATACGTGTACATCTTCGGTGAAGAGACTGATGAAATTGTGCTGTTCATGAAATACCCCATAATTCTTTGCTCTTAATAGAATTTTCTGCGCCCAATTGTAATGCGGTTTGACTTCATTCATCTTATTAGTATACTGGCTTTTAATAACACCGAGATCACCGTGGCTGTTGTTAACGATACTCAAAGCATCCAAATATTCTTCGTGTGCAACGATGTAAAGTGATTGAACGGGTATGATATGACTGGGATGAATAATTGTTTTTCCAATAATTCCATTCTCTCTGTCTACAATGACCTCACGAATTAAGCCATCAACGTACTTATTAAGAAGCTGGCTTCTAATCTTGGTGCCATTACTCCCATTAGTACCTTGGTAATCTTCAAACGGGCTCTTACGAAGCTGAGGCTTGAGGACTCTTCCCCCATTTGAGAAATATTCCCACACTGGCCCGGAAACGACATAATTGCTTTCGGCTCGTCCAAAAATATTAAGAATATCGGCGATGCAATCCCGAATCACCATAATGTCGTAGATGGTTACATCGGGTCCCCGACGAATTCCATACAAGCCTGAGAAATCTGTCGCCCCGATTCGAACATTTAAGACTAACTCCTGATAGGAATCAATGAGCCGCTTAGTTTCCATTAATTCCTGCATTCGTGATTCACGATAGATCACTTCAGGACTTTCGATAATTGGCATTCCGTAAAACGTTCCCGTTGATGGGGAACTAAGACTCTTAATGACTTCTAAATATCTATAACTTGCGGACGTAAACTTCGGAAAGACGAAACCTGTGATAATCTTGGCACTGTCTCCCATTCTCTCCGTAAGTCTCAGAATCTGTTCTGGAGTCCGAACACGAATAAAGATCAGTGGAAGATCAACGGACTGGGTCTCCAAATTGATTGTGGCCTGATAAATCTTCTTCACTTGTCTCGTTAGATTTTCTTCGGCAAAGGACACCTCTGAGTCTCCAATTGAATCCTCTAAGCAAAACACCGTGGAAGCTAAGCCTGTATTTTTATGGGAGATAATATCTTCCGCGATCGTTTCCCTAGTCCCTGGCATATATAGCGTTGCCCCCAGTGCATACGCAAGAATCTCGCGCGGTGTCTCTCGATTGAAAGGCTCCGGCTCTTTAAAGAAGATGGCGTCCCTATCTTCTTTTGTCAAATAATTAAAATATCTCATAAGTTCGCACTACCCAACGGCAGTACTTCTCTCCTTTCATTACAAAGCACGTCCCACTCAAGCACATAAAAAATGGAAGCTAAGGTTCCTCAAAGTATAGGAATAACAGCTTCCACTCATGACTTTTTAATCATACCATATATTATGTTTCTCTATGAACTGCCATTTTCCTTGTCCATAAAAAAAATAAAATAATGTATATTCCTTAAAAAATTGTCTAATCTAACCCTTAGGCGTAGACAAAGGAGTGTGTACTTATGGATTTAAAACAGTTAGCCTTAGAACTGATTGTAGGCTTTTTTAGTTTATTACTTTTTACTCGGTTAATAGGCAAAACTCAAATTACACAGCTTACAGCATTTGACTTTATTTCGGCACTGATTATGGGTGAGCTTCTAGGTAATGCGATCTATGATAATGAAGTTGGGATTGTAGAAATTTTGTTTGCTGTGACTGTTTGGGGCTTCTTAATCTTTGCTGTACAACTTATGGGTCAAAAGTCCATTACTTTAAGAAACCTTTTAGAAGGTAAACCTTCCATAGTGATTCAAAGAGGGGTCATTGATCGCCAAGCGCTTAAAAAAAATCGGATGAACATCAATGAGCTTCAAACTCTATTAAGGGAGAAAGATGTTTTTTCCTTTCGAGAAGTTGAGTACGCCATACTCGAACAAAACGGATCCTTAACTGTTTTACGAAAACCTGAATTCGATACCCCCACACTTAAAGATCTTAATATCCCTTTAACTAGCAAGTCGCTACCTAGGCTTCTGGTAAGTGATGGAATAATACTAAATGATGACTTGCTAAAAATAGGCAAAAATGAGTCTTGGCTTAAAGCTGAGCTAAAACAACAAGGCTATGTTAATATCGATGATATTTATTGTGCTGAATGGAGAGAGGAAGATGGGTTGTTTGTCATTGAAAATAATCAATTAAACAATGAAAGGCCGTAGCCGCCATTTTACCAAGACTCTCAAGCCAAAGACCCTCAGACAATAAAAGGAATGAACATTTTTGTCGCTTTTATATAGTCTATATACTCATGACCAAATTCAACAAGCATATCTTTTTCCTCTCTTTTTGCGAGGCGCACATACATGCCGATCATTACCGGATACAGAATAAGCATTGGCAAGGTTGCCCATTCTGCCATCATTCCAAAGGATAACAGCAGCAGACCGGTATACTGAGGATGCCGGATGAATCGATAAACTCCCTCAGTTACAAGTGAACCTGTGCCTGTTTCTTTTGACCAGTATTGCTTATGAATATGATACCAACCATTTAAAATCAAGAATAGTGCCGTAACCAAACACAACATATTTAGATACATTCCCCCTAAACCAATAGAGGTCACCAAGGTATGACCCCAAAGAATCCCTTCCGGAAGATTTTTTCCGACAATCCAAGAAATGACATACATACTAAAGGGAATACCATGCATCTCGATGGCGAAAGCGATCACAAAGGTAAAATAAGTTCCTGCGGGTTTTTTATCCATCTTTTTATAAAAAGGCATAAATAAAAGCACCACAGTATACATAACAACAAAGAACAATACCCCAAACCAATTGTGATAATGACCTTGTAACGTTTCCATCAATTATCAGCTCCCTTCACTCACGTTGTTGAATACTATAACGGCTTATTTCGTCGTTATTTATGATGATTCTTAGGTTAATATCTCGGTTTTTATAGTTTTGTTTAACAATGAGCGCGTACTTTTCTCCAAGATTTTCAACCTCCGTAGGGTCTACATGTAATGTCCCCGCTTGTCAAGACACGATTTCGAAAAACTTAAGATAAACTCCTTTCTTCACGATCAGTTTTATTTTCTACTTAAACGAGAGCATTTATCTCCGTTTCTTAATCTCTGGTTCAAGGG
>Ga0209386_1000062_pt1 | contig 56871 bp, 45 predicted proteins | sample NGEPertwo_FD_184510 | JGI IMG/M metagenome (GOLD analysis project Ga0209386, IMG submission 184510) | Arctic peat soil microbial communities from the Barrow Environmental Observatory site, Barrow, Alaska, USA - NGEE Permafrost154B-two... | ecosystem: Environmental > Terrestrial > Soil > Wetlands...
CGAAAACTTCTCCAGGGAATTCAAGAAGTTCTCCAGCCATACATTTTTCAAGGCCGTACACTCTTGCTATTCCGTCTCCAACCTGTAAAACTGTTCCAAAATCTGATATTTCTATTTCATTCTTGTAGTTTTTGATTTGTTCCTTAATAATCGCACTTATTTCTTCTGGTCTAAGATTCATACTTTTGCCTCCTTTCTCCCATTTTTATTTTAATGCTTCTCTTATATCCTCAAGCCGCTTCTTGAATGAAGCGTCAATCACTTTACCATCAATTAATATTTTTATCCCGCCTAAAAGACTTTTATCAATCTGGTTTTCCAGTTTTACATTTGTTCTAAGAAGCTTTCCAGTTTGTTCCTGGAATTTTTCCAGTTGTTCATTTGTGATCATTTCAGCAGAATAGATTATTCCTGCGGAAGAACCTTCTTTTTCTCGGGAAAGCTGCTGCATGGTTTTAACAATCTTATCAAAATGTCTCGTTCTTCCCTTATCAATAAGCACACAAAGGAAATTCATCAGCTCTTCACCTATTTGTTTATTAAAAATTTTGCCTAAAACATCTTTTTTTTCTTTTGCAGAAATAATCGGTGAATCGATAAACTTTCGCAGACCTTCTTCACTTTTTATTATAGCTGCCACTTCCTTCGCTTCAGCTATAATTTGTTCTCCCTTATTCAGTTCCAGTGCCACCTGATAAAGAGCCCTGGCATAAACTTTGTCAATTGTTAATTCTGCCATTGGGAGGTACCTGCCTGTTCTATGATTTTGTCAATAATTTCACTTTGTCCATCAATTTCAATTTGCTTTTCCATGATTTTTTCTGCAGCAAGAAGAGCAAGAGCTCCAATTTCGCCCTTCACTTCTGACAAGGCTTTCTTTTTTTCTCTTTCAATTTCAACTTCAGCCAAAGCAAGATTTTTCGATGCTTGCTGGTTAGCGTTTTCTATAATTTCTTTAGCAATTTCATCTGCCTTCAATTTGGCAATTCGAACGGTTTCTCTGGCTTCATTTTCACTTTTTGAAAGTTGTTTGTTATAATGTTCCAGTCGTTCATCGGCCTGTTTGTTTGTCAAATCTGCATTGCTGTAGGCGTCCTTTACTTCAGTTTCTCTTGCAGCAATGAAATTTCGAACTTTTTCGAAAAAGTTCTTCTTAAGGATAAAGAACAGTACAACTACCGTGGCCCAAATCATCACCAAGGTCCAATTAAAGCTTATTAGCGGTGTATATAAATGCAATTTCTATATCCTCCTCTCTTTAATTTTTCTTTCATGCTATACTTTACAGCATGCCAACTAATGGATTTACAAACAATAATATCATTGAGATCAAAAATGCAAAGATACCTGTTGTTTCTGCTACCGCTTGTCCAACAAGCATTGTCTTTAAAATATCTCCCTGAGCTTCTGGTTGTCTGGCAACTCCTTCAACAGCCTTACCTGCTGCAAATCCTTGGCCAAGACCAATTCCGACTGCCGCCAATCCGATACATGCAGACGCTATCGCTGACATCCCTAATACAAATCCTGCTGGTGTTAATAATGGCATAATTTTTTCCTCCTGTTTTCTTTAACTAATTTAATTTTATTTTTAATGATCGTGCCCATCCCCAATAATGAAAATTTCCATAGAGATAAACACCATGGTTAACATGGTAAATATAAATGCCTGCAGTATTGGTTCAAATATATCAAAGAAGACATTTCCCGGCAAAGGTATTACTGCCTGTAATAAAGGAATTGGAAGATGCAATGCCTCTGAGGCGGTTTCCAGGCTTGTAAATAATAAAGCCATTACAATTGCTCCTCCCAGAATATTACCAAAAAGTCGAAAGCCGAGTGAAATCGGGAAAGAAAGTTCTTCAATCACCTTTAATGGGAACATAAACGGATATGGGCTGCTCATATGTTTGATTTTACCGATAAAGCCCATTGTCCTGAATCCATTGTACTGTATTAGGAAGGCTGTGGTTAGCGAAAGGGCAAAAGCTGTATTTACATCCGCAGTGACTGGTCTGAATCCAAAAATACCCAGTGAATTGGAAAAAAGCAAAAAAATAAAAAGCGTTCCTATATATGGTGCAAAATTAGAATTGTGTTTCCCCATTGCGCCCTCAACTAATTTATATATTCCTTGAACGATAAACTCGGCAACCACCTGCTTGCCTTTAGGTTGTCTCTGCATTTTATGCGTCATCCAAAACGCTAAAACCGACATAATTATGGCTATTATTATTGCAAAAAAAACTGTCTCAGTCACAAATATGGTGCCGTCCCCAAATCCCAGTATGATTCTTGGACCTAAATTATTTAAATCATGCACTTCTAATCCTCCTCCGATATGCCGTCTCTCTTCATATCCTTTTCCAAATCTTCTCTGTCAAATTCCGCCTGAACCTCCGGTCTTACTTTTCGACCTTCAGAAAATTTTGCTTTGAAACCATGAAGGTAATATATTGAAATTTTTACGGTTATAAATCCCAGCAGGCATCCAAACCCAGCGTGATTGCTTACTTTAAATGCAGTAACAACCGCAACCCCGTATAAAGTCAGCCTGAAGAAATACCCGAGAAAAATAAATGATTTATTCCCGTTACTTAAAACTTTCTTTAATGTGAATGCTAAAATGCTGAAATTTGCGATTGCGATAAATGTACCCAGAAAAAGTCCATAAGCATATCCGATATCCAGACCTATAAGAGGCAGGGAAGCAATTTCAAAAATTACCATGACTACAATTCCATGCAAGAAAATTTTATTATTAAAGGCTGTCAGATCATTCATTAAATACATCCTTTTTCTAAAGTCCAATTCTTATGCCATTTTACAATGCAAACATTTAATTAAATGTTATCCTTTATTATAGTCTTCTGCACTCAAAAGTAAAGTATTTTTTAAAAGCTTTGCGTAAACTTTAAAACAAAAATTTTTTTTGGTTGGATTTTGCTGTTTTTCAGAGTTTATTTATAACATTGTTGATCCATTTGCCGGATTTAAATCTCTTTCTCAAGACAAAAAACTTTACAACTTCTTCCAGTTTTACCAGAGCAACAACGATGTATATTGGGAATTGAAATACCAGGGCGCCAAAAAAAGCTATGGGCACACCAATTAACCAGATGGATCCGCATTCTGTAAACATGGCAAACTTTGTGTCTCCTCCTGCTCTTAAAATGCCGACAATATTCATTCCGGTGTAAAGCTGAAGTCCCATTACTGCACCGTATATGACTAATATGATCAATGCATATCTCTCCCCTTCGGGCGTAAACCCGAATAAAGAAATCAAAGGTTTAGAAAGTATAATCAATAACAAACCCAGGCCTGCGCCTATTAATGTCCCTATTTTCAACAGCCTTTTAGCAAGAAAGTAGCTGTAATCCAACTTACCTTCTCCAATTTTTTGGCCCACCATAATAAGTGCTGCATCTCCAATGCTAAAGGCCACCATAATAAAAACAGAATTGATTGTATTGCTTGCCTGTACCGCTGCAAATTCAGTTATGCTCATCCTGGCATAGGCAGCCACGTACATAGCTGTTCCAAGACCCCACATGGTTTCATTAACCGTCGTCGGGATTGCATTATTTAATACTCTTTTTATAAATTCCTTTGTCCATCCGAAATATTCTTTTAACTTCCCGGCTATTATATTCTTCCTCCCAAACACCATAAACAGAACAAGGATGAATTCCAGGGTTCTTGCAATCAAAGTTGCCACCCCTGCTCCAGTTACTCCCATTTGAGGCGCGCCAAATTTTCCGAAAATCAATACGTAATTTAAAAAAGTATTTGTACTGAAAACAAATAAACTAATAATCAGCGGGATGTGGGTTTGATGGGTCGCTCTTAATGCTGCCGTAAAAGGCACCGTTATGCTTACCAGCAAAAGTGTCAAAGCGACTACTTGAACATACCCTTCTCCAAGGTCAATTATCAAAGGAATATCTGTAAAGACAGACAATACAACTCGCGGAGCGAAAAAAGCAAAGGCAAAGAATATAAAACTTATTGAGCCGCAAATACTAATCGCAAAACCGGTGGTTTTGCGGATATTTGCCAGATTTTTTGCTCCCCAGAACTGAGCCATAAATGTAGCAGAGCCGCTTGTAAAACCAAACATCAGCATCCAATGTACAAAATACAGCTGGGTAGCTATTCCGACTGCTGCAAGTTCTGCCTCTCCAATACTCCCGACCATAAGATTGTCCACTAAATTTAATGTAGACGAAATAAGACTTTGCGCTGCGATAGGCAAAGCCAGTTTAATCAATGTTCTGTAAAGCGGTTTCGTCTCAATTATTATATTAGTTTTGTTCTTAATATCTCTACAATCCTTTCACAGGCATGCCCGTCTCCATAGGGGTTTGCTGCAAAGGCCATGCTTTCATAACTTTCCTTATTAGAAAGTAACTCCTTTGCCATTGCGTAAATTGTGCTCTCATCGACGCCAGCCAGTTTCACTGTTCCTGCTGTGACAGCTTCAGGCCTTTCCGTTTCTTTTCTGACAACGAGAACCGGTTTACCTAATGAAGGTGCCTCTTCCTGCATCCCGCCGGAATCAGTAATAATAAAATGCGATTTTGCCATCAGATTGACAAACGGTTGATATTCAAGTGGCTCAATCAAATGAATTCGATCAACCCCATCAAGTATTTTGTTTGCAGTTTCTCTGACTTTCGGGTTCATATGCATTGGATAGACAACTTCAACATCCTTGAATTCAGAAACAATTGATTTGATTGCCCCAAAAATATGTCGCATATTTTTGCCTAAATTCTCTCGTCTGTGACAGGTAACTGTGATAATTCTTCTGTTTTCAAAGTCCAGCGCCTTTAAAGTACTGTCTTCAAATTCATAGGGCTTACCTGCAACTGTTAAAAGTGCGTCAATAACAGTATTTCCGGTTATAAATATAATTTCCTGTTTAATTCCTTCTTTTAATAGATTTTCAACATTTGTCTTTGTTGGAGCAAAATGAAAATCCGCTATATGGCCGGTCAACACCCTGTTGATTTCTTCTGGATAAGGAGAATACTTATCGTATGTTCTTAACCCCGCTTCAACATGCCCGACCTTGATTTGCTGATAAAAACTGGCAAGAGCCGTCGCAAAGGTTGTTGTCGTATCCCCGTGAACAAGCACAACGTCGGGTTTTTCCTTTTTAAGTACCTCTTCAAGTCCCAGTATAACATTAGAGGTAATCATACTGATTGTTTGATTTGGTTTCATAATATTTAAATCATAGTCAGGTTGCAGTTCGAATAATTCCAATACCTGATCCAACATTTCCCGATGCTGTGCGGTAACACATAAGATGGATTCTATATCCTCTGCTTCTTCTAATTTTTTTACTAAGGGTGCCATCTTGATGGCTTCAGGTCTTGTTCCAAAAACTGTCATTACCTTCATGTTATTATTCCTCTTCTTCAGCTGCAATATCAATTGCTTCTATTCCCAGCCTCTGGGTGCTTGAGTCTGTAATATATATATATATAAATGTTGATGCTGCTGCAATAAGTCCCATAGTTTCAACAAATAAATCTCTGCTGTAAAGAACAGCGGCTATACCCATCACTGCACATATTCCATAAATCATCAAAACGGTCCTCTTTTGTCCCAGACCTACAGCCATCATCCGATGATGCAAATGTCCCTTATCGGCTTCCATAATCGGTCTTCTGTTTATTAATCTTCTCAGTATTGCAAATGCCGTGTCAAAAATTGGAATACCAAGAACTAAAACAGGTACTATAGTCGCAACAATAGTCGCACCTTTTACCGGCCCCATAATGGAAAAGGCAGCAAGCATGAATCCCAGAAACAAGGACCCGCCGTCTCCCATGAATATTTTTGCAGGGTGAAAATTAAAAGGCAGGAATCCGAGGGCTCCCCCTGCTATTGCAAGCATTGCAAAAGTGACCTCATACATTCCATGAATATATGCTGTATAAGAAATGGATAAAGATGCAATAACCGCAACACCTGCCGCAAGTCCATCCAGACCATCAATTAAGTTCACAGTATTCGTGATACCTACAATCCAGATAATCGTTATGATAAAGCTTGTAATACCCACTAAATAACTATGCCCGTCACCAAAGTGATTTGTTATAAACTGAATTCTGATTCCAAAAGCAAACACAATCGATGCACAGGCAATCTGACCCAAAAGCTTTACCTTTGCCGGCATTCCCTTTAAGTCATCAACAACCCCAAGGGCGTAGATGCAAACACCGCCAATGAGTATTCCTATTGCTCTAGGATCATTCCCAATAAAAACCATTATCGCTGTCGTTGCTCCGATAAATATTGCCATGCCCCCAAATCTGGGCATAGGTTTCGTATGCATTCTTCTGGCGTCGTTCGGTATATCTACTGCGCCAATTTTTGGTGCAAGCCATATGGCTACAGGCGTAAATATTAACGACAATATGAAAGCCGTAAAAAATATAAATATTAAATTCATTATGATCCCCTATTGTTCTCCCAGCATTACAATTCTTAGTCCTGCTTCACCCAGAATATCTCTTGCCAACTGATCAGGATACCCTTCCCTCACGACAATTCTCTTTATTCCCGCATTTATAATCATCTTGGCGCAGATAACACAGGGTTGATTGGTTACGTACATGATGCCGCCTTCTATACTCTGCCCTAATGTGGCTGCCTGTATTATTGCATTTTGCTCAGCATGAAGCGCCATGCACAGTTCATGTCTCTCTCCCGAAGGCACGTCTAGCTTTTCTCTAAGGCAACCGCCTCTTTCCTCACAGTGTTTGATTCCTCTTGGTGCTCCATTATATCCAGTGGCCATAATATGCTTATCTTTTACAATCACCGCTCCTACCTGTCTTCTCAGGCATGTTGAACGCTTTGAAGTAAGAGCCGCCATTTCCATGAAATATTCGTCCCAGCTTGGTCTGTCCATAGTATCCTCCTAATATTTTTTCTACTGCATCCATTATTTCTAGTATACAAAATTAAAGTGATAATGTCACGGAATTAATCACAGTTCCGTTATATAATTTGTCAGATAAGAGGGTTTTTCAGACAAAGTATGCCCCACCCATAATGCCAGTTCTACATGGGTGCAAACTCCTAAATAATAATAAAAACAAAACAGTCGTCAAACAAGACGGCTGTTTTGTTTTTATTACTGCAAATTAGTGAAACATATCATGCTATTCTTAATAATATATTTCCGACAAATAGAGCCCTTGCGGTGGAGCGGTGTGCCCTGCCTTTTCACGATCCATGCTTTCAATTGCCTTTGCCATACCGCGTTGTCCTATTTTTCCAACACCAATATCCACAAGCGTTCCTGTTAGTATTCTTACCATATTATAAAGAAAACCATTTCCTGTTATTTCTATTGTAATAATTCTATCATGAAATCCGGCTGGATTTTCTTCTTCCTCAAGTACATCTTCATAAATCTGAAGGTTTGATATGGTTCTAACTGTTGATTTCAGCTCTCTTCCACCCATTGCCTGAAAGCATTTGAAATCATGTGTACCCACGACATCCCTGGCCGCTTTTTCCATAAATGCCAGATTCAATGGCTTTACTATCTGATAAGCATAGTTTCTGTCAAATACGTCTTTCTCGTAGCAATTTCTAATTTTGTAAATATAGGTTTTCCCTTTTGCCTTGTATCTGGCATGAAAGTCTAATGCAACTTCTTCAATACGGGTTATCCTGACATCCCCAACTGACCCGGCATTATTTTGCCCCCCGGACAGCAGGTTGTTTGCCGCCACCAGTATTTTATCTGTCGGGATTGTCCAATCCCCTTTAAAACTGGCTGTCTGACCGTATGCATGAACTCCCGCATCTGTCCTGCTGGCCCCGTTTATTAAAATTTTCGAACCGCAGACTTCACTTAAAACTTTTTCTAAATCGCCTTGAATGGTTCTTGCTTCAGGTTGTCGCTGCCAGCCAAAAAAATTACTGCCATCATATTCAATTGTAAGTAACAGGTTTTTCATTTGGCTTCAATCTCTTTCTTGTTATTCTGGTTTTGCCGGTTTTGCTGGTTTTGCCGGTTTTGCCGGTTTTCCTGGTTTTGGTCCCCTTGACACTTTTGACACTTTAGGAAGTTCAATTTTTTTGTAATCTTCTGACTCTCTGTAAAGTGTAAATTTCCTCCCTATTGCCTGTACAAACTCTGCCCCCAAAACTTCACCGACTTTATTGGCAACTTCTTTTGGGGTCAATTCACAACCTTCTTGAAGTTTAACTTTAACAATCTCTCTTTTTTCCAGGTTTACATCAACCTCATCTATTACATTTTGTGTCAGCCCACTTTTTCCTAAAAACACTGAAGGTTCAGTATCATGAGCAAGGCTCCTCAAGAAGCTCCTTTGTTTACTTGTAATCATATATATCCTCTTTCCTTATTATTTATTTCTTAGTACCTGTTAAAATAACTCAATTTGTCCAATCATTATACAATATTTAGAAACATGTGTAAATCCTTATAAAAAACAAGATAGAGAATTGCCGCTATCCCAAGAAATGGCCCCAGCGGTTCTTCATCCTTTATCTTAACTTTTTTCATTATTAATGCAACACCAAAAAATGCTCCGCTGCTGATAAATCCTGTTATAAAAGTAAATATGATTCCGAGGGGGCCAAGCAGGAATCCTATTGCCGCCATCAGCTTTACATCTCCAAACCCCATAATCTCTTTTCTAAAAAAAAGTTTTCCAATTAAGTAGATCAGAAGCATCGGCGCCAGTCCTAATAGCGCTCCCCATACGGGCTCCAGGAAATTATCAAAAAATGGAATAAACCCAAAACCGGTAACGGCCAAAAGGATAATAAACTGATCGGGTATAATCATATACAGCCTGTCAGCCATAATAATCTGAACAAGTATCCATATTGCAATAACCGCAGGGATAGCAAACTGCCAGTCTTCAATCCCAAGTTTTATGCAAATCACGATGAATACCATGGCTAGCGCGGGTTTCCAGGGATAGCTTCTAATTCTCTTTGCTTCTTTGGCAATCAATTTCTGGTCAGGCTTTTCCCCATAATCACAAAACCAGCCTTCTGGAAATTTATTGAAAGCATAAACAGCAAAATATCCTCCTAAAAACCCAACTATAATACTGATTGATGTTATTAAAATATCGACTGCCAGATTATTTATTTCCATTTATACCTCCTATGCATTGTTATATTTTACCATTTTTGTTGTCTGCCTTCAAGTTAAATCTAATCCTTTAATAGTCCATTGACAGAACTTCTTTACATTTACTGAAGAAAAGGCTAAAATTCAATTATAGCGAGTATAGGAGGTGTGCCATGTTTAAGAAAATCAGGAAACCTGTTGCCTTATTAATAATTGTCGTTACCATTTCTTCTCTATTAATAATCACTGCTTCCGGTTCTTTTTTCTATAGAAATGCCGTATTGGGATACGAAACTCAAAAGACATTACTGATAAATCTCAATTTGTCTTATACCTACCTGTTGAGTTCTCTGCAGCAATATTCCAGGGAATATATTTTTATAGATAATCAAGAAAGCAATGACCGTTTTCTGGAGTTAATCAATGATTACAAGGAAAACGATTCTATTAGTTTGAATTTCGACCCAATATCAGACCTTCAGGCCTCCATCTGGCTTTCAGGAAACTTCACCCTGGAGAAGTCTAACATGAGCAATCTGGTAAGAAGGCTTGATTTTAAAGGAACTGAAGTAACTGATTATAAAATGTATCTGGACAGCTTCAATCAGTTTATTCTCTATCTTTCCCACTCTGTTAAAGATAAAGACCGCACCGTATTCACTGATCCATCCTATAGCAATTCTTTGAATCAGTTTAATTATTACATGAATAAATTTACAAGTTCCTATATCAATCGCATCAACGAACGTGAAGACTTAGCTTTGAAACTTCAGAATATTTTTGGACTCCTTTCTCTTTTTTTCTCACTTATTTTAGCTTCTTTGGGGGCGATTGTGGCTTATTATGCTGTCATTACAAATAGAAACAATTCTTATTACAGAAAACTTTTTGGGACAACAGTTGAAACTGCAGACTTTGGTCTGGCAATAATCAGTATGGATCATAAATACATATATACAAACAAGCGCTATAAAGAAATAATGAATATCTCAGAGAAAAATGTTATTGGTAAGTCTCCTCTCGACCTGCTTCCGAAAGAATTTACGAAAATTATAACGAAACCTGCAAACTTTGAGGAAGGCCTTATTCATTCTACTGTTACAGTTCATGCCTCAGACAATCTAAAACACGTGGATGTCAGCCGTTTTGCCATCAGGGATGAAAAGGATCAGGTTAATTTTGTGACCATATTAAGAGATATTACCGATTTGGTAAATATGGAGGTTCAGTTAAAAGCTCAGCTGAAGGAAATTGAATTCCATTCAAAAGCAAAAGATGCCTTTATTGCAAATATTACTCATGAGATAAAAACCCCATTAAACGCTATTATTGGTCTTTCTTATGTTTTGAAAGGCACCGAGCTTTCAAAAAAACAGAAATCTATTATGGACAGAATCACTACCTCTTCCGATTTACTGTTAAACCTGGTTAACGATATTCTGGATCTTTCGAAAATTAAGAATTCTTCTTTAAAATTTTATCCTACAAATATATTATTAACGAATTTGCTTTCGGAAATCGAGGGTATTGCCACTGCTCTAATCGGGAAAAAAAACATATTATGGAAAACCGAATATAACTACAACCCCGAATTATGTATATCAACTGATAAAACCAGGCTGGCTCAAATATTACTGAACCTTATTAATAACAGCACAAAATTTACCAATGAAGGATATATTAAACTTTTAGTGGAGTCTTTGGAGGAAAACATGGATACTGTTGTATTAAAGTTTACAGTGGAGGATACCGGATTAGGGATGGATTCAAAAGACCTAGGCAAACTATTCCAGGAATTCAAGCAGCTGGAAAACCCTTTAACCAAGCAGCATAAGGGAACAGGCCTTGGATTAACCATATGTAAAAATGTAATAGATGCAATGGGCGGTGAAATCTGGGTTGAGAGCACAAAGGACAAGGGGAGCAAGTTCATTTTTACCGTTCCAATGATAAAAGTCTCTCCTGACCAATTCATTGATTCATTTGCGCTGGATTCCTCTGCGCCATTTGATGGAGAGAGCAAAAGAGTTCTTGTCGTCGAGGACAACGATATTAATTATGAAGTTATAGAAAGTCTTTTAGCTGAGGTTAACATCATTTGCGAAAACGCGCCTGACGGACTAATAGCTTTGGAATTATGTAAAAAAGCACCTGAGGGATATTATCAATTAATCTTAATGGATATTCATATGCCAAATATGGATGGTTATACGGCTTCAAAAATCCTTAAAAACAAGATGGGTATCAAAATTCCGATAATTGCCCTTAGTGCAACAAGTATTGACGACGAAATTATAGAGGAATACAAAAACATCATAGAGGATTTTATTCCAAAACCTTTTAATTTTTCTCAGCTATATGATACATTATCTCCATATTTCACTGATGGTATAAAGAAATCCACCTTGAATGGTTCAAAAGAAATTGACCAGAATGGTTCAAGAGAATTTGACCTGAACGGTTCAAAAGTATTTGACCTGAACGGTTCAAATACATCCAACTTCGAACAAAGAATGCTGGATCGAAGAATCCTGACGGAAAGTCTGGAAGATCCATTTGCCGGCAAAGTGGAAGCTATTGGGAATCTAGGCGGCCTGGAGAATTTATATAATAAACACTTAAGTAAATTCAAAGAAAACTACGCAACAAGTTATGAAGAAGTAATTAAACTCTTGGCTGAAGGGGAACTTATTGATGCCAGAAGGCTTGCCCACTCAGTAAAAGGGCTTGCCGGCACTTTAGGTTTGCCGTACTTAGAAAAAGCCTCTGCCAATCTCGAAGCGGCGATATTGGATGATGAAACTGATCTTGAGCCTTTTCTGGCAGTCTTTAAAAATAAGCTGGAGGGAGTTTGCAAACTTTAGATTATTTATATTGTACTAATTTTGACTTAGGCTTGATAAACAAGCCTTTTTTAATTATAATTAATCATAGAGTCTAAAGGAGGATTTTATTATGGATTTTGACAGCAAAACATATATCAATGAATATATTTCAAGAGCAAGAAAAGCACAAACTATTTACGAAACCATGTCTCAGGAGCAAGTTGACCTGGCGGTGAAGTCAGCTGGTAAGGCTGTCTACGATAATGCAGAATATCTGGCTGAATTTGCAGTCAAAGAAACAGAAATGGGCAACTATGAAGACAAGGTTGCGAAAAACAAGCAAAAGTCAAAAATAATCTGGAACAGCCTGAAAGGGAAAAAATCAAGAGGGATTATTGAGAGAGACGAAGAAACGGGAATAACGAAGGTCGCCAAACCAATTGGAGTGGTTGCAGCTATCACCCCATGTACCAATCCTATCGTGACTCCCATGAGCAACATCATGTTTGCACTTAAAGGCGGAAATGCCATCATTATAACACCTCACCATAAGTCAATAGAATGCAGTACAAAAACAGTTGAGCTAATTAACGATGAACTTAAAAAACTCGGCATGCCGGACCATTTAGTTCAAATACTGGATACTCAATCCAGAGAGAACACCAGAAACCTGATTTCATCAGCCGATACTGTCATAGCAACCGGTGGAATGAGCATGGTCAATGCCGCCTACAGTTCTGGCCGACCTGCACTTGGTGTTGGCGCCGGCAATGTTCAATGTATCATTGATCAAGGTACTGATTATAAAGAAGCTGTTCCAAAAATTATCGCAGGAAGAGCTTTTGACAATGGAATAATTTGCTCTGGAGAGCAAAGCGTGATTTGCCCTAACGAAGATTTTGATGATATTTTAGATGAGTTTGCTAAAAAAGGTGCTTATGTTATTAGAGATTCAAAAGAAAAGCAAGCATTAAGAACTGCAATCTTTGATGAAGAGGGTCATATGAGCAGGCACGCGGTTGGCCAGTCTGTGCAATCCATCGCGGCGATTGCAAAAATAAACATTCCTGAAGGCACCAAAGTGATTGTTGTTGAAGCGGATGGATCTGGAGAATCTGACATTCTGGCTAAAGAAAAAATGTGCCCTGTTCTTTCTGCCTATAAATATGATACCTTTGAAGAAGGGGTTGAAATTGCCAAAGCAAATCTTGAAGTTGAAGGCAAGGGTCACAGTGTTTCAATTCACTCGAACAACAAGGCACATATCGAGTATGTTGGTACTGAGCTTTCTGTTTCTCGTTTTGTTGTCAACCAAATTTGTGCTAGCAGCGCCGGTGGGAGTTTCAACAATGGCCTGGCACCTACCAACACCTTGGGATGCGGTTCCTGGGGCCACAACAGCATATCCGAGAACCTTGACTACAAGCATTTGATTAATATTTCAAGAATTGCCTACTTTATGCCTGATAATCCAATCCCTAGTGACGAAGAACTTTGGGGAAGCCCATTATAAGCATCCGACATTGGGTTTGTGAAAATAATAACCCTTGCAGTTGGTGGGTTTGTCAAAATTGAGCCTGTGGATAAGTTTTGACGTAATTTAAAAGAGCAGGTGATTAATGTGAAACAAAATGTACACATTAATTACCTGCTCTTTATTTGTTTTTTGAAATGATGCTGAAATCTTAGTTTTCCACAGGTTGCCTGTGGAAAACCTAAATTGCGAATGACTGATTGCAAGGGTTTTGCAAAAACGAAGCCCAATGTCGGATGCTTATAATGGGCTCACTTCTTCCAGGAGCTTTTCAGGTCAACTATTTTGTTGAATACCTTCTCTTTTTCTGTATTTAGTATTTCATCCGCAATATAATAACCGTGTCTGAAAAACTGGAATTTTTCTGCAGCCGCAGCATCTTTTATTGCCGGTTCCCCATACGCTTTGATTAGTTGAAGTGAATCAGGGTTAATAATATTTTCGCCATTTTCATCTTCAATCATTAAATATCCGTAAGCTCTTATTGTTACTTCAACAGCTGTCTTTGCTTCCACCCAATGAATTGTCCCTTTAACCTTACGGGCTTCAAATCCACTTCCACTTTTTGTTTCTGGATCATAGGTGCATAAAAGTTCTTTAATCGACCCATCTTCATTTTTAACGACATCATTACATTTAATAAAGTAGGCTCCCTTTAAACGAACTTCATTCCCCGGAAACAATCTGAAATATTTCTTCTGAGGGAACTCCTGGAAATCCTCTCCATCAATATAAAGTTCTCTGCTGAATGGTATCATTCTGCTTCCCATTTCAGGTGTTTCTTTATTATTTTCAAGTTCCATTTCTTCAAATTTATCTTCAGGGTAATTGGTGATAATAACCTTAACCGGGTTTTCGATTACATTTCTGCTTTCCACTTTTGTCTTAAGATCTTCTCTGATGCAGTGTTCCAGAAGGGCAATATCTACCATGCTGTTTGCTTTCGAAACGCCAATTCTATCACAAAAATCTCTGATTGACTCTGGGGTATACCCCCTACGTCTGAGTCCTGCTATTGTTGGCATACGAGGATCATCCCAGCTTTCAACCTGATTGTTATCTACCAGGGCTTTCAGATGTCTTTTGCTCATTACAGTATTGGTAAGGTTTAGCCTTGCAAATTCTATCTGCTGCGGAGGGGTTGGCCATTCCAGTTCGGAAAGCACCCAGTCATATAATGGCCTATGGTCCTCAAACTCAAGTGTGCAGATTGAATGAGTTATTCCTTCAATTGCATCTTCGATTGGATGAGCATAATCATACATTGGGTATATGCACCAGGCATCTCCAGTATTGTGATGAGTTTGATGTGCAATTCTATATATAATCGGGTCTCGTAAATTAATATTTGGAGAAGACATATCTATCTTTGCCCGTAATACCATTTCCCCGTCAGCGTGTTTACCGTTGCGCATTTCATCAAAAAGTTTCAGATTATCCTCAATGCTTCTGTTTCTTGATGGGCTTTCTTTTCCCGGCTCTGTCAATGTACCCCTGTATTCCTTCATTTCCTCAGCTGTCAATTCACAAACGTAGGCTTTGCCCTTCTTTATTAATTCCACGGCACACTGATACATTTTTTCAAAATAATCAGATGCAAAAAGACGCTCCGTCCAGTTAAATCCAAGCCATTTCACATCGGCTTCAATTGAATCAACATATTCGACATCTTCCTTTCCAGGATTTGTATCATCATATCTTAAATTGCATTTACCATTATATTTTTCTGCTGTCGAAAAATTTAAGCAGATCGACTTTGCATGTCCTATATGCAGATACCCGTTTGGCTCTGGCGGAAATCTGGTATAGACCTTCTCTCCATATTTCCCGGTTTCAAGATCCTTATCGATAATATTGTGGATAAAGTTAGATGATATCTGTGTTTCATTCTTTTCCATTTCACTCATATGTATTTCCTCCTAAGAAAGTTTAACTAAATAATTATATCATATTTAAAGAATTTCTGTGTATTGTTTTACGCCTAAATCCTGGCAGCAACAAAATAATTTAAGGCTGATATGGAAAGTGCACCTATGAACACGTACATATAGCCGCTTGCTCCTCCTGCATACCAGGCATAGCCTGCTACCAAGGGGATAGTCATTGAAACCACATGATCCATGCTTTGTCCCATGCTCAGGGTTCTGGCAACGTCAGACGAATCCTTGGACCTCTTCCTGACATAAGTTGACCTTGCCATAGATGCCGACTCCATTAACTTATCCAGAACATAACAAACACAGGCAATCACTAAGGCAATCTTAAATGTAAACAGTTTAAGGGCAAAAGCGAATCCAAGGCATGCAATTGCCATGATTAATGCCTCCAGCTGTAATGCTTTGCTTTCCCCTTGCTTGTCAATCAACCTTCCAAACCAGGGTTTAAAGAAAATGTTAATAACACAGACAATAAAAAATAATGCTGTGATGGTTGTAACCGGTTGCTGGTAAACGTCTATCAGAAGCCATGGCACAAAAGTAATGGTTATTTGCTTCCTGGCGCCGTTAATTGTTGCCAGAATGTAATACATTTTAAATTCTTTGCGAAATATAAAGCGTTTTTCTGAAACAATTTTATGACTTTTGTTGCCGATTACAAAGAAAAGAACACCTGCCAGCATCATTGCAACTCCTGCAATGGTAAATACAGTCTGATAGGATACATCAACAACTTTATACGCTATAAATAAAATGGCACTGGACACAATGATGGCAAGACTTCCAAACCCTTGAATCTGCCCAAGTCTTTCCCCGAATCTATCGCCCTTTGCAAAAGACATGGCAATTGTACTGGAAAGCGGTAGATAAATATGCTGACCTGTACTGTAAACTAAAAGGAATATTAAGATAACAGAGAACTCATTTGGTGCCATACCAAAGAGAATCAGACCTACTCCACCAATAACATTTGCGACCGCTGCTATTCTTATGTCTCCTAAACCATTCAGCATGCCGATGATTACAACCGAAAGGAGCCCCGGCAATTCTCTCGGGGTTTCAAGCATCGATCTTTGCATGACGGTGAAATTCAAATCTTCATAGAGCCGGTTTGCCAAAGATGTGTTTTCAATGGATGTGACAACAGCTAAAAGTACGCTGATAATAAGAAATATAAACAAATCCTTAGGGATTTCCCGTTCCCCGATTTTAATTGTTTCCATCAGATTCCCTTCTATAAAAAACCAAAGTACTTAAATATTACAATCCAGATAAAAATAGTTACAACGGCAAAAACTGAGGTATAAACCACTATCTGCCCTGCCAGCAAATCGTCACCTTCCATTTGCTGTGCCATTGCAAAAGATGCAACTGCAGTCGGGGCTCCAAGAGTTGCCAGGATAGTCCCAAGCTCGCCCTGATTGAACCCAAGTAGTATTGCAATTGGCAAAGCGATTGCTGGAACCAGTAATAGTTTCACCACAACAGCAGCCAGAATTTCTTTTTCATAGCCCTTTGCCGATGCAAAACTAAAACTGCCTCCTAAAAGAATCAGTGCAAGAGGTGAAGCCACCTTTGCCAAATTTTGTAAAGGAATCATAATTACCTGATGAATCGGGATAGCAAAAATTAAAAACACAAGTGCAACTATAACTGAAATAATCATAGGGTTTTTTAAAATACCAATAAAGACATTCCGCATTTCCGGTTTGCCCTCTCTAAAGGTCTCTAATGATATGACGGAAATAATATTATACAAAGGAGCTACAATTGCAATGACTAGCGCCGCCAGTCCCAAATATTTTTCTCCAACAAGGAGCGCTACTATGGGGAACGCAAAATATACAATATTTCCCCTTACCATCGCCTGAATAAGGACTCCCGTTCTCTCTCTTTTTTTTTCAAAAATGGGAACCAGAAAAAATGCAGCCAGAAAACCTGTCAATGTGACAATTGTTATAAAGGCAATCAGCTTCACATTAAAAAGCTCCTCAATGTTCATATTATATATGCTTATAAATAACATGGCCGGCAGAAATACTCTGAAAACCAGATTATTAATCGGCTTGATAATTATATCATTTAAAATCCCGAATCTTCTCGCCCCAAACCCTACAGACATCAGGATAAATATTGGTGCCATTACTTGAAAGGCAACTATTAAAGCTGTCATTTTTCTCACTTTCTATATAATTATTCCTTTATTATAACTATATCAGCCTTGGTTTCACCGTCATCCGATATGTCAAATAATTTGATTTCCAAACCTTGTTTTATGCTTGCAGTGCTTCCCACCTTATATTTATTCTGGTCTTTTGTATCGATGATATATATCGTTGCTGTGCTGCTTATCTGCACCCATTTTCCAGCCCCGCCGGATGAAATCATTACAGGTCCGTTGATTTTGTAATCCTCAACCGTGGTATATCCATATGCCATATCTTTAACGTCTTCCAGACTTTGTATTTTACCATCTAAAGCGTTCAGCTTATAAACAATTCCATCAGAATAGTTCTGAGCGGAAGGAATATTCTTTATCTCCGGCAAAACCATCCAGTTAATCTCTCTAGCCGCAGTCAGCGTCCGCAATCCGTTCGAAGTATCATTTATTACACAGTAAATGCTCCCGGTATATCCAACATCTTTTGGAAGTAATAAACTCGTTATTCTATTGTTATCAAGAATATATTGGACTGGAGTTATTACCATCTTATATTTATAAATGCTGTCCATTAAATAGTCACTTTTGATTGCAGATAAAGTCATACCTGCCAGGTAATCTTTCCGTTCACCATAAGTATAGATCTGAACCTTATCATCAATTATCATCCCGCCAAAATGTGAAATACTCTGATCAAAACTGCCTGCGGAAATAAATTTGGCCTGAGTAAAATCAGGGAGAGTTGCGGGTTCTCCCAACATGACCCCAGCTTCAGGGGGATTCGCTTCTTCTATAAGCATTAAACAGTTATAGTCCATTTGAGCTGCCATCCACTTTGTTGCATATTGAGGCATTGCGCCTTTACCTGGAAGGTTATCGTAAAGGTTCAGAATCTCTGCCTTATTAACATAACTAATAGGCCACGCTCCTTCAAGGGAAGTGTCAAAATACCCGGCACCTCTTAAGATCATGGTCACAAGTTCATTTGAGGTCACTTTGCTGCCCGGTTTAAATGTTCCATTTGGGTATCCTTTCGTAACACCTTTTTTGACTGCGTACCTAATATACCCTTCAGCCCAGCCATATCCTGACATATCAGGGAATCCACTCTTCAAAGCGTCCTGAGTTGCCGTTCCAGCAACCTCAGCTACAGGAGGTTTCATGCTTTTAACAACTATGATACAAGCTTGAGCTCTTGTTAATGTCTCTTCAGGATTATACTTTCCATTTTCATCCCCTGTTATAATCCCTTTATCAAAAAGGGTTGCAACAGCTGTTTCATAGCTTTCTCCGACAACATCCGAAGGCATTGACGCGCCAAACGCTGCCTGTGCAAAAATCATATTCATAACAATTGTTATAACCGTTATTCTTTTAAAGTTCATATTTGCTCCCTCTGTTTTCATCCCCCGGCTACAACTCGTAATATTTTGATATTGTCGCCTTCCTTTATTACCCAGCTTTCATACTGAGAAGCAAGCAGCTGCGCTCCATTAACCCAGACTGCTGCCCTTTTTAACTGTTTTTCTGTTATTAACCGGGCTACGGTCATTTCTGACGGCAGCTCAATTTCCTTCTTATTCAATATTACGTTCATTTTATTCCCCTTAAATCCAGTCGAGACCCAGCCTTTTTAATGTTTCTTCTGTTGGTGTTCCCGTCTCGACGTTCCATCCAGCCATTTCATAATAGGAATCTAAAGCCTTTTCAAAGTCTTCTTTTGTAATTTGAGCTGTTTCTCCTTCTCCATAGGTCACTGGGAGAAATGCTTTGCTTGGAAGGTTGTCATCGGCTCTGGTAAAGCCTACTTTTGCATTAAACATTCTCATCATGTTTATTCTGCGTTCACCAATTTCCTGAAGCTCTTCAATGGTAGTATCCCATCCTGCACCATATTTACAGAATTCCACTACTTCTTGTGGCCCATAAAGCTGCCATGCAGGTCCCCATACAAATTGGCACAGGCAGAGAGTATCCATCATAGAGTAAAATTTTTGAGTTTCCAAAGCAAATTTAGATTTATTAGCATCAAGTATACCATAGGAATCGCATTTTTCAAAGCTTGCCAGCATATTTGGCCACAACCAGTTTTGATTATCCTCTGGAGCCATTAATGCAGGATCATGCTCTGAAGACTGATGATCCGCTCCAAAGGGATTCACTGCATAATTAATCGCCAGATTTGGTTTCATTTGAACCATATGAGCCGGCCATTCCTGATTTTTACTAGCTACAACAAGTTCTTCTGCCTCTTTTCCAAGCTTTCTAGCCGCTGCCGCACTGCCTTCTGCCAGCAATTCTCCAATTCCAGGTTCTCTTCTGGCGATTTTCTTAATTAATTTTTCAAAGACTGAGCCATCCCCAAATTTTAATTCAAGTCCATCTGTCTGATCTTTTGTTAATATCCCTTTTTCATAACAATCCATTGCCCAGGCAATCGTAGCTCCACAAGAAATCGTATCAAGTCCATACATATTGCAAAGTTGATTTGCTTCACAAATATCTCCGAGATTTGTATTCCCGCAATACGAGCCAAAGGTTCCAATCGTTTCATATTCTGGTCCGCCGTATTCCGGGTCTGCTTTACCAGGGACACTTACTGCACTCTTGCATCTGATTGCACAACCAAAACATGTTTCCCTTCCCACTAGTATCGTCTTTGTTATCGTCGTTCCAGTTATATTTTTATAGTTTTCAACATTTCCCTTTCCCCAGTTATAGGATGGCAGGAAACCTTCTGCGCCATGAGCATCAACTACACCTGCTGAGCCATTTAAGACCAGATCAACCATCACTTCATTTGCAGCGATTCTTTCCTTCACATTCAGCGTAAGTGTTTTCATCTTTTCCGGATCAAATGCCTTCACTACGGATTGCTTTTTTAGAACAAGAGCCTTTAGATTCTTTGAACCCATTACAGCGCCAACGCCATTTCTGCCATTTGCTCTGCTTCTCATGTGCATTATGGATGCATATCTTACAAGATTTTCTCCTCCTGGGCCAATGATTGAAGATTCAATTTTAGTGTCTCCAAGATCTTCCTGTATTAGTTTTTCTGATTCACCGGTAATTTTGCCCCACATTTTTGCTGCATCTCTGATTTGAATTTCATCTTTATCAATATATAAGTAAACCAGTTCATCCGCTTTTCCTGTACACACGATGGCATCATAGCCATTCGATTTTAAAGCTGCGCCCATAAACCCTCCGACCTGCGAGTCCCCGGCAGTCCCTGTAAGCGGGCTCTTTGTCGTCACGTTCATTCTGCTTTGACCGCTTATTGGAATCCCTGTAAGTGGTGACACGGCAAATATAAGCATATTTTCCGGAGACAAAGGTTCCACCTTTGGATCCATATTTTTTAACATGATATACATGCCAAGCGCCGATCCGCCAGGGTATTTCCGATAGGTTTCCCCGTCAATTATTTCCACTTTTGTTTGTCTTGCAGTTAAATCCACAAAAAGTATTTTTGCATCTTGAATCATTTTCGTCTCCTATTCTTTTCTGCTCATTCTATTTCAGTTGATTAGGGCTTACTGAACAATTCAGAAAAGGCTCAGTTACAACCTTTACAGCCATTTCTGAATTATTAATTCATGGAAAGAAAACTTCAGCCTCCTGAAATGCTGGAATAGGCCTTCAACTGATCTCCATCATGTAGCCTGTCATAAATCATCACCCTTTTCCCGTTGATGGCAACAAAGCCAAATCTTTTAATTTGCTTGTAATCCATTCCGACAGTTTTCAGCGCTTCGTCACAGGTACAATTATCCGGAACCTGAACAACCCTTTCCTTTTCTCCATCGAAATATTTTATCAATGTGCCTCTTAGCGATATTGTTATTTCCATCTCTTTTCCCTTCGATTTTAAACAAAGCAGGAAATCATATAATAATGAATATCCTGCTTTAGTTTTATATGTTTTAATATGTTTTTATGCTTTTATATTTAATCTGTTTTTATATGTTTTTTATGTTTTTTATGTTTTAATACGTTTTAATATTACCATAAAATCTCTATAATTGACACAGTAGATTTTCCGGCATCATTCCGTTGGAATCCCATCCAAGCACTTCATAATACTGATTCAACATATCTTCGAAGGCTTCCTGCGGAATTTTTTGTCCTGCTGCAGCTCCTGATTTCAGCGCATCATTCGCTAATCTTTTAGGCATGGTGTCATCTTTCCTGTTAAAGCCCTCTCTTTGGTTGAAGGCTCTTGCAATGTTAATAACTCTTCTGCCAACCTGTGCCATTTCTTCAACTGTCCATTCTCTTCCTGTTACCAGTGTAAGCATTTCTGCCATTCTTTCATAAGTTAAAGTACCCCAGAAATCACAAATACAAAGTGAAAATTTAACTGCATTCATTTCAGCCAGATCGTAAACCATTTGGCCTTTTCCTTCAGCCGTATAAGGCGGAATCGCTGCTGCAAAAACCTCAACGTTAGGTGCATATGCCCTCATGTGGCAGGCGCCTCTGTCCGAAACTGCATACGCAAGAGACATTCCCCATGATCCGCGAGGTTCATACTGCGGGTATTCAAGCCCCTTCACATGCATTGCAAAATCTTCTCCGCCGTACTTGGCGGCACAAACTTTTACTCCTAACGCAAGCTCTGCTCCAATCCCTTCTCTTCTTGCCATAAGTTTTAAGTATTCCAGCATTTTTGCCGAATCTCCAAAGTTTATGCCAAAGTCATGGATTCCTTTTTCCGTCATCTCCATTGCCCATATGATGACATCTCCTGAACTGATTGTATCCAATCCCATGTCATCTGCAACCTGATTGAACTTAACGATGGCCTCAGGATCTCTTACTCCTGCATTTGGTCCAGCTACTGCAATTGACTCATATTCAGGCCCTTCACAAACTGCATCTCCTATTTGAAGGAAGTTTCCACAACCTAAGCCGCAGCTTCCACAGCCTCTCTTGCCTTTTTTACCTTGAAGAAGAACATCACCATTATATTCTGTCCATTTTTCATCTGTTGCATCTTGGAAATTATTGACCGGCAGGATACCGCCGTCATTGCAGGCTTCCAGAAACGCTGTTGTTCCACTGTCATATATAAAGGTATTGTCCTCCTGTAATACGTCCTCTTGAAGAATCTGTATTATTTTATTAGTTGCTTCTACGATATTGGGCACCTCTACACATCCGGTTCCCTTAATAACGATGGCTTTCAGGTTTTTCGACCCCATGACGGCTCCGATGCCGCCTCTCCCTGCCTGTCTGTAATAATCCGAATTGATACATGCCATTGTAACTAAATTCTCTCCAGCTGGCCCAATGGACATGATACTGTATTCATGTCCGTATTTGTTTGCCAGAATTCCTTCAACTTGATGGGAACCTTTCCCCCAAAGCTTAGAAGCATCCTTAAACTGAATTTTATCGTCTTCAATTAAGATATATCCGGGTTGCTTCAATTTCCCTTCAAAAATAACTGCATCGTACCCTGCATATTTAATCTGTAACCCTGCGTGACCCCCGATGGAACAATCGTTGATAGTTCCTGTTGCAGGCGATTTTGCTGCAACCGAAAGTTTCCCCGAACAAGGTACCGGTGTTCCGGTAAATGGCCCGTTTGTAAGCATCAGCTTGTTTTCTGGTCCCAAAGCATCTATTCCAGGTTCTAATTCTTCATAAAGGTACTTAATCGCAAGACCTTTTGATCCAATATATTTTTCTGCCCAATCCATGCGAAGAGGTTCAGTTGTAGCGCCCTTCATAGTAAGATCCACTCTTAATACACAATTCTTATATCCTGACATTGTCATTATACTCTCCCCCTTCTCTCTACTCAAAAGTTAATGCATGCTGCGGGCATGTCTTAACACAGGTCGGATCACCTTTACAAGTGTCACAGATATATGATTTATCATCTCTTATTTTTATTACTTTTTTAGGACATTTCGCTGCACAGGCACCGCAGCCGATGCATTTGTCATAATCAACGGTTATATATTCTCCCATTGTAATACATTGTACCGGACATGCCTTCACACACATTCCGCATAAAATACAAAAGGAATCATTGTATTTGATGTTCCCATCGTCATAAAAAGTTTCAATATCAATTCTGGCCTTAGAGGGGCAATACACACCCTCCTTCATTGCTGAACACACCTGTGCGCATAGCTGACATCCTATACATTTTTCTTTAGAAAATTTCAATCTTTTCATTTTTCTCTCAACCTTTCTACGTGATATATGGCAAAGTAATATCATTTCTGACTCTCCTTTGCACAATGGCAGGCAATAAGATCACTCTCATTACCCTGACGCTTCCGACGGCATTTTCTCAATGCTGAGAATGTGTCGCACGGAAGTCGAAGATTCTCATAATTGTCTTTAATTATACCTTTTCAGGGCTCGTTTTGTCAATTTGTTAACGGTCATTTTATGCCACTTATTTGCTCCTATTTTAGATTAACTTGCTAAAAAAAGCCTGCTTTTTTCTATTGACATATAATAGGGTTAATAGTAAAATAGTGTCACTATTTAGAATAATCTGAATTAGTCTTCCGATTTTCGCCTGACACAAAAAATTTCAGTGCCGACGGAAACTTTAGGGCGTACGAAGTGATTTGTACACCTGCCATTGTGCAAAGGAAGCATCGCAAGTGATGTTATTTCTTTGCTTTTTTATTATTCTAATAAAAAGGCATAACAGTAAAAAGGGGGATAATAATATGTATGGTTATCAAGGAAAAATTTTAAGAGTTGATTTGAGTAACGGCATATGCAAGGTTGAACCGCTTGATGAAAAAGTTGCAAGGAAATTCATCGGGGGCCGCGGCTTAGCTACAAAGCTTTTTGTTGATGAAGTATCTCCGCTCGTTGATGCTTTGAGCCCGGAGAATAAATTGCTTATTGCAACAGGTCCTCTTACGGGCACGCCTGCTCCAACAAGCGGAAGATATATGGTGGTTACGAAATCACCTCTCACAGGCACCATTGCTTCATCTAATGCTGGAGGCTATTGGGGTGCAGAATTGAAGTTTGCGGGTTATGACATCATTATCGTAGAAGGCAAATCCAAAAAACCGGTTTATTTAATGATTGAGGATGACACGGTGGAAATAAGAGATGCTTCCCATATCTGGGGTAAATTTGTTTCAGAAACTACTTCAAAGCTTTTAAAAGAAGTGCCTGAAAAATCAAGGGTATTAACTATAGGACCTGCAGGCGAAAAAATGTCCCATATTGCTGCAGTGATAAGTGATGTTTCAAGGGCTGCCGGCCGTTCTGGCGTTGGCGCCGTTATGGGTTCAAAAAACCTGAAGGCTATTACTGTACGTGGAACAAAGAAAGTTACTTTGGCAGATGAGGAAGCACTAAAAGCGGTTATCAAGGATTGCGGCGCTAAAATTAAAGAAAACGGAGTAACAGGGCAAGGATTACCTGCATATGGTACTGCTGTACTTGTAAATATAGTAAATGAAGGCGGTGTATTTCCGACAAATAATTATCAGACTTCACAATTCCCTGATGCTGAAGAAATCAGCGGAGAGTTAATGGCAGAAAAATATTTAGTCAGAAAAGATCCTTGTTACAGATGTCCCATTGGCTGCGGCCGTTATTGCAAGGTGGATAACATCGAAGGCGGCGGGCCTGAATACGAGAGCATCTGGGCTTTTGGCGGTGACTGCGGTATTTCTGATATGGCTTCGGTTATTAAAGCAAACTACTGGTGCAATGAGTATGGGCTAGATACTATCTCAACAGGCACAACAATAGCGGCAGCTATGGAGCTTTATCAAAAGGGTTATCTGAAAAATGAGGACCTGAATGGATTGTCTCTTGAATTTGGTGATAATGAGGCAATTATCGAATGGACTAAGCGAATTGGTTTGCGGGAAGGTTTTGGAGCCAAAATGGCCGACGGTTCTTATGTTTTAACAAATTCTTACGGCGTATCGGAGTTATCCATGTCCGTTAAAAAACAGGAGCTTCCTGCCTATGATCCAAGGGCCATTCAAGGTCAGGGTCTTGCATACGCAACGTCTAACCGTGGCGGCTGCCATGTAAGAGCGTATTTGATTTCGCCTGAAATTCTTAGTTTGCCTGAAAAGCTGGATCGTTTTGCCATTGAAGGCAAGGCAACCTGGGTGAAAATCTTCCAGGACTTAACTGCTTTCATTGATTCCTCAGGGATTTGCCTGTTTACTTCCTTTGCATTGGGGGTAGAAGATTATAAAGCATTAATCAATGCAGTGCTTGGAACAAACTGGACTGGCGAAGATATTCTTCTTGCCGGAGAACGCATATGGAACCTTGAAAAACTGTTTAATTTAGAAGCAGGCATTGATTCATCACAGGATACCTTGCCAAAGCGTCTGCTGGAAGACCCTATATCCAGCGGTCCTTCCGAAGGAAACCTTTCAAGGCTTTCTGAAATGCTTCCTGAATATTACAAACTCAGAGGCTGGAGCGTTGAAGGAATCCCTACATCTGAAAGGAAATCATTATTAGGGCTCTAAAAACAAAATAAAACAAAAGGGCTCTTTCGAGAGCCCTTTCATATTAATGGAGGAATTTTCCTATGGAAATCAAAGTCAGATTGTTTGCAACACTAAGAGAAAAGCGCGGGAAAGAGGTAACGACCGTTTTAAGTGATTCCCCTACTGTTAGAGAGCTTATTGACTCCCTTGGGATTAAAGAGTCAGAGGTGGCAATATTACTGGTAAACGGCCTTGATGCAAAATTAGACAGACAGCTTCAGGAAAAAGATGTAGTCTCAATCTTCCCGCCGGTAGGGGGTGGCTGATTAGGTTACATTCTTTCGGCAGGCACCAATAATTCATACAAAAACTATCCTTGCAAATTCAACAATAACAGGTATAGTTGCCATGGAAAGCACCGTGCTGAGTAACAGAATCATACTGGCAAATTCAACATTCTTTCCTTCCTGCCCAGCTAAAATTGGTACTATGGCAGCCGTTGGAAAAGCGCAGCTGAAAACACACATCGTTTTTGCCAATACCGAAAGAGGGAGAAACATCACCAGCAAAGCTGTAACAGCAGGTAAAAGCAAGAGTTTCATTACTACAGATTCTGCTATTGCTCTGTCTTTAATCATAGCAAGCAGGTCGCTGCCATATAGAGAAGAACCTATGAAAATCATTACCATAGGGGTGGCAACATCCCCAATAAGCTGAAGATAACTCAAAAGCGGCACTGGAATATCAATTTGATAATTACTTATGAACAATCCAATTATTAAAGTAATGATACTTGGATTAATAAGCAGTTTGAGCAACCCCACCATGTTATTTTTCATGTTTTTTTCTTTTAACTTATCATTATTTCTTCTAAGCAGATATAACCCATAGGTAAAAGCGTAAATATATAAAACGGAATTCAAGGCCAGTATTAAAAGTAATCCCTTCTCACCGAAAAACAAAAGGGTAATAGGGAACCCCATAAACCCTGTATTGGGACTCGTCATTGCAAATTCAATTATTCCTGCCTTTTCCTTAGGGAAATTCCTAGCTTTAACATATAAAAAAGCAATCCCTGCATATACTGCAAAAAGAGCGAATCCAATTCCAAACACAAGATAAAACAAATTCATTGTAGTTCCATCCATTGGGAAAGTCCCTATTTTTTCTAAGATTAAACAGGGGAAAGAAAAATATACTATGAATCGATTCAGGCCCCTATTCATATTATAATCTATTATATCAAATTTTCTTAAAAAATAGCCGGAAAACATAATTGCAAAAAGAACAAAAAACTGTTGGTACATGCCGATTCCTTCCCACCGTAAGATCAGGTGCAGTCTATTCTATTGTTTCAATGCAATTTCACTTCTGTTATTCAAATGCAATTTCACTTCTGTTCTTTAACCCGAAGACTATTTCTCCATTTATAAGCATTTTGTAGAGTGTTTCAATGTGTGTTTTTGTAATAATCTCCCCAGGGCAAATGAGAGGTATGCCCGGCGGATACGGGATAACGGCCTTCACGCAAACCTTTCCTTCGGCCTCCGATAATTTTGATTTTAGAATTTCAAATTTTTCTGTTATCTCCGAATCCGAATCCGAAACCGGTTGTTCGCTCAATTCTTTCAATGCCTTCAGCAAAACCTGATAATCCTCCCTGACATTCCCGATTCCGGTCATACACATCACCAGGTTGCCCGTATTTAGTTCAGCGTATATTCCATACTGGTCAGCTAGAGCTTTTTCAAGTTGTCTGCCCGAATATCCTTTTTCACTCATATCAATATTTATTTTAGTCTTATCAAGACCCTCCAGGTTTTCCATTACCCTGAGTCCGTCTATTTCCCTCGCCTGCTCATAAAAATATTTCAAATGTTCATTCCACTCTTTAATTATTTTTTCACCGTGTTCTTCTAAAATCGTCCCGTTGATATCTAACGATCCCATCAGAATGTATGAAGGACTGGTGGTTTCCATCATTTGCAGTTTATCCTCGAGCAAATCAATATTTATTCTTTCAGAGCAAACATTTAACACAGCGCTCTGCGTCATGGAGGCCAAAGTCTTATGGGTGCTGTTCACCACAAGATCGGCACCCGCATTTTCTGCTGCCAATGGGAAACCTTCAATTTTATAATTGTTAAAAAAATTCAAATGAGCGCCATGTGCCTGATCCACAATCAATATTTTCCCGAATTTATGCACTATTTCAGAAATTGCTTCAATATCGCTGCAAATCCCGTAATAATTTGGGCTTGGCAATATAACCGCTTCTGCATCCGGGTTTTTCTTCAGCTTTTCTTCTATTTCAAATGGCGTTACGGGGCCCGAAATCTTCCAGTCTTCAATCAGCTCAGGGTATGCATAAATCGGCTCAATACCAGCCAGAATTAAAGCATTAAAAATAGACTTGTGACTGTTCCTTGCCATAATTATTTTTTTCCCTTTTGGCACTGTAGCTAAAATCGCTGATATTATACCGCAGCTTGTTCCGTTAATCAATAAAAAAGATTGTTTTGCACCATAGAGTCTGGCATATTTTTCTGAAACAGCCTTAATAATGCCTTCTCTTTGAAAAAGGCTGTCAGCTCCTTCTATTTCAGTAATGTCATAATCAAAAAAATGATCTAAAAAGTCTTCATGTCCAAATCTTTTATAAAAACCAGATCCTTTATGCCCCGGCATATGAAAGGACACTGGTTTTTTCAATGCGTGTTCTCTTAAAAATTTCTCCACTTTCATCTCCTTTTTCAAATAGACAACCCAATTGGCTGCCTGTGTCGAACCCGTTTTATGGCCTTTTTATGGCAAGCTGAAGAATGTAGGCAACCGCCGCGATTAACGGAATAATTCTTTTTCGCATATTTACTCCTGTTCTGCCACCAATGAAGCAAGTGCTAAAGATAAAAATTTCTCTTCAGAGGAAGATCCTCGCGAGGTTAAAACCACCGGGATTTTCGCTCCGACTATGATTCCAGCCATCTTTCCTCCTGCACTAACCGTTAAACATTTACTTAAAATATTTCCAGTTGCCATAGAAGGGGCTAGTAATATATCAAACTCACCGCTGTAAGGACAATCAAACTGTTTTATTTTTGCAACTTCAGAATCCATCACAAGGTCATATGAAATTGGTCCCACAACATCGCAATTCTTAATTCTGCCATCTTTGTTCATTAAGACCAGGGCTTCTGCATCTACTGTTTCCGGCATTTTCAGGTTTACTTTTTCAACGCCGCAAAGAACTGCCACGCTTGGCCGTTCATAGCCCAGCGATCTTAGCACTTCTACTGCATTTATTATAATGTCTCTTTTTTCTTCAAGTGTTGGATGGGGAATCATCCCTCCATCTGTAATAACAGTCAACCTGTTAAACCCCGGCACTTCATCAATTGCCACATGAGACATGATTCTTCCTGTATGAAGGCCGTTTTCCTTGTTAACCAGAGGTTTTAAAACATCCTTTGTGTCAACCATGCCTTTCATAATAAAATCGGCCTCTCCGCTTTTAATCAGCCCAACCGCAAGTTTCCCGCATTCCTCATTTGAATCTGCCTGTACTATTTTATATTTACCTGGAGTACCTCCCAGTGCGGCTATTAGGGACTTTATTTTTTCCTCATCCCCAATTAAAACCGGTTTAATGATTCCCATTTTTTCCGCTTCTAGAACAGATTCTATTACATGAGCTTCAGCCGCTCCGACAACAGCAACAATACTCATCTTTGGTTTTGACTTTACTTTATCTAACATCTGATCAAAGGATTTATATACCATCATTCCCTCCGTTTTCATTTCATCTTTATTATATCGACACCCATATAGGGTCTTAATACTGTTGGAATAACAACTGAGCCGTCAGCCTGCTGATAATTTTCCAGAATGGCAGCAACTGTTCTTCCGACTGCGAGCCCGGAACCGTTTAAAGTATGGACAAATTCAGGCTTTCCTTTGGATTCTGGCCTGAATCTGATATTTGCTCTTCTTGCCTGGTAACTTTCAAAATTGCTGCAGGATGAAATTTCAACATACCTGCCATAGCTAGGCATCCAAACCTCTATATCATAAGTCATTGCTGACGAGAAGCCTAAATCTCCAGTACTAAGTTTTACAACCCTGTAAGGGATTTCAAGTCTTTTCAGCACTTCTTCCGCCGCCAAAAGCAGTGATTCCAGTTCCTCATACGAATTTTCAGGTTTCACAAATTTAACCAGCTCAACCTTGTTGAACTGATGCTGCCTGATCAGCCCTCTAGTGTCTCTTCCTGCTGAGCCTGCCTCTTTTCTGAAACAAGGTGTGTAAGCCGTATAATACACAGGAAGTTCGGCCTCCTCTAAAATTTCATTCATTCTTAAATTTGTTACAGGGACCTCCGCCGTTGGTACCAGGAAAAAATCTTTTGCCGGAACATGAAACATATCATCTTCAAATTTAGGAAGCTGACCAGTTCCTGTCATGGCATCTCTGTTTACCATAAAAGGTGGCAGTATTTCTGTAAACCCATGTTCTTCTGTATGTAAATTCAGCATAAAGTTAATAAGTGAACGCTCAAGTCTTGCTCCGAGGCCTTTATATACCGTAAATCTGGCACCGGCAATTTTGGCTGCTCTTTCAAAATCAAGAATGTCCAGATCCTGTCCCACATCCCAATGCGCTTTATGTTCAAAGTCAAAAGTTCTTGGCTCTCCCCACTTTCTGATTTCCAGGTTGTCATTTTCATCCTTACCGACAGGAACTGTTGTCTGTGGTATATTCGGTATATATAAAAGCGTATTTTTGATTTCTTCCTCAACTGCGCCTACTTCACTGTCCAGCTTCTTTATTGCATCAGAAAGCTGTTTCATCTCGCTCATTAAGGCAGTTGTATCCTTTCCTTGTTTCTTCAGAACAGGAATTTCTTTTGAGTCCACATTTTGTCTGTTCTTCATTTGTTCAACTGTTGCCAGAAGACCTCTTCGCTTTTCATCTGACTGAAGGATGTTTTCTATGCCAAAGGAGCCTTGACCTCTTGATTCTATCGCTTTTTTAACCACTTCATATTCTTCTCTAATTTTTTTAATATCTAACATCATCGTCTCCTATAACAAATTCTTTTTATAATTATAATATAATTTTGACAGACTTGATGATTTTTCCTGCATTTCAATCTGAAGATTGGATGCAAGGTTATAATCCTTATCGTCTAACGCCGTTATAATTCTTGAAAGCAAACACTTTTCCTCAATTGTATTCTGTCCCAGATAAACTCTTGAATTGTGTATTTTACCCCAGTTCATCATATCAAAATCTGTGCATTCATCTTCATCATGGGCTCGTTTACAGTTTCTGACCAGGTCCATGGTTTCAGGAATGAGTCGGTTGTGCAACTCTGTCGTCCATTGCGCCATGGTAGCTTCTTTGTAAGAATCCAGGGTCAGCTTGTCTATCGCTCCATTCTCGAGAAATATGTTTAACTTCTCCGGATATTTATCAAAGGCAGAAATGTTTTCCCAAACAGTGTTTGGCGGGTGCCCAAAAAGTTTGTCCCTTTCTTCCGGTGTAAACGCCTCAAAAACATCCTTTTCACTTCTGTACTCTCTATTCTTTTCAAGATAAAAATCTTCCTGCCCATAAACTTTTGACAAAGAGGCCAGCAATTCCTGAGACGTTTTTTTTGCTTCTAAAGCAGCTTTTATTCCATCCATCATCGCTATGTAACAGGTTGCTATGGTCAAATACGTATTGCTCTTTGGATTAGGTGATCTCATTTCAAACCTTGTTGAAAGAGGATTTTGTGCATCTCGAACCAGTCCCACAAGCACTGTTCTGTTTCTTGAAGGCGACTTTACGCTGTGGCCTATTGAAGTAACAATGCAAACTGGTGCCTCATAGCCGGGTTTTAATCTATTTATAGAATCATTAGTGTTGCTAATGAAAGGATTTACTATTTCATAATTTTTAAGGATTCCCATCAAAGCGCCAAACCCTATTGGGTTCATGAACTCTTTTCCCTTGTCTTTTGCTGCAAACAGACTTATTACTTTTCCACTTTTAAGTTTAGCAGCAATTCCCATATGGGTATGTTCTCCATTCCCTGCCACACCTTCTATAGGCTTCGCCATGAAACTTACATCGAGCCCGTGAAGCCTGAATATATCCTTCACTATGTATTTAACCTGTTTTTCATTGTCTGCGGCCTGCATGGCACTTGAATATTTCCAGTCTATTTCAAGTTGCTCCATTACATGATCATACTGACCGGAATTTCCCAGCTTCGCTTTTACTCCTCCCACTTCTTTATGACCCATTTCAACTTCAAAACCATATTGGTCTAATAAGATAAGGGATTTTTCAAGTGCGGTTCTTACAGGACCTACTGTTCTCTTCCAGTATTGCTCTTTTAATATTTGTGCCGTCGAAAGCTGTTCTCTGTCTGCTTTATCGTCAGGCGTTTTAACCCAAAACTCCAATTCCGTTGCACAAGTCAGAATAATTTCTTCTATATCCTCTGCATTGTCTACATCCAGGTATTTTAAAACGTAAGGATTCTCTTTTATTAATTCCATTAATTCGGACTTTGCATTCTTAACTGCCTCTTTAAGAATATACCTGGAACCCACCTCCATGGCGTCATTATGCACCAGAGAGGATGGAATTCTAAGTGTTCCAACTGGAAGTCCAGTGGTAATATCTTTATTTGCAAAATTATAATCTACATACCAGTTCACATCTAGATCCGGTATAATATCGACTTTTGCATTATTCAAATCCGCAATTACAGGAAGTACTACGCTAGAGCCATCCGTCTGGACACCTTGGCCTAAAAACTTTTCTATATTATCAAGGAAAAGTTTAACGGGTATTTTTTCGTCAGTGTCCTGCCCTCCAATATCTATTCCTACCAGCGAGACAAATTTGATCTCTGTATGTTTCATAAGGGTTGCTTTGATCTCTTCTGCAGAATGACTGTCAGTGGGTATATTAAATAACATTTTATTAAAATCTAACTCTAGCATAATACTCTTCTCCTTTAAAAATCATTTTATTCTTTTGGCGGTGCAAGCTGGTTCAAATAGCCTTGAACTTGTTTCATATATTCACCATAGGCTGCCCAGTCACCATTTTTCTGTGCTGCCTGCGCATTATTAAATGCTTCGACTGCAAGCACAATTAACTGATCAGTCTTAAATCCATCTGTACTTCCAGGTTCTTGAACAGTTCCTTCCCCAGCGTTTTGATCTCCTGATCCGAATAACGAATCAAGCGCCTTTGCTAAGGTTTCTTCATATGCAATGCTGTCCCCATATGCGACAATAACTCTTTTCACTTCAGGTATACTCGAATTTGTTGCTTCCAAATAAACTGGTTCTACATATATAAAGGAATCTTCAATAGGAATTACAAACATATCTCCTCTTGTATAAGTGGATCCTGATGAATTCCACAGAGAAAATTCTTTTGATATTTCTGTGCTCTGATCAATCTGGGCCTCAATTTGCATAGGTCCGTAAATCAGCTTGTCCTTCGGCAACTGGTAAAGAACTAGTTTTCCGTAGTTTTCCCCATCATTACGTGCAACCAGGTACGCGGACATGTTTTTCTTCGCTTTTGGAGTAAACGGAATTGAGTTAACAAACTCCGCCTTCTCTTCACCTGGAAGTTTCATAATGAAGTAATTAGGCACCATAGTTTTTTCCGTGGTTCCATATATCTGATTTGAAATATCCCAAAGATCTTCTCCTTGATAGAATACTTTGACATTGCTCATGTGATATCTCTTATATACATTTGCCTGAATATTAAACAATGCATTAGGATATCTGATATGTGCCTGAAGGCCTTCCGGCATTTCATCAAAATTTTTGAATAAAGCTGGATAAATTTTCTTATAAGTATTTGCTATTGGATCCTGATCGTTCACTAAATAATAATTAACGGAACCATTATAAGCATCCACTACAACTTTTATTGAATTCTTAATGTAATTAATATTAGTATCAGCTGAATAAGGTTCTGAATATGGGTACCTGTTGCTTACAGTATAGGCATCAATCATCCAGTACAATCTGCCTTTGTCAGTCACAATATAAGGATCCGAATCATATTGAAGGTAAGGCATTATTTTTCTAATTCTTTCAGCGATATTTCTGTTGATAACGATTTTTGAATCCTTATCAATGTTTGTAGATACAAGCAGTTTTAAACTTTTTTCTCTTATCGCAAACATGGCTCTGTTGATAAATCCAAGTTTAATGCCGGCATTACCTTCATACGTGGTGTAAGTGTTATTGTCTCCATCTGGATAGTCAAACTCCTGTTCCTTTGTATTTGTCAGAACATAGTTGTTTGTAAGTTCCCCAAAATAGATCTCCGGTCTGGTGATTTTGATTTCATCCACAGCTGAAAGAGGTGGAATCCCTTTAATAAGCATATCTGGCTGGCCACTCGCGGTAACAGTATTTACCCTTGAAAGGGTTATCCCATATCCATGTGTATACTTAAGATGTTTATTAAGCCATTCTTCTCTTATTTTAGTTTCATCAATTTCTCTTGCAGACAGGAAGGTTTGAGTATAGTCTCCGTTTACCAGGTATCTGTCAACGTCAACATTGTTAAATGAATAATAAAGTCTGATGCTTTGTGTCTGGTTGTAGAATTTTTCTGCAGGCTCAAAGTCATTAATTCTGATATTCGAAATAGTTTCTGAATTGTTTAGAATATCATCCTTTGTCAGCTGGTTATCTGCTGCAAAAGGTTTTCTTAGAACTTCATTCAGTCCGTACGCCTTCTGGGTAAATTGAATATTTCTTTCAAGATACTGGCTTTCCTTGTTAATTTCATCCGGAGAAACAATCAGGTTCTGAACCAACATTGCTGCACCTGATCCGATAAGACCGACAACAATCATAATGACGGGAACTGCCAGTATAAGTTTGAATTTTTTTCTTGAAATTCCTATGGCAAAAGCTACTGCCGCAACTATTGATAGTACGATTAACGCTCTATAAACCCAAAGAGTAACATTTACATCGGTAAATCCCGCTCCGTAAAGAAGTCCCCCTGTCTGTGCATATAACAAACTATATTGCTTCAGGTAAAAATTCACACCTAACATGACGAAGAACAAAACGCCAATTACAATTAACTGTTTTGCCGCAATTCCAACAAGTCTCATAAAATTTTCATCGTCAAACTGTTTTTTCTTGTTAAAAGGAGTGTTCATGTTCCCTGCGCCACCGAAAGCTTTACCTAGAATATCTCCAAGTCCGCCCATGCTTCCGAAGTTTCCGAAACTTCCAAAGCCTGACTGTTTAGGCCCCGCAGATCCGTCATATCTTGCCTCATCCTGAGGCTCTTCAACCGTTTCAAAGACTTCCGGTTTCCTTAAAGACATAAGAATCAGGTAATACATTACAGTGATAACACCAAATCCTATTAAAACACCAATCATTAATTGATTTAGCTGGGTAATAAAATCCAGTTTAAAAATATAAAAAGAAATATCCATGTTGTACATTGGATCTTTTATTCCAAATGGTGTGCTGTTAATAAATTTCAAAATCTCAAACCAGAGTTGTGAAACGATTACGAAAGAAAATACCCCTGAAAAGACTGCGGCTAAACCCCACGTCATCTTATTCAGCAATTTTTCATTCGGCACATCCTGAGATTCGATTTTTTTAAAATAACCTCTTTTCAGTAATTTTAAATAAATATATGTTATCAGAGTAATAACTAGAAATGCCGGTATTCCAATTTTCAACTGAGTAAACATTTTCGTAAAAAATACTGTTGTATATCCCAGTTCTTTAAACCATAAGAAATCGGTGATATAGCCGATTAAACTCATAAATAAGACCACTAAGAGCAGTATGGCTATCAGCAGGCCTCTTGTTCCTATTTTCCCCTTCTTCAATGTAATTCCTCCCTTTTAATGCATTGGCACTAACGATATATTAATTGCACTTCCGCAATAATATCAATTTAATCCAGTCTGCTTAATGTGTCCGCAATATCTCTGACAGCCTGGAAAGCTTCCTCCGGAAGATTGTCTCTTCCCCCTTTAAATTCTTTTAAAGAATCCAGATATACCAGTCTGCCTTGGAATCCTGCGAGTAAAATGTCTACGTATGACTTTTCTCCAAACGGCGGTTCAAAACCAGGTATAACCATTGTTTTTATTATTTCACCTATTCTGCCGAATTTTGTAAACTCCCCCGTTCCATCAACGATTGCTTCCACGATTTTAATTGAAACCTCTTTAGGTATTTTTTGTTCTAAAAAATGGCCTGTATTGATAATATAACATTCCACTTTCTTATTTTCAAACAAATACTTGAATTTATTGTAATCCTCAATAAGAGGGTATGTTCTGAATGGATTAGCATAGGGTTCAAAAACTAAAGCGTTTATATCCACCCCGTACTGAAGCTTTTCAGCAGTAGATCTTTTTGTTGCAAGGCAGGCTCCCATCACGGATGCTAAAACCGGGTCTTCGATTTTAACCACTGGCGGAAGTGAATGATCTTTCATGAGCCATACAATGGCCTTTACCGGGTCATCCATTTTATCTACTCTATTTGGTGCCCATAACTTAGATTTGATTGCCCTGCCGTTCCCGTTTCTGATATCCTCCGTTACAAGCACTACTTTTCCATCTTCATCAATCGTAGCTCCACAATTCTGTGCCGAGATTAAAAATTTATTGTCTTCTGAAGATAGAGGGTAATCCTGTGTCTTGTCAAAATAGGAAGGTTCAAGTGCAACGGCTGATCCATCCTCCGTTGAAATAATATAGGAGTCGTCATGAAGGACAGAAACCTGATATTTACCATCATGCTTTGCATGTGTCAATGTTGATTTTCCGGATCCTGATAATCCGAAAACGCCCATCACATAGCTTTCCCCGTCTTTTTTGGTCATTCTCTTTAGTCCGCCGTGGCATGCTACATATCCGTTTCTATTTGCAATACTCCACGCAAGAGTTAATGTTCCTTTTTTCAATTCACCAAAATATCTCATTCCTAAAAGGCAGGCACAATTATGCTCAGGATCAAAATAGGCAAGCCCCTCTGGGAAACTTGGGTGAGTAAAATCCGGGTCTGACAGGATATATATGTCCGGTTCATTTCCAATTGGTTTTGAATCCTTATACATTTCATCATAAAAATCATTGATATACTGAAAATTCAACATCCAATTGTACATGGCATTTTCATGTGTTTCAGGAATCAGAAGATGAGCTTTTACAATAAAGTCCTTATCCAGACCGATATATGTTTCTGAATGATACATCTTTTTAAATCTTGTAAAATAGATTGACTCTCTTAAAGCCTTGGCAATCTCTGTTTCAACGACATCAACTTCACCAAGTATGACTCTCGCACCTGCAAATCTTCCTACCGTTTCACCATCGTTCATTAATAAAACATTTGCCCCATCAGGCAAACCTACTTCTTCAGGTTTGAATACCGGCATATCCGTTTCAATAACCCCTGATGAATCCTTGGCCATAAAGTAAGCCTTGTTCAAATCAATGATTTTTTCCACATTGTTTCCGTAAAAAGCCGTTTCTATTGTGGTTCTTGAACGAGAAAAAGCAATGTTGCCTGAGGTAATTTCTTCCCTCTTAAAATAAGCCCTGGTTGACACGATATCACGCTCTCTTTCTATTCTTTGCAATGCCTTGCTGATAACACTTGTTGCATATTACTTATATGAGAAATAATTCACTATTTTCATCTGATTTTCAACTGGCGTAAGCTGATAAATCCAGTTATAAACTTTTGTTGTGTTTAAATTGTTTTCAAGCATCTCTATTTCTTCCCGAACCCAAATATAATATCCTTTTGTGCCTTTCCTGACTTCCCCGATTTCAAGGAAATTGAAGGTTTCTTTTATTTTACCTGCTTTTGTAAAAGTCAGCGCGTTTTTCTCCGCCTGGCTCCCGGGTGCGGTCAAAGCTAAAACACTTTTGTCCCCGCTATTCACATAATCAATCCATTTTGAATCATATTCAACGATGGTTTCAATAACCTGGTCTGTGCTTTCGATGACAGGAAGGGATTTATTAATATCCGCATTACCGTAATTTTTTCCAGAAGTATAAGCAAGGTTCGGGTTCATTGAAATTTTTTTAATGTTTTTATTTTCCGGAAACGGGTTGACCGGCTCTCCAGCAGCTGGCTCCTTTGCCACAGATTCCTTAATAGCTGACTCTTCAGCCTTTGGCATCTCTGCTGCTGGCTCTTTTACCTGAAACCAGCTTTCAACAGTTAAAACTGCCTGCGTCACTTTATTATCCACAATCTTGAAATATGGATTGTCTGGCATATAATATTTAAATCCCAAAAATACACCTTCCAGGATGATTAAAAGTATCAGCAATACCAATAAAAATCTGCCCAAAAAAAACTTTTTTGTTTTTGGTTCCTCTTCCTCCCCAACAAATATATCATCATACTTTAATTCAGTTTTATTTGCAATATTCAGGTTTTCCACATCCTTCGCGGCTGTTGTGGCTTCTGATGTTACGGCGGCGGCGGCGGGTTCGGATGTTGTGGCGGCTGCTGCGGTTTCTGATGTTGCAGCGGCGGCGGCGGCGGTTTCTGATGTTGTGGCGGCGAAGGCAGCTGCAGCAGCGATTGCTGCGGTTATTTCATCGGTATCAGCGTCTGTTTGTGGCTCTGTATCTGCTTCTAGGTTGGATTCTGTTTGTGGTTCTGTATCTGCTTCTGGGTTGGATTCCAGGTTTGATTCAATTTCAGACTCTGCTGATTCTGTTTCTATTTCAGATTCAATTTCAGACTCTGCTGATTCTGTTTGTGTCTCTGTATCTGCTTCTGGATTGGATTCCAGGTTTGATTCAATTTCAGACTCAGTTTCAGCTTCTGGTTTTATATTAAACTCAGGTACAACTTCTGGTTCTACCTTTGATAATTCTTCTGTGTTTGATTCTGCTTCAATTTCTGATTGAGCGTCTAAATCTTTGGTTGTTTGATATTTTTCTCTTCTTTTAACAATTCCTTCTAAATCACTTTTTATTTCTTTGGAAAAAACCCTGCGAGCAGCTGAAACTGCTTGTGTTGCAGTGATTGCTTGTGCTGCAAGAATTGCCTCTTCCCTGGCCATATTATTTCTATTTATTTTTTCTAATTCCTGATCGAGTAACTGTTGAGCTGAGACATTTTTATTTTCATTAATATAAAAATCATCAACAATAAAATCTTCGCCTTTCCTGTCTGTTTTCCAGTCAAAAATAACATCTTCAACTATTTTATCCTTTGGAAATCCTTCAACGTTCCAGACTAAATCTTTAGGGGGCTCAGGAACAATCGTCGCTTCTTCAGCATCCTCTAAGATAACAGGTTCACCGCAATTATTGCAAAACTTATCTTGTAAATCTAATTTTTTACTGCATTTTCTACAAAACATGCTTTTTCTCCTTTTTAAAACTCTTTTTTTACTTCGGTTCCATCAATATAGATTAATATATTATACTACATGAAAAGTTGAATATCAAACAAAAGCGCATTTAAAAATCAACATTTCTTTAGTTTTGATATGAATTTTATTCTCCTGCTTTCCCCGAAATATAATGTTAACCCTATCTGAAAATACCCGTTGTACCAATAGGAAACGTCAGCATTTTTTCGACTGCTTGTTATTTACAAATTTATCCTTGTCTGCCATTATCGCTTATGTGCCCAAGTTACAGACGCGCTTCGTTAGCTCAGCTGGTAGAGCACCTGACTCTTAATCAGGGTGTCGCCGGTTCGAACCCGGCACGGGGTACCAACACAAAAGCCCACAAATTTAAATAGTTGTGGGCTTTTTATTTTTTGTAAATTCATATCATTCTAGCAACACTTTATCCATAATGGTGAAGTTTACAACGAGTTCAGTCATTGAGTACATATTCTTGCGGCAGAGCCTGAATCGGTATCGCAAGTCCGATCGCTTCTTCTCCATCGGTAATCGCGAAAATAACACCTATTACTTTTCCTTTATCATTGATCACCGGGCTCCCACTGTTTCCCGGATTCAACGAAATACCAACGTCGAATACGGGAACAGCAACTCCCTTAATCTGATAGGATTTTCCAATCAGTCCTCTTTGCGCTATCTTTTTATAACCCAATGGATTTCCGATTATGGTTACTGTATCTCCCTCTTTTCCTGGTTTGGATTGGTCCATGGTAAGATAAGGAAGTTCAACCCCTTCTATCTTTATGACAGCAAGATCCATATCTTTATACATCTCATAGCTTATCGATTCATATCTCTCCCCATTTGGAAACTGAATACTGATTCGATCAGCTCCTTCAATGACATGACAGTTCGTTACGATTCGGCCAGAGGAAGAAACATTAAAGCCTGTGCCACCCCGAACTTTCCCTTGACTTGTTTCATCGTTTCGATAGACTTTGACGCTGACCACAGCAGGACTTGCAAGAAGAACGATCTCGTCTTCCAACAAAGCCTGGTTTTCATCGAGAAATTGAGGACGTTCTGCAAAAAATTGCGACAGGTTCGGTATCGTGAGACCGATCATCGACAATAGAATTATTACCGCAAGAACACGCGCCGGCCAACGCCGCCTTGGGATTTCTCCCTCTAGGTTGTCCAATTCTTCAATTAAATGATCCTTGCCCTCTAAGTTTTCATCACTCTCTTCGGTAGCTGTTTCATTAAAAACTTCAGCTCTGTCTTTGTTATTCGTGAACATGAAATATCTCCCGCCAGTAAGCTACATTTTTTTATAAATTTATTATCTTGTTGCCCCATAGACAAGCAAAAAGGCCTCCGAGCAAATACCCGATTCCCATAACAATTCTCCTTTCTTAACAAATAAGCGAATTTATCGATATTTTAGGTGTTCTTTAGCTAAGACCTTCTCGAATTTTTGGCCTAAATGCAAAGAATACCAAAAGAGATAATCCAAGAACTATAGCAGTACAGAACAATATCGTTGGCCAATCAGCTGTCTTGGTCAAGACCAATTGATTGGCTTTGTACGCCCAGTAAAATGGACTCCAGTACATCGTCCACTGCCATTTATCAGCCAGCAATTCATACCCGGCAATGGAACCTGCAATCGGCAGCATAATTATCTTTACATTGGCGGCTGCCTCTATAACATCATCGCTGGCAAGCCCTTGAACAAAACCGATTACTAAGGCTAAAATTAAGGATGTGGCCCCTACGAGCAGTACCATAAACCAGTTAATGTCATAGTAACCGGTAATAAACAATGCTGCAACGATTGAAAGCATAGCAATAAATCCACCCATCATACTTTTACCAATAACAAACATATTTTGGGAAACCGGTGTGACATTTATTGCGTTAATTGTATTGTCACTTTTTTCTCCCACGATACTGATTGCGATAAGCATACCCGATAACATAATCGTGATGGAGATCAACATGTTAACAAGCATGGTTTTAATTGGTGACACTGTGTGCCCAAACGTAAACATTGTTGCCGTTGTTCCCTCTATACTTGAACCTAGTTCATAAAGTGCATTCAGTGTTTTCGTATAATCTTCAACTACCTGGGGTTCATCACCTTGCAAAAAAATCTGGTAATTATCTGCTTTAGCAAGCAATCCTGCAATATTGTCACGCTTATTAACACGTTCAATAATTTCATCTAAATTATCGAAGGTTTCTACTTTGGCAAACTGTTCCATATATTCGATATGAACCGTATCACTTTTAAGCATTGCAAGATTAACAGTCGTGTCATTTAATCCTGGCGCAAATTGTGTTATTGCTATAGCTAAGACAATAGGCAGAATGGCAATGAGCATAGCCATCGAATCTCTTCTGGTTGTTTTCAGTTCTCTTTTAAATATTTGAAATATTTTATTCATCCTACTATCCCCCGCTATATTGTCAATGTTTTCTTGAATCTATGGTTAGCTAGCATAAAGATTAATGCTCCGCCAATAAAGAAAGCAAAAGAACAAGTCAGCACATAAGGCACGTCGGGTTTCGTCATAATAACTTCTTTAAATCCTTGCAACAAAGAGTAAGTCGGAAAAAACCTTAGCCATATCGGATCAAAACTTGGTATTAAGTATGAAAAGGAAGGAATTATCAATACAATCATAATGATATATAATGCACCAAATGCTTGAGATATGCTGTCAAAAAAACTAGCCACAAACAAACCAAGAGCTGCAAATGCGAATGTTGAAATAGTAAGCAATAAATAAAAAAGCATGTAATTAGGTTGCAATCCCATAACAGGAATTGTAATAATTGACGATGATACTAGTGCCGTTGATAAAATAACTAAAATTTTACTAAGTAAATACTGCCATACGGGAGATGGGCTTACGGCAAATGCACGGATAACACCCTCTGCCTTGTCAAGATAGATATATGCCATTACTATAAAGAATCCCATTAATGACCCTAAAAACGTCACCATTATAGGTACTACCATTTCTCTATCGTTTAATTTTTGAACTTGATTGAGTTTCGTTACATTTTGCGAATCATAAGCCACTCTTAAAGCATCTGGCGACTCATTGTGAAACACGTATAGAAGATTGATAAACTTGCCTGTTTCATAGCCCTGATTATAGTATCTGTAAGACACTTCTCCCATATCGTTCATGACTATAGTTGCGCCCATTTTTCTTTCAGTAAAAGCCAACCTTATTGCGTCTTCTTCATTTTGAGTGACGTAAAACGTCGTTGCTAACTTACCTGTATCCCTTTCGTATTCTTCGTACGTATCGAGATTAAGAATTGTTTGGCCATAATCGTAATTCATGATCTCCTTTGTCTCTACGTTCATTACGGAAAACGTGATTGGCTTTAGTTTAAATTCTGTAGATTCAATTTGTTTTTTCGTGCCTTTTTCTATATCTCTGTTAATCAAATATTCTTTCGCCGCTGGTGACATGTCGTAATAAATAAATTCATTCGTCTTGCTGACAGATTCTTCCTTTACAGCTACGAGAAGTATGATCAAAATTATAACCGCAAAAAATATTTCGATATAGAAATAAAAACCTCTTGCGGCAATTTTCATTTCTTTGGCATAACTACTTAGGAACTTCATTGTATTCAAGCCCCCTCCCGGTAACTTGGATAAATATTTCTTCCAACGTTGCTTCTTTTGAATGGAGAGTTTGTATATCGTACCGGTTGACGATTTCACCAATTCGAAACCGATCTGCTTCATCAACCGTCTTAAGTGTTTCTTTAATAATTTTACCATCTTTAACGTATTCGATATCTACAAGCTTTTGACCATATTGAAGTTTAAGGTTTTTTGGCGTATCAATCAGCATGATAACACCATCAATAATAAACGCAACACGATCGCACAACTCATCTGCAATATACATATTGTGTGTTGTTAGAAATGTTGTAATGCCTTTGTTCTTCTGTTCCCGTATAATATCCTTGATTTTGGCTGCAATGGCTGGATCCAGACCCGTTGTCGGTTCATCCAGGAACCATAGCTCCGGATTGTTTATCATGCTTCTAACAAATGTCAGTCGATGCTTCATCCCTTTGGAGAATGTACCTACCATATCATATGCCTTATTTTCCAATCCAATAAGCTTTAAAAGTTCCATTGGATCTTGGGTGGGAACATCAAACAGCTTTGCATAATATTCCAGGTTTTCTTTGGCGGTCAGCTTGCTGTAGACATTTGACTGCTCAAAAGATACACCAATTTTATTGAAACGCTTCTTATCAACTTTGTTTATGTTATAGCCTGCAACGATCACTTCACCGGACTGTTGCTTCAATAATCCGGTCAGTATTCCTTGGGTTGTTGATTTTCCGGCGCCACTGGGTCCTAAAAATCCAAAGACTTCGCCATTTTCAACCTCAAAGCTAATATTTTTAACAGCGTAAATTTCATTATTACTGTACGAATGAGATAAGTTTTTTACTGAAATCATTTTAAGCTCCCCCCTATCAAACATTGTGGTTAATATTCATATTACCCCCTGATTCATAGTTTAATCACACTAATTTCGAAGTGCGATGTCTGAATATCAAATGTAACAAATCTTTACTACACTCTATTTTTCATTTTCAAAAAAATGCTTTAAAAAACGCCATTCATCGAATGGCGTTTTATTGTTATATTGTTTGTTATTTCATGTTTTCAAGTAATGCTATCAAGAATTTATAGGTTCTTTCTGCTGATGAGATACTCATATGTTCTTCAGGCGTATGCACATCAAAGAGATTAGGACCGAAGCTTATCATATCTGTTTCCGGGAGTATTTTCTTTAGCAGTCCGCATTCAAGCCCTGCATGGATGGCGCTAATTTCAGGCTCTTTCTTAAAAAGACTCTTGTATGTTTCCATAGCGATCTTTCTTATTTTGGAATCCTCTTCATACTGCCACTCAGGATAATCTCCTGTATTTTTCACCACGGCACCAGTAAGATCTCCCAAGGCTGATATAATTTCAGCTATTTCTGTCCTTCTGCTTTTAACTGAACTTCTTACAGAATGTGTGAATTCTATCTTGTCACCCTTTTGTTCCAGAACGCCCAGGTTTAGGCTGCTCTCAACGAGACCCTTGATGTCGCTGCTCATTCCTTGTATTCCATCGGGAACAGTCAGTATATATTTGATAATGTTGTTGCTGCTATTTGATAGCATCATCTTATCACCTGAAGCTTTTTTGATTTCTACCTTAACCTTTGGATCTTCCACTCTGTTTTCAACTTTAAAAGTTGCGTCCATATCCTTTATTATTTCTGAAACCTTAGATGCCTTTTCCTTATGGAATGCTATTGTTGCAAAGGCTTCTCTTGCAATGGCATTGTGTTTTGATCCACCATTCAAAGTAACAAGCCTGACCCCAATTTCCTCATTGAGTCTGTTCAGGACTCGTCCCAAAAGTTTGACGGCATTTCCTCTTTGCTTAATGATTTCCATTCCCGAATGTCCACCCTTTAAATCCGTTACAGAAACCTCCATAACCTCTCCAGATAGATCTTCATACTTAGGGTTGAAGGTGACATAGGAAGTCAGACCTCCGGCGCAGCTCACAAGAAATACACCTTCTTCTTCTGAGTCGATGTTAAGCATGGTCTTTCCTGATAAGTGCTCTGCAGTCAATGCACTTGCTCCATTCATACCTGTTTCTTCGTTGGTTGTTATTAGAAGCTCTATAGGAGGATGTTTCAAGTTTTTCGAATCAAGAATAGCCAATCCGTAAGCTACCGCTATACCATCGTCTCCACCTAAAGTGGTATCTGTTGCATAAATAAAATCATCAACAATTCTTAGTTTTAAGGGATCCTTTGAAAAATCATGCTTGCTTCCACTTGTTTTTTCACCTACTATGTCCATATGTCCCTGGATGATAACAGGTGCTGATTTCTCATAGCCCTTGGTCCCAGCCTTTTTAATAATCACGTTTAACGCTTCATCCTGAAAGACTTCCAACCCTCGTTTCTTTGCAAAGTCCACCAAGTAGTTGCTTACCTGTTTTTCATTTCCCGATGCTCGTGGAATACTGGTTAATTCCTCAAAAAAGGCGAAAACCTCTTTAAGTGAAAGCGTATTTAATACATTCATGTAAATGCTCCTTTCTGTTTTAGTGCTGGATTTTCAAGTTAGGTACGGCAGATTGTATTTTTTAGAGCCCTTGTCTACCGATTCATTAATCAGACCTTTGTTAATCATATCTGTCAGTATTGTTTTAGTAACTATCTTTGAATCAGTAACCTGCAATTTATTTTTGCTCCAAACTAGAGTTCCTTTCGTTCCACGAATGATTTCTTCTATTTCTTTTACAGTAATAGTTCCTTGGTTCTTAATTTTCTTGATTATTTTATCTTCACAATTAATGAATAGCTTGCGATATAATTCCTCTGACTTCCTCTGTTGTTTTACATATCCCCATGCAAGCAAAAATGTAATTGTTATCGCTAGTAACACTGCTTCTAATATAAAACTAATCGTATCAATCACTTCCTTTTTCTAATTTAATAAATTTATTGTTTCTCAATATGTTAATATATGTTGCCAGTCTCTGATAAAGGGGTTTTGCATCCTCGCCAAACTCTTCAATTAGTATTTCCCCAATGTCCTCAATAGTTCTATGGTGGTCTATACTTTTCCATACACAACTACCCTGGGCATCTAAATCAATTTTCATTTCTTTTGGTGTTTTGAAAAACATCCTCACAGCTCTATCTAACAAACTATTCCTCAGAACAATGATTTGAACCAAGCCATCATCGTTTACTTCCCATTTTTGATCCACATTTTTAAAAGGCACAAGCTCCAAGAAATTTGCGTTTTTCTCTATTTTTTTGACCATGACTACACCTCGATTTCATAAAATTTAAAGAGGATATATAAAATATCCTCTTTAAATTATTTCTACTAACTATCTATTATATTTTATATTTTAGTTTTCTTAAATAAAGAATACTTCAAGAGCGATAACACTAGAAGACCAAAGAACGCCAATGCTCCTATTTGCCCTAAATCAAAACCAAGGTTAAGTTCTACTCCCGCTACTGCGAATACTGCAAGTAGTATACCTACTAACCCTTCACCGGCAATTAATCCAGAAGAATAAAGAATTCCACAATCAATTTTTTCTTTAATGGATTTTACACCATCAGTTACTTTATCCAGCTTCTTGTTTAGTATTCCTCTAATTAATCCACCCACCATGATAGGTGTACTTAAATGGATTGGAAGATATAGCCCAATAGCTATAGGTAGTACTGGCAATCCTAATAATTCCAGTCCAAGTCCGATACCTACTCCAGCGAAAACAAGATTCCAAGGTAAATTTCCACCCATAACACCTTCTATAACTAATCTCATAAGTGTTGCTTGAGGTGCAGGTAATTCAGCTGACCCAAATCCCCATGCATTACTCAATAGTACTAAAACACCACCTATAGCTAAGGCAGCGGCTAATGCACCAATAAGTTCACCATATTGTTGATTCTTTGGCGTTGCTCCTACTAAGAAACCTGTTTTTAAATCCTGAGATGTATCTCCTGCCACAGCAGCAATAATACATATAACGGCACCTACTGATAATGTTGCAATCATTCCTGCATGCCCATCATTTCCGGTTGCCTTGAAAACAATCGCTGTAACAATAAGCGTAGCTATTGTCATCCCTGATACCGGATTTGAAGAACTGCCCACAAGACCAACGACTCTTGAAGAAACTGTTGCAAAGAAGAAACCAAAAATTGCAATTAAGATAGCTCCAACAAATCCTACAGGTATAGCGGGTGTCATCATCATTGCCAAAATAACAGCTAAAATACCCAATATTACCACTTTCATGGGCATATCATGATCTGTTCTGATAATACCCTTGCTACTGGAATAATTCTTCATGGCATCTCTAAAAGTGCCAACAATCAATGGTAATGATTTAATCAAACTAAAAACTCCACCGAATGCAACGGCTCCAGCTCCTACATATCTTATGTAGTTATCCCAAATACCCCAATATCCGAGTTCTGAGATTGGAACTGTTGCTGGGTACAAAATTATCTCTCCCATGCTACCTATGTTTGTAATCAAAGGAATCAAGGCAAACCATCCAACAACTGCTCCACCTAACATATATCCAGCAATTCTAGGCCCGATAATAAATCCAACACCAAGCAATGCTGGTAAAACATCTGCTCCTATTGCCGCTCCTTTAAAACCTGGAATAACCGTTTCTATTTCACTAGGAAATAACTTGAATCCGCCCGTCATAAATTTATATACGGCTCCAACTCCGAGTCCGATAAATGTAATTTTTGCTTTTTCTCCGCCTTCTTCTCCAGCAAGTAAAACCTCAGCGCAAGCTGTACCTTCTGGATAAGGTAATGTGCCATGTTCTTTTACAATTAAAGCTTTTCTTAATGGAACCATAAAAAGCACTCCAAGAATTCCTCCAGCTAGAGCGATGGCTGAGATAGTTATTAAGCTAGGAACTCCTTCATTCCATTCTTCCATCCAAATAAACATGGCTGGCAACGTGAATATTGCGCCCGCAGCTACAGATTCACCTGCTGATCCAATGGTTTGAACCATATTGTTTTCCAGTATGGAGTCTTTTTTAAGAAGTCCTCTAATAATTCCCATTGAAATTACTGCCGCTGGAATAGATGCACTTATTGTCATACCTACCTTTAATCCTAGATATGCATTGGCTGCACCAAAAATAACTGATAGTAAAATACCAAGTATAAGGGCAGTTAAAGTAAATTCTGGTAAGATACTTTCCGCAGAAATATATGGCTTAAATTCCTGCTCCTCACTAATTTGATTTGACACGTTTTACCTCCTTATAAAATAACTAACAAATGAAAACGGATACTTATGTTGATAATTAGACCTTATATTCAGGCTTTAGTCAAAAAAAAACAGCATACAAAAGAAATCACTCTTTTTTTGCTGCCATAAAAATTACTAAAGCATTAATATCACTCAATAAATTCTAGTAGCGGCATTTATTGGGGCTAAGGGACCTCTTGAGGTGCCCTGCCTTGGGATTAAATTAATTTACTCTTAATAGTTCTCTTATTTCCCCACTGCAAGTGTATACTGTATTCATAATATTTGCAAACAATAGAAATATATAAAATGTATTTTTATTGTTTTTCCATCATATAATTAATTTTGGCACTTTTCTCATTCACTATTTTTTCTATAAATTGGAACATAGAGAGAATATTGAGTGTCCTGGTCAAGCTAAATTGTAACACCAGTGTATATGATGTGATACAGCCTTTATTTAAAACGCATCTGCAGTCAAATTACAGTCAAACTGCAGTCAATTTTTTAGTAGTAATTTCAATAAAACGTCTAAAACGTTGGTATTTAAGGCTTTTAAGGCAATTTCCCCTTGAAAGCTCTATTTTCAACTTAAGTCAAGAGAATCGCAAATTATTTAATTCTTATTTACAAAAAGTGTTGCAATTGAGAGCTTCCACTGTTATAATAAAGTTCGTGACAAAAACGCGCTTCGTTAGCTCAGTTGGTAGAGCACCTGACTCTTAATCAGGGTGTCGCCGGTTCGAACCCGGCACGGAGTACCACAAAACAAAACCCACGAACTTCAATGTTTGTGGGCTTTTTCTTTTATGAATTCATATCATTTATTATCAAAATTCTTTAACTAACGCCATTTTACGAATGGCCTTTTGTTGTTTTATAGTATCTAATTTCATCTATTTTCATTGGAGAAGCAGTCGAAATCGCAGTCAAAGCCTTCCTCTCAGCCAAATTCATTTTTCGCTTTAGAAACCGATCGTCATATTTCATAGCCTTCGTCACGGAAGAGTTTTACACAGGTATTAACACAATCGGCATCATATATGGTACCTGCTCCTCTCTCAATTTCTTCAAGGGCAGCATCAATTCCCAGTGCAGTCCGATATGGTCTGTTGCTCATCATTGCTTCTACCACATCGGCTACGCATAAAATTCTTGCCTCTTTTAATATCTGTTCTCCTTTTAGTTGGCGCGGATAGCCTGATCCATCCATCTTCTCATGGTGCTGATAAACGATCTCAGCAACAGGTCCTTCAAAATCGATAGACTTAAGAATATTGTACCCAGCTTCTGAATGGACCTTAATCATTGAATATTCGAGATCGCTGAGTTTACTTGGTTTGGAAAGCAATTCTGCTGGCACATACATCTTTCCTATATCGTGCAGTAACCCTGTCATTCGTATAATTTCGACAATATCGCAATCAATATCAAGCTTATTTGCTATAGCTGTGGCTAATTTACTCACGCGAATCTGGTGACCACTGGTATAAGGATCTCGCACTTCCATAGTTGTTGAGAATGCAATAACGGTACCATCCAGCAATTTCTTATACCTTCCAAGGGATGTCTTCAGCAATCCTGCTGACTGCTGGAGCTCTGTTGCACGCTTTTCTTTTTCCTCATTTTGAAATGCAAGCTCCTTATTGGCAATTACTAATTCAGCTGCACGCTTTTCCTTCTCATCATTCTGATGGATAAGCTCCTTATTGGCAATTACTAATTCAGCTGCACGCTTTTCCTTCTCATCATTCTGATGGATAAGTTCTTTATTGGCAATTACTAATTCACCTGCACACTTTTCCTTCTCCTTATTTTGAAATACGAGCTCTCTTTCGGCGCTCTTACGCTCAGTAACATCCTGAGCCACACCACGTAGCCCAGTGATTTCACCAGCTTCGTTTTTGGTTGCCTCGCCTCTGACCCACATCCAACCGTTATTGCCATCTTTAGTTACCGTTTCAAGTTCAAGTTCATATGGAATTCCATAATTTTTAGTCTTATCAAGCGACGTTGATAACTCATCCCAACTTTTCGGTGTGAATAGCTTCATATGCTCAGTGTACGGAGGTGGTGGAATTGTCGGATCAAAACCATAAATTTTATAAAGTTCTTCCGTCCAAAAAACCTCATTTGTTTCTACATCTAAGCGCCAACTCCCTAAATGCGCGATCCTTTGAGATTCCAACAAAATTTTTTCACTTTCTTTTAGCTTCTTTTCAAGCGATCTCTCAACGGTAATGTCTTTAAGAATACTGTGGGTTTGCTTAAACACTCCTGCCGCATCGTAGCCAATCTTTCCATCGAAAGACATGAACAACTTTTCTCCACTCTTTCTTACCATCTCAAATTCAGTGTGGATCCATCCTTTAGCTTTAAAAACAAGAAAGCGCTTTTTGAATTCCTCCCTTTGCCACGGCGGAATAAACTCCCCGAACCATTTTCCGATTACTTCCTCACGTGCATACCCAAGCATATTCAGCCATTGCTCATTGACTTCAATTAAATTTCCATCAAAATCCAAAGATTGATACCCTAGGGGTGCTTTTTCAAATAAAAGTTTGTATTTATTTTCGCTTTGAATTAGATCTTCTTCAAATTGCTTACGCTTAGTTATATCCAAATGAATGCCACTTACGAAAAGAGGTTTTCCGTCAGGAGTCCATGAATTTACTAGACCTCTGCTATTTATCCATATCCATCTTCCATCCTTATGACGCATCCTATATTCAACATCATATAAAGGCGTTTTTTTAATAAAAGCCTTATTTGTTTTAGGCAAAACTTTCTTAAAATCTTCAGGATGTACTAATTCCTCAAACATTTTGAAACTGATTGGCGACAGTTCATCCAACGTATACCCAATCATTTCCGCACATTGTTCATTCCATACCTCTTCACCTGTTTGCACATTCCATTCCCAGGTTCCTGCATTGGTTTCTGAAAGAATGTTTTCGTTTCTTAATGCTTTGTTATCTAGTTCCTGCTGTAAAAAATAAATGCGAAGAAAGTTATCGACTCGCGCAAGCACCTCTTCAGTTTGAAAAGGCTTTGAGATATAATCCGATCCGCCTGCTTTAAATCCTTTAACTATAGCATCTTTATCCTTCAGGCCACTTATAAAGATTATAGACAGATCCTGAGTATTCGGGTCGGCTTTGATTCTTCTACAAACTTCATATCCATCTATCAGAGGCATCCTAATATCAAGTAAAACAAGGTTAGGAGCCTTAGCCTTTACTGAAGCAAGCGCAATTTCACCTGAGTTGGCGGTCCTAACACTATACCCTTCCCCGCGGAACAAATCTCGTAAATATTTAAGATCTTCAGGATCCTCATCGACAATCATAATATCTGCATTTTGCATACTATTTACCATCCTATTTTACGCTCCCTTCAACCGCTCTCAACACTTTTGTATAGTTCATTTTTGAGACTTCCTCTTTTAGATACTTCGCTTTTACAGGCGCTTCCGCTTCTATATCAATTATGGTCTTATATATTCTCAGACTTGTTTCTACTTCCCATTATCCCCCCATTGTATAGTATAGTCAGTTATATTTTGGAAGTTTTTATCGTTTGATTACTCCATGTTTTGACATAATTAGACAAATTATCATTTCACTAAAATAAAAATTGCTATTAAATCTATCTATTGTAGCCCTATTTTTTCACTGCAATCACATATTAATATTTCAGAATAACCATATTCATTTTCTGCTAAGGCATCAATTTCTAATTGCTTTCCATTTACAGGATTCGCAATTTCAACAGTTATTATTTTCCCATTTGCTAATTTTATTTTTCCATCATATTTCAAATCACTTGTTTGGGTTTGAATGCCAGTGTGTTTTATTTGAATATTTTCATCTTTGCAATATGCTTTTGAAAAGTTAATAAATGGGATATATTCTCGGAATATTTCTTTAAATGAATAGCGTTTATCGATAAGACGGGCTTTTTTTGTAAGGTCTAGATTACTTTGTATTTCATCTATATAATCACTACTAAGCTTCTCGGCTTCATTTATGGTAATCCAATTATTGATTTTATCCATTATTGTATGCATATAGCCCTCAATTCGTATTTAATTTTTAAAGTTGAATTACTCACAAAATTCGTCTTTTCGGCATAAGCGGGTTTGCCATCTTGATTAAGAGTACATGGTTCAAATTTTAACTATAAATTTAATTCTGATTCGGTAAATTCTTTGAAATTAAGTAAGTATTTTCGTCTGTCTAACGTAGTTTGAAAGTATTTTATGCCTTTAATATTTGCAGTGGTATCAAAAACTTTTTTAATTAATGATTTTTCGGCGCAGAAACCGAAGTAAACACCTCTAAACTTGTTTGCATAATGCCCCCACATTAAAATAGAATCTTTTCTTTTTGAGAATGATGAAAATCCAACATAGCTTTGGATGTTTTTTCTGTAAAAGTCAAATATTTGATTTTCGAGCAATTTATCATTTAAGTGTATAAAATTTTTAGAGTCGTAATTTTCTCCATATGTTTTTTTATAAAATAAGGTTCTAATTTCTTCCTTTATACCACTTTTTCTCTCGTACTAAACATCTTCGATTTACTCTCCGCTCATCCTGTGTTATTATTAATTATAATTCTTAGGCGTAATATTAAATATCAGCTGTTATCAAAGAAAGAAATTATTGATAGGAAAGGATGGTTCATATGGAATATGTGAAAATTGCTGAAACATCTGGTTTTCCAGCAGAAAACAAAATGCTGGTTCAGTGGAGAGACAAAGAAATTCTTTTAACAAAAATCGAAAACAGTTACTATGCCATTGACAATAAATGTACACATATGGGTGGTTCTCTTTACAATGGAAAACTGGCTGGAAACGAAATAACTTGTCCGAGACATCACACCAAATTTGATGTGAGATCAGGAAAGGTTGTTGATATTGGGAAAATTTTATTTATTACATTAAATGCTAAAGATACTGCAAGCTATCCTGTTAAATTGGAAGGTGCTGATATTTTAATCGGTCTCGAATAATGCAAAAGCCGCCTGTAACAGGCGGCTTGTTTTTCGGGCTCCATTTTATGGGCATTGCGCGAATCCTTCTGACCACATGCAGCCTCCACACGTAGGAAAAGGATTTCCAAAACAATCATCTTCATTCTTATCCATTGAAGAGCATGCACCGCAAACCGTACAGGGAGAAAAGCTAAACTCTTTAACGCGCTTTCTAAAGCTGCGGTATTCCCGGCTCATCCAGATCTTGTTCAAAGGTTTCTCTTTAATATTGCCAAAAGAGCAAAATCTGATTTCTCTTTCCACATTATTCAAAAAAGCCTTGCTGTTATGTAAAAGCGCCATGCATGGGCAGACTTCCCCATCCCACTTAACAAATACATTATTCTCTTCCACAAATCTGCAATAACCCGATTTTCTTACGATCATACTTTCACCCATCTTGACAGTATGTGAAGAATTCAGTATTTTTTGTAACACTTCTGTTTCAATCTGGTCGAAGTCCATTACCGGCATGTCAATGATCGTTCTTCTGCTCCTTTTATAATCTTCATTAAATCCGTTCACTGAAAATGACTTAGTATATAGCATTTCCTTTTGCATTTCTTTTTCATAGGGAATAACATTTGATACTTTTACTTCGCTCGCACCCATTATTTGACCCAGCTTAATAATTTTGGGGAGCTCCTGGATATTACTTTTCATTGCCACAAAAGCAATCCCAAATTCTGCATCAGGATTAATTTTGTTCCTTGCCGTATTGAAGGCTCTTAAATTCGCCTTCGCATTCTCAAAGCCGTCAATATTAATATTTTCATCACTGCTTTCGTTATGGGCTGTATCAATTGAAACCCATAGCATATCAAGCCCGGCCTTGAGCAAAGCTTCAATAATATTTTTGTCTAAAAAACTGCCATTGCTTATGAGTTCCACTTTTACGCCAAGATTTTTTGCTGTATGAACCATTTCAATTATGTGCTCATGTGACATAGGTTCCGCCACCCCGCCAAAAAAAACTGTTTCAAGACCCTTTAGCTCTTTCGCCTGGCTCATCAGCGTATGAAATAAAGCCATATCCATATCTCCGATTTGTTCATCTATCCATACATTCCTCGGACACATTTTACAATTAAAATTGCATCTTGATGTTGGCTCGATATAAAGTTTTTTTATTTGATCGCTTTTCACAATTTCACCTCAGGTTATTTAAATCTGAATTTTTTCTCTGTTATACACTATTGATTTAAATATTTACCTACTGTCTAACGCACCGGACATCCTCCATTATTGCATTCATCATCCAGTTCACGATCATCTTCTCCGAGTTCAAACTGTTTTAATAAGGATGGTACAAATGGTTTCATTTCCAGTACTCTTTTTTCATACTCCTCTTTTGAAATCGCTTCGTAAGGAAGCATCTCATAAAAACTGTCATCATATGGCAGAAAAGAAAGGGCGATGCAATCATCCCAGTTGTTCCAAAGCCATTCTTCGACAGCTTCCCACTCGTTTTCACGAACGTGCACAGTAATGGAGCAGTTGTGATCCACATAATTAGTCATAAACATTTTATAGATTTCCAGCTGTTCAAGAGCACTGACATCCCCTTTTGTTGTCCCTTCAGGCGCCTTTACCGGAAACTCCACCACATACGTTTTTGCATTTTCCCAGGTTTGGTTTACTTCTGGATAAACGGGCCATTCAAGTTTCAGTACAACCTTGGCAAGGGGATCATCCGCAGATATTCTCACTCTCCTCACGTAATACGGTGAATGGGAGAAATGTACACCTGAACTTACCGTTGGAAGTTGTGAAAGGGTTCCTTCCGGTTTTACAGTAGTCATAAGCAGAGGCTCATTGATGCCAAGTTCTTTGGCATAGCCCTTTCCCGCAGAATGAACAGCTTCTCTTAATGTTCTAAGCAGCTTCGCCTGTTCCTTCACTCCGTACCCGACCGCATTCATGGCATCCTGCCACCCTGTGATGGAGCACCCGATCAGACGATCTCTTTTTTGCACCATATCCCAGCGTTCAAGCTCAAGATCAAGGCATGTCATTCTGACTCCCGCTCTTGCGGAAAGCCACATGGCCCTATGAAGGGCATCCATATCCAAACCTCTCTCCACTGTTACAAACTTCATAATATTCACTGTTGTAAGATTGCAAAGACCATTTGAATCAAGAAGTATTTCTCCACATGGATTTACCACATTAAAGTTTTCTCTCCGTTTTGCGGCTGCCACCTGATTAACAAAGCCTGGTTCCCCAGAATTTCTCATCGCTTCCAGCATCCATCGAATTTCTTCCCTTGCCGGTTTTTCCTTAAAATAGATGGAATTATTGCTGATTTGTCTGTGCGAAATTTCCGGGTCTATAATCCAGTCCCCTTTTTCTGTTTTCACGTAAAGATTCGTCTTTGCCCCCATGGCTTCCTCGTCCTTTGAATCGATGAGCACCATTTCAGCTGTACGTCTCACGCCTCCGGAAACAACATTCTCTCCAATAATGTTTGCTATATCCATACAGTCAATAGGCTTAAGCTTATACGTTTCTTCTTCACCTCTGTCAAACACCTCTTTGATTTTAATAAACATATTCTTAAGACTTTCATGACCGCTTGCAGTTCCCCCGAATACCTTTAATTTTTCTCCCTTAGGTCTCACATTGTTGTAATTAATATAGATTGTATCGATGTCTCTGTATTTTTTAGCGTAATGAAGTTTGAAGAAGTAGGACAGTGAATCCTGCCAGCCCTCTTTGCTGTCACCCACAATAATTTCAACAATATTTTTTTTCTTTGTGAAGTCAGGCGTCGTTAAATCATCTCTCTCTTCTTTTGGGACAGGCTCATAAGACATATGAATGATTTTTATGTTATTTCTGATGGCTGGAAGCTTTAATACATCCTCAAAAGTTACTCTTATTCCTACACCGGCTCCCACCATTAACAGATAAAAAAGCTCATCAAATGAAGCAAAGTCATCAATCACCTGACCTGCACAGTTATAATTGCTCATCGGGTAACGCAGACTTGCATCTGTTCCGCCTGCCCAGAAGGTTCTCCCCGATAGAAACTGTTTCATATGATACACATTCATAAACAATTCTTCGACTTCTGCCCTTGGTGTTCTTGGCACCAGGTTGCAATTATATTCTACTGACCGGCGAACTGTCTCCCACCAGTATTCTCTCCTTAACTCAGAAGGGATCCATCTCGAATATGTTCTATAATAGACAAAACTTCCCAGAGGGCCCATAGGGTTCGGAAGGTGCTTAACCTTGGCTATAAAATCCTCGCTCAACTTTGGCTGAGACGGATCTTCCGGCTTTTTTGCTCCTTCGATGGCCTCTCTTTTACGTTCCTGATCCCGTTCATACCGATAAACGATATACTGCTTTGCAACATCCCTGCGCTTTTGCATCAACTGATCTTCTACACAATCTTGAATATCATCAACAGAAATAACTTCTTCCTTTTTTTGTCGTAATATATTTGTTACTTCGCCAGCTACCTCAGTGGCTAGTTTTTCATCAA
>Ga0209386_1000063_pt1 | contig 56766 bp, 63 predicted proteins | sample NGEPertwo_FD_184510 | JGI IMG/M metagenome (GOLD analysis project Ga0209386, IMG submission 184510) | Arctic peat soil microbial communities from the Barrow Environmental Observatory site, Barrow, Alaska, USA - NGEE Permafrost154B-two... | ecosystem: Environmental > Terrestrial > Soil > Wetlands...
TTGAGGATGGCGAGCGAGGTGTCGTAATCGGGATCGCCGGCGGTGATGAACGTCACGAGGCCGGCGCGGCCCCGCCGCTTCAGCTCGGCGAATTTGTTATCGATCCTCGTCGCCACTCAGTTCGAGCCTCGTGTCTTAGCGCTTAAATAGCTTTCCACCGAATCCAAGTCCTTGTCGCCGCGGCCTGAGATATTGATCACCATCAGATGATCCTTCGGCTTCTTCGGCGCGATGTCGAGCACACGCGCGAGCGCGTGCGCCGGCTCCAGCGCCGGGATGATGCCCTCGAGTCTGCTGCAGAGTTGGAACGCAGCCACCGCCTCATCGTCCGTCGCCGACAGAAATTTGACGCGGCCCACGTCGTTCAGCCAGGCGTGCTCGGGCCCGATACCCGGATAATCAAGTCCCGCCGAAATCGAGTGCGCCTCTTCGATCTGGCCGTCCTCATCCATCAACAAATAGGTCCGATTGCCATGCAGCACGCCAGGCCTGCCGCCGGCGATCGAAGCGGCGTGCTGGCCGCTGTCAAGCCCGTGACCGGCGGCCTCAACGCCATAGATTTCGATCCCCGGCTCGTCGAGGAAGGGATGGAACAAGCCCATGGCGTTGGAGCCGCCGCCGATGCAGGCGATGAGCGAATCCGGCAGCCGGCCTTCGGCCTGTAGCATCTGTTCGCGCGTTTCACGGCCGATGATGGACTGAAAATCGCGCACCATGGCAGGATAAGGATGCGGCCCCGCCACCGTGCCGATGCAATAGAACGTGTCGTGCACATTGGCGACCCAATCGCGCAATGCCTCGTTCATCGCATCCTTAAGCGTCTTCGAGCCCGATTCGACGGCGCGAATCTCGGCCCCGAGAATCTGCATGCGCAGCACGTTCGGCTTCTGACGCGCCACATCCACGGAACCCATATAGATGATGCAGGGCAGACCGAACTTGGCGCACAACGTTGCGGTCGCGACGCCATGCATGCCGGCACCGGTCTCGGCGATGATACGGGTCTTGCCCATGCGCAAAGCCAGCATGATCTGGCCAAGGACGTTGTTCACCTTGTGCGCGCCGGTATGATTGAGCTCCTCGCGCTTGAAATAGATTTTCGCGCCGCCGCAATGCTGGGTGAGGCGCTCGGCGAAATAGAGCGGTGATGGTCTTCCGACATAGGTCGTGAGATGACCGTCCATCTCGGCCTGGAACGAAGGATCGGCCTGGGCGTCGGTATAGGCCTGCTCCAGCTCCAGGATCAGCGGCATCAGGGTCTCGGCCACGAACCGCCCGCCAAACAGGCCGAAATGGCCCTGCTCATCGGGACCCCCGCGGTAGGTATTCTGGGGTGGTGTGTCGGTGACCGTGCTCATGACGCCTTACTCACGATGCCTTGGCTTGCTCGAGGGCGGCGGTGCGCGCCGCGCGAATGAAGCGCTGGATCAGCTTCTCGTCCTTGACGCCCGGCGCCGTCTCGACCCCGGAGGACACGTCCACCAGAGCCGCACCGGTCAGGCGAACCGCCTCGCCGACATTTTCAGGATTGAGGCCACCGGACAGCGCGAAGGGCGGTCGCGCCGCCGCCAGCGCACGCCAGTCGAACGGGATACCGTTGCCGCCGGGGAGCATCGCATCGGGCTCGGCCTTGGCATCGAACAGGATCTGGTCGGCGATGCCGGCATAGGCGCTCGCCTCGCCAACGTCCGCTGCCGCCGCCACGGAAATTGCCTTGATCACGGGAAGGCCGGTCTTCGCCTTGATGGCGGCCACCCGCTCCGGGCTCTCGTGCCCATGAAGCTGGAGGAGATCGGGGCGGACGGTTGCGGCAACCTGATTAATCAGGGCATCGTCCGGATCGACCATGACCGCGACGGTGCCGATCCGCCCTCGGGCGGCGTCCGCAAGGACGCCAGCCGCCTCTGGGCTGAGGTTCCGCGGGCTCTTGGCGAAGAGCACGAGCCCGATGAAGTCGGCGCCGGCGGCAGCCGCGGCTTCGAGGATGGCAGGCGTTCGCACGCCACAGATTTTGACTTTGACCGTCACGGGGGCTCTACGCGCTCTCGGGTGAGGGTTTTGCCGGCCTTTTCGAGGCTCACGCGGGGCCACCCTATGAAATCCGGGCTCTGAAGTCCATCGCACTGCAACATTGGCGTTGCCGAATTGTTCAGCCGATTCTGGCCTTGGAAAATGCCCGCCCATACCAGCGCCAAGCGGCGACGCAAGCCCAGACCGCCTCCAGAACGCCGAACGGCCAGGCGCCTTGCAGAAACCCATAAGCCGATCCGAGCAGACAGGCGCCCGCGAACGCCAGGATAAACCACGGGCTGCGGTCCTCCAGGGCGTAGGTGACGAGCATGGACGTGACCGCGAGGAGACCGAAGGCCGTGAGCAGATCCATGGGCTTCCAGAGGGATGGCCGGTGAGGGGCTATTCCGCCGTCAGTTGCGGGCGGTGGCCGGCCGGGTCGAGGCTCTCTAGCTCCTTCTCCAGCCGGTCGGCCTGGCGGCGCCAATCGCGAGCCTCGCGGGCCTCCTCGCGCGCGGTCCGGCGCCATTTGCCCTGGTTGAGCCAGGAGGCGATGCCGCCGACCAGCAGGCCAAGGACGAAAGCGCCGAGTAGGAACAGAAAGAACGGCGCCTGAAGCGACACACTGGGCTCGGCGCCGCCGAACGGATCGAGGATTAGCACCGCGGGCGCGCGGTTGACCACGGCGAGCGCAATGAGCACGACGCCGAGCGGCACGACCACAAGTGCAAGAGTGAGCTTACGCCACACGGCAGCTCCTTAAGCGACCCCCGGGGCCTTATGTCCCGTTGTGGTCGCCATCAGGGTTCAGGCGTTCGCGCAATTCTTTGCCGGTCTTGAAGAAGGGCACGTATTTGTCCTCGACAAAGACCGTGTCGCCGGTGCGCGGATTGCGGCCCTGCCGCGCCGCCCGGTGCTTGACCGTGAACGCGCCAAAGCCGCGCAGCTCCACGCGGTCACCGCGCGCCAGCGCGCCCGTGATCTCATCGAGCACGATGTTGATGATACGCTCGACGTCACGATGAAAAAGATGCGGATTGGCGGCTGCCACCCGCTGAATCAGCTCGGATTTAATCATATACGCCCCACCGGCCAGCAACCATTTCTGGCGCGGCCCACGCCCCCCACTAGTTGGACGCAGGGTGCCAAACAGAAACGAGACCGTCAAGCTTGAGGGTTGTTGAGGCCTGGTTCAGAAGAGCCGAAATCATACTGCCGGAAATGCCGAATATCGTGGCAGCCGATTCGAATAACCAGCCAAATAGGCCGCTCGATTCCGCCGGCGGTTTCCACTCGATGATCTTAAGCCCCGCGGGAATGTTGCGCTCCTTGCTTAGCCAGCGCAAGGCGACGCGCTCGTCGCCGATTTGGTCCACAAGCTTGAGTTTGACCGCCTGCCGGCCGGAATAGATGCGCCCGTCGGTGAGGCCGGGAACCGAACGCGGGTCCAGCTTGCGGCGCTCCTCGACCAGATCAAAAAACCAGACCTTGGCGTCGTTGACCATCTCCTGGGTCATCTCGCGCGCCCGCTCGTCGGTCGGCTCGAACGGGCTCGGCACGGCCTTTAGCGGTCCGCTCTTCACCTCCTCGACTTTGACGCCGAGGGTCTCCAACAGGTCGGTGACGTTCGCCCATTGGAAGATGACGCCGACGGAGCCGGTGATGGTATTGCCGTAGACGAAGATGCGGTCGGTGGCGAGCGCCACGATATAGGCGGCCGAGGTGGCCAGCGTGCCGCAGGTGGCGACCACGGGCTTCTTCTCGGCGAGACGGCGGACGGCGTCGTACATGGCCTCACCGCCGGTTGTCGTGCCGCCGGGGCTGTTGATGTCGAGGATCACCGCCTTGACCTGATCGGCCTTGGCAACGCTCTCGAGCAGGGCTTGCAGCTTGCGGTCATCGGTGATGACGCCGCTCACGGTGATGCGGGCGACATGCGGCAGGATGCCGGCGGAGCCCATCATCTGCTTGTCGCTGAAGAAGAGCGCGCCCAGGAACAGAAGTCCGAGCACCACCGCGGCGATGCGCCAGATGGTCACCCGCCGCTTGAGGCGGCGGCGCTCGATCACACTCTCGGCGTCGAGAACCATTGGCTAATCGCTCAAGATGTCCGCGCCACGAGCGGCGCAAAGATGGGTAGACGGCCCGAAGGCCGTCTTGCTCATTCCTCGGAGGAGGCCCCGGTCTCGGCCGCCTCGTCTTCCGCCGGTTTGGCCTTGGCCTTACGCTTGGGCTTAGGCTTTTCGGCAACCTCCTCGGTCGCGGCCGCCTCGACCTCGTCGGCCTCGTCGGCCTCCCCGCCCTTCGCCTTGTTCAGGGCCGCGCCGAGAATGTCGCCGAGCGAAGCGCCGGAGTCGGTCGACCCGTACTGAGCGACCGCCTCCTTCTCGTCGGCAATCTCAAGCGCCTTGATGGAGGTGGAAACCTTGCGCGTCTTGGCGTCGACCTGGGTCACGACGGCGTCGAACTTCTCGCCGACACCGAAGCGGTCAGGGCGCTGCTCGGAGCGGTCGCGAGACAGGTCCGAACGGCGAATGAAGGTGGTGAGGTCGTGGTCGAGAAGCTTGGCCTCGAGGCCGTTGTCCTTGACCGCGATCACCTCGCAAGTGACGCGCATGCCCTTCTTGAGCTTGGCTGACGGCGACGCACCGCCTTCGAACGGATCGGGGGTCAGCTGTTTGATGCCGAGGCTGATGCGCTCCTTCTCGGAGTCGGCCTCCAGCACCACGGCCTTTACCGTGTCGCCCTTCTTGTAATCTTTGAGGGCGTCCTCCCCAGACTTGGACCAATCGAGATCCGACAGATGGACCATCCCGTCGATGCCGCCATCGAGGCCGACGAACAGGCCGAACTCGGTGATGTTGCGGACCTCGCCTTCGATGATGGCGCCAGGCTCATGGCTCCCGGCGAAGCCGACCCACGGGTTCTCCTGGGTCTGCTTCAGGCCGAGCGAGATACGGCGCTTGTCGGGATCGACCTCGAGCACCTGCACCTCGACCTCTTGGCTGGTGGAGATGATCTTGCCCGGATGAATGTTCTTCTTCGTCCAGCTCATCTCCGAAACATGGATCAGGCCTTCCACGCCGGGCTCCAGCTCGACGAAGGCACCGTAATCGGTGATGTTGGTGACGGTCCCCTTGAACCGCGAATCCACCGGGTACTTGGCGGCGATGCCGTCCCACGGATCGGATTCAAGCTGCTTGATGCCGAGGCTGATGCGCTGGGTCTCCGGGTTGATGCGGATGATCTGCACCTTCACCGTGTCGCCGACATTCACGATCTCGCTCGGATGATTGACCCGCCTCCAGGCCATATCGGTCACGTGCAGCAAACCGTCGATGCCGCCGAGATCGATAAAGGCGCCGTAGTCGGTGATGTTCTTGACCACGCCGTCGATGACCTGGCCCTCTTCGAGGCGGGCGACGATCTCACTGCGCTTCTCGGCGCGGGTCTCTTCCAGGACCGAGCGGCGCGACACGACGATGTTGCCGCGGCGGCGGTCCATTTTCAAAATCTGGAAGGGCTGCGGCGTATTCATCAAGGGCGCCACGTCGCGGATGGGACGGATGTCCACCTGGCTGCCGGGCAGGAAGGCCACGGCGCCGTCAAGATCGACGGTGAAACCGCCCTTGACGCGATTGAAGATGACGCCTTCGACGCGCTCGTTGGTCTTGTATTTCTCCTCGAGCCTGGTCCAGCTCTCCTCGCGGCGCGCTTTCTCGCGAGACAGCACGGCCTCGCCGGCGGAGTTCTCGACGCGCTCGAGATAGACATCGACCCGGTCACCGACGGAAAGCTCGGACGGACGGCCCGGCAGGCTAAATTCTTTGAGGGGGACGCGGCCTTCGGTCTTCAGCCCGACGTCGATCAGGGCGACGTCCTTCTCGATCGCGACGACGGTGCCCTTGATCACACTGCCTTCCTGGAGCGCGGCGCCAGATAGCGACTCCTCAAGAAGGGCTGCGAACTCGTCGTGGCTCGGTTGGCTGATGCTCATCTGCGGCTCGTTCATTTAGGCTCCTACTCGGCGTCCCAATCATACGCGCTTGCTTGCGTCGCTTGAACCCGAGGCTCGTGTTGTTGCCGATGCGGCGAAAAGCTTGCGAAAACCCAGGGGGCAGGCCATTCCTGGCCGCCTGGCCTCCGCTCGCTTCACCCGCGGAATTCATTCAAAGATAGATGTGCCAATGCCAAATGGGCACGGCCTCAACCGGCCCGCCCCGCATCGCCCATCGCAGCCTCGATCAAATCGATAGCCGCCCTGAACGCGGCGTCTATATCCAAATTCGAGGTATCGAGCAAGGCCGCGTCTTCAGCCTGGCGCAAAGGGGCCGTCCCCCGGGTCCTGTCGCGATGGTCCCGCTCCCTGATATCGGCCAAGACCTCGGCCTCCAGGACCTCGGCCCCGACCATCGCCGGCCCGCTGGCCGTAAGCTCCAAAAAACGGCGGTGGGCGCGCTCCTCGGGCGTGGCGGTCACAAACAGCTTCACGTCGGCATCTGGGCAGATCACCGTGCCGATATCCCGGCCATCGATGACGGCACCCGGCGCCACAAGCACAAAGTCGCGCTGGTAGACAAGAAGCACCGCGCGCACATCGGGGTGGCGGGCCACCACTGAAGCGGCCTCGCCCAGCCCGGCCGTGCGTAAGGCAGGATCGTCTAAGGTCGCCACGTCGAGCCGGGATGCCGCCGTCGCGGCAGCGCTCGCATCGGTCAAGTCGCCGCCATGGGCCAGGGTGTCGCGCGCCACAGCCCGGTAGAGCGCGCCCGTATCGAGATGGCGCAGGCCATAACGGGCGGCGATGCGCTTGGCGAGCGTGCCCTTGCCGGAGGCCGCCGGACCGTCAATGGCGATGATCATGCGAACTCGGCTCCAAGCTTGGACATCAAAGCCACAAAACCGGGGAAGCTCGTGGCGATCATGCTCACGTCGTCGACAGTGACGGGCGCATCGGCGCCGAGCCCGAGGGTGAGGAAGGCCATGGCGGTGCGATGATCCATATGGGTCTTCACCAGGCCGCCGCCCTTCACCGCGCCGCTGCCGTGAACGATCAGATCGTCGCCTTCGAGGCGCGCGGCGACGCCGCAGGCTTTGAGCCCCGCGGCGGTGGCGGCGAGCCGGTCGCTTTCCTTGACCTTGAGCTCGGCGAGCCCCTCCATGCGCGTCTCGCCCTCGGCGAACGCGGCGACCACAGCCAGCACGGGGTACTCATCGATCATCGACGGCGCGCGCTCCGGCGGCACGCGCACGCCCTTGAGCGGGCCGGCCTTGACCCGAAGATCGCCTGCGGGCTCGCCCCCTTCGTCACGAAGATCGAGCACCTCGATATCCGCCCCCATCTCGCGCAGGGTCTCGATCAGGCCGGTACGGGTTGGGTTCATCAGCATGTTTTCGATCACGACTTCGGAGCCGGGGCAGATGAGGCCGGCGGCAATGATGAAAGCCGCGGAGCTCGGGTCTCCAGGGATCGAAAAGGCAGCGCCTTCGAGTTCGGCGTCGCCACACACGGTGACCGCCCGGGCCCCGTCCGCTCTGTCCTCGATCCGGAGCTCGGCCCCGAAATAGGCAAGCATGCGTTCGGTATGGTCGCGCGTGGCCAGGGGCTCGACCACGGTGGTGCGCCCCGGAGCATGTAGCCCGGCAAGAAGGATCGACGACTTGACCTGCGCCGAGGGCACGGGAAGGTCGTACACGATGGGAACGATGTCGCCCGTCCCACGCACGGCAAGCGGTAGCGTGGCGCCCTCGCCTTGCGCCTCCACCTGCAGGCCCATGGCCGTCAGGGGCGCGAGCACGCGCCCCATGGGACGGCGGCACAAGGAGGCGTCGCCGATGAACTCCGCGCGCATGTCGTGACCGGCGACGACGCCGAGCATAAGGCGGCTCGACGTGCCGGAGTTGCCGAAATCGAGCGGAGCGGCCGGGGCGCGCAAGCCCCCCACGCCCTGGCCCAGGACTTCCACAGCACCATCGATTTGCGTGACGGCGGCGCCGAGCGCATCCACAGCCCGCGCCGTGGCCATCACGTCCTCGGCCTCCAGCAGCCCGGTGATGCGGGTGCGGCCGGTCGCAAGCGCGCCGAGGATCAGCGCGCGATGGGAGATCGACTTGTCGCCAGGCACCCGGACGCGGCCGCAAATGCGCGCGGATCGTCTGGCAGTCAGAGGGTGCGGCATAGATTCTCGGTTGGGGTTTTGGGGTGCTCGATAGCTTTTGACACTACGCATGAGGCGTGGCAATGGGGAGTCAAACAAGGCTAGCTTCGAGGAGCGTCAATGTCGAAACCCGCACGGGGAACCAAGCGCGTTTGCCCGAGCTGTGGAGCGCGGTTCTATGATCTCAGCCGCTCGCCAATTACCTGCCCCGTCTGCCAGGCGGTCTATCAGGTGACGCCGCCGACCTCATCGCGGCGGAGCGAACGCGCAGCACCAGTCGAAGTCAAAAAGCCTGTGGAGGTCGAGCCCGATCCGCCGGTGCTGAGCGGCGTCGAGGTCATCAGTCTCGACGAAGCCGCGGAGGCGGAGGAGGCGGCCGTCGACGACGAGGCGATCGCGGGTCTCGGCGACGACGAAGAAGACATTCCGGCAGTCGACGACGACGACGACACCTTCCTCGAGGAAGAGGAAGACGGCGAGACCGACGTCACCGGCATTGTCGGGGGCGGCCCTAAAGAGGAAACCTAGGATCGGGCGCTGCCGGCGCAGCACAATCCTGCTCTCGCCGCCCGGTGCCTCGTATTTCTCTTGAACCCGCTGGACGCCCGGCCTAAGTCATGCGGTCTGGTGTCCTGCTTCCGTCCCTACGGTCGTGGGTTTTAAGTCTTCTGAAGGGGCCATAGCTCAGTTGGGAGAGCGCGTGAATGGCATTCACGAGGTCGTCGGTTCGATCCCGTCTGGCTCCACCAAGACCCTTCCTAATGGACAATAACGATGCGGCATCGCCGGCGGCGCGATCTTGAATTGCCGCCGGTGCGCGTGCCGGCCGTTGCGTCGGGCGCGTTCGCCATCGGCGCGCTGGCCATTGGCGCCCTTGCCATTGGCGCCCTGGCGATCGGCCGCTTGAGCGTGCGCCGCGCGGACATGCAGAAGCTTCATCTCGGCGAGGTGGAAATCGACGACCTCACGGTCCGGCGGCTTCGAGTGATCGAGGGCGAAACCGGCGACGACGCAGCCGAGGGCGAAAGCGGCGATTAGTGGCCGCCGATGACGCCGACCGTGACGTGAGCGACGCGGGCGGCGCTGACCAGTTGCGGCAGATCTTGGTCATAGACTCCGGGTACGAGCAGGATGGTGTCGCCGGCCGAGGCCGCGTCAATGGCGTGCAAGAGTGTCCTGAAGGCCGTATCCGCGCTGCGGCCGTCATTAGTGTCGCGGCCAGTCTTGGGATTCACATACCAGGTCATCGTGGGCCTCCGATTCGATCCCGAGAGGTTAGAGCAACGCGGGGCGCTCCGGTAGAATCCCTTGAGAGGGCCGCTAGACCGGGCCCTAGTTCTTGAATCCGCGGACGGATTTCCCATATTCCAGCTGGTTTAAAGGGCTCAGCGCCGCTGCGGGCTGAGGGCAGGAGGCGCCGTCAGGGCCTCTCAGAACCCCCACCAGCACGCGCGGCCCGCTGATGGAAAGGGCTTTCCGCCGGATGTCGCGCATGACACTACTCGACAGTAATCTTTGGTTAAGCCTGTCGGCGGGGCGCTTTGACGCGCCGGCCAAGGCAGCCGAGGGCGGCTATCCGCCGTACAACATCGAGCTGTTGCCGGAGGACGCGCGCGGGCCGGAAGTGTTACGCATCACGCTCGCGGTGGCGGGCTTCCGCCGCGACGAGTTGGATGTCAGTATTGAGGACGGCGAGCTCGCAATCTCGGGGGCCAAGCGCGACGAAGGCCCGAAGGACTATTTGCACCGCGGCATTGCCGCGCGCCAATTCAAACGGACCTTTGCTCTTGCCAAGGGAGTCGAGGTCCGCAAGGCCGAGTTGCACGATGGCCTCCTCGCCATCGAGCTCGAACGGCCGCTGAGGGAGAAACGCGTACTCAAGGTGGGGATTGCGCCAGCGGGCTGAGCTTGCTACGGCGCTCGCATCTCACGACGAGGACCAGAAGTTTGATGAACAAGATAGAAAACGACGAGACCCGCCCGTTGATGAGCTTGAAGGAGCTTGCCCTCCTTGGCGACGGTGAGGTCGCCTATATCAGGCAACTCGACTCGGACTCCGCCGAGCGCCTGTTCCCGACGCTCGACGACGCGCCGGTGGGTATCGATCTGTTCGCCGTCCTCGGCGCCGACGGCACGCCGCTGGCGCTGACCGATAGCCGCAACGCGGCGATCGCCAATGCCATCGAGAACGATCTGGTTCCCGTGAGCGTGCACTAGATTTTCACCCTAGCCTGTAACTCTGTCGCCATCGGGTCTCATCCGCCTCGCTTCGCCGCGCGGCCCCGGGCATAGTCGTGCCCAACGACTTGTTGGGAGGCGGCACCATGACTCATGACATCGACACCGCGCGGCGCGCTGCGCTCGGTCTGCTTGCCGCGGCAAGCCTGACAATGAGCGCGCCGGGTGCCGCACTTGCCGACCCTCTGCTCGAGGAGATCGTCGGTTTCACCGGCGACGTTCTCTATCTCCAAAGCAAGGTGCCCGGGCTCATCATCGGCGCGGTACGCAACGGCGAGATGGCGATCCACGGCGTGGGCGAGATGTCGGATGGGGGCGAGGCGCCGGACGGCGACACGGTCTTGCGCATCGGCTCGATCACCAAGGCGTTCACCGGGCAGGTGCTGGCCAGCCTCGCCGCCGATGGCACCGTGTCCCTGACACAGAAAGTTAGCGCCACGGCGCCGGATCTCGGCTCTGGCGCCGATCCGAACCTCGCCAATCTCAGGCTGATCGATATCGCCACTCAAGCGTCGGGGTTGCCGCGCGAGCTGCCGCATAAGCCGGGGCCGGCCGATGATCCGTTCGCGCCGATCACGCGCGAAGGGTTCGCCGCCTGGCTGAAGACGGAGCCGTTGCTGTTCGCGCCGGGGACCGGCGTGCTCTATTCGAACTTTGGCTTCGATCTGCTCTCCATCGCCTTGTCCGAGGCGGCGAAGAAGCCCTATCCCGAGCTTCTCGCGGAGCATGTCACCGGACCTCTCGGCATGGCCGATACGACCTTCGTGCTCAACGACGCGCAAAAGGAGCGGCTGATGCAGGGCCACGGCTTCGACGGCAAGGCGTTGCCCGACGTGCCGACCGGCTCGGTCATCGTCGGCTCAGGCGGTCTCTACTCGACGCCGAAGGACTTGCTGCGCTGGATGCAATGGCATCTCGATCGGCTCGGCACCGACGGCGCTGAAACCCGTATGCTCGATCACGCGGCCTATCTGGTGCGCGATGGGCTCAGCCCTGTGTCGGGCATGGACGAGTCCGGCCACATGGACGCCATGAGCCTTGCCTGGGTGGTGATGATGCCCGAGGGCGACCGGCCGCTGATCCTGCAGAAGGCCGGCGGGCTGCAAGGCACATTCTCCTACATCGCCTTTGCGCCGACGCGCGGCATCGCCGTGTTCGTCGCCATCAACAAGTTCGACTTCGGTGCCGCCATGGGCATGGCGCAAGCCGTCAACGAGATGATCGCGGCGCTCGCTCCGCGCTAGGCGGCGTGGGAGGAGGCCTCTTCCTGGGTGAGCACGGCGTAGAGCGCGGCGGCGTCCTTGGACGCCCTGAGCTTCTCGACCGCGGAGCCTTCGCGGAGCAGCCGCGAGATACGCGCGAGCGCCTTGAGGTGATCGGCGCCGGCGCCTTCCGGTGCGAGCAGCAGGAACACGATGTCCACTGGCTCCCCGTCGACCGCGTCGAAATCGACCGGCTCGGCAAGCCGCGCAAACACGCCAACGATCCGCTTGAGCCCACCGAGCTTGGCATGGGGAATGGCAACGCCCTGACCGAGCCCGGTCGAGCCGAGCCGCTCGCGCTGCCACAGAACGTCGAACACGTCGCGCTCTTGAAGACCGGCCGTGCGCGCAGCCCGCGCGGAAAGCTCCTGCAAGAGTTGCTTCTTGGTCTTCGCCTTCAGCGACGGAAGCACAGCTTCGGGTGAAATGAGATCACCTAATTGCATTCGACTAACCCGTTTGGTTGCGAGGAGAGTTGGGGCTTGCGCCACCGGCTCGTCTGCTCGCGCCTAGTTTCCCGCCGGATCGATCTCCGGGCCGTTGATGAGGAACTCCCCGTACTCTTTATGCCCCGACGGCGCGTGCCCCACGAACGTCTCAACGGTTTGTGTAACGCGATCCTGAACGCGACCGCGCAACGCCACTCCGACGTCCAGAGTCTTTCCCGGTAACTTGTATCGTCTTGACCCGCGGAAGCCCGTCAAAGACCCTTGCTGACCGGCGCTTCCCGGGGCGCATACCGCATTTTCGAGGCCCGATTCGTCGGTGCGCATATTTGCGCCCCCGGCCCACCTGCAATCGGCCTCCATCGCGGGGCCGGAAGCTAGACCCCAGGTCCGAGGGTGTCAAACGCAATCAATTTTCACCCGCGCTCTTTACACGATTCACTTTCGCGAACAGGGCGTTAGACGCAAACGTCAGGCGCTTACGCCCGTCGCCATGCGCTTCAGCCGCCGGCGCTGGACCGAGGAGGGAATGCCGAGCGCCTCGCGGTACTTTGCCACCGTGCGGCGGGCGATATCGACGCCGTCGCCCTTGAGCCGCTCGACAATCTTGTCGTCCGAGAGGACGTCGGCGGCAGGCTCCCCGGAGATCATCTCACGAATACGATGACGCACCGCCTCCGAGGAGTGAGCGTCGCCGTCCGCGGTGGCGGCGATCGACGAGGTGAAGAAATATTTGAGCTCGAACAGGCCGCGATTGGTGGCCATGTATTTGTTGGCGGTGACGCGGCTGACCGTCGATTCGTGCATGGAGATTGCGTCGGCCACGGTCTTCAGATTCAGGGGCCGCAAGTGGCGGACACCATGTGTGAAGAAGCCGTCTTGCTGGCGCACGATCTCTTGCGCCACCTTCAGGATGGTGCGGGCGCGCTGGTCGAGGCTCTTCACCAGCCAGTTCGCGGTCTGCAGGCAATCTACCAAATAGGTCTTGTCCTCTTTGCGCAGCTTCGACTTGGAGACCGTCGCATAGTAGGACTGATTGACGAGCACACGCGGGAGTGTGTCGCTGTTCAGCTCCACATGAAAACTCGAGTCTGGCAGCAACCGCACGAGCACATCAGGGATGATCGGCTGAGTTGGCACCGAGCCGTATTTCAGCCCGGGCTTCGGGTTCAACCGCTTCACCTCGGCGATCATGTCGCACAGATCCTCGTCCGACACCCGGGCGGCGCGCTTCAGCGCCACAAGGTCATGCGCGGCGAGGAGGTGAAGATTCTCGATGAGCGCAGCCATCGCCGGATCGCAGCGATCCTGCTCCTTCAACTGCAGCGTCAGGCATTCGCGCAAATCGCGCGCGAACACACCACAAGGCTCGAAGCCCTGCATCACGCAAAGCGTCTCCTCGACGAGATCCAGCGGCGCGCCGAGCAGCTCGGCCAGCGTGTCGAACTCGCCGCGCAAGTACCCGGCCTCGTCGGTCATGTCGATGAGATGCCGGCCGATCAGGCGTTGCGCCGGATCGGCGAAGGCGAGGACGAGCTGATCGGTCAGGTGGTCGCGCAGCGTCTTCTCTTCGGCCACATAGGCCTCGAGATTGTTCCCCTCGTCGGCGTCGCCGCGGGGCCCTTGTGTGAGCCCACTCCAGCCTGAATCCTTCAGAGCCCCCGGGGAAAAACTGTCGGAGTCGGGGAACATGTCCTGCGGCTCGGCATCGAGATCGGCGGTCTGGCTCGTGCCGTTGCCGGTCTCGAGATCGACCCAGTCGTCGCTCTCGCCGCTCGCATCGCCATTCTCCGCGCTGCCGCTCTCCTCCTTGGGAGCCGTAGCGGGGGCGTCGCCGGCGGTCGCGTTCGGCTCATCGGCGTCGTCGTGCTCGAGCAGCGGATTGCGCTCGAGCTCAGCCTCGACAAAGGTCGTCAGCTCCATGTTGGAGAGTTGCAGCAGTTTGATCGCCTGCTGCAGTTGTGGCGTCATGACCAGAGTGTGACTCTGGCGAAGTTCGAGCTTCGTGTTGATCGCCATTTACGAACTCACTCGCGATCAGGTGTTTAGATCCTGAACTGGTCACCAAGATAGACGCGCCGCACGTCCTCGTTGTTAATGATCTCGTGCGCAGTGCCGTGGGTCAGCACCATGCCGTCATGGATGATATAGGCTCGGCTGACAAGCTCCAGCGTCTCGCGCACATTGTGGTCGGTGATGAGAACACCAATGCCACGCTCAGTAAGATGGCGGACGAGAGCGCGGATGTCACCGACGGCGATCGGATCGATGCCGGCGAAGGGCTCGTCGAGCAGCATATAGGACGGACGCGAGGCAAGCGCGCGAGCAATCTCGACCCGTCGGCGCTCGCCGCCGGAAAGCCGCATGGACGGCGACTTCCTGAGGCGGGCAATGCGAAACTCATCGAGCAGCGCGTCGAGCTGAATCTGACGCTCCTTCTTGCTGGGCTCGACCATCTCGAGCACAGCGAGAATATTCTCTTCCACCGTCAGCCCCCGGAAAATTGAAGCTTCTTGCGGCAGATAGCCTATGCCCAAGCGTGCCCGGCGGTACATTGGCAGTTTGGTCACGTCCCGGCCGTCGATCTTGATGGAACCTTCGTCGGCGGGGATCAGCCCGGTGATCATGTAGAACACCGTGGTCTTGCCCGCGCCGTTCGGCCCGAGCAGCCCAACCGCTTCGCCGCGCGCCAAATCGAGGCTGACGCCGCGCACGACCGTGCGTTTCTTGAAGGCCTTGACCACGGAGCGGACGGTCAGCCAGCCATTGCCGGGCTCGGCTTGCGCACCGGGCGCCGGGGCACGCGGTTCCGCTTGCGCAGCAACCTCGGGGGCAGCGACTGCCTGACGACCTGGGAACGACAGCAACTTGCCCACTGACCCTTTCCGCTCCTCAGTTGAAGCGCCGGCCGGTTAACGTCGGATAAAGCCCCGTGAGGGTCTTACCGGAACTCCGGTACGAGCGGCAACGGCTCGCCGCCACCGGCGGCCGAGCCTCCATTCGACGGCGTCTGTTCGCCTGCCGTAGGTCCGGAGGGAGCTGGAGCAGACTCCCCGTCGCTTGCGGCGGACATCCCTGAATCGGCGCCCGCGGGCTCGGCGGCGCCGGCGGCACCTCCTTGCTTGGGCATGAACAGAGCACGGATACGGCCTCCTCCGGCCGCGGTATTTCCTGTGTTCTCGAACCGGCTCTCGCCTGTCGTCAGGTTAATGACAAGCCGGTCCCCCTTTAGCACGTTCTGGCCTTGGGTTAGCACGACATTGCCACCCACGGTTACCATCTGGGACGGCACGTCGTAGAGCGCCCAGTCGCTGGTGGTGGTCTGGTCGTCCGCGCTCGTAATGACGACACTGCCTCGCGCCTCGATCTTGCTGATCTGATTCTCGGTGCTTCCCTCCGCTTTCGCGCCTGCCGCGGAGGTCTGGGTGGCGACGGGGGCGGCCTCGCCACCCGGCCCCATGATCTTTTCAGTCCCGCCGACATAGTGCACGTCGAGCTCCGCGGCGCGCAGCGTGGTGGTGCCCTGCACGGCCTTCACGTTGCCTTTGAAGGTGGCGTATTTCTTCGCGTCGTACACGGTGAGCACGTCCGACTCGATGTCGATCGGTTCGTTGGAACTCTCGGATAGGCCACCAAAACTGTTGTTGAGGGACTGCGCGCCGAGAGGGCTCACCCAAGCAAGCGCGAGCATGGCCACCACAACGGCGGAAGTTGGTCTGACAGCGTGACGCTGGCTCATTGCGGGCTCACCATCGGCGCGTCGCCGCCCCCTGCCGGCACCGGACCATTTAGCTGCAGCTTCACCTGATTGGGCTGCGGCGTCCCGTCACCACTCTTCTCCCGCTTTTTCAGATGAACCGCCACCTTGCCCCGAAAGATGAGCGTGTTCTCCTCAGACCGCAAGGTGAGCGCGTTGGACCTGACCGTGCCATTGGTCAGCTTGAAGAACACAGGGCGGTGTGACCGGAGCGTTTGGTTCTTCATATCGAGGGTGGCGCGCTTGAGCTCGCCGGTAACGCCGGAGCTGGTGACAATGGTGATGCGGTCCTGCATCACCAACCGCTCGTCTTGGCTGTCGAAGACGCCGCGCACGGCTTTCATCTGCGACCAGCCCCCCGACGCGGTCGCCAGGTCGGCCTTGATGGCGTGGAGCTTGATGATTTTCGGGTTCTTGATGTCCTGATCGGCGTACTCGGCATTCACCACGTATTTGCCGTTCTTCTTGTCGGCCCCTCTCAGGGTCGGATTGAGCATCCGCAGATTGCCGTCGGCGATCTCCATACCGTCGATGCTCGCCGTCATATCGCCGACGGTGACGTTCAGCCGGGTGGATATGAAATAGGCCGCCATCACGACGATGGCGATGATGGGCAGCGCGCGGCGGAGGATGCGAACCACTCGGCTGTGGCGCGCGGCGCTTTGAAAGGCGCGGGCACGCTCCTGGGCAGTGCGCGCGCGGTGGTGGTGCCCTGCCGAAACGAGATCCGCCCCAAATGCCATCATATCCGCCAATTTTTCGCGTGACCCCGGAACTCCCAGCCACCCAGCCTAGCTAGCAGCAGGACTTTGATCACATTGCGACCGGAAGGCTTGGAGTCCGAGAGCCTTGTTGGCCGCCTAATGGGCGAAAATGTCCATTTCGGCCCACCCTTCGAGGTCGAGCTCGGCCCGCGTGGGCAGAAACTCGAAGCAGGCGCGCGCCAAATCCTCGCGGCCTTCCCGCCTCAGCATGACGTCGAGCCGATCCCTCAACGCGTGCAGATATAGCACGTCGCTCGCCGCATAGTTGAGCTGCTCTTGGGTCAGCTCGGCGGCGCCCCAGTCGGAGGATTGCTGCAGCTTGGACAGCTCGATCCCGAGCAATTCCCGGCTGAGGTCCTTGAGACCGTGCCTGTCGGTATAGGTCCGGGCGAGCTTCGAGGCGATCTTGGTGCAATAGACGGGGCGCGGCATGACGCCGAGAAACTTCTTGAGCACGGCGATATCGAAACGGCCGAAATGAAAGATTTTGAGCACGCTCTCGTCGGTGAGCAGCCGCTTCAGCTCCGGGGCGTCGTAGTTCCCGGACATCTGAACCAGGGCGGCGCTGCCGTCGCCATCGGACAGCTGGACAAGGCAGAGCCGATCGCGATGTGGATTGAGCCCGAGCGTCTCGGTGTCGATGGCGATCGCCTTGGCCGCGAAGCGGCCTTTTGGCAGGTCGCCCTGATGAAGCTCGACGGTCGGAGGCTGGCTCAAGGTCTTAACCGTCATGGAGGCCCCCACCGTTAAGGGGGCGAGGCGAGATTGGTGCCCAGGAGAAGACTCGAACTTCCACGCCCTTTCGGGCACTAGCACCTGAAGCTAGCGCGTCTACCAGTTCCGCCACCTGGGCTTGAGAGTGTTCAGGTACGATCGGTGCTTCTCGTTGTCAATTGCCTGAAGAAGCGCCTTCAAGGGGCGGGCGCCCTCGTGTAATGCTGCAAAGCGCACACTAGCAGGGCGAGGTTAAGAGGCATCTAAGTGGCCCTCACGCTGAACGATAGATCGCTCGTGACCATCTATGGGGGGTCCGGCTTCCTCGGTCGGCACGTGGTGCGCGCCATTGCGCGGACCGGGGCACGCATGCGGATCGCGGTCAGGCGGCCGGAGCTTGCCGGCCATCTCCAGCCGCTCGGCAGCGTCGGGCAGATCAATCCGGTGCAAGCCAATGTGCGGTTTCCCGATTCATTGATCGCCGCGGCGGAGGGCGCCGACGCGGTTATCAACCTCGTCGGCATCCTGTTTCCCACCGGCAAGCAGAGCTTCAAAGCGGTGCAGGACGAGGGCGCCCGCCACGTGGCTGAGGCTGCAAAGGCAGCGGGTGCGCGGGCCTTCGTGCATGTCTCGGCCATCGGCGCCGATGCGAATTCATCGTCCGTCTACGCGCGCTCCAAGGCGGCGGGCGAGGCGGTGGTCAGGGACGTGCTTCCGGGGGCCGTCATCTTCAGACCATCGGTGGTGTTTGGGCCCGAGGACGAGTTCTTCAACCGGTTCGCGGGCCTCGCGCGGCTTTTCCCCGTGCTGCCGCTCATCGGCGGCGGCCACACCAGGTTTCAGCCGGTCTTTGTCGGCGACGTAGCGCGAGCGGTTGTCGCGGCGCTGGCGAGCGGCGTTCGCGGCGGCGCGCCCTATGAACTCGGCGGACCCGAGATTCTTACCATGCGCGAGGTGATGATCCGCGTCCTCGACTACAGCATGCGGGAAAGGCTGCTTGTGCCGGTGCCGTTCTGGGCCGCCAGACTGAAGGGCCTGTTCCTGCAATTGCTGCCGACGCCGCCGCTCACCGTCGATCAGGTGCGGCTCTTGGAGAGCGACAACGTGGTGAGCAGCGCGGCGATCGAGGCCGGGCGCACGCTGGAGGGCTTGGGCATCGAGCCGGTGGCGGTGGCATCCGTCGTGCCGGACTATCTCGAGCAGTTCAGGCCGCGCGGGCAATTCTCCGTCTACAAGCCGTAACGTTCTCGTCTCAGCTGTAGATCATGAACAGCAGGAAGCCGCCGAGAACCATCCTGTAGAGCACGAAAGGCAGGAAGCTGATGCGCCGCACCAGCGCCATGAGGAAGGCGATGGCCGCGAGGCCGGCAAGGAACGTCAGGCCGGCGCAATAGACCGCGTCCATGGTGATGGTATCGCCGGCGGCCAGCGCCTCGCCGACAGTCAGCACGCCGGCACCTGCGATCGCCGGAATCCCCAAGAGGAACGAGAACCGCGCCGAGTCCGGCCGGGTGAAGCCTAGGAAGCGCGCCGCGGTCATGGTCACGCCGGACCGGCTCGTACCGGGAATCAACGCCAAGGCTTGGGCCGCGCCGATGATGAGCGCGCTGCCGAGCGTCATGTTGCCGATGGTCCGCTTCTGCGGGCCGACCATGTCGGCCACGAGCATCAGCAGGCCGTAAAGAATCGTGTTCCAGGCGACGACGGTGATGTTGCGATCCAGCTCGCCAAAGCCGAATTTTTTCAAGAACAGCCCGAAGGCGACCGCCGGAATGGTGGCCAGGACGATGTAGATGGCAAGACGTCCATCGTCGGTGACCTTCCCCTTGAACAGTTCGAGCCCGCCAATGGTAATGCGCCAGACGTCGCGCCAAAAATAGATGAGAATGGCGAGCAAGGTGCCTAGATGCACCATGACGTCGACGAACTGACCCTGGTCGGGCCAATGCATGATATTGGGGATGAGGATCAGGTGGCCGGAGGACGAAATGGGCAGAAATTCCGTGATGCCCTGCACCACGGCAATCACGATGATCTGCTCTATCGTCATGGCCCCTCGTCGTGCGGCTTGTTCGACGCGCGTGCAGGTTCTATACGAGGCTCTGGCCCCGCGCGATTCATTTTGGAACGAATAGCCGCCGAAGCCATCAATGGCGAATCTCCTCCACCATCCCCTATGTGCCTTCTCTAGGTCAATTCGCCTTGCGCTCGCCGAGTGCGGCGTCGAGGCGGAGCTTATGGAAGAGCGGCCCTGGGAGTGGCGGCCCGAGTTTCTGGCGGTCAATCCCGCCGGCACCCTGCCCGTGCTGGTCACCGAGGATCGCGGATCGATCGCCGGCGCCTATGCCATTTCGGAATATCTCGGCGATACCGTGGATGAGCGGGAAAAGCGCGGTTTTCAACCCTTTCCCGGCGATCCGGCGGCGCGCGCCGAGGTGCGGCGGCTGGTGGACTGGTTCCACCGCAAATTCCACGACGAAGTGACCGATTATCTGGTGGAGGAGAAGGTGTTCCGGCGCTTCGGGCCGCAGAGCACATCGCCCAACATGGACGCCATGCGCGCCGGACACGATAATCTCCGCTATCATCTGACCTATGTCGGTCATCTCACCGAGACGCGGAGCTGGCTTGCCGGCGATGCCATGAGCTTCGCCGACCTGGCCGCAGCCGCTCATCTTTCGGCGCTGGACTATCTCGGCGAGGTGCCGTGGGAAGAGTTCGAGCCGGCGAAGAACTGGTATGCGCTCTTAAAATCGAGGCCGTCCTTCAGGCCGCTGCTGCAGGACCGCGTCGCGGGCTTCACCCCTTCGGGGACTTATGCCGACCTCGACTTCTGAGGCCGGTGGCCCCGACTTCGAGTGGGCATGGCACACACGCTGAAATCGACCATCGCTGAAGCCGCCAAGGCGCTTGGCTTCGATGCCGTGCGCTTCACGTCGGCCGATGCGGCGGACGGCGCCGGTGCAGCGCTTGACCAGTTTCTCGCCGAGGGGCGCCACGGCGACATGGCATGGCTCGCCAACACGGCTGAGCGCCGAAAGAGCCCGCGTGCGCTATGGCCCGAAGCGCGCAGCGTGATCCTGCTCGGACTGAACTACGGCCGTGGGGGCGATCCGCTCGCTGCACTCGATGAGCCTTCGCGGGGCGCCATCTCCATCTACGCGCAAGGCGCCGATTATCACGACGTGCTCAAAGCCAAGCTGAAGACCCTTGCTGGGCAGGTTCAGTCGCTCGCCGGCGGAGAGGTCAAGATTTTCGTCGACACCGCGCCGGTGATGGAGAAACCGCTCGCGGCAAGAGCGGGTCTCGGCTGGCAAGGCAAGCACACCAATCTCGTGTCGCGCGAGTTTGGGTCGTGGCTGTTCATCGGCTCGATCTTCACCAGTGCGGAGATCGAGGCGGACGAACCAGAAGACGATCATTGCGGCGCCTGCCGGCGCTGTCTCGACGTGTGCCCCACGAACGCGTTCACCGCGCCATACCAGATCGATGCGCGGGCGTGCATCTCCTACCTGACCATCGAGCATAAGGGGCATATCCCGCCGCGCTACCGTGCCGCCATGGACAACCGTATCTTCGGCTGCGACGACTGCCTCGCCGTGTGTCCATGGAACAAGTTCGCGAGAGACTCGCACGAGGCGAAGCTCGCGGTGCGTAGCGAGGCCGACAACCCGCCGCTTGCCGAACTGCTCATGCTCGACGATGCCGCCTTCCGCGTGCGGTTTCGCGGCACGCCGATCAAGCGCACGGGGCGCGACCGGTTCCTGCGCAACGTGCTCATCGCCGCCGGCAACTCAAAGGACGCGAGCCTGGTGCCCCCTGTCGAAGCCCGGCTCGACGATGCCTCACCGCTGGTCCGCGCCATGGCGGTGTGGGCGCTCGGGCGGCTCGCACCGGAGCGCCTGCGCGCCTTGCGCGCCGCTTTCGTGCCAAGCGAACCTGATCCTCACGTGCGCGGCGAATGGCTAGAGGTGGCGGCGTGAGCCGTCTGTTCGCGTTCGGCCTCGGCTTCTCGGCGCAAGCGCTTGGGAGCCGTTTGACCCGCCAGGGCTGGGAGGTGGCCGGCACCGCGCGGGACGAGGTCAAGGTCGCGCAACTCGGCGCGCAAGGCTTCGAGGCAACGCGCTTTGCCGGCGACCAGGCCAATCCGGAACTGCCGTCGCTACTTGAGGGCAGGACGCATCTGCTGCACTCGATTCCGCCAGGCGCGGACGGCGATCCGGTGCTCAACGCGTATCGCGACGAGATCGCCAGACTCCGCACGCTCGAATGGATCGGTTACCTGTCCACGGTCGGCGTCTATGGTGACCAGCAGGGACAATGGGTCGATGAGACCACCGCGCCCAAGCCGAACAGTCAGCGCACCGAGGCCCGCGTGCATGCCGAGCAAGCCTGGCTCGATTTCGGCGCGGAGATCGGGGTTCCCGTGCAGGTGTTTCGTCTCGCCGGCATTTATGGTCCGGGGCGCAGCGTGTTCGACAAAATCGCCTCAGGGACAGCGCGGCGCATCAACAAGGACGGCCAGGTGTTCAGCCGCATCCATGTGGAGGATATCGCGCGCGTGCTCGAAGCGTCGATGGCGCGCCCGCGCGCCGGCGCAATTTACAATGTCGCCGACGACGAGCCGGCGGCGCCGGGCGATGTGGTCGCTCATGCGGCGGACATGCTTGGCGTCCCGCCGCCGCCGGAAGTCGACTTCGAAGACGCCGATCTCTCACCGATGGCGCGCAGCTTCTACGAGGGCAGCCGCCGCATCGGCAATGCGCTGATCAAGTCGGAGCTCGGCGTCGAGCTTCGCTATCCGACCTACCGCGAAGGGCTTGCTTCGCTCCTGCCGGAGCAGGCGTCTTGAAAGGTGCGCGAGGTCATTCGCCTGATCGAGGCTGACGGATGGAGTCTTGTCGCAACGAGAGGCAGCCACCGGCAATACCGTCACCCTGAAAAACCGGGCCGTGTTACTATAGCTGGCAAGCCCTCTGATGACCTTGCGCCGGGGACTCTCAATAGCGTTCTGAAGCAGGCGGGGCTGAAGGAGTAGGATTGATGCGCTACGCGGTGGTGATCGAGAAGTCGGAAGGAAATTATTCGGCCTATGTGCCGGACCTTCCCGGTTGCGTCGCCACGGGCGAGACGGTTGAGGCGGCAGAGCAGGAAATCCGCGATGCGATCCGCTTCCACATCGAGGGGCTGAAGGCTGACGGCCTTCAGGTCCCGGGCCCGACCAGCATTGCCGACTATGTGGAGGCCTGAGCCGTCTCGACCAAAGCCGCGACGGTGCGCTCCAGGCGGCGCAAGTCCTCCGGCGTCGATAGGCGGTGATCGCCGTCCTTGACGAGTGTCAGCTCGACATCGTCACCGGCAATGAGATCGACAAGCGCCAGCGCGTGCTGCCACGGCACGTCTGCATCCTGCATGCCTTGAAGGATGCGCACCGGGGCGCCGACCTCGATGCCGCCATCCGCCAGGAGGTGGTTGCGGCCTTCCTCGATGAGAATCTTGGTCAGCGGATAGGGATCATCGTAGTTCGACGGCGCGTAGAAGACGCCTTCGGTCTCGACCACCGCGCGCGTCTTCGGCGACATCTTCTCCCACATGAGTTTTTCCGTCATGTCCCAAGCCGGCGCGATGAGCACGAGGCCCGCGAGCCGCGTGTCGCCGGCTCGCGCCAGAGCGCGGGCGAGCAGCAGCGCGATCCAGCCGCCCATGGAGGAACCGATGGCGATGACGCGCCGGCCCTCAAGGAGGCCGAGCATGGCGGTAGCCTCTTCGAGCCAGTCGCCGATCGAGGCCTGGAGGAGATCTCCCGGCGAAACCCCGTGGCCGGAATAATCGAAGCGGAGCATGGCATAGCCGTTGGCCTCCGCCCACTGGCCCAGGGCTGCCGCCTTGGTGCTGGCCATGTCCGACAGAAAGCCGGGGAGCCAGAGAAGCGCGACCGCCCTACTGTCAGGGCCCTCGCCGGCCCAGCGATAGGCAATGCGCCGCCGCTTGGGGCCTTCGCCAACGTCAAGAAATTGCGGCTCTTGCTCGTCCATTCTAATTAGCGCTAGCGCCGCGCGCGTATTTGGCCAAGGACATTCGACAATGGCAGAGGTAACCATATTGCAGGTCGTGCCGCGGCTCGAGACCGGGGGCAGCGAGCAAGCGGCCGTCGAGATCACCGAGGCGCTGACCCGCGCCGGCGCTGCGGCCCTCGTTGCCACCGAAGGGGGGCGGATGGCAGACGCGGTGACGCGCGCCGGGGGCGAGGTCATCGAATTGCCCATGGCGAGCAAGAACCCCTTCACCATCCTTGCCAATGCGCGGCGGCTCGCAAGTCTCGTCGACGCGCGCAACATCTCACTCCTGCATGCGCGAAGCCGGGCGCCGGCCTGGAGCGCGCTCATCGCCGCGCGCCGGACGAAGCGTCCGCTCGTCACCACCTATCACGGCGCCTATAGCAGCCGCGTGCCGTTCAAGACTCTCTATAGCAGCGTCATGGCGCGCGGCGACCGGGTCATCGCCAATTCGCGTTATACCGCCGAGCTTATCGCCGCGCGGCATCAGGTGGCGCGGGAGCACTTACGCATCATCCATCGCGGCATCGACCTTTCACGATTTGCGCCCGAATCGATTGACGATGCCCGCCTCGAAGCGCTCCGTGCCGCGTGGGGCGTGAAGCACGGGCAGCCCATCGTGCTGCATGCCGCCCGGCTGACGGGCTGGAAGGGCCAGTCGTTCGTCATCGAGGCAGCGCGGCAGATGGCGGCGGCGAACCGGCTCGGCGATGCCGTATTCATTCTCGCCGGCGACGATCAAGGCCGAGACGCCTATCGGCAGGACCTGGAACAACTGATCGACCGCTATGACCTCGCGGACCATGTCCGCCTGGTGGGCCATTGCGGCGATATCCCGGCGGCGTTCGCCCTCGCCCAGGTGGCGCTCATCGCCTCGACCAGCGCCGAGACCTTTGGCCGAACCAGCATCGAATCCCAAGCCATGGGATGTCCCGTCATCCTCACCGATGTAGGGGCCGCACCCGAGAACGTGATTCCGGCCTCCAGCGGCCGTAAGGACTACACCGGCTGGGTGGTCCCCGTGGCTGATGCAACCGCTCTTGCGGCCAGAATCGGCGAGGTTTTGGCGCTCGACCCGGCCGAACGCAAGGCTCTGGGCACCCGCGCGCGCGGTCATGTTACCGCCCAGTTTACCTTGCAAGAAATGCAACGGGCGACGCTCGCCGTCTACGACGAGTTGCTCGGCTCAGACCTCGCGGCGCGGTTTCGCTAGGACTGGCAAGCCCGCCTCGATCGCCCCGGACAAAAGTTGCTGCTCGGCAATTTGGAACGAAGCTGGAAAGCACTTGTTAACCAAAACGGCGGCACTCTCTCATCCATGTTCGCAGAGTCAGCGTTAATGTCGCAAAGTTCAGCTCGGCCCTGGCCCGCAAGTGAGGCTGGTAGCGCACCAGTCCATTTCGTCTATCACGTGCCGAAATGCGCTGGTCGAACCATCGACCGCCATCTCGTGGCCGCGCTACCGAAGTCGGCATACCATCGCACTCAGAAAAGACGGGGATTGGGGCGGTTCGTCACCCGCTACGATTGCTCCGACTTGCCCGATCCTCGTGACGCAAAGGTCGTCGGTGGTCATTTTCTGGGCGTCTCGCTGGACCCCCTGTTCGCTGGACGGCAGATCAAGCGCAGTATTCTGTTGCGGAATCCTGCAAGCCATTTCGTGTCTTACTACAACTTCCGGATGATACGGTACATCTCGCAGGGTCTGCAGCCCTACAGTCTCGATGTGGCCTATGGGGCAAGCCAACGGAATTTCATCACCCACTATATTCTCAAGAACTTCCTGGAATTGTCTTGGTCGCGGATCGCCAGCCTTTCCGACAACGACAAGTACGATCTCGTAAATGCCTTTCTCTCCACCTTCTGGTTCGTTGGTGATTATGCGCTTTGCGATGATTTCATTGCGGCGCTCGGGGAGAAGCTTCGGATTACCGTCAACGCCACACCACAGAATACGCTCGCCGAGCTGACGCGGGGCGTCGCATGGACGCCCGTCACATTGAACCGGCTTTCCCCGCGCATGATCGCCGACATCCAAGCGGAAAACGCGATCGACCAAAGGCTGTGGGAGACGTGGCGGCAGGCTCGGCATGACACCAGCTCCGTGCAACCCCGCGCCCTTGAAGCCGGCCCCTCGAGATTCATCAGCAACGAGGCCAACCGCCTCGTGAACCAGATTCTGCGACGGGTTCAGCGACGGTGGGGCAGCTCCGACGACGCGCCGGTGCCCGTCTTGCAAGGCGACACAGCCACCTCTGTGTGAGAATCGCATTCCCACAATCAGTTCTTGCAGACTTGGTATGAGCTCGGGGCGGTCGGCGTCATCCTGCCGATTGCGGCAGGGACCTCCGTGTTTGTCTATATCGGTCGCCTATCGGTACGATTCCAACCGTTTATTCTCGCCCACCTCACGGCATTTCTCGCGATCGCCGCGTTCTCTTGGGGGATGTGGCAAAGCTGGCTGATGGCCGTTACCGGGCTTGCCGCGATCTATGCCGCGATTGCCGTAAATGTCTCTGCGGCCGAGGAACGGGCGCCGGAGACGTCGACTTGAAGGTGCGGCGTCACTTGTCAGGCCTATTTCCGATCCTATAGAACGTGTAGGACTTAAGTGTAGCGCCCCAGCGCCTCGCCGCGGCGAGGGCGCCCGTTCAATAGAGGAGAATGAACATCGTAAGACGGCCCATGAAGCTCACCCCCAATCGGGGAGGCCCCCGTGTCAACGAGGGCATCGACACTCCAAAAATCCAGCTCATTGACGCCACGGGCGAAAATGTCGGCGTGGTCGAGATCGAAGACGCGCGTGCGCGCGCCGTGGAGGCCGGGCTCGACCTGGTCGAGATCTCACCCAATTCCGAGCCGCCGGTGTGCAAGATCCTGGATTATGGCAAGTATAAATATCAGGCGCAGAAGAAGGCCACCGAGGCGCGCAAAAAGCAGCGCACCGTCGAGATCAAAGAGATCAAAATGCGGCCCAATATCGACACGCACGACTACGACGTGAAGATGCGGTCGATGAACCGATTCTTCGAGGAAGGCGACAAGGTCAAGGTGACGTTGCGTTTCCGGGGCCGCGAGATGGCCCATCAGGAGCTCGGCAGCCAGCTGCTTAACAAGGTCAAGCAGGACACCACGACAATCGCCAAGGTCGAGTCGGAGCCACGCCTCGAAGGGCGGCAAATGGTGATGGTGCTGGCGCCGCGTTAAGCGCTGCGAGCAGCATGCTCTTCCGTTACGGCAGCTCCCGTCATGGGCTCCGGCCGGCCGAAGAGAAAACCCTGGCCGGTATCGCATCCGAGCGAAATGAGCTTGTCGAGCACCTCTGGCGTTTCGATGCCTTCAGCCGTGGTGCGCAGGCCAAGCACATGCCCCAGCCCCACGATCGCCTCGACCAGCTTTTCGTCGTCGGCATCTTTCAGCATTTCGGTGACAAATGACCGATCGATCTTGATGGTGTCGAGCTGGAGCTCCCGCAAGTGATGCAGGCCGGAATAGCCGGTGCCGAAATCGTCGAGCGCGATGCGTATGCCAAGGTTGCGCAAGGATTGGAGCGTGGTCTTGGCTTCCTCCAGACGCTGCACGACCGCCGTCTCGGTAATCTCGATCTCGAGCCTCTGGGGCGGGAAGCCTGCCTCGGCAAGGATGGCCAGAACTCTCTGCGCGAGCAACGGATCGGCGAATTGCCGGGGCGAGAGATTCACGGTCAGATAGATATGAGGCGGCCACGCCTTGGCATCCTTAACGCCCTGTCTAAGCAGCGAATCCGTGAGGGCGCCAATTACGCCGGTGTCTTCGGCGATGGATATGAACGCCGTCGGTTCGATCACGCCTAGGCTCGGGTGTTTCCAGCGCGCGAGAAGCTCGTAGCCGATGGTCTCCTGCGTGTGCAGATCCACGAGCGGCTGGTAATAGGGAATGATCTCCTGGCGTTCCACGGCGCGCTTGATCTCTCGTTCAAGCCGGACTCTCTGCTGAAGCCGCTGGTCCATCTTGTCGTCGAAGAAGCGATACGCCCCGCGCCCGTCCGTCTTGGCCCGGTACATCGCCATGTCGGCCTGGCGGAGGACAGTCTCGACCGGGCTGTGCTCGCCGCGGAGCGGCCCGCCGGCGCGCTCACCCTGCTTGGCATACATCGATACGCCAACGCTGCAGCCCACCTCTATTGAAAGCGCCGCGAGCTTGATCGGCTTTGGAATCTCATGGACGATGCGGCGCGCGACACCGAGCGGCAGCTCGTCGTCGGCGGCACCGACGGTCATGACGATACCGAACTCGTCACCGCCGAGCCGCGCCACCACGCCGTTGCCCTCGACGATCTCCGACAAGCGGTGGGCAACAGCGCGCAGCACCTCATCTCCAAGGCGATGGCCGTAAAGGTCATTGACCGGTTTGAAATGATCGAGATCGAGCACGAACAGGGCACAGCGCTCATCTTGACCGGAGTCTCGCGCCTGGGTGTCAAACTCTTCCAGAAACCCCCGGCGATTGGGGAGCCCGGTCAGCGCGTCGTGGCGCGCGAGCCGTTGAGCATCCTGTTCGGCCGTACGCCGTTGTTCCATCTCCTTACGGAGATCCAGGATACGGCGCACCGAGAAGACGACGGCTGCAATGCCAATAAAAAACAAGAAAGCGACGAACTCGTCGAGCTGGTATTCTTCGTGACGCCGGCTGTATGCGAAGACGAGGTCGAAGGCATCGATCCAAACCAGAAATGCGTAAGTTGGAATAGAAAGCGCCAAGATGACCATGAGATCGAGCTGGGCGCGCGGCATTCCCTTCAGCCAGCTGGTCCATCTTTCGGCCATGCCGATCCTACTCCTGGCTGCAAAAAATTTTAGCGTGCGCGCCAACACATTGGTCCGCCACGAAGAATTCCTGCTCTGTTTTACCCGCAGGACGCGAAGCAAGCGTTAAAGGGCGTGGTTAAGCGCTACCCCTCAAGGCTTATTGGGGCTTTCAACCGGCGGGAATTCCCCCTATAACGCGCGGTTCAAGGAGCCGCCCGGCAGGGCATGCCGTGGCGGCTCACATGCTTTCCAGCATCACGTTCAAGAACGCCGGGTGGGCCTCGCCTGCCACGGCCTAAAGTCAAGGAAGCCAAATGCCCAAGCTCAAGTCAAAGAGCGGTGCCAAGAAGCGATTCAAAATCACGGCCACCGGCAGGGTGAAATGCGCCGCTGCCGGCAAGCAGCACGGCATGATCAAGCGGACCACGAAGTTCATCCGGAACGCCCGGGGGACGATGGTCCTTGCCGACCAAGACGCCAAGACCGTGAAGAAGAACTTCCTCCCCTATGCCCGCTAGGGCGTAAGGGCGAGACCAGCTTTAAGGAGCACCGCAATGTCACGTGTGAAACGCGGCGTTACATCCCATGCCCGCCACCGCAAGGTGCTGAAGGCGGCCAAGGGGTATTACGGCCGCCGCAAGAATACCATCCGCGTCGCCAAGCAGGCCGTCGACAAGGCCGGCCAGTACGCCTATCGCGACCGCAAGGTGAGGAAGCGCACCTTCCGCGCCCTGTGGATCCAGCGCATCAACGCCGCCGCGCGGGCCAATGGCACGACTTACGGCCAGTTGATCGACGGCCTGAAAAAGGCCGGGATCGAGCTCGACCGCAAGGTGCTGGCCGATATGGCCGTGCACGAGCCGCAAACCTTCCAGGGCCTCATCGAGGCTGCCTCGGCTGCCGCGCGGGCTTAAGCCCGCGCCGTCAGGCCATGGAGCCCAAGCCATGAGCGCGCCGGAGCTCGATACCCTCAAAGCGGAGCTGCTTGAGGCGATCGCGCGAGCGTCGGATCTTGGCACGCTCGAAGAGGTCCGCATCGCGGCGCTCGGCAAGAAGGGCCGAGTGTCGGCGCTGATGCAACGGCTCGGCGCCATGCCGCCCGAAGAGCGGCGCGACTTCGGGCAGGCCGTCAACACGGTGAAGACCGCCGTCGCCGCCGCACTGGAAGCCAAACACCAAGAGTTGGCCAGTGCCGCAACCGTGGCGAAGCTCGCCCATGAGCGGGCAGACGTCACGTTGCCGGTGCGCGAGGGCCCGCTTTCGGAAGGCCGCATTCATCCCGTCAGCCAGGTGACCGACGAGATCACCGAAATCTTCGCCGATATGGGTTTCTCGATCGCCGAGGGGCCCGACATCGAGACGGACTTCAACAATTTCACCGCGCTCAACATCCCGCCTGACCATCCGGCGCGGCAGGATCACGACACGTTCTATTTCGCGGAAAGGCCCGACGGGTCCCGCCCGGTGCTGCGCACCCATACGAGCCCGGTGCAGATTCGCACCATGCTGACCGAGAAGCCGCCGCTGCGCGTGATCGCGCCGGGCCGCGTCTATCGCTGCGACTCCGACCAGACCCACACGCCAATGTTCCATCAGGTGGAAGGGCTCGTCATCGACGAGGAAACCCATCTCGGCCATCTGAAATGGGTGCTCGAGGAGTTCTGCAAGGCGTTCTTCGAGGTGCCGGAAGTGAAGATGCGTTTCCGCGCGAGCCATTTCCCGTTCACCGAGCCGTCCATGGAAGTGGATATCGGTTACGCCAAGGTTGGCGACGAGATCAGGATCGGTGAAGGCGACCGCTGGCTAGAGATTCTCGGCTGCGGCATGGTGCATCCCAACGTGCTCAAAGCCGTCGAGCTCGATCCCAAAAAATATCAGGGCTTCGCCTTTGGCGTCGGCATCGACCGCCTGGCCATGCTGAAATACGGCATGCCGGATCTGCGCGCGTTCTTCTCAGGAGATCTGCGCTGGCTGAAACATTATGGCTTCGCCCCGCTCGCCGTGCCGACGCTTGCCGCCGGCTTGAGCCGCTAGACGATGAAATTCACCCTCTCATGGCTGAAAGAACATCTCGACACAGAGGCGAGTGTGAACGAGATCGCCGAGACGCTGACCCGTATCGGGCTCGAGGTCGAGGAAGTGTTCGATCCGGCGGCCGCGCTGAAAGCCTTTCGCGTGGCCGAAGTGGTCAGGTGCGACAAGCATCCGGACGCCGACAAGCTCCAGGTCTTAGAGGTCGATACCGGCAAGGAGCGCTTGCAGGTGGTGTGCGGCGCGCCGAACGCGCGCGTCGGGCTCAAAGGCGTGTTCGCACCCGTGGGCGCCTACGTGCCGGGTAGCGACCTCACCCTCACCAAGGCCAAGATCCGGGGTGTCGAATCGAACGGCATGATGCTGTCGGAACGGGAGCTCGAGCTCTCCGAGGAGCATGCCGGCATCATTGAGCTGCTCCCCAAGGCGAAGGTGGGCAGCCCAGCGGCGAAGGCGCTCGGCCTCGACGATGCGGTATTCGACATCGCCATCACGCCGAACCGGCCCGACTGTCTCGGCGTGCGCGGCGTCGCCCGCGATCTGGCGGCGGCCGGTCTCGGCAAGCTCAAGAAGAGCGCCATCAAGCCGGTCAAAGGCGGCTTCGATAATCCAGTCGCCATCAAGCTCGAATTCGCCAAGGACGCAGGCAGCGCCTGTCCCATCTTTGCCGGGCGTCTGGTGCGCGGCGTCAAGAACGGGCCGAGCCCGGACTGGCTGCAACGCCGCCTGCGCGCCATCGGGCTCCGCCCGATCAACGCGCTGGTCGATATCACCAACTACATCGCTTACGACCGCGCCCGCCCGCTCCACGTCTATGACGCCGACAAACTCAGCGGCGCGATCCGTGCGCGGCTCGGCAAGGCAGGTGAGAAATTCGCCGCGCTGGACGGCAAGACCTACGCCGTGGACGAGGCGATGTGCGTGATCGCCGACGAGGCCCGCGTGCTCGGCCTTGGCGGGGTGATGGGCGGCGAGGACACCGGCTGCACCGAATTCACGACCAATGTCTTTATCGAGTCGGCCTATTTCGATCCGAAGCGTACGGCGCGCACGGGCCGCACGCTGAACATCCAGTCCGATGCGCGCTTCCGTTTCGAGCGCGGCGTCGATCCGGAATTCGTGCTGCCGGGGCTGGAGCTTGCCACCCACATGGTCACCGAGCTGTGCGGCGGCAACGCCAGCACGGTCACGGTCGCCGGCAAGACGCCGAAGCCGACGCCGCCGTTCAGGTTCGACATGACCTTGATCGGCCGCTTGAGCGGGCTGGCGCTGCCCCATCGAGACATCAGGCGCAAATTCGCAGCCCTCGGCGTCAAGCTAGAGGGCGAGGCCAACGTGTTGAAGGCCACGCCACCGTCGTGGCGCCCGGACATCACCGCCCCCGTCGATCTCGTGGAGGAGGTGGTGCGGCTCACCGGCGTCGATCGCGTGCCGTCCACACCGCTCGAACGCGTCTCCGGCGTCGCCGCGCCCGTGCTCACCGAGCGCCAGGTGCGGCAGAGGCAGGTGCGGCGCCTGCTTGCTGCGCGCGGCCTGGTGGAGGCGGTGACGTGGTCGTTCGTGCCTTTAGCCGAAGCCAAGCTGTTCGGCGGCGGTCAGCCCGAACTCACGCTGGACAATCCGATCTCCACGGAGCTGGCCCAGATGCGGCCGAGCCTGCTGCCTGGGCTCATCACTGCCGCCAAGCGCAACCGCGACCGGGGCTTCGCCGACGGGGCGTTGTTCGAGCTCGGCCAGGCCTATCGCGGCGCCGAACCGCAAGACCAATATGTCGCCGCGACCGGGGTCCGGTTCGGACAATCCGCTCTTGGCGGCTCAGGCCGCCACTGGTCAGGCGAGGCGAAGGCTGCCGATTGGGCCGCCGTCAAGGCGGACGCCGTCGCCGCGCTCGCAGCGCTGGGCCTCAATCAGGCGAACATCCAGGTCACCCGCGAGGCGCCAGCCTGGTTCCACCCCGGACGCTCCGGCGCGCTCAAGCTCGGGCCCAAGGTGACGCTCGGCGTGTTCGGCGCGCTGCATCCCGACATCCTGGCAGCGCTCGACGCCGAGGCGCCCATGGCGGCGTTTGAGCTTTATCTCGACAACCTGCCGCCGGCGAAGCGCAAAGGCACGGCCAAGCCGGCGCTTGAGGCCTCGGACCTTCAGGCAGTCCGGCGCGACTTCGCCTTCCTGCTCGATAGCGACGTCGACGCGGGCACGGTGGTCCGCGTCGCGATGGGCGCCGACCGTGCGCTCATCACCGATGTCGCCGTGTTCGACGTGTTCACGGGCCAGGGCGTGGCGGCGGGCCAGAAATCGATCGCCATCGAGGTGACGCTCCAGCCGCGCGACAAGACGCTGACCGACGCCGAGATCGATGCGGTGGCGGAGAAGGTGGTCGCTGCCGTCGTCAAAGCCACCGGCGGCACTCTAAGAGGCTAAAACCCCTCTCCCCTTGAGGGAGTTGTGACTTAGCGCGGACCGAAACCATCCCAGAACGACGACGGTTTGGGCCTCTTCTTCTTGGCGGCGCCATAGAACGGCTTGTCCGCGCAAGCCGACGCCAGCTGGCGGGCGAGCTTTGTCGGAATTGCCGGGGCGGGGCGCCAGTCCGCACAGAGCGCGCCGAGTTCACCGTCGAGCTCGTCGGTGCCGCTCGTGCAGTAGAGGCCTGAGCCGTCTTTGCGCGGCGTGAAGCGCACGCCTTGTGCAAACTTGCCGTCGCCGAGTTGCGCACCGAGATAGTTCAGGGCGTAGATGCGCCTGACGCTTTCCTGCGGGGCGAACCGTTCCGGGCGGATTTGCGTCTTGGTGAGCGGGATCGCCTCGATGGCCGCCACGCGCCAATAGCCTTGGATGCGGGCCAGATGCACCTTCGCCATCAGTCCGTAGTCGCGGCAGATGCCGAAGCGGGTCATCTCGGCGGTGCCGGGATGGAGAAAAATTGCCGAGCCCATAGAAGATCAGCGATGCGCCGTTCATCTCCACCCCTTGGGCCACATGGGGATGGTGACCGACGATCAGGTCGATGCCCTTCTCGCGCGCGGCAAACCCTCGCCAGTCTTTCAACTGCTGCTGATCCGGCACGACGCGCCCTTCGAGCCCGTAATGGATGGAGAGGATGCGGTAGTCGGCCCGAAGCTCCACGAGGCGGTTCACCACGAGCTCGAAATCTTTCGGATTGCGGTAAGACGCCTGTCCGGTCTTGTCCTTGCCGGCGCGATGCTCCTCACGCTGGCCGGTGACAATGCCGGTCGCGCCAAAGGCGATCCTGCTGCCGCCATATTCCAGGCAGCCGGGCCGCGTCGCCTCCTCGATATTGGTGCCGATGCCGGCATAGGCAATGGGCCGCTCCGCCGCCGCCACGGCCATGTGATAGAGCGTCTCTTCCGCGCCGTTCGCGCCATAATCCATCGAGTGATTGTTGGCGAGCGAGAACAGGTTGAAGCCGGTATCGATGAGCGCCTTCACGCCGAGCGGATGGCTCTTGAAGTTGTACGGCGCTTTCTGGCCCTTGCTATCGGGGACGAGATCGTTGCGGTCGGTGATCACCGTCTCGAGATTGACGAAGGCGAGGTCGCCGTCGACCTCGGGCGCGATGCCGCCAAGGGTGTCTTTGAAGCTCAGGAGCGCGCCATCCTTGCGGACACCATCGGGCTCGACTGCGGCGCCGTTCGAATTGAACCCGGCATCGCCGGCAAGCACGATGGTGAGACGGTCGGGGCGGGGGGCTTCCGTGGCCGCGCCGCCGATCGAGGCGGTGAACTGGGTGCCGGGGCAAGGCCGAAGCCGGACGGCGCTTTCACGCGCACCTGCGCCTTGAAGAGCGCTCGCGCCCATGGCGAGCGCGATGACGGCCGCTGCGGCGCCGAGACCCCTAAATAAGGAGCGCTTGAGCATGCGGCTTTGCATGGGTCAGCCGGTCTTCATGTCATGACCGGATCCGCGGTCGCGCGAATCGGAGCTGTATCGAATCCCAGATTGTGGTCGCGGGCAAGGTGAACCATGGCCCGCTCGGCGAGCGCGGTGATGGTGAGCAGCGGATTGACGCCGATGGAGCGTGGGATGACGGCGCCGTCGCAGACATAAAGCCCTGCATGCACCCCCTCGCCGCTGTCGCCGGCGAAGACCTGGCATTTGTGATTGACCACGCCGGTTGCTGCATCCTCGCCCATGCCGCAGCCGCCAAGCGGATGCGCCGTGGCGGGCTTGATCCCCATATTGGTCGCCGCCAACGGGCTCTTGATATACCGCGCGCCCACAGCTTCAGCCGCCTTGGTCAGCGCCGCGTCGACGCGGGCATAGACCGGTTGCTCGGCGACGTTCGGCCAGTGAACCTGGGCGCGACCGTTGTCGAGCTTGATATGGCCGCGCGCATCGTCATGGGAGACGACGAAGAAGGTTTGCAGATGCGATAGCGGACCCTGGTAGACGCCCTTGATGAGGCTGTGCGCCGCCCCGAGGATGCGTCCGCCCGAGATGAAGAACACCGGCAGGAGCGGGGCCAACGCCGACGGCAGCACGCCTTCCTGGATGATCATGCTGTGATCGAGGTCGTTTGAATCGGGCAGCTCTATCTGGCCGGCGACGCAGGCGCCGATGGTCTCGCCGGTAAATTTTGGCGGCTCACCGACGCCGATGCCGTTGACCCGCTCGCGCCCGCCAAGCGCAAACGCGATGATGTCGCCATTGGCGGAGAAGCTCATCCCCAGCCGGCCGGACAGGCCGAGGCCGTGATCGCGGGACCGCAGCAGGATCTCGGTCGAGCCGAGCGTGCCGGCGGCGAGCACCACGGTCTTGGCGTCGATAATGCGAGGCTCGGCGTCCTTCTCGGCCGACGGCGTGACGTGGACGCGCCAGACGTTGCCGCGCTTCTCAATATGGCTCACGGCGAGCTCGGTGAAGATCTCCGCGCCATGGGCACGCGCGTCGGGGAGATAGGTCACGGCTACGGTGTTCTTGGCGCCGACATTACAGCCGGAGCAGCAATCGCCGCAGAGGGTGCAAGCCGGTTGCGTGACGCCGGCCGGATTGACGGTGTTCTCGAAGCTGACGACCACGGGTGCGGCGACAGGATCCTGGCCGAACGCGGCGCCGGCGGTTTCCAGCGCGCGGTACTTGGCAAGCCCGGGTGCGTTACGATAGCGGGCCGGGCGCAGCATGGTTTGCGCCCGCTCGAAACCCAGATCGAGCAGCCCGTCTCTGGCGACCTCCTCGGGCCAGGCATGATCGGCAAAGACACGGGCGTCAGGCCGCAAGGCCACCCCGGCATTGATCAACGAGCCGCCGCCGAGGCCGCAACCGACCAGAACATGAATGTCGGCGCCGAGCCGGAAATCAAATAGGCCGGTGCGTGAGCCGGAGCGCATCTTGCCGCCGTTCAACTGGAGCTCGCGGCGCAGCTCCAGTTGACGGTCGGGGAAGGCGCCAGTCGGGATCTCCCGCCCGCGCTCGATGACACAGACGCGCTGGCCGGCGCGCGAAAGGCGGGAGGCCGAAACGCCGCCGCCATAGCCGGAACCGACCACGACCACGTCGTAGGCCGCTTTCAGGTCCGCCAAGGGTGAGGACAAAGGCTGTTGCATGCCCTTCAATAACCCAAGTCAGCGAGCCGCCCCAAGCGCTTATGCGGCAAAGCCCGGCATCAATTCATTTCACGGTCGCGCGAGACTACCTATGCCCGCGCGCGCGCACTCCTTATCGTTTCAGACGGATAACACGATGGAGAGACCCCAATGATTGCGCGATGGATTTGCGCGGGCCTGATGGCCGCCTTCCTGGCGGCGTTCCTGATCGCCGGCGGCGCTTACGATACGAAGGCGGCCGAAACCAAGACCGCGATCTTCGCCGGCGGCTGCTTTTGGTGCGTCGAGGACGCTTTCGATAAAGTGGACGGCGTGACCGAGACGGTTTCTGGCTATGCGGGCGGCACGACACCCAACCCCAACTATGGCAGCCACAAGGGCTATATCGAAGCCGTCAAGGTGACCTACGATCCGTCGAAGGTCACCTACGCGAAACTGCTCGACCACTACTGGCACAATATCGACCCGTTCGATCCGATCGGACAATTCTGCGACAAAGGGCCGGCTTATCGGACCGTGGTGTTCGTCTCTGGTGAGGAAGAGAAGAAGCTCGCCGAATCCACCAAGCAGGAGATCGCCGACCGCTTCAAGAAGACGGTGGCGACCGAAATCAGGCCGGTGACGACGTTCTACGACGCCGAAGGCCATCACCAGGACTATCACAACGTGAATCCGGTGAGCTATAAGTACTACAAATGGAATTGCGGACGCGCCCAGCGGCTCACCGAGATCTGGGGCGACAAGCACAGCTGAGGCGGAGCCTCCTGACCGGGGCCTTTATCATATGGCCAAGCGCGAGGTCATCTACCGCCATGCCGCGGCGGTCCGCATCACCCATTGGGTCAATGCGCTCGTGCTGCTCGTCCTGTTGATGAGCGGCCTTCAGATCTTCAATGCCCACTCCGCGCTCTATCTCGGATCCAAATCCAATTTCGACGATCCGGTGATGGCGATGACGGCCGTGCGGGAGGAAGGCACCTTAAAGGGCGTGACCACGATCCTCGGCTACAGCTTCGACACGACGGGCGTGTTCGGCCTCGGCGGCGACCCGGAGACCGGCTATCAGCAGAGAGGGTTCCCCTGGTCGGTCACGCTGCCAGGCTTTCGGAGCCTCGCCATGGGGCGGCACTGGCACTTCTTCTTCGCCTGGGTGTTTCTCTTCAACGGGCTCGCTTATCTCATCTGGAGCTTCGGCAGCGGTCATTTGCGGCGCGACCTGGCGCCTACGGGCAAGGAGCTCAAGCATATCGGCGGCTCTATCGCCGAGCACGCGCGGCTGCACTTTCCCAAGGGCGAAGAGGCGAAGCGCTATAACGTGCTGCAGAAGCTGTCTTATTTGTTTGTCGGTCTCGTCCTGTTGCCGCTCATGCTGTTGACCGGGCTGACGATGTCACCCGGCATGGACGCGGCCTTTCCGGTCCTGCTCGATGTGTTCGGCGGACGGCAGTCGGCGCGCACGATTCACTTCATCGCCGCGGGCGGGATCGTCATCTTCGTGGCGGTGCACATCGTCATGGTGCTGATCTCCGGCGTCTGGAACAATCTCCGGTCGATGATCACCGGCCGCTATGCGATCGAGCCCGCCAAGGAAAAGCCATGAGCAGGAGCCGGCACCTCGACAGGCGTGGCTTTCTCGCACGCGGTCTCGCCGTGACCAGCGCCACGCTGCTTGGCGGCTGCGATGAGCTTTCGAGCCAACCCTGGGTCCGGCGTGTGCTCGAATCGGCCGAGACCCTGACCCGTGTTACGCAGCGGGCGTTGCTGTCGCCGAACGACCTCGCGCGGGAATACGCGGAAGCCGATCTGTCGCGCGTGTTCAAGGCCAACGGCTCGACCAATCCACCCGATGCCGACTACCGCGCCCAGGCCGCGAACGGCTTCGCCGACTGGTCGCTTCAAGTGGGTGGCCTGGTTGGGCAGCCGCTTCAGCTTTCCCTGGCCGAGCTGCGCGCCATGCCGTCGCGCACCCAGATCACAAGGCACGATTGCGTGGAGGGTTGGAGCTGCATCGGCAAGTGGAAGGGCGTGAAGCTGAGCGCGCTCCTCGAACGCGCGCAGCTGAAGCCGGAGGCGCGCTACATCGTGCTCCATTGCGCCGACTCCTTGGGGCGAAGCGGTACAGCAGCCGACAAATATTACGAATCGATCGGGCTGGCCGACGCCTTCCACGAGCAGACGATCCTCGCCTACGAGATGAACGATCAGACCCTGCCGATCCCGCACGGAGCTCCCTTGCGGCTGCGCGTGGAGCGCCAGCTCGGTTACAAGATGGCGAAATATGTGATGGGGATCGAGGCGGTCGACAGCCTGGCCAATATTCGCGGCGGCCACGGCGGCTACTGGGAAGATCGCGGCTACGCTTGGTATGCGGGCATCTAAGCCCGAAACGCGAAAGGGGCCCGCGGATGCCCACGGGCCCTGTCAAACTCTCGGGCAATGACCGTTAGAGAACGATCCAGATGCCCTTGTCGTTGCGCTTCTTCCAGGTGCGATAGTCGCCCCGGCAGTCCTTCTTGTAAGCCTTGTTCTTCTTCTTGTTGTTCGGATATTTCGCATCCGCCCGGGCGTCGCAGTGGCCCTTGGCTTCGGCCGGACCTGGGGCCGATACCGTCATCGCGCCGGCCAGGATCAGTGACGCGGCGGCAGCCAGAAAAATCGTCTTTCGCATGAAGTCGCTCCTCGTAATGCGCTCAGGATGGGCGGCGCCAATCGCCGCGCTCTTGCCGTAGCGGCGCCGCGTTACGATCCGATTGAATCGTGCGCGTTTCCGCGGGCAAAAAGAAAGGGGCCGACGGGCCCCTTTCTGAAAACTCACTTGAAGCGCGCCGGCAGCTAGCCCTTCATCTTCGCCTTGAGCTTGGCCAGCGGACCTTCCTTGCCCATGGACGCCTTATAGGCCTTCTTGCAGGAGCGCTTGTACTCCATGCGGTCCATGATGCTGTCGGGATACTTCGCCTTCGCGGCGTCGCTGCAGGTCATGGCCTGGGCCGTGACCGGCGCGGTGATGGAGGCGCCGGCGATGACGGTGGCGGCTGCTGCGGCCAGAAAGACTTTCTTAAGCATGGGATCACTCCTGTGAGGATAAGGCGCAACGTTCGGAAGGACGATAAAGCCCAGCTTTGACCGTCTCGTCAATCGCCGACGTGCCGCCAGAGCCTCCTACCAACAACGAGGTTGCGATTTGGTTGATCGCCCGTCCGCAGAAACAGAAAGGGGGCCACGCGGGCCCCCTTTCCAACAACTTGACCGAAGTTTAGACCGAACCCGCTACTGGGCCGCCTTCCAGGCGTCCTTGCAGGCCTTCTTGAACTCGTGGCGCATCTTGCGAGCGTCCGGGTACTTCGTCTTAGCGGCGTCCTTGCAGGTCATGCCCGTCATCATCTCGGCCTGGGCCGGCGCGATCTGGAGGGGAAGCGTCGCGGTGGAAACCAGACCGGCGGCGATCGCGGCGAGAAGCAGTTTCTTGAACATGTGAGTCTCCAATTGGGTTGGGAGGACCTTCCTAGCAGGACTCCCATAGCCCCTGACAACTGCAAATTTAGGGCAATGACCGTGATGGTTTCGCCTTTATTGTCGCACCCACCCGCTTGACCGCTGGCGGTTTGCTCCCGTACCTACCCGGCCATGAGTTCATCCGAGACGACGTCCCTTTCCCATATCCGCAACTTCTCAATCATCGCCCATATCGACCACGGCAAGTCGACGCTGGCAGACCGGCTGATCCAGCTCTGCGGCGGCCTTACGGCACGGGAAATGAAGGAGCAGGTGCTCGATTCCATGGACATCGAGCGCGAGCGCGGCATCACGATCAAAGCCCAGACGGTGCGCCTCGACTATTACGCCAAGGACGGGCAGCTCTATGAGCTGAACCTAATCGACACGCCGGGCCATGTGGATTTCGCCTATGAGGTGAACCGGTCGCTGGCGGCGTGCGAAGGTTCACTGCTCGTGGTCGACGCCACCCAAGGGGTGGAAGCGCAGACGCTCGCCAATGTCTATCAGGCGCTCGACAACAATCACGAGGTCATCCCGGTCCTGAACAAGATCGACCTGCCGGCGGCGGAGCCGGAGCGGGTCCGCGAGCAGATCGAGGAGGTGATCGGGCTTGACGCCCACGATGCGCTGGAAATCTCGGCCAAGAGCGGCTTGGGCGTGGAGGACGTGCTCGAGGCCATCATCCACCGGCTGCCGGCGCCGAAGGGCGACGTCAACGCGCCGCTGAAAGCTTTACTCGTCGACAGCTGGTACGACGCCTATCTCGGCGTCGTGGTGCTGGTGCGCATCATCGACGGCAGGCTGGCAAAGGGACAGCGCATCCGCCTGATGCTGACCGGCGGCACCTATCAAGTCGACCGCGTCGGCATTTTCCGCCCCAAGCAGGAAATGCGCAACGCGCTCGGGCCAGGCGAGATCGGCTTCTTCACCGGCTCGATCCGCCAGGTGGCCGATACCCGTATCGGCGACACCATCACCGACGAGAAGAAGCCGACGGCGGCCCCGCTGCCGGGCTTCAAGCCGTCGCAGCCGGTGGTGTTCTGCGGGCTGTTCCCGGTCGACGCCAGCGAGTTCGAAGACTTGCGCGAGGCGGTCGGCAAACTGCGGCTGAACGATGCCAGCTTCGACTATGAGATGGAGACCTCAGCGGCGCTCGGCTTCGGCTTCCGCTGCGGCTTTCTCGGCCTGCTGCATCTGGAGATCATCCGCGAGCGCCTGGAGCGCGAGTTCAATATCGGTCTCATCGCCACGGCGCCGTCGGTCGTCTACCGCATCCACCTCACGGACGGCACGATGACGGAACTGCACAACCCGGCCGACATGCCGGACACCCAGAAGATCGCCAAGATCGAGGAGCCGTGGATCGAGGCGACCATCCTCGTGCCCGACGAGCATCTCGGCGCGGTGCTGAAACTTTGCGAGGATCGGCGCGGGCGGCAGAAGACCCTGACCTATGCGGGCGCGCGCGCCATGCTGGTCTATGAGCTGCCACTCAACGAGGTGGTGTTCGACTTCTACGATCGGCTGAAATCGGTGAGCCGCGGCTACGCCTCGTTCGACTATCACATCATCGGCTACGAAGAAGGCGACCTGGTCAAGATGGCGCTTCTGGTCAACGACGAGCCGGTCGATGCGCTGTCGATCATCGTCAACCGCTCACGCGCCGAGACGCGCGGGCGCGCCATGGTCGACAAGCTCAAAGATTTGATCCCGCGGCACATGTTCAAGATCCCGATCCAGGCGGCGATCGGCGGCAAGGTGATCGCGCGCGAGACCATCAGCGCACTGCGCAAGGATGTGACCGCCAAATGCTATGGCGGCGACATCACCCGCAAACGGAAGCTGCTGGAGAAGCAGAAGGCCGGCAAGAAAAAGATGCGGAGCTTCGGCAAGGTCGACATCCCGCAAGAGGCGTTCATCGCCGCCCTCAAGATGGACGCGGATTAGCTACTCGGCCGCGGACGGACTGCGCTGCTTCCGCCGGACGCTCTCATAGAGAAAGTCAGGTGCAAGGTCGGCGTCGTTGGGCCAGAAGATGGCACGGTGCTCCGGGTAGAGCCTGAACTGCGCGAAGACCGTCTTATCCTTCAAGGGCTCGAACATCTCTCCCCACAGCTCGGCTTCGAGATCGACTTCGCCTTCCACACCGTCGGCAAAGCGCAGCCATATGCGGTAATCGCCCGCATATCTTGCTTCGGAAATTTTCGGGGTCGTCTCACTCATGTGAGCGGCTCACCAGTGGCGATGTCGATTTGGCCAACCTGCTCACCATAGAGCGCGTGGAAATGAGCTGGCGGGTGCTCGTTAAAGTAAATGCGGATCGTGATCCCATAGAAGTAGCTGATGCTCGGCATGGCACCTGAAGCGTGGACCAACTTGCCTGGCTCTACAATGGGCCGAACGGGGGGCTGAAACCCACCCTGCTCCTCTCGTGCTCGGACTCGGCAACCATTTCACGACATCGGCGTTAGGGATGGGCGCGCCGCTTTGCGGCCCGCGTCCGATATGCTGCGCGAGATCACGCCTCGGCACTATTCCGGCGGCGACCAATTCTTTATGGTTAAGGCATCCTTAAGGACTTGCCTTGGTCTTGCCGTCTTCCAGTCATCGCAGCCACACTTGTGGCAATATATTGATATTGTTGTGTTTAAGTAGCTTGTCTACTTGACAGCGGCTTCTGTATCACTTTCCATCACCGCCACAGGGATAGCAGCGCACCGGGGGATGGTGCTCGGGCTTTCTTCAAAGCCTCGCGCCGCCGCCTCCCGCAAGCACACCAATCTGCTGCATCTGGCCGTCTCGTGGTTCGCGCTTCAAGCGGGCCGGCCGCGTTCGGGGTGAAGCGTCACCATAGAGGGGCAGTTGATGCGTATCGCCCTCGCCACGTCGCTGTGCCTGCTCGGCCTCCTGCCGCCCGGCGCGGTGGATGCCGCCAAGGCTGAAGACCGCCCCTCCGCGCAGAGCGTCCGCGACAGCTATCGCGCGCGGCTGAACGACAACACCGTGACGATCATGGCCGGCAGCGCGCACGCCACCGACCTGGCAATCGTGCAGGACATCGCCGCCGTGCTCGATGACGGCGAGCGTTTGCGCGTCGTGCCCATGGTCGGCAAAGGCCCGGCGCAGAACCTCAAGGACGTAATGTTCATGCGCGGCGTCGACATGGGCATCACCCAAGCCAACGTGCTCAAGCATTTCGCGCGGAACGGCGAGCTTGGGGCGGATGTCCAATCCCAAATCGCCTATATCGCCAAGCTGTTCAACGAAGAGATGCACGTGCTGGCGCGCCCCGAGATCGACGACGTGCTCGCGCTAGAGGGCAAGACCGTCAACATTGGCGCGCAAGGCAGCGGGGCCGAGATCACCGCGCGGCTCGTCTTCGACGCCCTCGGCATCACTGTGCGCGAGGTGCATCTCGACGAGGCCGACGCGGTGGCGAAGCTCAAGGCGGGCGCGATCGACGCATCTGTCGTGGTCGCCGGCAAGCCCGCGCCGATCCTCGCCCATCTCGAACAAGCGGACGGCCTGAAACTTCTCGGTGTGCCGTACGCCAAAGGGCTGGAGGACGACTATTACCCGGCGACGCTCTCCCATGACGACTATCCGCAGCTGATCGCGGACGGCGCGCGGGTGGATACGGTCGCGGTCTGCGCGGTGCTCGTATCGTTCAATTGGGCAAGCGACAGTGCGCGCTATCGGAAGCTCGATCGTTTCGTCGATCACTTCTTCTCGAGCTTCGATGCGTTCCTGGCGCCGCCGCGCCATCCGAAATGGCGGCAGGTGAATTTCGCGGCGACCTTGGAGGGCTGGCAACGCTCGCCGTCGGCGCAGGCCTGGATCGACCGGGCGAAGGCGACGGTCGCGGCCAATGTGGGCGCCGATGGCGGCACGCGGGCGCGCTTCGACAATTTCATGGCGCAAGCCGACACGGGCGCAGGCGCCCCCTCGGATGCGGAGCGCGCCAGACTGTTCCGCGCCTTTCTCGAATGGAGCAAGACCCAAGACCAGAACTGAAGACCAGAACTGAGTTTCCCCTTTGTAACGCGTAGGAGGGTGCCATGGTCCAGCCGGCGCTCAGGACCTTTCAAATGCCAGATATGCCAATCTCGCCGAGCCTTGCCCAACGGCTCGAGGCGGAGACGCCGCTCGGAACCTGGCCGGAGCCAACTGTGTCCTCCATGGCCGAGCGTTTCGCCCCCGCAGGCCTTAGGGCGAGGCAGGGTGCGCCCAGACCGGTCGCGCGCGACGCGGCACTACCAGGATGGGCCACAGCGCGGCGCACGGCATTGCCGGCGCGCGGCTTCGTGGTGGTGTTGACGGCGGTTGCCATCGCGCCCGCCGCGATCCTTGCCGGGCTGCTGTGGCTTGGCGCCATCCGCAGCCCGGACGTGGCGCTCGAATTCCCGGGGCGGGGCGCCTCGCCGAGCCAACAGGCGGCCCTGGCCGGTACTCCGGGGTTGGGCGCGGCGGTTCCGAAGATCGCGCTCACGGCACCCGCTCGGATCGCGGCGAAAGCGGGCGAGGAGGTCAGCTTCGCCATCGCCATCGACGCCGCCGGGGCGCTGCCGGCACGGAGCGTCATCGCCATCCGCGATCTGCCCGAGGGCGCTCAGTTCTCGCAAGGCCGTCCCTATGGCGCCGGGGAATGGAGCCTGGGCGCGGACGAGATCGCCGGCCTCACGCTGCGTCTGCCGGAGGATCACACCGGCGAGACGGACGTGCGGGTCGAGCTCGTGGCGGCCGACGGCGCCGTGCTGGCGGGCGCCGGCACGAGGCTCGATGTCGCGCCGAACCCATCCGCACTGGCCGTCCGCTCAGACGAGGCCGACCGCGTCGAGGATCTCATGGCACACGGCCACAAGATGATCGCGGTGGGGTATTTCGCGGGGGCGCGGGCCTATTTCGAGCGCGCGGCGGAAGCCGGCAGCGGCGCGGCGGCGTTGGCGCTTGGCGCGACCTACGACCCGGCCTTCATCGCAGCGCTGGGCGTGCAGGGCATCAAGCCCGAGCCGGCAGCGGCCAAGGACTGGTATGACCGCGCCGCGGCGCTTGGCGTCACCGACCGCGACACGCAGCTGGCCCGCCTCAAGCAGGACTGGGCACAAAGCGGCGCATCGAAGGCCGAGCCCGAGACCGCCATGGCGCCGGAGGAGGCCGCCCCGGCGCCGGTGGAAAGCCATCGCACGCCAAAGGAGGAGGAGCGGCCCGGACCGCTCGGCCGGCTCGTGGCGGCGGCGTCCGAGCTCACCACCACGGAGGAGTGGGTCGAGGTCTCCAGCGCGGTGAACATGCGCGAGGGGGCCTCGGGGACCGCCGACACGCTGAAGATCATGCAAGCGGGCGCCAGGCTGCGCGTCGAGGGCCGCGACGGCAATTGGGTGCAGGTCGCCGACCCGGCCACGAAACAGCAGGGGTGGATCTACCGGCGCTTCCTCAAAGAGTCGGACGCGCCGTGATATCCGTCATGGTGAGGTGCCGGGCCGTCCTTCGAGGCTAGGGCTCCGCCCTCGCACCTCTGGATGACGGCCGGGCCTCGAACCAAGGCCCTCAGGGTGAGGATCTAGGCCGCAGGCGCGGTGCGGACATGCCACGCCAGATAGGTGAGCGCCGCGCCCTCGCACATCAGCTGAATGCCCAGCAGCACGCCAAGCAGCCAATCGGCACTGAGCGGCATGTTGGCCCACAGGATGACGGCCAGGAAGATGCTGACGACGCCGCTGCCGAGCACCCAGCCCCAATTGGGGAACGGCTTGATGGTCAGCGCGAAGATGACTTTGGCGATGCCCTCCACCATGAAGAACACGATCAACAGCACGGTGATGACCAACAACCCGCTGCCGGGCGAGCGCAGCAACAGCAGGCCGATAAGGATGGCGAGCACCGCGGAGATCGCCTGCAGCCAAAAATGCGGTACGTGGCGCGCGCCGATCAGGCCGATGCCTTGCAGCACGCCGCTGACAATGAGGATCCAGGCCAGCAGAACGATGATGGCGACCGAGGCGATGAGCGGATAGACAAAGGCCAGAACGCCGGCGACCACCAACAAGACGCCCTGGATCAGGTACCAGAACGAATAGCGCTTCACTGTCTCGCGCATGGCTTGACGCAGCACCGAGGCTGCTTCGTCCAGAGAAATGGCCATGAGAACGCCCTCCTTCAGCGTTGCGGCCGAATCAGTATGATGGCCGCGCGTCAGCATACTCCAAAGCCATCTCCGCGTTCGTCATTGCCGGGCTTGACCCGGCAAGCCATTCCGCCGACTTATCGCCACGCTGCGCGGCAACGGCATGGATGCCCGGATCAAGTCCGGGCATGACGGTGCTGAATTTGGGGAAGCGGTCATGGAGCAGGCGGACGCGACAGGGACCTTGCTCGCCTCGGCCATCCGCAAAGCCACCAGGCGGCTCATTCCGTTTCTCTGCCTCGCCTATACGGTCAACTTCCTCGACCGGGTGAATGTCGGCTTCGCCGCGCTGCACATGAACAAGGATCTCGGCTTCTCGCCGTCGGTCTACGGCTTCGGCGCCGGCATCTTCTTCCTCGGCTATATCGCTTTCGAGATCCCGAGCAATCTGGCACTGCAGCGTTTCGGCGCGCGCATCTGGATCGCGCGCATCATGATCTCCTGGGGGCTAATCGCTTGCGCCATGGCGCTGGTGCGCAGCGAGACGGGCTTCTACGTCATGCGCCTGCTGCTCGGCATCGCCGAGGCCGGCTTCTTCCCGGGCATCATCCTCTATCTCACCTTCTGGTTTCCGGCCGCCGAGCGGGCGCGCATCATCGCGCTGTTCATGGCCTCGGTGCCGCTCGCCACCGTGTTCGGCGGCCCGCTGTCGGGCGCACTGCTGGAGATGCACGGCTTCTTAGGGCTCGCCGGCTGGCATTGGCTGTTCATCATCGAGGGCGTGCCGGCGGTTCTGCTCGGCATCGCGGCGCTGTTCATCCTCGACAACACGCCAAGCCACGCGCGCTGGCTGACCGAGGACGAGCGCCAGGCGCTCCAGACCACGCTCAAAGCGGAAGCCGAGACGTCGCGGGTGGCCGGCTATGGCGATCTCAAGGCGGCGCTGACCCGACCGCGCGTGCTGGCGCTGGGGCTGCTCTATTTCCTGATGGTGGTCGGGCTCTACGGCATCGGCTTCTGGATGCCGCAAGTCATCGAAGGCTTCGGGCTCGAGCCGCTTGCCGTCGGCTTCCTCACGGCGATCCCTTATCTGTTCGCCGCCATCGCCATGGTGCTGTGGGGGCGGAACTCGGACCGGACAAAGGAACGCCGCTGGCATATCGCGTTGCCGCTGCTGCTGGCCGCTTGCGCCTTTGCCTGGTCGGCCTATTCGGGGCCGCTCATCCCCACCATGGTGGCGCTGACCGTCGCCACGCTCGGCTTCTATGCCGCCTTCGGTCCGTTCTGGTCGCTGCCCACCGCACTACTCACCGGCACGGGCGCGGCGGCGGGCCTGGCGCTGGTCAATTCCATGGGCAATCTCGGCGGCTTCGCCGGACCGTATATCGTCGGGGTGTTGAGGCAGGCCACGGGGAGCTTCTCCGCGGCGCTGCTATTCCTTGCCGGCGCGCTGGCGCTCGGCGGGTTGATGGCACTGTGCTTTCGGGAGCCGGCAAAAAGCTCACCCGGATTTCCCGAGTGAGCCTTCTTGAAGTTCACCGCCAAAAACTAGCGGCTCTTGCCCTTCGGCTTATCCGAGTCGCCGTGGCCGGGTTTCGGCATGCGCTCGACCGTCGAAGTGCTCTTGTGGCTTTCGGCCTTCTTCACGGACTCAAGCCGGCCGGTTCTTGAATCGCGGCCAATGGGAAACGTCTTACTCTTGCTCATCGTAGTTCTCCTGAGTTGTGCGCCCTCGGAGGGCGCAGGGACTCGGAAACTGCATCGATTCCAAAGAGGCGAGATCTGGCGACGGTGTATCCGGACGTCCGGGCCCACACGTATAGCTTCAGGCCCGCCCTCAAGCGGGCGCGGTCTGAGGTTTGCGCGGGGTCGGGCGCGGTTTCTTCGCGGGCGTCGCTGAAGGAGACCGCGCAGGCCTGCTCTCCGTGTCAGCGCCCGTGGCCGCCTGCAGGATCACCTCGACGGCCTCGTGCAGCGTGGTGGCGTAGGCGTCGGCCTGCGCGGTCTCCTTCAGCGACGCCATGGCATGGGCGTCCTCGTCCGCGTGCCAATAGGCGACGAGGATCAGCGTGCCCGCGGGCAGGATGCGCCGCAAGCGCCGGACCAGATAGCGGATATGGGCGGGGCCGGAGCCGAGGCCGAGATAGGACAGGCAAATCGCTTTCGCCTTGGTCGAGGCGAGCGTGGTGATGTGACCGGCGGAGATTTCGTCCGGCGGCAGCGCCGTGGCGCCCAGCCCGCGCTTGGCCAACACGGCGGCAAGCATGGCGCCGGCGGCCTCATCCAGCATCGAGCGCCCGCCAATGCACAGAACCGGCACGTCCCCCTGCCAGCCTTCCGCGAGGGACTCGCGGGGGAGACATGGTCGGCATCGGCGTCTTCTTCGGCGGGCGCCTCCAGCGAGGCCAGCCCCTCCAACTCCTCGGCGGCCGGCTTCTCGGGCCTGTGGCGCAGCTTGTCGAACCAGCGGCGCGGCTCGAAATCGGCGAGGTTCTCCAGCATCTCATTGACGGTGGTGGCAATGCGCTCCAGCTGGTTGTCGCCGAGCGCGCTGCGGTCGGCATCCCGCTCCGCCAGTTTCAAACCGCTGAGCGCCACGCGGTCGAGATAGCCTTCAAGGCTCTGATCCTTGAGGGCGAGCTCGGCCTGGTAGGTGGCCTCGGCGGCGTCTCCGGTGAGGGCGCGCTGGTAGAAGCTCTGCTGGGGCGTGAGTGGCGGCCGGTCGCCGAGCAGCACGTCGAGGAACTCGAGCCCATCGACATGGCGGCCGAGCACGGCAAGGCACACCGTGATGGGCATGGCGATAAGCAGGCCGAGCGGGCCCCATAGCCAGGTCCAGAAGATGGTCGAGCCGATCACCGCGATGGGCGTCACACCGGTGCCGCGGCCGAACACTTGCGGCTCGACCACCTGGCCCATGAATAGCTCGCCCAGGACGAACAGGGCGATCACCATGAGCACGGTCGTCCAACCGGGATCGATGGCGGCGGCGATGAGCACCGGCAAGGCGGCGGCGATGTAGGAGCCGACATAGGGCACGAAGCGCATCAGCATGGCGAGGATGCCCCAAGCGACAGGACTCGGCATGCCGATGGCCCACAGCGCGGTGCCGATGAAGAGGCCATAGGTGGCGTTGATCAGCACCTGACTCGCGAAATAGCGGGAGAGCCTTCCCGCGGCGTCGCTCATGGTCGAGGTGGCGCGCTGGAGGTCGGACGACCCAAACAAGCGGATCAGCCGGTCGCGCAGATCCTCGCGCTGGAGCAAGATGAACACCACGAGCAGCAGCACGATGCCGGCGATGGCGAGCGGCGGCAGCAGGGTGCCGGCAATGTTGCGGTAAAGCGCAAACCCCGTGGGATCCGGGGTGCGGATCACCACCGGGACGGGCTCCGCCTGAGGACGGTCGGGCATGGCACCGACCTCCGGTGTCGCGGGGGCGGGCGCGCTGGGCTCGTCGAGCTGGGCCTGGAGATCGGTGAGGACGTCGCCGGCCTTTTGCAGGACTTTCGATTCGTTGGTGCTCTCGCGGAGCGACGTGATCTTCTCCGACAGGGTCGCACGATAGCTTGGCAGCTGGCCCGCCAGATCGGTGGCTTCCCGCGATATCAGCCAGCCCAGCCCGCCGATGATGCCAAAGGCGATGGCGACGACGAGGATGACGGCAAGCACACGCGGCACCTTGATTCGCCGCAGCAGGAGCAGCGGCGGCGTCAGCACGAAGCTCAGAATAATGGCCAGCGCGAGTGGCAGAAGCACCTCGCGCGCGAAATAGAGCCCGCCGATGACGATGGTGGCGATGAGCAGCCCTTGCAGGGTGCGCGCGCGGGCATCGGAAGAGCTGGGGAGAAAGGGCAAGTGAGGCGGCATGACGGTCTCCCACACGGGGTCGCCCGTGGAGCCCTAAAAGCCCCAGGGATCACCATGTCATATAGAATAGACCAAGAAACCGTTGAGACGCCAAAGCCGTTCCACGCGGTCTTCCCCAGCGGTGAGGCGGCGTGGCCCGCTAGCGGGTCTCGTCGCCGCGCGTCATGGGCTTGAAGATCTGGCCGGTGTCGAGGGTGTCGGCGTTGCAGAGATATTGAAACACCGTCCGCTGCTTGCGATCGAACACGTCGTAATATTCCGTCCAGCCCCACACGACGATGGTCGCATCGCCGTTCATGACGCGGTCGGCGAGGCTCGGCGTGGAATCACACTCGACGATGTCGGTGAGCGTGGCATCACGGCCGAGGCGAGCGCGCGGAGAATTGGCCGCGCGGTCGGGGAGCGGCATGACCGGGATCATATCCTCGTCGGCCACATCACGGATGTCGACATTGGTGGCGCTGCGCGTCTTGAAGGCCGGCGTCTGCCCGGTATTCCGGAACGCGACCTTCACCTTGACGATGCCCTCGGACTCCGGCGTCTCGATGAACTCGATCTTGTCCACGTCCACATAGGCACGCATTTCCTCCTCGCGGTCTGCGTCGCTTGCGGGCGATGCCACGCCGCCGCTCGCGGCTCGGCGCGCAGCGAACACGGCCATGAGGAGCGGAATGAACATGAGCAGGAGCAGGACGGTCGCCACGGCGCCGATCAGCATCAGCAAGCGCGTCAGACCGACGGTCCGCTCAGAGTTCGCAGCCGCGCGCTCGGCGGCCTCGGCCGTGCGCCATTGCTGGCAAAGGTCAGCCTCGTAAGGATGCTGGGTGTTCTCGCACGGCTTCGACAGATCCCAGGCGGGCTTGCTCTCCTCCGGCTTGCTCTCCTCCTGTGCGGCGGCGATGGGCGGAGCGCATATCAGCACGGCGCATGACACAGCCATGGCGCACGCGGCGGCCCGAAGGCACACGAAGAGATGAGGCAGCAAATGATGGTGAGACATGGCAGAGCGCAGCGGACGTTTCCCTCGGGCCCCGATCCTATTGATCGAAACGCCGTCTGTCTCGCATTCAACGCGGCCTTCTGGCTTCGTTCTCTTCGATCCGTATCCAAATGGGACAGATCGCGCGACACGAAAGCAACAACCCGCAAAAAATGCGGCCCCGGGGAGACCCCGAGGCCGCGAATCGTCGCCGGCTCTCGCCCGGTCGTTGAGGCTATTTCGGCCGCCTGCTTCAGGCTCTTCACGTCGCCCGAGACATTGGCCACGGCTTGCGTCGACTGCTCCATGTTGATGGTGCGGATCTCGCCCTTGGCGGCCTTGATCGCCTCCTTGAGGTCGACCATGCGGATCGACTGATCCTGATGGGTGCGGAAGTACCAGCGCAGATTCTGGAGGTCGTTGACGCTGGTCCACTCGGTGATCTCCGCGGCCGGCTTGCCAACGGAGCCGTTGATCACCGAGCCCTTGGGGATGTCGAACTGGTTCAAGATGTGGAAGGCGGCGAACACCGCGTCGTCGCTATCGGCATTCGGCACGGCGGCCTGGCTGAACATCGCCGCACGCACGAAGCGCGAAGGCGGCGTGAAGTCACCGGGAAGACCGAGCATGCCGGAGCCCGAACCGGTGGCGCTCAGTGTCACCGGACCGAGCGTGTCGGTGGTGATGTCCTTGGCCGTGAGGTTCAAATAGTTGTCGAGATTGGTCATGTGCCAATCATAGGTCGGGGCGTTGGTCATCACACCGATCGGCGCCTCGGTCACTTTGAGCTCGCCGTCGATGGGCTCGATGGCGATCGACTTGCCGCTCTTGTCCTGAACGAAGAAATGCACGTCGGCGACCATGCCCTTGGCGCTGCCGAGGCCGGGGAACGGCGTCCCCACCATGACCGTATCATTCAGCGCCTTCTTCACTTCGTCGACCGTGGCGAAGTTGCCGAGCACCCACATGCCGAAGTCTTGCGGCGCGAGCGCGCGGGAGGCGTTTTCCTTGGTCACGTCGGCGTATTGCGCATAGCCCGGAAAATAGAACAGCCCGACGGACAGGCCCTGATCGTTCAGCCCGTCGATGATCATCGACTGGTCGAAGGCGTTGGCGCCGACAATACCGTAGCGGGTCTTATAGCTCAGGCCCTTGCCGCCGTCGGGCAGCGTCCCGCTGAACTCCTTGCCGGCAGGGACGACGAGGACGTTGGACTGAAGCGGGAAGCCGAACTCCAGCGTGCGGCCGCGAATGGCGGCGCCGTCCTGCGCTTTCAGGCTGATACCGGTGCAGGCAAAGCTAGGCGTTGTGGCGAGAGCGAGCGAAGCAGCGAGTGTGAGAATCGCAGCGCGACGGATCATGGTGACCTCCTCCAGGTGACGTTGCCGCATAATGGAGAGGCCCGCTTAAAGCGCGATTAAGTAAGCGCGCGAGTTGGCCCGAGGCTTAAGCGGCCGTCGCCAGGGCGGCGAGAATTTGCGGCAATCTTGCTGCGTTAGACGCCGGCGACGTCGAATAGCGAGCCGATATAGTAGGTCGCCACGGCCGCCGCCGAACCGATCGCCAGCATGCGGGCACCGCCGAGCAGCGCGCTGCGCCCCGAGAACAGGCTCAAGGCGGCGCCGACACCGAACAGCGCCGTGCCGGAAATCAGCGAGGCAATCAGGATGCCGTGCTGCGCCCCGCCGAAAAGATAGGGGATCAGCGGCAGGCTGGCGCCGCAGGAGAAGGTGAGGAAGGACGAGAGGGCGGCGCCGAGCGGCGAGCCGAGGTCGTCGGGGTTGAGGCCGAGCTCCTCGCGGGTCAGCGCATCGAGGGCCTTTTCCGGATTGGCGATGAGATGGCTGGCGAGATGGCGGGCTTCCTTGATGGGGATGCCGCGCGCCTCGTAGATCAACGCCAGCTCCTCCGCCTCCTCGTTGGGATAGCGCTCGAGCTCGTCCTTTTCCTGCGCGATCTGGTACTTGAACATCTCTTTTTGCGACAGCATGGAGATGAATTCGCCCGCGGCCATGGAAAAGGCGCCGGCGAGGAGTCCGGCCACGCCCGTCAGGAGAATGACGCTGGCGCTGGTGCCGGCGCCGGCCACGCCCATCACCAGGCAGGTGTTGGAGACGAGACCGTCATTGACGCCGAACACGCCGGCCCTGAGCGTGCCGCTGCCATAGGTCTTGTGGCGGCGGCCGACATCTTCCACGGAGGTCGGCATGGGATGGCCTTCGGCTTTGGCTTCCGCCGGGGCCGCCGTCACCTTGCCGCGATAGACCGACACGCCGCGCACTTTGGAGGCCGACAGCACATGGCGCATGGCGCGCGGCCCGAACACACCGAGAAGAAGCACCGTGATCCGCGACCGGAGCGATGGGGTAAAAGCCGGCGTCTGCTTCAGATCCTTGTTCAGATCCTTGGCGAGAATGCCAGCCTGCTGTTCGGCCGCCGCCGCCATGTCGCGAAAAGCTTTTCCTTCACCGGGATCCGGCTCGACCCCGGCGACAGCGCCCGACAGATAGGCCGCGGTCTTCTCCGACCGCCAGCGTTCGAGGGTGTCCTCCATGCGTCCCGCCCCCTGCTGTCGCGATCAGATGAGATTCACTTTGCCGGTCGCGAGGTCATAGACGCCACCCTGGATACCCACCTTGCCGGCGCTGACCGCGTCACCGATGACGTCGGACTGAGACTTCAGGCGGCTCATGCCGAGGCGGACATTCTCGTTGATGGTGGCGGCGAGGAGATCGCTCGGGTGCTTGCCGTGAGCGGCATCAACCGCGGGCTGGATCGCCTCGACCAGCTCGGGCAGATGGCCTGGCAGCTTGCTGCGCTCTTTCGCCGACTGCAGGGCCGCGGCGACGGCGCCGCAGCTGGAATGCCCCAGCACCACGATGAGCGGCACGTTGAGGACAGCGACCGCGAACTCCATGCTGGCAAGCCCGTAATTGCTGACCACGTTGCCGGCGTCACGCACCACGAAGACTTCACCAGGGCCCTGGTCGAAGACGATCTCCGGCGGGACGCGGCTGTCGGCGCAGGCGAGCACCGCGACGATTGGGTATTGGGCCGACGCCCGCGCCGCACGGCCAAATGAGAAGTCGCGCTCCGCCGGTTCGTTCGCGGCATAGCGGGCATTGCCGGCCTTCAAGCGGTCCAGCGCCTCGGAGGGGGGAATGGCATTGGGCGCCGGCTCGGCGGCGCGACCCGCGACGACAGGGAACGTACTCGCGGCGAGCAGCGCGCCGGCGCCGGCCATGAGGTGTCGCCGCGATAAGGCTTTAGAGTCGCAATTTCCGCACATGGGCTCGAGTCTCCTTGTCCACGACCCGCCTCCCCCGGAAAGGAGAGTGTGGGTGAACGCTCAGGGCTTCGGTCCCGCAGTCATGCGTCAGGCGGTCTTAAAGAGGCCTTTAAGCGGCTTTGGGCTTGGACAGGATCAGGCGGTAGCAATCGAGATTGCGGGCGAGGAATTCGTGAGTCGCGCCCCACAAATAGAGCCGGAACCGTCGGTACTCGAACTCGCCGAAGGTCTTGAGCACATAGTCCTTGTTGGCTTCGAGGTTCTCCGCCCACTGCTTGAAGGTCAGGTAATAGCTCCAGCGATCGCTATGCACTTCCTCGCATTCGAACTCGGTCTTGTTCATCTTGTTGAGGAAGTCGTCGAGCACGAGGAAGGAGTGGTTGCCGGGATAGATATAGCGGACCATGAAAGTCGACAGCTCGTATTTCTTCCTGGCGGCGCTGCCGTCGAGGAACACAAGACCGCCTGGCTTCAACAGCCGGTAGAACTTCCGCAAGACCTTCTCGTAATTCGGCAGATGCTCGATGACGCCCATGATGACGATGGCGTCGAAGGGCTCCTCGGGCTCGTAGTCGTAGAAGTCGGTGAGCAGGATTTCAAATTGATCGCCGAAATTGGCGAGCTTGTCGCGCAGGAAGGTCTGCGACACCTCCGAGTTGGTGATGCCGGTGTATTGGATGCCGGATTGCAGCGCGTGCCCCGAGAACGCGCCCCAGCCGGGACCGATCTCGAGCACGCGCTTGCCCGGGCCAAGCTCGCATTTCTCGATGGCCCAATCGAATTTGCGCTCGAGCGCCTTCGACAAGGGCTCGTCGTCGCTCTCGTAGATGCCCTGGCTGTAAGCCGGAAACACCGGATCAAGGAAGCTCAGGAACAGTTTGGGGTCGAGATTGTAGTGCGAGGCGATGGCCTGCTTGTTGGTGTAGACCTGACCGAACAGCAGCGGCTGGATGAAGCGCCAGGCGGCAACCAGCGGATGGCTGTCGCTGAGCGACGCCCGGAGCGCAAACGGCTTCAGCATGTCGCCATCGATGTCGATGTCGCCTTGAAGATACGCTTCGGCGATGTCGGCCTCGTCCAGCGTGCGCAGCGCCTTCATTGCGCGCTCATTATGCAGGTCGACGTGGAACTCTGGCGTCCCTTGACCCACGGTCCGCTTGGCGCCGTCCGGCAACTCGATGGAGAAGGGCGTCGTGATCCCGCCGACACGATTGATAAGGGCGTCGAGCGTGCTTGCGGCTGATGACATTCGAGATCCCCCGGCTTTGCTTGCCCGCGCGCTGGCCGCGCAGGCAGATGTTCTTGGTGTTCGGGGCCCGATTGTGCCCCGGAAGCGGCCGGAAGGAAATGCCCACGTCCAGGGCCGGGCCCCTAGTCCAGCTGTTGCGGAATGGCGGGTTTATCAGGCTATTATCCGCCGCCCGCCAGCTTATGAGGTTCCCCCGCATGCCCAATTTCAACTGCCGCCTGAGGCGCGCTGTCGCAACCGCCCTCGTTCTGTCTGCCCTTGGCCTCTGTCTGGGTCCCGCGCCCGAGGCGGAGGCGAAGACGCCCGGTGCGATCCTCAATGTCTGGCCGCTTGTCGGCGGCAGCCCGGACGGCGGTGAGGCGTTCCGCATTCTCTACCAATCCACCGGATTGAACGGGCAGCCGATCGAGGTGTCGGGCGCGGTCTACATCCCGCCCGGCAAGCCGCCGGCCGGGGGACGTCACGTGATCGCTTACGGCCATCCCACCTCCGGCGTGGTCGAGAAATGCGCGCCGTCGCTGATGCCCGACAATTCCGGCCTGATCTGGGGCATCAAGTCCATGCTGGCCAAGGGCTATATCGTCGTCGCCACCGATTACCCGGGGCTCGGGACGCCGGGCATCCATCCCTATCTGATCGGGATCAGCGAGGGCCGCGCGGTGCTCGATTCGGTGCGCGCCGCCCGCGCCATGCCGCGTTCGGGGGCGTCCGACCGGTTCGTCTTGTGGGGGCACAGCCAGGGCGGCCATGCGGTGCTTTATGCCGGCGAGATGGCCGAATCTTACGCGCCGGAGCTGAAGCTGGTGGGTATCGCCGCGGCGGCGCCCGCCACCTATCTCGCCGAGCTATTCGACGCCGACAAGTCGAGCCCCGCCGGCAAGGAGCTCTCCGCCATGGCGATCTACTCATGGTCGAACCTCTATAACGACCCGGTGTCGAGCCTGGTCGAGCCGAACGCCATGCGCGTCTACAAGACGATGGCCCATGATTGCATCGAGTCGGTCCCCGACTCCGTCGCCCTCGACAAGGCCGAGAGGCCACTCCAGAACGAGAAGTTCCTCAAGGCCAATCCGGCGAAAACCAAACCGTGGAGCACGATCATGCAGCGCAATACGCCCGGCAAGAAGCCGGCGGGGGGCCCTGTGTTCCTGGCGCAAGGCACCGCCGATACCATCGTGCGGCCCTATATCACCAAGCAGTTCGGAAACGCGCTGTGCAAGCAAGGTGCAAAGGTGATGTTCGTCGAGATGCCGGGCGTGACGCACACCTTCGCCGCCAAGGAGAGCGTGGCGACGGCGCTCAAATGGATGGACGACCGCTTCCGCGGCGCGCCGGCGCCCAGCAGTTGCGGACGCTAGCGGCGCGCATCGGGCTCACGATGAACTAGTGGGTGATCTTGATGGTCGTGTTGCCGGCGCCGTATTTCGACACCAGCGAATAGAGCGCGGCGGCGTTGGACGGGGCTAGCCGCACGCAGCCATGAGACGCCGGGCTGCCAAGATATTTGGTCTCGTAGGATCCGTGGATCGCGTAGCCCTTGTAGAAGAAGATCGAATACGGCATGGGCGAACCATTATAGATCGAGGAGCGGTGATAGCGGGACAGCGTGGTCGGCTTGTAGGTGCCGGTCGGCGTGCGATAGCCGCTGCGCGCGGTTGAAACCTTCCAGGTGTAGGTCGGCTGGCCATTCACATAGACCTGCATGCGTTGTGTGGTGAGGTTGATCTGGGCAACGACGCCGGCGAAGGCCGCGCCAGGCAAAACGAGCGCCAGGCTGAGCAGCGCGGCAAGGAGCAGACAGCGTCTCATGATCAATTCTCCCTCAGGTTCAGCAGTGCCGCCGCCGGCCCCCCCCGGCGGCTCTCACGTCACGATATCGCCCAGTCTAAGGTTTGCGGCTGAATATCTCCTGAACGGATCTGGCCGCCCCGTCGGCGCCGATCATAACCGCCAACAGGCTCCAATTGCTGGTA
>Ga0209386_1000064_pt1 | contig 56451 bp, 61 predicted proteins | sample NGEPertwo_FD_184510 | JGI IMG/M metagenome (GOLD analysis project Ga0209386, IMG submission 184510) | Arctic peat soil microbial communities from the Barrow Environmental Observatory site, Barrow, Alaska, USA - NGEE Permafrost154B-two... | ecosystem: Environmental > Terrestrial > Soil > Wetlands...
CTGGCCAAGTTCCGGGCGGACCATCCCGAACGGTCGCCGCAGCCCCGGCGGGTGGAGATGAAGGCCGCCTACCATCTGCCCTGCCACCTGAAGGCCCAGAAGCCCGGAGCCGCCTTCCTCGATCTACTGCGGGAGGTGCCGGGACTCGAGGTCGTCGACCTCAACGCCGGCTGCTGCGGCATGGCGGGAACTTTCGGTATGAAAAAGGAAACCTACGAACTCTCGATGGACTGCGGCCGGCCTCTCTTCGATCGGGTGGCCGAGGTCCAGCCCGAGTTCATTTTGACCGAGTGCAGCACCTGCCGGATGCAGCTGGAAGACGGTACGGGTCTGAAGGCGATTCATCCGGCAAAGATCCTCTGCCGGGCCTACGGTCTCGATCAGGACCGGTAGCACAGGCGGGGCAAGGAAGCCGAGGCGATGACAAAGAGCGAAGGGGCGAGACGATGTACATAGACGTCCGCTGGGACATGGGAACCGTTCCGCTGAAGATCGATCGCCGCCGCCTGCGCGGCATCATCGAACCGAAGACGGTGAAGGTTCGCGAAGAGGCCGGCCATCTACACTCGATTCTCGACGCCCACGACGGTCAGCCCAGTTTTCCCGAATTCCTGGCCGCTTCCGAGGGCAAGACCCTCTTCATCGTAAACGACGCGACCCGGCCCACCCCGACACCCAAGCTGCTCGAGATTCTCAAGGAGGACCTCGAGGGCTACGACGTCGATTTTCTGGTGGCTACCGGCACCCACAAGGCGCCCAACGAGGAGGAACTCGAGCAGATCCTGGGCCGCGGTGTGCGCACTCACTGGTTCGGTAACGTCTGGGCGCACGACTCCCGCAACAAGGAGGAGCTCGAGTATCTAGGCGAGACCTCACGAGGAGTACCGCTCTGGATCAACCGCCGCGTCCTCGAGGCAGAGCGGCTGGTGCTGGTCAACTCGGTGGAGCCCCACTACTTCGCGGGGTACACAGGCGGACGCAAATCGATCTTCCCCGGAGTGGCCGGGTTCGAGACCGTGCAGGCAAACCACCGGCTCGCCCTCGAACCGGAGGCCGAGATCCTGTCGCTCGAGGGCAACCCGGTTCACGAAGATATGGTGGAGAGTATGGCCATCTTCCGTGAGAAGACCGGGAACATGCCCATCTTCTCCATCCAGGTGGTCCTCGACCGGCAGCACCGCATTCACTCCGTGCACGCGGGCGAGCTGGAGAAGAGCTTCGAAGATGCCGTCGAGCACGCGGACATGCACTACGTGGTCGACGTCCCCGAAGCCGCCGACATCGTCATCGCCGTGGCTTCGTATCCCATGGACTACGACCTCTATCAGTCGCAGAAGGCGATCGAGAACGGCTCCCTGATGCTGAAGGAAAACGGCATTCTCATCCTGGTCAGCAAATGCCGGCACGGGATCGGCGACGAGACCTTCTTCAATCTCCTGGCGGAGCAGCCCTCCCCACAGGCGGTGCTCGATTCGATCAAAGGCGAATATGTGCTGGGCTACCACAAGGCGGCTCGGCTTGCGCACATCTCCAAGAAGGCCGAAATCTGGGCAGTCACGAGCATCCCTCCGGAGGACATGGAGGCCGCCTTCATCCGTCCTTTCGCCGACGTGCAGACGGCCGTGGACGCAGCCCTCTTCCGCAAGGGGCCCTCGGCCAGCGTCGTGTTGCTCACCGACGGAACAGTGACGGTTCCGCGGGTCCCGGATAGGGACATGATCACCGCGCCCAGCCTGTAGGCGCCCAGCCTGTAGGCGCCCATCCAGGGAGGCGGCGGGCGAGACGGGCCCGCCGCCGGGCCAGGATTATTTTAGTAAGATGAGGCATCGCCATCCGTCGACCAACCCTATCCACCAATCTGAGCAGGCCGACCGTTCCGCTGATCACGAATAAACCTCGGCGAATCTGCCTATACAATCCCTGTATCGCAGAGGCTAGGCGTTTTCCGCGCGTTACTCATGCGAGCAACTGTCCCCGTCCTTCCCTAACGGGCTGGTGAATTTCGTGAAGACACGTCTGCACCCCGGGCAAGAACTCTCCCTCGAGGACTACCGACTCGCGGAGGAACCCTACTACCGCCCCATCCGGGACGAGGTGGAGTTATTCGAGCGGGCGCACGAACTCAAGCTGCCGGTGATGCTCAAAGGGCCAACCGGTAGCGGTAAGACCCGTTTCCTGGAGCATATGGCCTTTAAGCTGAATCTCCCCCTGGTGACGGTGGCCTGCCACGAGGACCTGACGGCGAGCGATCTGGTCGGCCGATATCTCTTCATCGGGAACGAGACCCAGTGGATCGACGGGCCCCTGACCGCGGCCGTCCGCCACGGCGCCATCTGTTATCTGGACGAGCTGGTCGAGGCGCGGAAGGATACGACCGTCATCATCCACCCTCTGGGCGATGACCGGCGCATCTTGCCCATCGAGAAGAAGGGACATCTGATCGAGGCCCATCCGGACTTCATGTTGGTGGTCAGTTTCAATCCCGGCTATCAGAGCATTCTCAAGGACCTGAAGCAGTCCACCCGCCAGCGCTTCATGGCCCTCGATTTCGAATACCCGCCAAAGGCCGTCGAAACCGAGATCCTGGTCGAGGAGACCGGAGCCACCCGAGAACTGGCAGAACAGCTGGTCGAACTGGGCGCAATGGTCCGCAACCTGCGCGACCACGGACTAGAAGAAGGGGTTTCGACGCGCCTGCTGGTGTACGCCTCCCGGCTGATCCAGGCGGGAGTACCGGCCCGGAGGGCCGCCGAGACGGCCATGGTCAAGCCACTGACCGACGATGAGGACATGCTAGAGACCCTGCAAGAGCTTGTAGAAACAGTCTTCCCTTCCTGAGAGGAGCGGCGGCGAGCGCGTGAGCGGCAATGTTCAGAACACCACCGGCACTGCCGAGACCAAAGCAGAGCGGCAAGAACTGATCGCACTCGCCACTTCGCTAGAAGGAGAGGTGGGACGGTTCGCAGAGTCGCAGTCGGGCTATCTGCAGGTCATGCCCAGCGAGGACCTCGCCCTTTGGGTAGAGCTGGCCGAGTACGTGACGCCTCAACGGCTGCGGGACAAACGCTCCTTTCTCGCCGATGCCTTGGAGGGCCTCGACTCACTCGAGCGAAACCCCGAGATTCGGGAGAAGGTGCACAAGACCGTACCCGTCCTTGCCCGCCGTTCCCCGCGCCTAGTTCAAGCCTACCTGCAGATGACGAGGTCCTTGGCACCGCTCCTTGCTACCGAGCAGTTTGGCGAGGTCACTTCGCGCGGAGTCGAATTGGCGCGGGACATCGATCTGGCATCTACCTACTTCGAGCAGGCACCTGTCGTCCTCGCCCGACGCGACCTCGCCTTCCTGCGGGACTGGCATGCCGAGGCCTTGCTGCTGCTCGACACCGACTGGCGTGCCGCCAAGGGGTTCCTGAACGCGGTGGGACAGGGATCGCACTGGCTGTCGCGCGAGGATCTCCCCGTCCTGGGGGAGTTGGGCGCGCACGTGGCTGAGCGTTCCCGCCACGCCGTCAAGGGGATGTTCCAGGCGCTACCGGCTCTGCTCGCCGGAATGACGGTGGAGCAACTGCGCGAGTGGGTCAACCTGTGGCTGGAAGTCGCCACGCGCGACGAGGACCTGGTCCTCTACATGTCATACGGTTCAAAGCGCAGCCATGAAGCCGTGCAGCTGCTCTGCCGGCAGACCTCCTTCTCGGCATTCAGAGGCAAGATCAGCCTGCTGCTCGAAGCCTTTCTGGGGGAGCCGGCTACCGTGCGAAGCATGTTCGACGTGCTGGACCCCACGACAATACCCCCGGACGTGCCCGCATTCAACGACGGCCGAGCGATTCACATCCGTCCGACGCTCGGCTGTCTGGGCCGCTCGCCGCTCGCGCTCTACAAATTGGTGGCGCTCCACTCCGCGGCGCACAGCCGGTTTGGCAGCTTCCGCGACGAGCGCCTGGTCGCGGCACTGCTCGAGAAGCGACGGCCCGGCGACGAGGAGGCATCGAGACGGCTGGAGCGATTCCTCGTCGGGCTCGCCGAAGATCACCGCATCGACAACCTCCTCTTCCATGCGCTTCCCGGTCTCAGGCAAGATGCCGAACTGGTTCTTCGGCAGATATATGCTGAGTTCTTACCTCCGACCGACCGGCGGGTGGGCTTGACCCCCGCCACGCTGCGGGCCCAACTCGTAGCCCTTCCCTTTGGGATTCGCCTACTGGCCGACGACGCTCATCTGCGCCTTATAGCCGAGACCACCAAGACCTTGCGCGACCTGTCCGCGGGTCCGGAGGACACCTTGGCGGTGGCTGCGCAGCTCCTCGAGCAAATGGAGCAACTCTGGCTCGAGGGGAACGGCAGCTCTCCCAGGCGGATGAAGGATTTCGACCTGGCCGAGGTTCCTTATCCGCCCTTCCACGACCACTTCCCGCTGGGTATGCAATTGGCAGCCGGACACGCCGCTGAAGGGGACGAATCTGAAATAACCCTGGGGACGCCCGGCTCGAGTCTGGAATTGCCGGAGAGTTTCCACCCCGCGGAGGTAATGCCGGGGCTGGAAATCATGTTCAAGGACACCGACGGGAGCGAGGATGAGCCGTTCCTGGAGGGGGAGCCGCCTCCGGACGACGAGGTGGGGCACGGCACCTTCAAATACGACGAGTGGGACTACGAGGCGGACGACTACAAGAAGGATTGGATAACGGTCCGCTGCCGGCGGCTACCCTCTGGCGCAACCACCTTCGCCGAGGAGACCCTCGAGGAGTATGCGGGCGAAGTCCATCTGATCCAACGGCAGTTCGAAAGGCTAAAACCCGAGCGCATTCGCCGCTACTTCCGGCAGACGGACGGGGACGAACTGGATGTGGACGCCCTGACCGACGCCCTCGTCGACCGAGCCGCGGGCGCCCCCATGACCGATCAGCTCTACATCAGGCGGGACAAGAAGTTGCGGGACGTTGCCGTACTCTTCCTGCTCGACATGAGCGACTCCACAGACGAGAAGGTGGAGGGGCGGCGCATCATCGACGTCGAGAAGCAGGGGCTGGTACTGCTTTCCAATGCCATCGACCGCCTGGACGACCGCTACGCCATCATGGGCTTCAGCAGCGAGGGCCGCCACCGGGTAGACATCTTTACCATCAAAGAATTCGACGAAGACTACGGCGAGCGCGTGGCCGGCCGCATCGGCGGGGTTGAGCCGCGCGAGTACACCCGCCTGGGAGCCGCGCTGCGGCACGCGGCCGATCACCTGGCCGGGGAGCCCGCCGAATCGCGCCTGCTGGTTCTCCTCAGCGACGGGCGACCGTACGACTTGGGGTACGGCGACGTCCGCTATGCCACTGAAGACGTCCGCATGGCGCTCGCCGAGGCCAGACGCAAGGGTGTCAAGGCCTTCTGCATTACGGTCGACCCCAAAGGCCCGGCTTACCTAGACGACCTATTCGGTGAATATCACTATACGGTCATCCAGAACGTCAGCCACCTGCCAACCCGGCTGCCCCGAATCTATCGCAACCTGACCGTTTAGGAGAACGGATGGCTAAACAGAAACTGCGAGTAGTGCAGATTGCGGGCTTTCTCGGAAGCGGGAAAACCACCCTGCTGCTCCAACTCTCCCGCCGGCTGAGCGAGGAACGGGGTCTCAAGATCGCCATGGTGGTCAACGAGATCGGCGAGATTCCCGTGGACGGCAAGGTGATGGAGGAGTCGGGAATGAAGGTCAAGGACATCGGCGGAGGCTGCATCTGCTGCGAGGTAGCCACGACTTTCGCCAAGTCCATCGCCGATCTGGCCCGCACCTTCGCTCCAGATCTGGTCCTCGTCGAACCCACCGGAGTAGCGATTCCCCGGCAGGTCAAAGCCGCCGCCGAGATGAGCGGGAGGACGGTAATCGTGGAAGCCGGCCCCGTCATCGTGCTGTTTGATTCTACCCGGCCCGAAGAGCTGCTCGATCCGGAACTCATGGGCCGGCTGGTCACGGCACTGCTCTCTGACGCGGACATCGTGGCTGTCTCCAAGGCGGATGCGGTCGATAAAGCCCAGTTGGAATTCGCCCAAGCGGCGGCCCGCGAAGTCATCCCCACCGCCGAATTCATCGCCGTGTCCGCGACCACCGGCCAGGGGATCGACCAGCTTCTCGAGCGGATCGCACCGGACGCACAGCGGGGAGGTGAGTGACTTGCCCGATGACGAACTGTTGGACGACGCCTGCTATCTGGACCACGGTGTCAGCGGTTATGGGGTTGCGGTCAAGCTGCACGCGGAGGAACCCCTTCCTCCAGAGGAGATCGCCGGACTCCTGCGCGAGATGATGGACGAGATCGCCCGGGACTGCGTCGATCGGGGGGCGCGTTTTGTGGGACATATCAAGTCCCACCTGGTGTGCTCACAGGGCACGCTCAAAGCCGACACCATCGGGGTGAAGCACCCCGCGGCCGGCCACGGCGAGCTGCGCGGACCGGCCAAGGACCTTTACGTCGCCATCAACTCCATTGTTCAGGGCATCTCTGAAGAGGAGGTCAAGCAATCAACGCTAGGGGCGGCGCACAGTCTGGCCGAGAAGCACCGGCTGCGCGTGGTGAAGGAGCGCGAGCACCTGTACTTCGACGAGTACGACTTCGCGAGTGACGAGGAGTACATCGCCCAGCTCCAGGCGCAGTTCGAGAAAGAACCCGGCCAAGGAGATCCCCAGCGATGAAGGTCCTATCGGTCATCGGGGTGTTGGGCGCGGGAAAGTCGACCGCGATTTTAGCCGCGCTGGAGGAGATTGCCCGCCGCAACCAACGGGCGGGCGTGGTCATCAACGACACCGGCGAAGTCCAGCTGGAGACCGACGCCATCATGGAGCGGTTTCCCGTCCGGAGCATCGGCGGTGGGTGAATTGGCTGCAGCGAGGCCGGGAGCTTCGCGGGGGCGCTCAGCGAACTCTACCGGGAAGGGCTGGAGTACGTCCTGGCCGAGCCCTCGGGGATCGTCATTCCCAGAGAGATCAAGGCTGCGATCGGGTCGGCGGATAGGCTGGGAAGGATCCGGGCCGGCCGGATCCTCCTGCTGATCGATCCCAATAATCGCGAGGATGCTTTTGGCCCCGAGATGGCACACATAACCCGACAACAGCTTCAACAGTCGGACCTGGTGGCGCTCACCAAGGTCGACCGGGCGTCCCCGGATGCCCTAGCCGCCGTCGAAAAGAAGGTGCGCGGATCAAGGCCGTGGGGGCAGATCTTCCGCGTTAGCTTCCGCACAGGAGCGGGCATGGAGGAGCTGATTTCAACTCTGCTGGAAGAGTCGAGCGAGGAGGTGGCGAGACAAAGGGGCTAGGAGTTATCAGGAGATATCACGAGATCGATTTGGCCGACATGAACGTGGGGCGTGAGAACAGGAGCGTCCCGAGACAGGGGGAACAACCTTGGCAATAAGAACAGATCAAATGACGGGATTAGAGCGGGTCGTCGCCGCAATGCAATTCAAGGAGGCCGACCGGGTGCCGGCGGGTCCTCGGCATTAGCTACCAGGAATGGGCCCAGGATGCGGACCTCGCAGTCGAGTCGATGGTCCATGCCGAGAAGCTGATCGGCATGGATGGCGTGCTGCTGCTCGTCGACCTCTCGGTCGAGGCGGCGGACTTCGGCGCCGAGATGGTTTACCCGCTCGAGGACACGCCCCATCCCGTCTACGGCAGTCCCTTGATCAAGACGGTCGAGGACTACAAGAAGCTCGAGCACATCGACCCCCGCAAGACCACGCGGATGCGGTACCTGCAGCGCTACACCGACGGCGTGATGAAGGCGATGGGCGACCGCACCGCCGTCATGACCTTCCTCTACGGCCCGCTGGGCATCCTGGCCATGCTCCGGAGCGCAGAGAAGCTGTTCCTGGACTGCATGAAGAGCCCGGACGAGGTCATAGCCGCGTGCCGGATCATCACCGACGTCCTCCTGGAGCAAATCGACGCCCTCGGCGAAACGGGAGCCCATGCCATCGTGCTGGACACTCTCTTCGCCTCTGGATCCATCATGAGCAAGGACCTCTGGAAGAAGATGGAGGGACCCTTCACGACCGAGATCGCCGACCGGTGCCGGAAGAACAACATGTTGCCGATCGTGCACAACTGCGGCAACAACGTGTACTTCGACGTCCAGATAGAGGCCATGGATCCCGCGGCGATCTCCTTCGCCTGGCTTCCGGACGACTGCAAGACCCCCGAGGAACTCAAGGAGAAGTACGGGGAGAAGGTCTGCCTGATCGGCTACATGCCCCCCAGCCCGGACATGATCCTCCACACTCCCGAACAGGTGAAGGAAGCGTGTAAGGAACAGATCCGGGTGCTCGGCCCGGGCGGCGGCTACATTCTGTCTACCGGCTGTGAGTTTCCGCCGAACGGTCCCTTGCTGAACGCGATCGCCATGATGGAAGCGGCCGAGGAGTACGGGCGCTATCCGCTGAGCTAGCGCTTCAGCAACCCGAGTCGTCAGCAGGTGCCGGGCCCCCGGGGGCCCGGCACTCCTCTTTCGTCACATGCACCAAAGCCGCAGTGCCGACCTCACTCCGTCGGTCCGTTCCACCCCCATCGCTCACGGGTATATACAGATCAACACGACCGCTGGTCGGAGGAGGAGGCTGCTTCAATGACAATTACGGCATCATCAAAGATACGAGACGTGGCCCGCGACATCCCGGCTTCCTTGGATGTCTTCGAGAGATACGGAGTCGACTTCTGCTGCGGAGGCGACCGACCCTTGTCGGAGGCCGTCAAGGGCATGAATCTGTCCGTGGGCGATCTCATCGCGGAGATCGAGGCGGCCGCCGAGGCACAGGATCAAGAGGACTCTTTGCACGAAGACTGGTCGCGCTACTCCCCGGCGGGCCTCACCCGCCATATCGAAGAAGCGCACCACGAGTATCTGCGGGAGAAGCTTCCCAAAGCGGGTGCCGCCCTGGCCAAGGTAATCCAGGTTCACGGCGACCGCCACGAGGAACTCTTCGAGCTTGGAAGAGTATTCGAGCACTTGCGAAATGACCTGCTCGCTCATCTCAAGCAGGAGGAGACGGTGATCTTTCCCACGATCCGGGAATCACTGGTCGACGATGATGCCGAAGCCGTGCCGCCGCCGCCCGAACTCCTCGAGTGGTTGGAAGGCCTCGAAGCGGATCACGACGCCGCCGGGCGCCTGTTGAACGACATGCGCACCCTAACCAATGGCTACCAAGTCCCCGAGGATGCGTGCGCTACCTATAGCGGTCTTTACGAGACCCTCGCCGCGATGGAGGCGGACATCCACCGGCACGTGCACCTCGAGAACAACCTTCTGATTCCCGAGGTGCGGGACGCGCTGGCTCGGACCCTTCCCTGAGCCGCTGCGGTGGCATCGCCCTCGCGGAGTTACTCTGCGAGGGCCCGACTCGCGCAGATCAGTACCCCTCCCCCTCGGCTTCGGCTTCCACCTTTCCGCTGAACACCCAATGAACCAGCACGGTGTATGCGAGCACGATCGGAACCCCAATCAGGGCAATCACGAGCATCACTTTGAGGGCGAGGTCCGAGGAGGAAGTCGCCGTGGTCAGGCTGAGCTCGGGATTGTTGATGGCAGGTACGAGATTGGGGTAGTTGCCCACGGCCCAGATTCCCACGAGACCCAACACGCTCGCAGCCGAAGCCAGGAAGGACGCCCTCTCCGAATCCCTGCGCAGGAAGGGAAAGGCCAATCCCCCTAACACGACGGCAAGCGCCGCCCAACCGAGAACGGAACCGAAAACCCCGTCCACCCGATCGGGCGCGGCAAAGAAGGTGGCCGCGGTGGTGGCCAGGAACAGCGCGGCGAACACTACCGCGCCGCCGCGCCGCACTCTGGCCAGGCGTCGCTGAAGAGCACCCTCGGTGCGCAGCACGCCCCAAGCGGCACCGTGGACCGCGAACAACGCGAGGGTCAACACCCCGACCAGGAGGTTGTAAGGATGCAGGAGAGTGAGGAGGGTGCCGTCGAACTCCCCTTCGGGCGTCAAAGGCACGCCGCGCACGATGTTCCCCACCGTCAACCCCAAGAGCAGGGCGGCCAGGGAACTGGAAGCCGAGAACACTATGTCCCAGAAACGTTTCCAGCGAGGATCCTTTCCCCGGTACTCGACTGATACCGCGCGGAAGATCAGCGAGAAGAGCAACAGCATGATCGCCAAATAGAAGCCGCTAAAGACGGTCGCATAGACAAAAGGGAAGGCCGCAAAGAGCGCACCGGCGGCGGTGATCAGCCAAACCTCGTTACCGTCCCACACCGGTCCGATAGCGCTCCTTAGGGCAACCTTCTCCCGCTCGTTGCGGGCGACAAAGGGGTAGAGGGCCCCGACGCCCAGATCGTATCCATCGAGCACCGCGTAGCCGGCCAGCAGAACACCGATAAGCAGATACCAAATCAGCTGGAGATCCATGGTCCTACTCCTGTTCTCAGGCGCCGATGGGAACGGGACGCTCGGCTTCTCCGGGCTCGCCGGGCAGATCTGCGGGCGCCCGCTCCCCCGGTGACTCATCTTCAGGCGCGGGACCTCGCGCAATCGTCCCTAAGAACACCCGAAGGAACACCACGAAGAGCAGGGCATACACGCCGGCGAAGAGCGCTAGGGTCAGCGCGATCTGCCCGGCGGGAACCACCGGGGAGATCGCGTCGGAAGTGCGCAGAAGGCCCTGCACGATCCAGGGCTGCCGGCCGACCTCCGCCGCCATCCAACCCAACTCGCTGCCCAGGATGGGCAGTGGGGCGGACACCACGAGCACCCACAAGAACCAGCGGCTGCGTTCCAGACGGTTGGTCAGGTGCAGGAGCAGACCGAGAGCCATCGCGCCGGCCAGGTAGGTCCCGAGCAGCACCATGAGGTGATACGACTGAAAGGTCAATTGCAGAGGAGGACGGTCCTCAGGAGCGACGTCATTGAGGCCGGCCAGTTCGGCGCCCCGGGTCAGGAAGCCCATCAATCCGGGCACAGCGACGGCGTACTTTAGTTCCCCCGCGCTCTCATCCACCCACCCCCAGAGGATCATGTCGTCCGCCTTCCCCGCGACGAACTGGCCCTCGTAGGCCGCCATTTTCACCGGTTGGGTGTCGATCACCTGCTCGGCGTGGAAGTGCCCGATGACCGGGATGGCCGAGGTGACCAAAAGCCCAAAGACTAGGGCGAAGCCCATGGTCCGACGGGCGAAGGCCAGATTGCGGCCCCGCAGAAGATAGTACGCCGCGATGCCCGCCGCCATGAAGGCTCCGGCGGCCCAGGTGGCAGATACCGTATGCAAGAACCGAGGAATGGTGGAGTCGTTGAGAACGGCGGCGAAGAAGTCGGTCAGGACCGCCCTGCCCTCTTGGATCTCGTAACCGGCAGGCGTCTGCTGCCAGGAGTTCGCGATCAGAATCCATAGGGCTGATAGATGGGCGCCGAAGACGACGAGCCAGGCCGACACGTAGTAAAAGCGGGGCGAGATCTTTCCCCGGCCAAAGAGAAGCACGCCGAGGAAGGTCGATTCCAGGAAGAAGCTGAAGAGAGCCTCAGCGGCGAGCGGCGCCCCAAAAATGTCACCAACAAAACGAGAATAGGCCGCCCAGTTGGTTCCGAATGCGAACTCCATGGTAATCCCGGTGGCCACCCCGATGGCGAAGGTCGCGGTGAAGAGCTTCAGCCAGAAGTTGGCCGCCTCGAGGTCGGCCTTCGCCCTCGTCTTGTAGTAGCGCCTCTCGGCCATCACCAAGAACAAGGAGAGCCCAAGGCTAAGGGGCACGAAGAGGAAGTGGAAGCCGATCGTGAAGGCGAACTGAATGCGGGCGAGGATCACGGCATCCATAGCGGGGGAACCTCCTATAAGCCGAGAATATGAAGCAGACCGAGCTTCCTCTGCGGCGACGAATTCCCGGAAAAACCGCCGCCGCAACAAACCTTAGACTGTTCGCGGCTTTCGCAGTCTCCCCCGGGCGACCAAGTCGCCCACAGAAAACTACTTCCAGCGCCCGAATATCCGCCGGCGTACGGCTGCTCCCTTGAGCCACTGAACGGCCTCTGTCGGGTTCAACTCCTTGGGGCAGGCCTCAACGCAGTTGGTGATGGTGTGGCAGCGGTAAACCCCACGCTCGTTGTCGAAACTCGGCACACGGGCCTTTCGTGCCTCGTCCCGGGTGTCGGCCTCAAAGCGGTAAGCCCAGAGCAGCGCGGCGGGACCTAGATAGTTGTCTTCTCCCCACACGCTTGGGCAGGAGCTGTAACAGGAACCGCAGAGGATGCAGTCCACCGGGTTGTCCAGCTTGTGCCGGTCCTCGGGGCTCTGCAGGGTCTCCTTCTCTGGATACTTCGAGTCGTGCATGATGTACGGCTTGACGTATTCGTACTTCGCAAAGAAATCAGTCATGTCGCACACCAGATCTTTGACCAGCGGCATGTGCGGCAGCGGCTCCACCGATATGGGAGCGTCCTCCAGATTCTTGACATTGGTCTGGCAGGCAAGGCGGTAGCGCCCGTTGATGTACATGGCGCAGGACCCGCAAACCGCCGCCCGGCAGCAGTAGCGAAAAGATAGAGAGCCGTCCAGGTTCTCCTGGATGTAGAAGAGGCCTTCCAACACCGTGAGGCTGCTCTCGTACGGAACGGTGAACTCCTGCCAGCGGCGGTCGCCGTCGCGCTCCGGGTCGTACCTGTGAATGCGGAAGGTGGCTTCCGGCATCTGCGCTCCTCCCTAGTACTTACGCTCTTGCGGTTCGTAGAGGCCCAGAGCCACCGGCTTCTGGTCCAGCTTCGGACGGCCGTCCGGCTCGCGGTAGGCGAGAGTATGGGCGAGCCAATTCTCGTCGTCTCGCGTGAGATAGTCGGTGCGCGAGTGCGAGCCTCGTGATTCGGTTCGGTTAAGGGCACCGGCGGCCGTTGTCAACGCCACTTCCACCATGCCCTGCAGCTCGTACGTGCGGATCATGTCGAGATTGAACACGCGGCCCGTGTGGCGAAGATAGATGCTGTGCACGCGCTCATTCAGCGTGAGCAACTTGTCCAGCCCGGCCTGCATGATCTGCTCTTCGCGATAGATGCCGAAGTGCTCTTTCATGGTTTCGGTCATCTCGGCGCGAATGGCGTAGGGGTCTTCCCCGTCGGACCGCGAGGTGAGCGCCGCCAGTTTTTCGTCCATCCGCTGCAGAGCCTTCTCGACATCCGCCGTGCCGCGCTGACGCTGCGCCAGTCCGCCGACGTACTCAGACGCGGCCGCTCCGCTGCGGCGGCCGAAAACCAAGGTTTCGAGCAGGGAGTTCCCGCCCAGACGGTTGGCGCCGTGAACCGAGACACAGGCACACTCGCCGGCCGCGAAGAGCCCTGGTAGTTCGGTGCGGCCGTCCATGTCGGTGTCGATTCCACCCATGGTGTAGTGCTGGCTGGGCACGATGGGGATGGGCTCGTCGATCGGATCCACTCCCTCGAAGTGAATGGACAGATCGCGGATGCCCGGCAACCGCTCCATGATCTTCTCACGGCCCAGGTGGCGCAGATCCAGATATACGAACTGCTTGCCGCCAATGCCCCGGCCCTCGAGAATCTCGGTCCAGATCGACCGCGAGGTGATGTCGCGCGGGGCCAACTCCATGGCCCTGGGAGCGTATTTGGCCATGAAACGTTCGCCCTCGTCGTTGATCAGATAACCGCCTTCCCCCCGAGCACCCTCGGTCATGAGGATGTTCGTCGTGAGGAGACCGGTGGGATGGAACTGGATGAACTCCATGTCCTTCAGGGGAACCCCCGCCCGGTAGGCGAGACTGGCCCCGAAGCCCGTCGAGATGATGGCATTCGTCGAGTTGGAGTAGGTGCGGCCGGCGCCACCGGTGGCGATAACCACGGCTTCGGCCTGGAAGCCCTCGAACCCACCTGCGGTCATGTCATAAGCTATGACCCCGCAGGCGCGCCCGTCGGCGTCGCGCACGATGTCGGTGACGAACCACTCGGTGTAGAAAGGCACCCCCGCCTTGATCGCCTCGTTGGTACAGGTGTGCAGCAGGTAGTGGCCGGTCTTGTCGGTGCCGTAGCAGGTGCGCGGGTATCCGGCCCCGCCGAAGGGCCGCTGGGCGATGCGCCCGTCGTCGAAGCGGCTGAAGGGGCATCCCCAGTGCTCCATCTGGTAGAGGATGGGGATCGCATCCTCACACATCTGCTTGGCAGCGTCCTGGTCGGCCAGGTAGTCGGACCCCTTGACCGTATCGAAGGTGTGCTTCTCCGGAGTGTCGTCCGCGGAATCGGGGTGATTGGCCAGCGCCGAGTTGATGCCGCCCTGCGCGGCCCCGGAATGACTGCGCGCGGGATAGACCTGGGAGAGGACGGCAACATCCACTCCGGCCCGCTTGGCCTCGATGGCCGCCCGCAGCCCCGCAAGGCCGCCTCCGACGACGATTAGCTCGTGGTAGATCATCCGCCCCCCTACTAGTCCGTCAACCAGGGCCAGAACGCCCAGATGCCGTAGGCGATCGCCGCGACCCCGATGACTACAAGCGCCGCGTCGAGCGCGGTGCGCTTAGAGCCCTGAAAGCCGTAGTCCAGCAATACCATCCGCACTCCGTTCAGGCCGTGGAAGACCACGGCGAAAAGGAGCAGGAAATCGGTGAAGATAAAGAATCCGGAGCCCAGCCGGTCGCCGATGTTGTCAAAGGTAAGTCGGCCGATGTTGAGGACATGGAGTACGACCAGGTGAACTGTCAGGCCGTACAGCAGGAGCACCGCCGTTATCCGCTGTAGAAACCAAGGCCAAACGCCCCCCTCACCTTTGCGCAAGACTTCTTGTCTCACCAGGGACCCTCCCCGTTCGAGATGTAATAGAAGGAAGCGTAGGCGAACACCGCCAGGACCACCGCCGTCGCCGCCATCACCCCATAGAAGAGGCTCTTGTGGCGGTAGGTGCCGATGCCCAGATCGAACAGCAGGATACGCAGGCCGTTGAGACCGTGAAAGACCACCGCCGCCGTCAGCAGCAGATCGAGCACCACGAAGATGCTCTTCTCGAAGGTCTCGAAGATGTTCTCATCAGCTCCGCCCCGCGATGAAGCGGCGATCACGCTGATGTGCATGAAGAGGTAGAGCACGAGAGCCAGTCCACTGACGCGGTGGAGGATCCACGCCCACATCCCCCAGCCCTTCCAATTACCGGCGCCGACGTTCTCGTGGCGCCGAGTTTTCTCGGCGATCATGTGCCCGCCGCCTCCTTCCGCTCGAATTGGGCCCGGCCCTCCTGGTAGGCGTCGCCACCGTAGATGTCGTTCACCACCACGGCGGGAAAATCCTCCACCTCGAGTTCGCGGATGGCCTCCGCGCCAAGATCCTCATAGGCGATGATCTTGGCGGAGGAGATGCGCTTGGCGATCAGAGCGGCCGCACCTCCGACCGCTCCGAAGTACACCGCCTTGTGCTTGATCAGGGCGTCGCGGACCTCTTGGTTGCGATAGCCCTTCCCGATCATGCCTTTGAGCCCCAATTCCAGCAGGACCGGAGAGTAGGAGTCCATGCGCCCCGAGGTGGTCGGTCCGGCCGAGCCGATGACCTGCCCCGGCTTTGCCGGCGAGGGCCCCACGAAGTAGATGATCTGCCCCTCCAGCGCGACCGGGAGTGGCTCACCCTTTTCCAAGAGTTCGACCAGCCGCTTGTGAGCCGCGTCGCGGCCGGTGAGGATCTTGCCCGAGATGAGCACGCGGTCGCCGCTGCGTAAATCCGCGATCGCCTCTTCGGTGAGGGGCGTGGTGATGCGCTTTTCGCTCACAGGATCACCTCCTTGTGCCGCGCCGAGTGGCACTGGATATTGACGCCCACCGGCAGCGCCGCGATATGCGTGGGGTATTCCTCGACGAACACATCCATCACCGTGGTCCGGCCGCCCATACCCATGGGACCGATGCCCAGGTCGTTGGCCCGGCGCTCGAGTTCGTCCTCCAGTTCGGCCAGGTGGGGTTCGGGATTCCGTGACCCGACTTCGCGCAGAATCGCCTTCTTCGCCAGATAGGCGACCTTGTCGAAGCTTCCGCCCACGCCCACGCCGATGATCAGCGGGGGGCAGGCGTTTGGGCCGGCATTGCTGATGGTGTTGAGCACGAAATCGACGACTCCCTGTCGCCCCTGGCTGGGTTTCAGCATCGCCAGGGCGCTCATGTTCTCGGCACCCCCGCCTTTGGGCAGTAGGATGATCCTCACCTGCTCCCCGGGGACGATGCTGCTGTGGATGATGGCCGGGGTGTTGTCGCCGGTATTTTTACGTTCGCCGAAGGGCTGTGTGACCATCGATTTGCGTAGATAACCCTCTTCGTAACCGCGCCGCACGCCCTCATTGACGGCCTCGTTGAGGTCGCCACCAGTCACGTGCACATCCTGACCGATCTCCATGAAGACCACCGTAAAGCCGGTGTCCTGGCAGAGGGGGACTTCCTCGGCGTCGGCGATGCGCACGTTCTCGCGCAGTTGGCTCAGAATGTCCCTGCCGGTCTCGGACTCCTCGCTCTCAAGGGCGCTGTCGAACTTGTCGACCACGTCCTTGGGCAAAAAGTAGCAGGCCTCCTTGGCCAGCCTGGAGACGGCGTCTGTGATTGCAGCGGCTTGTAGTTCCCTCATGCTCCCTCCTTCAGCTCAACTCTAACGTTGGGCAGGTCCACAGGCAAAGGCAAAACGGAATCGCGCCGGGCGAAATCGAGAACGCAAAAACCCCCCAAACAAAAAAATCCAGCAGCCCACCCCGCGAGACGGAGAGGTCACTGGATCGCTAGAGCTTTCCACCGTACCGACTGCCGTGGGGGTTACCCTCGAGCGGGGCACGGTCGCTGTAGCAACAGCCCTACGACGCCCGTTCGGACGCTTGCGCTAGTTTTAGCATAGTCACCCGGTAGATGGAAGGTCCGACCAAACAGGTGCCGATTCGCATAAGCGTGGGCGAATGGACCCCCAGGCTCGATAGCATTGGCGCCCCGCCATGGTTGCGCTATGGTTCTAGGCCATGCGCGTATTATCCGGCATTCAACCCTCGGGCCGACTACATCTCGGCAACTACTTCGGTGCTCTGCAGCAGCACCTCGAGCTGCAGCGGGAGAACGAGGCCTTCTACTTCATCGCCGGCTATCACGCGCTCACCACCATCCACGACGCAACCCAGCTGCGCGATCTGACAAACGGTGTGGCCCTGGATTATCTGGCCCTCGGCCTGGACCCCGAGAAGACCACTCTGTTCCGCCAGGCCGACGTGCCTCAGGTGACCGAGCTCTGCTGGGTTCTCTCGTGCGTTACTCCCATGGGGCTGCTCGAACGAGCGGTGAGCTACAAGGACAAGGTGGCTCAGGGCTTGATTCCCAATCACGGACTCTTCGCCTACCCGGTGCTGCAGGCGGCCGACATCCTCATCTATCTTTCCGAGGTCGTCCCCGTGGGCCAGGACCAGAAACAGCACATCGAGATGACCCGCGACATCGCCGCCAAGTTCAACAACGAGTTCGGAGAGACCTTCGTGATTCCCGAGGCGCGCATTCTGGAGAGCACCGCGGTGGTCCCCGGCGTCGACGGCCGCAAGATGTCCAAGAGCTACGACAACCAGATCGGCATCTTCGAGGAGGGCAGGCCTCTGAAGAAGAGGGTGATGGGGATCGTCACCGATCCCACCCCGGTCGAGGAGCCCAAAATTCCCGAGACTTCGACCCCTTTCCTGCTGCTCCGCCTGATGGCCGACGCCGCCGAGACGGCCGAGTGGGAGACCCGCTACCGCGCCGGCGGCATGGGCTACGGCGAAGTAAAGAAGCGCCTGCTCGAGTTGATCGACGAGAACTTTGGACCCTTCCGGGAGCGGCGCAAGGAACTCGAGCAAGACCCGGACTACGTCGAAGAAGTCTTGGTGGAAGGTGGGCGTCGAGCCCGCACCGTGGCTGAGCCTGTGATGGAGCGGGTGCGCGAGGCCACCGGTCTGCAGATAGGCTACTGTCCGGACAAGCGCTTCGCCGGCTAGCCTCAAGGGCAGCCACCGGACGATCCCGCCCCCCGCCGCTTTGCCCGCGACCTGTGTTCCGAGGTTTGGATTCACCCCAAAACGACTTAGAGGAGCGTTTCATGGCCGAGACGGAAGGGGCTTCCCGCTGGGTGGGAAACCTCGACGAAATGATCGAGTACGCCAAAGACGGGATCGTCAGCAAGACCATCGTCGACACTCCGGAGACCAAGATAGTCCTCTTCGCCTTCAGCCCCGGGCAGTGCCTTTCAGAGCACACGGCCAGCGTCCCGGCTTCGATCCATGTTCTGGACGGGACAGCGTCCATACTGCTCGGCGATGAGCGGCACGACGCCGGTCCCGGCACCTATGTCTACATGCCCGCAGAGCTCAAGCACGCCGTGGACGCCAAGGACAAAATGGTCTTTCTCTTGACCCTCCACCGCGGCGCGAATGGCTGAACCGCCCGGCCAGGGAAGCGCCTAGCCATCCTCCTGAACGAACAACCCGGACAGGCCCTCGAAAAGCATGAGAAGGCCCGCAGGGATCCAGAGCATGGCGGCCACGAGAAAGCCGGCTATCCCAAGCACGAGAAAGACCGCGCGGGCAACCCGCGGTGATGACTCTGACAGAAATGCCATGACCAGGCCGATCACGCCCAGGCCGATCGTGATCACTCCAATGGTGGTGGCGGTTTCTTCAGAACCGGCCACCGTCAACCTGCTCACGTCGAATCCCAAGATCACAAGGCCCGCGATAATCCCCAGAATGCTGCCGGCAAGTCCGGTCCACGAAAGATTAAAGCCCATTCGCCCCCCCTTCGCCCGTGTCCCACAGCGTACAATGCCATGCACTCTAACCGACCGCACTTCGTTTGGAACGGCTATTCGTCGAACATACCTTCCGCCTATCCTCGATCGCTTCCCTCTGATACCACCTGGGGTATAATGACATCATGAGCACTTCAGAAAAGAAAAGCCCCAGAAGCAGAGGCGCCCAGACCGGGCGAGTGCGCGCAACGGTGGATCCCGGAGTCTGCGGTTTTCACGCCGATATCGTGGCCGAAGCGGAATCCATGCGGAAGGTCAAGCTCGAGATCACCAGCGACTGCGCCGCCATCCAGAAGGCCGCGGATCGTCTGCCCGAGGTGAACATGCTTGAGGAGACCAGGGCAGGCCTGGGCCAAGGCCAGGTCTACGGAGCGCTGTCCGAATGCGTGCGGCACGTCACCTGTCCGGTCGGCTCCGGGATACTCAAGGCGTGCGAGGCGGCCGCCGGGCTTGCGCTGCTCCGCGACGTCAGCATCAAGCTCGAGAGAGAGTAGCCTCCCGCCCGCTAACCCCGGTCAGTCGATCAGCAGCAGGCCGGTCCAGCGCACGGGCTCGTCCGAGGAGAGGGCAATTGGCAGCCCGGCGTTCGCTGCGGTGCGGAATACGTCAACGCCCACGCCTTCCATGGCCGGACGCGCCTCGAAAGGATGGAGGCAAGGCTCGCCACCGGCAATTCCCACGCAATCCGGGCAAAGCGAACAGAGTCCCCCGGTAAAGCCGGTGGCGTAGTAGTAGTTAGCCTTGAGCGCGGCCGCTTCGAGACCGCCCAGGATCCTGCCGAGCAGCCGGGTCTGATCGCCGTGCAACTCTCCCTCGAGCGCAGCCAGGTCTTTACCCGCGAGTCCCTCGTCGTCCAGATCAATGGAAGAGTGGCTCGATTCGACCTGAACTATCATCGCACTGGAGTATCGCGCGAGCACCTCTCGAAACTCTGCCACCGAAAGAGTGTTCGGGGGACAGTTGAGATAGCGTCCGTAGCCGTGACAGCGAGGAACAGCGCACTTCAGGCGCACGCGCTCGTCCACCACCACCTGACTGGCCTCGATGATCGCCGCTCCATCTGCGCCCAGTTCTCTGGCCGCCGTCAACAAAAAAGAATACTTTCCCGCGTCTTCGCTCATGCCTGCCCATCCGATTTTCGGGTTACAGTCTCCGCCGCCGGTGTTAAGGTAACTTTATGGAAGTGCTACCCGGCTCCAATGCTTTGGACCTCATTCTTTCTTCGCTGGTCCTGGGAATCGTACTCGGCCTGGCCGGCTATTTCACCGCGCTTTTTGGCGCAGCCACCCTGCAGGGCGTGGGCCGCCTGGCGCGCCTATCGGTGCTCGTCCCCGTGAACAACTCGGGTTTCGACTCCGCCTCTTGGGCGGACGAGGGAGCGAGGGGCGATGTAAACCGGGAAAGCAACGGCCTGATGCTCCTGGCCGTCGGGTTCGCCCTGATACTAGTCTCCTGCGCTCTCGAGGGTTACGTCTTCGCCCTCCTCATCCGACTCACGCTGCTCTAGCGAAGGACCTCGCGACCAGTTCGCCCACCTCGCTCGGATCCTTACCCACGCGGATGCCCGCAGCCTCGAGCGCCTGTTGCTTTGCCTGCGCGGTGCCCGTCGAACCGGAGATGATCGCTCCGGCATGGCCCATCTGCTTTCCGGGAGGCGCAGTGAAACCGGCGACGTAGGCCACCACAGGCTTCTCGAGGTGCTCTTGGGCCCAGGCGGCCGCCGCCTCCTCCTCGCCGCCGCCGATCTCACCTACCAGCACCACGGCCTCGGTCTGCTCATCTGCCCCGAATCTCTCCAGCACGTCGATGAAGGAAGAGCCCACGATCGGATCGCCGCCAATCCCCACCGCGGTCGACTGACCGATCCCCCGGCGGGTTAGCTCATGGGCGATCTGGTAGGTGAGGGTGCCGGAACGGCTGACGAGGCCCACGCCTCCTTGCTTGAACACCGAGGTCGGAATGATGCCCACGTTGGCGCGGCCCGGAGAGATAAGTCCAGGGCAGTTGGGGCCGATCAGCGTGACGCCCTGCGCCCGGGCGTGATGGTAGGCCCGCAGCATGTCGTGCACGGGAATGCCTTCGGTGATGGTGACGACGACGCCCACCCCCGCATCGATCGCCTCGTACATCGCGTCCGCCGCGAACCGCGCGGGCACGAAGAGCAGGGAAGTATCAACCCCTTCGGCCTCGACCGCCCCGCGCACGGTATCAAACACCGGTATCCCCTCGACCTGCTGACCCCCCTTGCCTGGGGTAACGCCGGCCACCACTTGAGTTCCGTAATCGCGGTTACGCAGAGCGTGAAACGAGCCCTCTCGGCCGGTGATCCCTTGCACCACCACACGGCTGCTCTCGTCGATCAGTATGGCCATGGCTAAGCCCCCGCCAGCGCGACCGCGCGCTCGGCGGCCGCGGTCATGGTCGGTTCGGAGTACACGTTCTGAAGTCGGGCTTCGGCGATCAGGCTACGACCCTCCTCCTGGTTGGTGCCATCCAACCGGACCACGATGGGCAGAGTGATCCGCAGTTGGTCGACGGCGGTAAGGATGCCCCGGGCAACCTCGTCGCAGCGGGTGATACCTCCGAAAATGTTGAAGAAGATCACCCGAACCTTCTCGTCTGAGGTGATCACCTCCAATGCCTGGACGATCTCTTCCGCCTTGGCCCCGCCGCCCACGTCCAGGAAGTTTGCGGGGCGGCCGCCGGCATTGGCCACCACGTCCAGCGTGCTCATCACCAGTCCGGCTCCATTCCCCAGTACGCCGACCTCGCCATCGAGCTTGACGTAAGTAACCCCGCGGTCGCGCGCCATCTGCTCCTGAGGATCCGCGGCGGTCACGTCTCGCATGCCCGCGATGTTGGCGTGCCGAAAGAGGGCGTTGTCGTCCGCGGCCAACTTGCAGTCGAGCGCCACCACCCGGCCATCGGCCAACACGGCAAGCGGGTTCACCTCCACCAGGGTGGCCTCGTAGATGATGAAGGCCTCGAACAGCCGAGCCATCACCTCCGAAACCGCAGGCCCCAAATCCGCCGCCAGTCCCGACTCAAACGCCAGTCGCCGGCCCAGATAATCGCTCCACCCCAGAAGCGGGTCTATGTGCACCCGTGCGATCGCGCCCGGGTGTTCCCGCGCGATCTCTTCCACGTCCATGCCCCCCATCGAAGAGAGCATGCCCAGCGGGCGTTTTTCCGCCCGGTCCAACACGACGGCGGCGTAGAGTTCGCGCGCTATGTCGGAGGCTTCCTCGACGTAGACCCGCCCGACCGTGTGGCCTTTGATGTCCATGCCCAGGATGTCTGCGGCCGCGCGCGAAGCGCCGGCGGCATCGTCCACCACCCGGATGCCTCCGGCCTTACCCCGGCCTCCGGTGTGCACTTGAGCCTTGACCACCACCGGCCCGCCAAGCTCCTCGGCCGCCGCGACCACCTCGTCAACGCTGAAGGCCACCCGGCCGGCGGGTACCGGCACGCCCATGCAGCCCAGTAACTCCTTGCCCTGGTGCTCGTAGAGATCCACCGACCGCCTCCTAGACTGCCTAGACCTGAATAGCCAACCGCGCCTTGAACTCCCCGAGCTCCTCGCGCAAAACTCCGATGACCTCGCCCAACGTGGCGTAGGCCGCGAGGGCCTCCTTCATCGGCGGAAGGAGGTTGTCGGTGCCCTTTGCGGCCGCCCGCACTCGGGCCAGAGCCCCGTCCACCTCATCCTGGTCACGAAAGCCGCGGATCTTTGCCAAGCGCTCGAGTTGCCCCTCTTGGACGCCGGGGTTCACGCGATGAAGACGCATCTCCGGGCGCTCGTCGCCCGAGTGGCGATTGACCCCCACCACGATCTTCTCCTCGCGCTCGATCGCCAACTGATAGGCGTAGGCCGCATCCTCGATCTGCCTTTGGATATAGCCTTCCTCGATGGCAGCCACCGCGCCGCCGATTCGGTCGACCTCGGCCATCAGTTCTTCCGCTTTGGCCTCCAACTCATCGGTCAGACTCTCGATGGCAAAGGAGCCCCCAAAGGGATCCACCGTATCGGTCACCCCGCTCTCGTGGGCGATGATCTGTTGCGTGCGAAGCGCCACCGTCACCGATTCGTCCGAGGGCAGTGCCAGGGCCTCGTCGAAGGAATTGGTGTGGAGCGACTGGGTGCCCCCGAGAACCGCCGCCAGCGCCTGAACCGCGACCCGCACGATGTTGTTGTGCGGCTGCTGGGCCGTCAGGGTAGAGCCCCCGGTCTGGGTGTGGAAGCGCAACTTTAAGCTATTGGGGTCTTGTGCCGCGAACCGGTCCTCCATGATCCGCGCCCACATGCGTCGCGCCGCTCGAAACTTGGCGATCTCTTCCAGCAGATTGTTGTGGGCATTGAAGAAGAAGCTCAGCCGGGGTCCGAACTGGTCCACCTCCAAGCCCGCGGCCAAGCCCGCCTCCACGTAGGCTATGCCGTCCGCCAGGGTGAAAGCCAACTCCTGAGCGGCCGTCGAGCCGGCTTCACGGATGTGGTAGCCCGAGATCGAGATGGTATTCCAGTTGGGTAGGCGCTCGTTGCAGTAGGCAAAGGTGTCCGTCACCAAGCGCATGGAGGGCCGGGGGGGAAAGATGTAGGTGCCCCGAGCCACGTACTCCTTGAGGATGTCGTTCTGGATGGTGCCGCGGAGCTCCCGGGTGTCCACCCCCTGCTTCTCGGCCACCAGTTCGTAGAGCAGCAAGAGCACGCAGGCCGGCGCGTTGATGGTCATCGAAGTCGAGACCTGATCCAGGGGAATCCGGTCGAAGAGGAGTTCCATGTCGGCGAGCGAGTCGATGGCCACGCCCACCCGGCCGACCTCACCGTCCGAGAGCGGATGGTCGGAGTCGTAGCCCATCTGGGTGGGCAGGTCGAAGGCCACGGAGAGCCCGGTCTGCCCGCAGTCCAGCAGGTAGTGGAAACGCTGATTGGTCTCTTCGGCCGAGGCGAAGCCGGCGTACTGGCGCATGGTCCAGAAGCGATCGCGATACATGCGCGGGTAGACTCCGCGGGTGTAAGGGTACTGGCCCGGCGAGCCCAGCTCCTGCTGCCAGTTCTTGTCCTCGACGTCTTTGTCATCGTAATAGACCGGGAGCTCGATCCCCGAGTCAGTCACGTGTGCGTCAGTCATTCACGCCCCCCAACTGCGCGCTGGACACTCCTGCCGGTGTTTTGACTCGAACCCGCCCGCTCTATTCGGCCCCTGTCGCATCGGTCGCCGTTGACGGTTCGACCAGTTCGGTCAGCACTCCCCCCGTGGCGGACGGATGCACGAAAGCGATCCGTGAGCCTCCCATTCCGCGGCGGGGAACCTCGTCGATCAGGCGGGCACCTGCCTCGCGAAGCGCGCCCAGGGCGGCCTCGATGTCGTCCACCCGGTAGGCCACATGATGAAGGCCGGGGCCTCGCTTGGACAAGAAGCGCCCCACCGGGGTATCTTCGCTCAACGGGCGGAGCAACTCGATCAGGGTCTCACCGACGATCAGCGCCGCCAACTCGACGCCCTGCTCTTCGACCACCTCGCGCCTTTTCACAGACAAGCCCAGGGTCGTGGAGTACACCGCCAAGGCCGAGTCCAGGTCGTCGACCGCTATGCCCAGATGATCGATCCTGTCCAGCATCTTTCCCCCGAAAGGCTCCGCCGTTTGATCTCTGACCGGGCCGCTGATTATGTCAGACCAAAAGGGCGGCCAACAAGACGGTAGGGGATGAGGGGATGCTCCTCGGGGACAAGCGGTCTAACCCGTGCTCCCTGCGCCTACCTCTTCGGCCAAACCGTTCAGGATCTCCGCGAGTTCAGCGGAGACGAGCGTCCCCACGTAGCTCCGGTCTCCTTCGGAGATCCCCACCTGATCCGTTCCCCCGCGAAACAGCTCAAACTGCAGTCCATCCTCCCGGTAGAGCACCACCAACAGCTCGCCTTCTGCGAGCGACACCCGGTCAGAGGAGAGCGGCGCGTCGTTGATCAGATCGATCATCCGCTCGAGACGGCCGTCCCCGCGTTCCACCGTCTCGAAGTCGCGCAGGTTCTGTCCCTCGATCCCGTAGGCCCAGCTCCCGATGTGTTCACCTTCGAGCAGGGGCTCGCTCCAGGAGAAGTAGTAGAAGTAGGCCGCCAGCCCGGCCAGCAGCGCGAGGGCGGCCACCGCCCAGAGTTCCCGTTTCACTCGCCAGCCGCCTCCGCGCCGTCCTCGGGCGCCGCGGCGCCGCTACCACCGCTCATTCCCGAGGGCGTCCGTTCACCGGTCACCGAAAGGCTCCCGGGGAACCAGGAGGGAGAGTAGACCAGCCCCGAAATCTCCCCCTCGGGGGCCGGGAAGGTCACGATCAGGTCGAGCGAAGCTCCGGGCAACAGGGTGCGGGCGGGCGGGCCCGTGAGTCCGGAAACCGGCTCAGAGGCGCGGCCCTCGGAGACCAGCGTGAAGTCCAGCGGCTCGAGCCTGACCGCGTCCGCGCTGCGGTTCTGGACGTACACGAATGCCTGCACGAAGTTGCCGCTGCTGGGTATGGCGGCGGCTTCGTCCACCGGTCGATGGGGGGTGGTAGGCCGGGAGGTGGTGGACAACGAGGTCACATTGACGCGCACCGAGCCAAGCATCACCGGCTCGCCGACGCCGGCGGCCACATCTCCACTCTCGGCCGCCGTGATTTCGCCGGTTGCGTCCGGCGAATCAGCCGTCGTATCCTCCGGACCGGCCGCCCCACCCTCCGCCGTCGCCGAGGTGGTTTCTTCTCCGGTAGATGCGGTTCCCTCGCCGTTGCCCGGGTCGGTGGAATCCGCTGACGACGAGGTCTCCTCCGGCCCCGAGGCTGGGTCTTCCTCCCCGCATGAAGAAAAGAGAGCAAAGAGCGCTATCAGGAGAAGAACCACAACCGCCGCCAGCAAAAAGATGGGCGGCACCCCGCCCGGTCCGGTCCGCCGCGGCCGCTTGCGCTGCTGCCGACGGGCCAGACGCTCCTGCCGCGCGCGCTCGTATTCCTCGGGGTCCCACTCCTCGGGGAACGACCCTTGCTCTGGCGGTCTGTCATCCATAGCGCGCAATACTACCGTACTGCAAGCGCGAAACGGGTGTCCGCGGCCGGTCTCTCAGCGGTGGTGGCCGCAGTCGTGGTCGTGGTCATGGTGGTGGCCGTGGTCACGGAACGCTATCCGGCCGGCGCCGGGCTAGCCGGCACTCAAAACCTCTGGGTTCACCGGATGTGGGACGGATTCTCCCCGCACCGCGGCTATGGCGTTCCGCGCCGCCATCTCGGCCATCCGCGCACGTGTCTGTCGGGTGGCACTTCCCAGGTGGGGCAGAAGAACGGCGTTGGTGAGCGCAGACAACCCGGGAGCCAGCTCCGGTTCTCGCTCGTAGACATCCAGCGCCGCCGCGCCCAGGGTGCCGGCGGCGAGCGCTTCCACGAGCGCCGCTTCGTCGACCACCGGACCCCGGGAAGTATTGATCAAGACCCCCTCTGGGCCCATCAGTTCGAACTCGCGTGGCCCGAGCAGATGCCTGGTCTCGTCGCTGAGCGGCACGTGAAGGCTGACAAAGTCGGATTGGCGCAGGAGCTCTTCCAGCGAATCCACGTGCAGCCAATCGGCCCCGGCCGGCACGCTGCCGGGATCCAGCGGACCCGAAGACCGCGCGTAGAGCACTTTCATCCCGAATCCAACGGAACGGCGGGCGACCGCCTGACCGATCCGGCCCATGCCCACGATTCCCAGAGTCTTCCCGTTGACGTCTCCGCCCAGGAGCAACGTCGGGCTCCACATGTCAAAACCTCCGTCGCGAACCAGACGGTCACCCTCGACCACTCGGCGCGCCGCGGCAAGCAGCAACGCCCAGGCGAGGTCGGCCGTGGTTTCGGTGAGGACTCCCGGCGTGTTCGTGACCAAGACACCGCGGGCGGTCGCGGCGGGCACATCCACGTTGTCGTAGCCGACAGCCATGTTGGAAACCACGCGCAGCCGGGGGCCCGCCGCGTCGAGAACCTCTGCGTCGATGGTGTCGGTCAGCAGGCAGTAGAGAGCGTCCGCTCCCCGCACGCCCGTGAGCAATTCAGGGCGGTTCAGGTTGCGCTCCTCAGAGTTGCCCCTCACCTCGGCGAAGGCTTCCTTTAGCAGGCGCGGACCGGGTTCCGGTACCAAACGGGTGAGAAAGCAGACCTTTTCTTCAATCATGAATCACTCCTTTGCCGCACCGCCTCTGCGCGTGCGGCGCGATTCTCTCGAACACCCCGAGGATACAATGCGGCCATGGGCAATATCCGCGTAGGCACCTGCTCCTGGGCCGACAAGACCATGATCGAAGCCTGGTACCCGGCGGGCCTCAAGAACGCCGCCGAGAGGTTAGGCTACTACGCGGCCCACTTCGACACCGCCGAGGTGGACTCGAGCTTCTACGGCCTGCCCTCCGAGCGCAACGCGCAGCTCTGGGTCGAGCGCACCCCGGCCGGCTTCGTTTTTCACGTAAAGGCTTTTGCCATGATGACCCGCCACGCGGTCCGTCCCCAGCAGCTCCCGGCGGCACTCCGGGAATCCCACGAACTCGAGTTCGACCGGTACGGGCGGGTCAAGCATCCCACGGGCGCGCTGCGGCCGGCGGTCTTCGACTGGTTCTCGAGCGCGCTCGCGCCCCTGCGGGAAGCAGGGAAGCTTGGCGTCGTGCTGCTGCAATTTCCGCCGTACTTCGTGGCCAACCAGCTGAACCGCGATTACCTGCTCTGGGCCGCCGAGAAGCTGCGGCCCGATCCCGTGGCCATAGAGTTCCGGCACGTCTCCTGGGTGGAGCCGGATGAGTGGCCGCGCACCCTCGACCTACTCGCCGATCACGGCTTGAGCTACGTGGGGGTCGATGTGCCCCGGTTCAAGGCCAAGAACGCCCTGCCGCCGCTGACCGCAGCGACGGCTCTTATCGGCTACGTACGCCTATCCGGCCGCAACGCAAAGACCTGGAACGCCCGGGTGAGTTCCGCCGCGGAACGCTCCAAGTACCTCTACGCCGACGAGGAGCTCCAAGAGTGGGTGGAGCCGCTGCAGAACATGGCGGAGGATACCGAGACCACTTACGCCATGTTCAACAACTGCTATCGAGACTACGCCCCGCGCAACGCCGATCAGCTCAAGGCGCTGCTCGCGGCCTCGGCCTAGCCCACCTTGGGCAGGTTCTTCATCGCCTCTTTGATCCTCTCCTCCGGGTACGCGTAGTCCTCGAGGCTGCCGCCCAGATAAGCATCATAGGCAGCCATGTCGAAGTGCCCGTGGCCCGAGAGATTGAAGAGAATGGTCTTCTCGTCGCCCGATTCCTTGCACTCGTTGGCTACCCGGACGGCCGAGGCGAGCGCGTGGCTCGATTCCGGAGCCGGGATGATGCCCTCAGTGCGGGCGAACTGCACCGCCGCCTCGAAGCACTCGGTCTGCGGAAGGGCTTCGGCTTCGATCAGACCGTGCTCCTTCGCCAGGGAGACCAGCGGGGACATGCCGTGGTAGCGCAGTCCGCCGGCATGGATTCCCGGAGGCACGAAGTCGTGGCCCAGCGTGTGCATCTTCACAATGGGCGTGAGCTTAGCCGTATCGCCGTAGTCAAAGGCGTAGATACCGCGGGTCAGAGTCGGGCAGGCCGCCGGCTCGGAAGCGATGATGCGCACGTCCTTGCCGTGCTTAACCTTCTCTCCAATGAAGGGGAACGCGATGCCGGCGAAGTTGGAACCGCCGCCCACGCAGGCGATGACCACGTCCGGGTAGGCGTCGGCCAGCTCCATCTGCGCCAGGCATTCCTGGCCAATAACGGTCTGGTGCAGGAGCACGTGGTTGAGCACGCTTCCCAGCGAGTAATTGGTGTCGTCACGCGTAGCTGCGATCTCCACCGCTTCGCTGATGGCGATTCCCAGTGAGCCCGGGCTCTCGGGGTCACCGGCAAGGATCGCCCGCCCGGAGGCGGTGGTGTCGGAGGGGCTGGGGATGACTTCGGCGCCCCAGAGGTGGATCATGCTGCGGCGGTAGGGCTTCTGGTGATAGCTGACCTTGACCATGTAGACCAGACATTCCATGTCAAAGAACTGGGTGGCCAGGGCCAGCGCGCTGCCCCACTGACCGGCGCCGGTCTCGGTCGAGAGCTTGTTGATCCCGGCCTTCTTGTTGTACCAGGCCTGAGGGACCGAGGTGTTCGGCTTGTGGGAGCCGGCCGGGCTAACGCCTTCGTACTTGTAGAAGATCTTGGCCGGGGTGCCCAGGGCCTTCTCCCAGCGGTAGGCCCGCAGCATGGGTGTCGGCCGCCATAGTTTGTAGATCTCTTGGATCTCCTCCGGAATGTCGATCCGAGGCTCGGCCGAGACCTCCTGGAGGATCAGATCCATCGGAAAGATTGCGGCGAGATCCTCGGGGCCGGCCGGTGCGCCGGTGGCCGGGTTCAAGGGCAGCGCGGGTGGTTCCGGAAGATCGGGCACAATGTTGTACCATGCGGTGGGCAAGCGATCTTCTGGGAGCAGGTACTTGGTCGCCATGGGACTCCCCCTAGGTATACAGTCAGAAGGGCCTCAAACTAGCACACGGGAAGCGTATCCGCCCAAAGGATCATTCGTTTTTGCGCGCAATCGTCGGAAAAGGAAGCCGTTGTGGCTGAGCTGCCAACCCTGACGCCGGACAACCTGCAGTTCGTCCTGCTGAGCTTCGAAGGTCCCGATGAGTACGCCATGGCGGGCGGGCTGGGCATGCGCATGAAGGAGCTCGGGCTGGAGCTCGCCCGCGGGGGCTTCCGCACGCATCACATGTTTATTGGGGACCCCAAAGAACCGCCATGCAGCCGGCCCGATAAGAACCTGACCCTGCACCGGTGGGGACAGTGGCTATCCGGGAACTACCCGGCGGGCGTCTACGCCGGCGAAGAAGCCAAGTTGGCCGACTGGAACGGGACGGTCCCCGGTTACGTAGCCGACCAGCTGATTGGGCCCGCCGCCGAAGCCGGCATCTACACGGCGGTGATGGCCGAGGAATGGCATACCGCCCATTCGATATGTGACCTTTCCGACCTGCTCTGGGCCCGGGGGCAGCGGCAACGCAGCATTCTCCTATGGACCGCCAATAACGTGATGGGTTTCGACCGGATCGATTGGCCCCGGCTGAACTTCTGCAGCCAGATAGCCACCGTTTCCCGCTATATGAAGCACTTGATGTGGGCGCAGGGAGTGAATCCGCTGGTCATTCCCAACGGCATCCCCGAGCAGCGGCTGAAGACGATTCCCCTACAGAGAGTCCGTCGGCTGCGGCAGGCATTCGCCGCGGACACCCTGCTCTTTAAGATAGGCCGGTGGAGCCCGGACAAGCGCTGGAACATGGCGGTAGACGCTGTGGCACGTCTCAAGGCGGACGGTGCGGACGTCCGCCTTGCGGTGCGCGGCGGGATCGAGCCCCACGCCGAGGAGGTCCTGAAGAATGCCCGGCACAGCGGGTTGGTGGTCGAGGACGTCAAACTGCCCCGTCTGACCAAAGATGTGGTGAATGCCTGTGAACAGCTGCCTAAGGCGGACATCTACAACATCCGTACCTTCCTCTCCGACGAGACCGTATCCCTGTTCTATCGTGCCGCCGACGGCGTCCTGGCCAATTCCGGGCACGAGCCCTTCGGTCTGGTGGGCCTCGAGGTGATGGCCGCGGGCGGCATCCCCTTCGTAGGCTCGACGGGTGAGGACTACGCCATTCCCTATCTGAACTCAGTGGTGCTCGACAGCGACGATCCCGCGGAGATCGCCATCGCCGTCCACTACCTGCGCGATCATCCCGAGGCTAGGGAGCGGATACGCAAAGAAGCCCGGGCCACGGCGAGGCGCTTTACCTGGCGCAGCGTGATAGACGACATCCTGATCACAAAACTGGAGTACGTGGCGGCCCTGCAGGCGGGCGACGGAGGCCGGCCCTGATCGCCTTGACGGGAGTCCCATGTACGTCGTAGTGGTGGGAGCGGGCGAGGTCGGTTTCCACATCACGAACATCCTCACCCAGGAGGGGCACGACGTCGTCCTGATCGATCGCGACGCCGAGCAGATCCAGCGAGCCTCCCAAGAGCTCGATGTGATGGGGATCGTCGGCAACGGCGCCAGCAAGAAGGTCCTGCGCGAAGCCCAAATCGCCCGTGCCGAAATCCTCATCGCAGTCACCGACTCCGACGAGGTCAACATGATTGCCTGCATGGCGGCCAAACACGTGGGCGTGGGCATGACCATCGCCCGGGTGCGCAACCAGGATTATTTGGACTACGAGGACTCGGTTTCGACCGAGTTCACCGACATCGACTACGTAATCCAGCCGGAGTCGGCAGTGGCCCACGAGATCGCCAAACTCGCGGAGATACCGGGTGCGCTCGATGTGGAGATCTTCGCCGATGGGCAGGTCTTCATGCTGGAGGTCCAGGTGGCCTCGGGTACCGCGGGCGCCGAGCACAGCCTGCTTTCGATCGGCCTCCCGCGAAACGTGCTGATCACCGCGGTGCTCCAAGGCGACAACATGATGATCCCGTCCGGCAAGACGGTGCTGCACGAGGGGGACCGGGTCTTCCTGGCGGGCAAACGCGAGGGAGTGCTGGAGGCCGCCGCCTTGCTCAGCCCTCAATCCCGGTCGTCGCGGACCGGCATCCTGTTGGGTTGCGGAGACATGGGCCTGCGCATCGCAAAGGCCCTGGAAGAGCGGGACATCAAGCTCACCATCTTCGAGAAGGATTACGAGCGCTCCGTGGAAGCCGCGGGCGTCCTCCAAAAATCACTGGTACTCCACGACGAGGGGCTGAGCGAAATTAGCCTCATTCAGGAGGGCGTGCGCGAAACCGATCTGTTCATCGCCGCCACGGGAGACGATCGCCTCAACATCCTGACCTCCCTGCTGGCCAAGCGATTGGGGGCCAAGCGCACGATCTCCATCATCGAAAGGCCCGAATTCTCGACCATCCTCGAGAGCGTCGGGGTGGACGTCGCCATCAGCCCCCGCCGGATTCTCGCCTCGGCTGTGCTGCGCTTCATCCGGGCGGGAGAAGTCTTGAGCGCCGCCTTGTTGGACAAGTCCGCGGGAGAGGTGATCGAACTGGTGGTGACCGAGAAGAGCCGGATTGCGAACCGGGCGCTCCAAGAAGTCGAGTTTCCAAAAGACGCGATCGTCGGCGTGCTGGTGCAGAAGGATGGAGTGCACATAGCCCACGGCAACTCCGTCCCCCGGCCGGGAGACATCGCCATCATTTTCACCAGGACCGAGGCAGTCGCGGGGGTAGAGCGGCTCTTCGCCGGCAAGTAGACTCCCGGGCTCGATGAACTACCGCTTCATCTTCCACCTGCTGGCCCTGGTCGTCGTCGCCATTGGGCTGGGCATACTCATCTCGGCCGGAGTGGCCGCTCTCTACGGTGAGGACGACGTAAGCGCCCTTCTGATCTCGGCCGGGATCTCGCTGGCGATCGGCATTCCTCTCTACAGTTTCACGCCTCTGGCAGAACGCACCTACATCAACTATCGGGAGGGCTTCATCGTCGTCGGCACCTCCTGGTTCGTGGCGATGTTCTTCGGCGCGCTTCCGTACATGATCTATGGCATGTTCAGTCCGCTCGACGCCCTCTTTGAGAGCATGTCGGGGTTCACCACCACAGGTGCCAGCGTGCTCACCGACTTCGACCAACCGCACGGAATCCTTTTCTGGCGCAGCTTGACCCACTGGTACGGGGGCATGGGAATCATCGTCCTCTTCATCGCCATTCTCCCTCCTCTGGGCGGTGGCGCCATTCGGCTATTCGCGGCGGAATCACCGGGCCCCGTTCCCGGACGCCTGACGCCCAAGATCCGCGACACCGCTCGAGGACTCTGGTACATCTACCTCGGCCTAAGCGCTCTCGAGGTCATCGTACTTTTGATTCTGGGAATGCCGCTCTACGATTCGGTGACGCACACCTTCGGCACCATGGCCACGGGGGGATTCTCGCCGCTCGCCACCTCCATCGCCGCCTACGACAGTTGGGCCATCGAACTGGCGATCATCCTCTTCATGATCCTCGCGGGGGGTAACTTCGCCTTGTACTTCGCCCTGGTCTGGGGGGGCGGCACCAGGCTCTACAAGGATGCGGAGTTCCGTTTTTACCTGGCCATCATGTCGGCGAGCGTCCTGCTGGTCACCATCAGCCTGATCTGGGCGGGCTCCCACGACGCCCCGCTGCAGGCGCTGCGGGACGCGGCCTTCCAGGTGGTCTCGCTGCAGACCACGACCGGCTACGTCTCGCACGACTTCGACACCTGGAACAGCTTCGCGAAGACCATCCTCATCATCCTGATGTTCGTGGGCGGCTCAGCGGGCTCGACGGCCGGGGGCTTCAAGGTCGCCCGGTTGCTGGTGCTGAGCAAGAACGCCCGCCACGACCTCACCCGGCAGGTCCACCCCCAGGCCGTGCTGCCCGTGAAAATTGGCGGCCGCCCCGTGCAGGAGAGCGTGCGGACGACGATCCTCGGATACTTCTTCCTCTACGTGATGACCTTCGTCGTAGGCGCCCTGCTCATTTCCACTTCGGACCTGGGCCTGCTGACCACGGTGTCGGCCACCGCGGCCACCCTGAACAACATCGGTCCCGGTCTCGATCTGGTGGGGGCCACTCTGAACTACGCCCCGGTAGACCCCTTTGCCAAAAGCTCCATGATCGTGCTGATGGTGATGGGCCGCTTGGAGTTACTGCCCGTGCTGCTGCCGCTAACCCGGAGGTTCTGGCGGCGCTGATCCGGCGCCCGGCGCCAGCGATGTGCGGCGCGGGGCGTGCGGCCCCCATGCCATCAGCGCATGCGTACGCCCCAGCACGTGCACACGGCGGGCCTGATTAGCGCCGGGGACGCTGCCTAAGCCCCGTGCTTTCCTTGCCGCAGGCGTTCCTGAAAACGCACCCGCGCCTCCTCGATGCATACCCAGGCCTCCGTAACCCCCTGAAAGCCCCGGGTCTTGGTCTTCTTCATTTCCAGGTCCTTATAGACCATGAAGAAGTGCTCGATTTCATCCAGCAGCCTGCTGGGAAGCTGGTCTAGGCGGTTCACCCAGCTCCATTGCGGATCGCTGATGGGCACGCTCAGCACCTTCTGGTCGGGCCCCTTCTCGTCGAACATCAGGAACAGACCGACCGGTTTGGCCTCGATCAGGCAGCCGGTGAAGGTGGGTTCGCCTACCAGTACCATGGCGTCCAGAGGATCTCCGTCCTCACCCCAGGTGTCTTCGATGAAGCCGTAATCCGAGGGGTAATGCACCGAGGAAAACAGCATGCGATCCAGTTTGAAGCGGCCGGTCTCATGGTCCAATTCGTACTTGTTGCGGCTCCCCTTGGGAATCTCGACCGTTACCTGAATGGTCCGTTCTGGCATGACCTTCTCCCTGACGCCTTTTACCTGACGGTGCTTCCATCCGTTAGGGCAACACCCGGTGCTAGAATCCCCCCGTGTCCAATACCATCACATTCCTCAGCGACTTCGGCCTTTCCGGGGGCAACGTCGCCGCCTGTGAGTTGGTGATGGTCCGCCTAGCGCCTTCCGCGAGAATACTCCATCTGGACCACCAAATCGCTCCCGGGGACGTTCGGGCCGGCGCTCGGGTGCTCGCCCGCTTGGCCCCACTCGGACCGGTCGCGGTTCATCTCGCGGTGGTCGATCCCGGCGTGGGTAGCGATCGGCTCGCCCTTGCCCTTCACGCCAAGCGGGGAGACTTCCTGGTGGGGCCCGACAACGGTCTACTCGTGGCTGCGGCCCAGGAGCTTGGAGGCGTCAGCGCCGCCTGGTCGCTGGACGCCGAGAGGGTGCGCCGACAGGCGGAACTCGGCCAATCGCCCTTTGGCTCTCGCACCTTTGACGGACGTGATCTCTTCTCCCCCGCCGCCGCCCTCCTGACCGGCGAGTTGCCCGGGTCCCTCCTCGGAGAGCCGGTCAATTTCGAGCAACTGGCGTCTACCGAAGGCGACCGGGTCGAATGGGTGAACGATCGCCTGGCAACCGAGGTCGTCGAGATCGACCGCTTTGGGAACGTCGCTTTGGCCGCGCCTTTCCCGGATTTGGAAAAAAGAGGCCTGCTGGAAACCGGCAACCTGGAGGTCCGCACGGCCGGAGGATTGGGCGGCTGCCACACCGCCCGCCGGGTTCGCTCCTTTCACGAACTGCTGGGCGGCGAACTGGGCGTGCTTTCTGACTCATGGGGGAGGGTGGCCCTGGTCATGAATGCGGAGCCCGCGGACGAGGTCCTGGGCGTCGGACAAGGCGTCCTCCTGACCCTTGACCGTGGCGCGCGGAAACCGCCGCCGCTCCCGGAGGACGAGGAAGTCCGTCGGAACCAGGGTTTCCCGCTGGAGTGGGAATGAGTCCGGACGGGCTGAACACGGAAGAGGCGCTACTCGCCTACCGCCCCGATCTGGCCACGGTTCTGCAGGAGGAGTCGGCTCCCCGCTTCCGCTACGTCCAGGTCTACGAGCATTTGATGCAGCGGCCCCAGATTCCCTTTTCGGAAGCTTCCAACCTGCCCAAAAGCCTGCGCGCCCGGCTGGATGAGGCCGGAGCCTCGGCAGTCGAGAGCGTCCGGCGCCAGGACGACCCCGACGGCACCACCAAGCTGCTTCTCCGGGGACGCGACGGGCAGGCCTTCGAAACGGTGCTCATGCGCCACCGGCAGGGAAGCACCATCTGCGTCTCGAGCCAGATCGGCTGCTCCCTTGGCTGTACCTTCTGCGCCACCGGGGCAATGGGCTTTCGGCGCAATCTCACCACTGCCGAGATCGTGGATCAGGTCAGGACCGTACTGCCGCTACTCGCCGCCGAGGAGCGCCGCCTCACCAACGTGGTCTACATGGGCATGGGCGAGCCGTTGCTCAACTTGGAAGCCGTCCTTCCTTCCCTGGCCCTCCTGCACGACGAGGGCGGACTGAACCTGGCGCGGCGGGCAATATCGGTTTCGACAGTCGGAGTTCCCAAGGGTATCCGCCGGTTGGCCAAGGAGGAGCCGCAGGTCAATCTGGCCCTCTCGCTCCACGCTCCTGACGAGGTCCTCCGCAATCGGCTCATTCCGGCGGGCAGGCGTTACTCTCTAACCGAGGTGCTCTCGGCGGTCGAGGATCACTTCCGGCTTACTCACCGCAAGCTGTTCGTGGAATACCTGATGCTCGGCGGAGTCAATGACACCGGCGCGCACGCCCGTGCGCTGGCCGACCTGATGCGCGGCCGCGTGGTCACGGTCAACCTGATCCCCTGGAACGCCGCCTGCGGTGACTTCCAAGCCTCGAGCCGTCAGGATACGGCCCGTTTCGTGGAGACCCTGAAGCAGCGCGGAGTCGAGGTTACCGTGCGGGAAAGCCGCGGCTGGAGTATTGCCGCCGCCTGCGGGCAGTTAGCCGGAGAGGAAGTGGATAAACCCACTCGGCAACGGCGCCGCTAGCAGTTGCAGTGAACCTTGAGCGCCAAAATATGGGCGCCCGCCAGACTCCCCTCGAGCTGCGCCAGGTCCTCCTTTGCCGCTTCGCCCTCCACATCCAGGGACCGCGAATCTGCGCCCACGAAGTCCTGCAGTTGCTCACTCGAATACTCGACGAGCTGCTCGACCTTGGGGCGCATGAAGCCCGCCCGCTCGATGAGCGCCAGGTACTTGTCCAAAGAGAAGGCGCCCGCCAGAAGACCGGAGCGGGCAGCAGGATCCCGCGAGAGAGAGGCGGGAAGCGGCTTGAGGACGACCACGTCAGAGAGCGCCAGCAGACCGCCGCCCGCGAGAACCCGGAAGACCTCGGCAAATGCCCGGCCCTTGCGCGCCGAGAGGTTGACCGCGCAATTGGCGATAACCATATCCGCCCACCCGTCTTCCCCGGGGATGCGCTCGATCTCCCCCAACCGAAAATCCACATTCTCCAGCCCGGCGTCCGTCGCCGCGAGCCGATATCGTTCGAGCATTGATTCGGTCGAGACGATTCCTAAGACGCAGCCTTCCGCGCCCACCCTCGCGCTACTGAGCACAGCGTCATCCCAGACCCGCGCCCCAAGATTGATCACCTTCATTCCCGAAGCCAGCCGAGTGAGGGCGACAGGGTCGCTGCAGTGTGCGACGAGGGCACGTTTGGTCTCGCCGCACGGGCCGACCTCGCGCGAAGCGCCGGCCGCGCTCTCGACCCTAGCCCCCGCGGCGGTTCCCAGATCCGGCCCCCCGGTGACGCCCCCCTCGTCAGTCGCGGCGCAGGAGGACTCCAACCCGCGCAGATAGTCGCTCGCGGTGGGAAATCCGGCCAGTTCGGCGATGCTGACGGACTCCGGTTCCACCTCCAGGAGCCAGCCCGCTCCATAGGGATCTTCGTCGAGCAGTTCCGGGTCGTCCAGGACATCCCGGTTCACCGCCGCCAGCCGTCCCGCCAGCGGTGACGTGATGTCCTGCGCCGCCTTGTACGCTTCTACCGATAGCAGTTGTCCGCCAACAGCGACGTCCTGGCCGACCTCCGCCTCGAGCACGAGGTCCTCGATGCCTCCGGACAACACAACGCCCGCGTGGGTCATACCCAGAACCACCCGGCCGTCCCGCTCGAGCAGCCAGAGTTCGCGCTCGGGATCGTAGTGGCGGTCCTCGGGTACACGCACCCGCTCCCCGTAGAAGTCTTCGAGGTAGAGCACTAGCCGCCGCCTTCCTTGGAGAGCGCCCGCCGGAAAACCTCACGCAGTTCGTCCGGCTCGGGGATGGTGGAAAAGGCCAGGACCCCCTCCACCAGCACGCTGGGAACCGGCAGGTGTTCGCCGGCCTGGCGCCGGAGTTCACGGTAGCGCGCGGCTCCTTCGGCTTCCTTGAGAGTGACTACCTCCACCCTCACGGCCGCCTGCCCGAATTCCGCAGCCACCTCCCTGGTGGCCTCGATCGCCATGATTCAGGGAACGCAGTGACCGCCCTCGGATATGACCTGGACAGTCAGCATTGAATCAGGCCTTTCCGTCGGCATTCGCCTAAGCCTCTTCCGGCCAGGGATCGCACCAGGCGCCCGCCGGCATAAGCCGCATCCGCAATTCCTCCACGCCGAAGTCCGGCGAAGCAAACCGGACGTCGGCCCAGTGCTCCTCCCAAACCATCTCGAGCAATTCGACCTCGGGCGACTCCTCGAGGACCCGACGCACGGCCGGCCCGCAGGTCACTCACCCCCTGAGGCGAATTCGGGAATGACCTTGGGCACCGTCGCCTAGCATTCGATGTCTTCCAGGCGCTCGAACTCCGCGACCTCTTCTTCCAGCCTGCGCCGCATCTCCGGATCGTCCTTGAGCTTGAAGGCGCACATACCCGAGCAGTGAAAGCAGCCGGCCTGCACTTCCTCGTAGCCAAGGCCCCGTTCGATGTCGAAGCCGTCGTCGAGCAACCCTTCGGGGTTCGGGTGCACCCGCTGGGGCTCGAAGGCGTAGGACTCGTCCTCGAGCATCCCGAGCGCGACGGCCGCCGCTTTCTCGGCCAGAGCCTTCGCCAGCTTCTGCCCCGATACTTCAGGATAGGGACGGCGCCGGCCTATGGCGTGCTTCGTCTCGCTGCGTATCCGGGGAGTCAGCAGCCGCGCCGCGGGGCGAATCCCCACCAAGTTGAGTGCGTTCGAGCCGCAACGGTGCGAACAGCCATCCAAAACTATTACCGGATACTCCTGCACCAGCCGTAGTTCGTGGGGGACTCCGGTGACCACCGGGGGTATCGAGACCAGTTGCACCCGGCCCGGCAGCAGATCCTCGGCCAGCAGGTAACCAGCAAGCCGGGTGACCGAAGAGACCGGATCCCCAATCCCCCCGCACGGAAAGATTGTCACCTTGTCGACAGACACGCTCAGGTCTCCTTTGACTCTTCGGGAAGCGGCGGCATCTCCACCGGCCGATAGACTCCCGGCTCCAGCCGCACGAACTCCATCGCCCCCTCCATGTTGGGGGCCGGACGAAACCACTCGTCCTGCCGGCGGACGACCTCCGGCCGCTCGAAGCGGTAGTCGCTTCCGCGCGCAAGCATCTCCCGGCCAATATCGGCAACGCGCTCCGCCACCGCCCACGCCAGCTCGCGCCCGACTCCGCTGGGGTAGCGCAGGTTTACCCGAGACAGATCGTACCCCTGAGCCTCGGCGTATTCGGGAACCAGTATGCGGACGGCGGGGGTGATCCCGGCGAGGTAGAGCAGATTCGTGCCGCAGCTCCACTCGCAACCATCGAGGGCGATCGAAGGAGATTTCTGAACCATCAGAACGTCCTCCTCGACCCCGCGGAGAAAGGCCGGCGCGCAGGAAACCAGCGCCTTCTCGGGGAGCAGTTCCTCGGCCACGAAGTAAACCGCCAAGCGGGCGACGGTGGAGCCGGGCCGGGTGATGCCTCCGCAGGCGTGTAGCGCTATCCGTCTAACCGCCATCAGCCCATGTACTCCCGGAGCATGCGTTCGCGGGCCTCTTCCAGAGCCATCGTCTGCTCCTGGGTAAGCGCCGCCTCCAGCAGGAAACCGTACAGCTCGTCAAGGGTGGGGATCATACTCTCGCAGACCTTGCGCCCGGCGATGCAGAGCGTGGGGATGACTCTACCTTGCCGCTCATCAAACAGCGCGACCCCCTCGGCGGTCTTTATGGAAACCTCGCGGTATTCGACGAATTCCCTCACCTCGGAGGGAAGGAAAGTCTCGAGTACATCGACCATGTACCAGCAACATGGTCATTGCTTGGAGTCGAGGGTCAAGACTTCGATCAGGATGTCCTGCATGGGGCCTCCCGCACGTGAGCTGCTTGAAATGCGGCGGGTGGCGCCCGATGATGAGCGCCACCCGCCGCTGCAGGCCCGAAGCAGAAGCTACTTGTTGTACTCCTCCATGAACTCGTCGTACGAGCTCTTGAGGATCGTCTTCTGCTCTTCGCTCTTAGCGTTGTCGATCAACGTCTCGTAGAGCTCGTCGATCGTGGGGATGACACTCTCGTAGCAGAGCTGTTCCCCGATACAAAGAGTAGGCAGCACGCGGCCTTTGCGTTCCATGAACATGCCGATACCTTCGGCATTCTTGATGGACCACTCTTTGTAATCGATTATGTCCTTGACTTCCGGCGACAGTGAATTAAGTACATCGACCATGTACCCGCACGCCGGTCACTGAAGAGAGTCGAGCGTCAGGACTTCGACAAGGATCTTGTCGTTTTCAGCCAACTAGCTCACCTCCACAATCGGCTCCGCCGGCGACTTCTTAGGCTCGATCGACGGGTAGGGCACGTTCGGGTAATGGGCGTAGTACTGCTCGTACCAGGTCTTGGCTTCCAGAACCTTATCCACGTTCTCAACTGGAACGTCGTAAGGCATGTCTCAGCCAGGGGAGAAGGTGTACCCGATCTTCCCACCGGCCGCCAGGCTGACGATGGCGTCCTCACGCGGGTCGACCAGACCCAGGGAGAGGGCGAGGGTCAGCTTGAGGTTGCCACCGAAACCGCGCCCGTACTTGAGGGCGCAATCGCGGACGTAGTTCATGTTGAGCTGCTCGTCGACGCAGACGGCTTGCGCGCCCGTGTACATCATGTTCTCGACGATCTTGGTGGCGTCGCCGCAGATGTACAGTGCCGAGACCTTGTCCGCGCCGTGGATGACTTCCAGGGCAGGCTGGCAGGCGGGGATCACGAACTTGTCGTACGTGTCCGGACGAACCTGACTCCCCACCGGCTCAACCAACGCAACGATGTCGCAGCCGATCTCTTCCGCGTAGATCCGCGCGGACTCTTTGGTCACCAGCGCCGCGAATTCCATGATCTCGGCGGCCAGTTCGGGCTTCTTCACCATATCGGTGAAGAACTTGGCGCCGCGGAGGTGAGAGGCGAGGGTCAGAGGACCACAGGTCAACCCGATTAGGGCGCGGTCCCCGAGTTTCTCCTTCACCTTCTTGCCGGCCTCGATAATCAACGGCCAGCGGCCATCCTTCGGGCCCGGCACCTTCAAATCGGCTTCCGCCAAGGTCTTGTGCTGCAGCGGATGGTCGATCACCGTCGGCGGATTGTCCGGGAACCACTTTGCCTCGATACCCATCGACATGGCTTCGATGGCGAGGTCAAAGGCGAGGGGAATGCCGTCGGCATTGTAGCGCTCGGCGGCGTTCAGGACGCCCTTGGCCAGCAGGTCGGCGTCCTGCAGGAGTTTGTCCGCGGGCTCTCCGATCAGATAGCCCGCATGGACACCCACATACGGCACCCAAGGCACTACTGGCGTGTACTTGCCTTGGTATGCATCCAAGACAGCTTGCTTACCCATTGTCCACCTTCGCTCGATAGGACGCGGAGCGCAGAGCTGCGCCCCTTGATCACGCTCGCCGAGGCTTCACCTCCTCTCTGTCCAGTGCGCGCTCAATGGCTCGCTCAACCAAGAGGGCGCGAGACCGCGGGTCGGCGATCACACCCGCATTGCCCGACAAAATTCTAAAAAGCCGATCGACCGAGGCCAAAAATGGTCACCAGTCTATACAGCTCCCCAACTTCCTTAAAGGTTAGACTGATCTAACGCAAGCCCCTTGCGGCCAGCGGCGCTCTTTTCCCGATAGACGGTCGCACAGGCGAGTGCACACCGGCCGCAGACCCGAGCGCCGGTTTCCCTTTCGACGGTGTCTAAAGAGTCCCGGCAGCGGTCGGCGTCCACCAAGCGGTTCATGCCCTGGCTCCTACGCCAACCCTTTCCGCTGATTGCCCCCGCGGGACAGGCCTCGGCACAGGCCATGCAACCTCTACACTCTCCTTCGGTCCACGGATCCCCCAAAGGCAAGGGTGCGTTCGTGACGACCGTGGCCCAGGACACGCAAGGACCGAGCTCGGGGTGGATCAACAGCCCGTTGCGTCCAACCCAGCCGAGGCCCGCGCAGGTCGCCGCAGCTTTGTGAGAGAACCGATGCGCCATCCGTGCGGTGAACGGTGACTCCATGGGGTCGCATTCGGCGGGACAGCAGAAATACCGGTACCCGCGCAAGCGAAGGAACGCAGCGACCTCCCTGAGGGCCTCATCCAAAACACTCTGTATCTGGGCGTCGCGGTGATCGTAACGGGCGGCTCCACCAGGGCTCTGAGCATTGGCTACTCCGACCGAGATGCCAACGGGAAGATGAGCGAAACCCGGGGGGAGGGCCTCACTCACATCCCCAAATCCCAAGACGCCCGCACCGCAATCCAGCGCAAGTTCCTCGATCATCTCGGCCAGTCCGGTCCGACGGTCTACGAGTGCCAAAGGTCCCTGTCTGATCGAACAACCCCCCGGTTCGCGGCGGCCGGCGGCGCTTTAGCCGCCGGCCGCCCCCTCTTACAATTACTACATCTTGCGGAGCGCAGCCACCATCTTGATAGCCTCGGAAACCGCATTGGAGGCGTTCTCGGAGTAGCCGTCGGCACCGAACATGTCGGCGATCTCGCCGGTAACCGGAGCGCCGCCCAGCATGATCATGACGTCCGGGTTCTTTTCCTTTAGCTTCACGATGGCCTTCTTCATACCCATCATGGTGGTAGTCATCATGGCTGACAAGGCCACGATGTCCGAATTGGTGTTGATCTGCTTCTCCACGAACTCGTCGATCGGCACGTCCGCGCCCAGGTCGTGTACGGTGAAGCCGGCGACCTCGAACATCATCTTCACGAGGTTCTTGCCGATGTCGTGCACGTCGCCCTCGACCACGCCGATCACTACCTCGCCCTTGACGGCCTCGCGGCCTGTCATATCCACCTTGGGACGCAGGATGTCGAGGCCGGCATACAGGGCGTCAGCGCACATCAGCACTTCGGGAACGAAGTACTCTTGGCTGTCGAAAAGTTCGCCGACGACTTCCATGCCGGCAGCCAGGCCGTCCATAATGCCCTCGTAGGCATCGAAGCCTTCGTCAACCAAAGCATTGGCAGCCTCGACGACTTGCTCCTCGTCGTACTCGATGACGCCTTCCTTCATCTTGCCGAAAAGTTCCTGCTTACGCTCGTCGGATCCCATGTGTTGTCCTCCCTTTACGTGTTTTCTTGGACCAACCGGAGGCCCCGGCCTGAGGCCGGGGCCGATAGTCTATCTCTAGGCGCCGCTCCGCCGAGGTGTCAGCCCGTGGCTGGTTTCCACCCAGGTCTTGATGTTGTCGGTCGAAGTGGACGGCCAGATGTCGCAGCCGGGCCAGACCGCGTCCGCGCCCGCCTCCACTGATGCCTTCACCTCGCGCTGAACGTCTTCCTTGGTCCCTTGGGTGAAAACATCCCAGGGATTTACGTTGCCGAGAAGGACCACGTCGTCGCCAAGCTTCTCCCGGCTGGCCTTGAGGTCGTTCTTCTGGTCCACCGAGACCGCGTCGGCGCCGAGTGCCGCCATGTCCTCGATGATCATGTTGGTGTTGCCGCAGATGTGGTAGACGACGGGAACGCCCGTTGCCTTCAGTTCATCGACGATGCGCTGCGAGAAGCTCTTGATCTGCTTCTTGTAGGCCCGCGGGGACAGTACGTCTGAGGTCGCGCCCATCTCGCGCAGCGAGAGGTAGTCCGCACCGGCGGCGATATAGGCCTTACCCACACCGATGATCATGTCGCTGAGCTTGTCCAGGATAGCCTCGGCCCTCTCGGGCTCTTTGAAGCTCATCTTCAGCAGTTCGTTCAGATCCATCACCTGGCCGGCCAGGGTGAAGGGACCGAGCACCCAGGACGCCACGGCGTATTCTTCGCCGTACTGCGCCTTGAGCTTCTTGATGGCCTCTGCTACCAGGGGCACGCGACCCGCGTTGGCGATGTCCTCGGGCAGCTTGATGTCGTCCGCCGTATGCACGAACTTGTCGCGCAGCGTGGGGTAGAGAAGGTCCTCGGAGTGCGGGTAGGTGTTGAGCGTGGCGCCCAGAGCTTCGGCCTCCACACCCATGTCGAACGGCACCACGATTGCCTCAAGGCCCGCCAACTCGCTCGTCGCGGCTGCAGCCTTGGCCATTTCGTCCGCGTCCAGGTGGACGTGGGCAAAGCGCAGATCGTACTTCTCCAGCCCCTCGACGAGGACCGCGCCGAAACCGGTGAAGGCCGGCATCTTATCGACGGGCTCCCCTTTGATCGTCTTGAGAACCCGTTCCTTGTGCGTCATAGTCATATGTTTCTCCTTGCTCCCTTCGCTCGTTTTCCGGGATTACTCTTCGCCCTTGAGGGTCTTGACGTAATCCGGCCACAACTTGTGAAGAGGCGTCGACTCGTTCTCCGTGAGCTCGTCGGTCTCCGCCCAATTGATCACGCTGACCATGGAGTGGGCGGCGGCGACGGCCGGGAAGACCGACTCCATTCCCCACATGGGACCACTGAATATGAAGTCGCCCCAGAGCGCGACCGAAGCGGCGTGAGTGCCGGCGTCGAGCCCGACGAAGGCTTCTTCCCCCCACTTCTCCTTGTTGTCGCGATAGGTCGACTTTTGCCACATGTAGGTGCCGTTGGCCGAGGCGGCGCCGGCGGGCAGACCGTACTTCTCTTTGATCAGGCGATTGGCCAGGGCGCAGATGCCGGTGGCCGGGAGATTCATCACCGAGGTGTCGACCAGGATGCTCTCGAAGTCCCCCGGCTTCAGCTTCTCCATCATGTCGTCCATGGAGGCGAGGCGTCCCCGGGGCGTCTGATCGACCATGTCCATGACGACGGTGACAACGTGCTTGATGCCGAGCTCCTTGATCTGCTCGACCTCGGCGGGTACGTCAGGACTCCAGACGGTCACCGAGTTGTACAGCAGGCGATCCTGCAGGCCCTGCTCGGCCACGTACTTGGTGGCCTCCATGCGGGGCTCCAGATTCCACATATCGATGGCGAAGGGAAGATCCGTGGTCTCGACGTAGAAGTCGATGTAGTTCTTCATCTCTTCGCCCTGGTTGCCCACCATCGCCACCAGCGCGGGTATCCCCGTCATCTCGGAGAGCTCTTCCATCCGCTTGATGTTGTCTCCGGCCAGCTGCTTGTTGAACTTGCGCTGCCGCCGGCTTTCGATCGCGGGGTCGCCCTTCTGGAACATCGAGGGGATGATCAGCGGGGGATTGACCCCAGGCTGCCCTCCGACTTTGATACCTCCGACCTCGAAGACCTTTTGCTCGGTATCGAAGGTGAATAGCTTGTCTTTCTGCACGGCGTCTGCCACGTCTCTCCTCCCTTACGTCTTCACGGGTCCGTCGAGGCCTTCGCCTTCCAAAACCTCGGCCAGATGTTCGAACTTGTCCTTCATGTGCGGCAGATGCATCGCCATCATGAATTCCTTCTCGAACTTCGGCTCCACCGAGAGCTCGATGTATTCGACCTTGCGGGCCCATTCGTCGGCCTCAGCGCGCTTGCTCTTGTCGAGGAGCGCCATCCGGGCACCGTCGCCGGCCGCGTTACCGACGGCGTAGGCGTTGGCAATAGGCACGTCAGGGAACATCCCGATTACCAGGGATTCCTCCCGGTCGATGAACGAGCCAAAGGCGCCGGCCAGAATGACCTTGTCCAGCGACTCGTACCCGAGCTTTTGCATCATGATCTTGGCGCCGGCGTAGAGCGCTCCCTTGGCAAGCTGCACCGAGCGGACGTCCTTGATGGTGATGACCACGTCCTGGTGGATCGAAGTCTCATCGGCCCAGGCCAGCACGTATTCCATACCGTCCTCGCCCCTGCGGATCCGATCGTACTGCTCGTCCAGACCCTTGACGAACTTGCCGGTCTTGTCGATGATGCCGGCCTTGAAGAGCTCGGCGATGGCATCGATGATGCCCGAACCGCAGATGCCCTTGGTGCCGATTTCTCCCTGCGCAATCTGATCGGACCATTCTTCCTTGCCGATCACTTTGTAGCGCGGCTCTTTGGTCTCCGGATTGATGTAGATCTTCTCGATGGCCCCCGGAGCCGCCCGCATCCCGTATTTGATGTGCGCGCCTTCGAGCGCGGGGCCCGTGGCGCAGGAAGAGGAGATCAGCTCTTGCCGGTTGCCCATGATGAGCTCGCCGTTCGTGCCGATGTCGATGATCAGCACTTTCTCGTCCTGGTTGTACGGCGCTTCGGCGATCAGCACGCCGACGTTATCCGCACCGACAAAGCCGGCTTCGTTGGGCAGCACGAACACGTTGGCACCGAGGGCGAAGTCCAGCTTGAGATCCCGGGCCTTGATGTTCATCGAGTGGTGCAGCGCCGGAGCGTATGGTGCCAAGCCCAGATGCTCAGGGTAGATCCCCAGGAAGCAGTGGTGCATGGCGGTGTTGAACACGATCGTCATCTCGAGGATGTCGCGATGGGTGAAGCCAACCGCCTCGGTGATCCGGGCTGCGATCGTGTTGATGCCCTCGATGATGGCATCCTGTAGCTTCTTGATGCCGTCCTCGGGATGGGACATCGCATAGGTGATCCGGCTCATCACGTCTTCGCCGTAGGGCACCTGCGGGTTCATCATGGAGTCGGTGTTCAGCACCTCGCCCGTGTGCAGGTCACAAAGGTAGGCGGCGACCGTGGTGGTGCCCACGTCTACGGCAAGCCCAAGGCTGCGCTCGACCTTACCCGGGGTCACTTTTACGATTTCGGGGAAGCCGTCACCGTCCCAGATGGCAACCGAGACCTTCCAGTGGGCCTCGCGGATGACGTCGGGCAACGTGCGCAGCACGTGATAGTCGATCCTGGGCCGCTCTTCGAGACCGTGCTGTTCCTTAAGCCCCTCGACCAAGCGCTCGTAGTCGCCCAGCGGGTCGTGGAGCGTGGGGGGGACCAACTCGACGTAATAGGTATTGATCGACGGGTTGATCTCGATCTTACGGTCGGTGGCGGCCTTGCGAACCACCTGCCCACCGGAGCGGCTCTCCTCGGGGACGAAGATGACCAGATCGCCCTCGACTTTGGCCGTACAGCTCAGCCGGTAGCCCTCTTCGCGGCGCTTTTCATTGATGAACTTCTCTTCGACCGGCCGCCACTTGGAGACGTGACCCGCCGCGGATTCGATGCCATAACGCTCGAAAAAGCCTTCCTCGACGCGTACCTTACACTTGCCGCAGGTCCGCTTCTCTCCGCAGATGGCTTCGATCTCAACGCCAAGATCTCGGCCGGCCTGCAGGACCGGGGTGCCCTCCTCCACTTTGCCCCGGCTTCCCGAAGGCTGGAAAATCACGGTGTACATCTTCTTTTCGCTCAAAAGCTTTCTCCCTTCCTGGCCTTTACTCGCTCTTTCCTGAAACAGGGAAGGACTCTGGAGCCGCCGGACAAATCAGCAGCCTCGAAACGTTGACGGAAATCGGGGACGACGAACAAAAAAGAAGCTCTCCCTGGCAAGGTATCTGCTCCCTGCCACGAAGAGCTCTGATACGAGATGACTTCCCGGAGAGTTTTCTGGCTCGTGCCTTGGGCACATACAGTGGCGGGACCGCGCCGGATTCTAACCGGACTTGCCTCTCGATAGCTGCGGGCGCTCTGCGCCGGACAGCTCAGAAAGCTTCGTCGATGTTGAGTTCGTCCCGCCTCTCCCCGTACCCCCCCTGGTCCTGGGACCTTCATCCAGCCGTTGGTCCCGCGATCTAGTGGTCGGACCACCGGCCAGCCAGAGTCTCCCAGAAGGTCGGACCAGTGTCAATCCCTATTGTGCGCAAAGTCTCAATTCGTCCAAAAGGACGAACGCGGCGGGGACTCAACCGCTACTGCGCGCGTCAACATACTAGCTACTAGCGCGGGCGGCGGGAACGCTGGGAATAAGAACGCCCGATCTCCCTAAGATGGGCCGAAACCAACTCGCCCGCACGCTTTGGGTCGCGGCTCTTGATGGCTCGGTAGATGCTGACGTGCTGATGCAGCACCAGGAGACTGCCGTAGCTCTGGGCAAAGACCGAACGCCGATGATGGGACATCAAGCCCATCGCGGTCTCGAGCATCTGGCGAAGCACTTCGTTGCGCGAGCCCATGGCGAGGGCCCGATGGAAGTCCTCATCAGGCTCCATAGGGACCTTGCCCTCGAGCACCTCTTCTTGCATGGCGATCACCGCAGACTTCAGGGCATCCAAGTCCTTGGCTGTGGCAAGCGTGGCCGCAAGTTCGGCCGCCTTCCTCTCGAGCGCCTCACGAACGTCGAGAACCTCGAGAAAACTCTCCCTCTCCCGCAGGAGAAATGCGGCAAGAGTGTTGACGATCTCGTCGGAGCGCCAGCCCCGCACAAATAGGCCCTGTCCCGGCCTAGCTTCCAGCATACCCCTGGCCTCGAGAGTACGAAGCGCTTCGCGAACGCTGGTGCGGCTGATAGCCAACTGATCGGCAAGGGCACGCTCGGAGGGTAGCTGGTCTCCCGGTTCCAGCTTCCCCGATGAGATCAGGCCCTGCAATTGATGAACCACGTCCTCGTATAGACGGCGGCGGCGCACCGGTGTGAGGGCCAAACCGGCCTCCTCGGGCTCATCCTTGCCCACCGGTTCCAGTCCGATCTCGTGCTCGCCGGCGTTGAGGCGATTGAGTTCCACCAAGCGCTCGAGAATCGACCGCGCCCTCTCGGTGGGGACCAGGCGTCCCCCGCCGGAAATGTTCTCGGCCATTGGACCTCCGTCAGTACTCGATGCCCTTCTTGGCCCGTCTCCCGGATCCGAAGGCGTGCTTGACCGCGGTCATTTCTGTGACCGTGTCGGCCAGGGCGATGATCTCCGGCTTCGCCCGCCGACCGGTGATGATCACCGACAGTTCCTCCGGCCTGCTCTGCAAAAAGTCAAGCACGGTGTCCAATTCCAGGAAGCCGTAGTCCAGCGCGTTGTTGAGCTCATCCATTACGAGCAGGTCGTACTCACCGCCATCGACAAGCTCCATGGAGATCTCCCATACCCGCCGGGCCAAGGCGCGGTCCTCCTCCGGGCCTTCCTTTTCCCAGGTAAATCCGGTGCGGCCCATGCGCACGAAAGTGATGTTGGGGAACTGATCGACGGCGGCCAACTCGCCGTAGGTCCACTTGCCTTTCATGAACTGGACGATCGCCACCTTCTGACCGTGGCCGGCCGCCCGAAAGGCAGTCCCGAGCGCGGCAGTCGTCTTTCCCTTGCCATCCCCGGTGTTGACTATGATCCGCCCCGTCTTCGGCACCCGTTGCCCCCGCGTGAGAAAATGAAGAACGCCCACTCGAGACAAAGACGCGGCTCGAAGGCCCGTCCGGCCCGTTTTGGGCATCTACACCACCTAGGATACTAGCGCACCCATCGGGGGAAACCTCTTGAAGGCGGACATCTAAGCCAGCGGGATGATGAGAGCCGACCCAGAAAACTCAGCCCTGAACGCAATTCGGGCCGCCGGAATCGGCGCCGCCTTCGTGGCCTTTGCGCTGGTCCTCGCCCTCCTCTCGCTGTCGCTTTTTAGCCGGCCCGCATTCGCAGTACCAAACGGCCCGATCTCCGCCGACACGCGGGTCGACGGACAGGAGGTGACGGTTGTCGCCGAAGACGCGGCGCGCGCCGAGGAAGTCCTGCGGTTGGCGGAGGATGGCTGGGCCCAGGTGGAGCAGCTCTTCGAGACATCCCCTCCCGAGCAGGTGATCATTTTCGTCCTTGCGGACTCCGAATACGACAGCATCGAGCCCGCTCCCATGACGCGGGGATTCGCCACCTATGGAGGCCATCGCATCTATCTGAAGAGCAGCAGTGTGGATCAGGAGGTCGTGACTCACGAGCTCACTCATATCTTCCTGGGGCACGAAGTGCGCTCCGGCCTCGAAGTGCCGGACTGGTTCAATGAAGGACTCGCCCAGTACGTATCGGGAGCGCGAGCGCCCACGCTGCAGCTGATCTACGAGATGAGCGCGGGTAACATGCTCTCGCTCGAGGAACTGGGGAAGGTGGACGCCCTGCACGACGGCAACCGGCAGATCGCTTCTGTCGAGGGGCTGGCAATAGTCCAGTTCTTGGTGCAGGATTTCGGCGAGACCCGGCTGTGGCAACTGCTCGGCCGGCTGAGCGAAGCCTCCTCCTTCGAAGATGCCATGGCCTCCACCTATGGCTACTCCAACCTCGAACTCAACCAGCGCTGGATGGCCTATGCCGATGACGCCTACAGCCTCTTCTCGCCGGTCGCCCTCCGTGCGTACGTCACGCTGGTTATCGGCGGCCTAGCCCTGATCGGCGCTGCGATCTGGCTGATTCGGCGCACTCAGCTCATCTATGCCGGAGAAGACCGCCTCCGCGAAGAGGAGGTGGTAGCCGCAAGGGCGGCCGAGAACTACATCCGTATGACCGACCGGTCTCCCGCCGCGGCCGTCGGTGCGGAGCAGCCACAGCTGAATGCCGGCCCCGAAGAACGCCGAGGGCTGCCTCCTGGGGAACCGGAGTGAGCAGAAGTTTGATTGACACCCACGGGCGGGCTTCCCTACACTCTGAACACTATCCTGAACCCCATCGTTGGCCCATCCGGGCCGGAGTGTCGTAATGAGTCTTAGCCGCCGCTGGATCTGGGCACTCGTAGTGGCCGCCCTCATCCTGTTGATACTGCCCATCCCGATCGCCGAGCGTTACAGCTCCCCGACGCAGGACGGGCAGTACGCGACCAACCCGATCCGGGCTTACCGCTTCGTGTTTGCCGCCGCTCGGGTCAGCCCGTCCTCGGAGCTGAATACCTCAGGAGAGGCTCTCGACAGGGCAAAGGCGGTTTTCCGCGACAGCGCTTACCGGCCGACCAAGGTAGAACTGCTCTTTCTCCCGGGAGATGAGGAGTACCAGTACACCACCCGCGACGGGCGGACCATGCGCTTCCAGGAGGAAGGCTCCTTCGTATGGGAGGTCTGGGGCGAACTGGGCGAGGGCCAGGCATCGACTCAACCCGCCGCAGCTGCGACCACGGGCGGGGAGAACTCGGTGACGGATACCGGAGGGGCCGTTACCAGCGATGAGGCAGGCGGCCCAACGACCCCGGAGACAACCGGACTGGGGGGGCAAGAGGAAAGCGCGGATTCCACCGGTGCAGGCACCGGCACGACGGAGGGCGCAGGTGACGGGACGACGGGGAGCGAGACCGCGGATGCCAACGGCGCCGACGTGATCGGCTTCCTTGACTACGCTACCGGCGAAGTGCTCGAAACCTTGGACGAACCCGCGACGGGCGGGGAGCAACCCCAGAACTGAGTCCGGCGGAGCCAATCCCACAACCGAATCAAGCTGCAAAGGCGGAAAGAGAGACCGGGGTGGGGTCAGGGTCCCATATCGGACATCAGCGCGAAGGTCCCGGGGAGAGCGACCAGGGCAAGCATGACGTCCTGCTCGAAGGGTGCGAGCAGCAGCGCTAGTTCCCCGAATTCGATGGTCATCGTGTCGAGCCGGCCCACGACCGCTTCTCTGCCGAACCGCTGTGCGGCGCTGAGAGTGTCCCCCACCAGGGCGGAGATGGTTTCGATGTCGAGCGGCGAACCCTCTCGTTGAGCGCTGTTGATTACCAGGCCTTGATCCGAGACGAGGACCGCGGCCTCCATGCCCGGAATGTCCAGGTAGCTGCGCATGAGGTCGAATATCGGGTCGGCCGCCATGATCTTTCCCCCCTATTGCGGCAGCGCGGTTCGCAGTTGGTGGGCAAGAATCTGGGAAACCCGCTCCGCCAGTTCACGGGTACCGTAAGCGAGCTCGAGCCCTTCTCCCCGCGCCACGATTTCCGACAGGAACATGCTGCTCCGCTCGATGGGCGCGCCGGTGGGGCGGAGGCCCTCGGTCGGCCAAGAGATCAATGAATCGCCGTCCATGAACAATGCGGTGGTCTCGCTCCGGTCCAGGCGAACCCGCAGCGTGACCCGCCAATCGCTCTCTTCCGCGTGTGTGCGGAGCTCAACGTCCATTGAAATCATAATAGGTCAAAGGCCCCCCCGACGAAAGCGCCGGGCTCCCGTTAAGAACCCTCGGCAGAGTATGGGGGGCTGACGATCCCCCCGGCTAAGTACAAGAACAACCTGCAAATACCAGGGAAACCAAGGGATGTACCGGCCCGGCCGGGTTCTCTACCCCTCCAACCGGGCCAGAAGCCGGCGCAGCTCCGCCTCATCGCCAAACGGGAGCTCGATCACGCCGCCCTTGGCGCCCACCTTGATCCGAGGCACAACTTCAAAGCGACCGTAGAAGCGCTCGCGAGTTTCTTCCATCAGTTCGCCCGGCGGTTGGTACCCGCCCCGCTTCCCTGCTCGGGACAAAGCCTTTCCGCCCTCGGCAAGTTTCTTGACGGCGGACTCGAGCGCCCGCACGGACATGCCTTGGGCCACGGCTTTCCGGCTGATTCTTAGCTGTTCGCCGCGAGATTTCAGACCGAGCAGTGCCCGGCCGTGGCCTTCGGTCAGGGTGCCCTCGGTTAGCATTTGCTGAATTTCGGATGGCAGGTCGAGCAGGCGAAGCTTGTTGGCAATGGCCGACCGGCTCTTACCGACCCGCTCGGACAACTCTTCCTGAGTGACTCCGAGGTCATCGAGCAGCACGTGCAGGGCATAGGCCTCGTCCACCGGATTCAATTGCCGCCGGACGACGTTTTCGATCAGAGAGATCTCGAGGCTCTCCGTGTCGGAGACCCTGCGCAAGATCGCGGGCACCACCGTGTAGCCGGCCATCTGTGCGGCACGCCAACGCCTTTCCCCTGCGATCAGTTCATAGCCGTCATCCATCGGCCTGACGATAATGGGCTGGACCACGCCGCTCGCCGCAATGGAACGGGCGAGCTCCTCCAACCCCTCGGCCTCGATTACCCTCCGAGGCTGCCGGGGATTCGGCCGGATTACGTGGACCGGAAGGTCGGCCAGAGCCAGCTGATCGTTCCCGGTTTCGCCGGTCCTCGAATACTCCGTCGGCGTGGTCTCATCCGGGGACGCTTCTCTTTCTGCAGTTATGGTTGGGGACAGCGTCCCCGGCCCGAGATCACCACCAACCGGAGAGGTCTTCTCAGTTCTCTCGCCCGGAGCTTGGGCGCCTTCGTCCGCGTCCTCCCGGGGTTCGCCTAGGAGCTCCGCCAGGCCCCGCCCGAGTCCACTCTTGCGTTTAGCCACGCTCGATAACCTCCTTGGCCAGATCGAAGTAGGCGTCTGATCCCGCACAGGTCGGGTCGAACATGGAAACCGGCAGCCCGTGGCTGGGAGCTTCCGCAAGCCGAACGTTGCGCGGAACGGCTGTCTTGTAGGTAAGATCCGGGAAGTGGCGCCTGACCTCCGCCTCCACCTGCCCGGCGAGCTTGGTTCGCAGGTCGGCCATGGTCAGAACCAGCCCGGCCACGGCGAGATCTGGGTTCAAACGAGCCTTGACGGCCTCTACCGTACCTAGAAGCTGGGTCATGCCCTCGAGGGCATAGTACTCCGCCTGCACCGGGACGATCACCTGTTGGGCGGCCACCAGCGCGTTGACCGTTATCAGGCCCAACGACGGGGGGCAGTCGATGAAGATGTAGGAGTACGCCGAGCCTACTGCATTCCCGGGCTTTTCGGCTGGTCGCTCTCCCAACGCAGCGGATGACGCCACCTGGGCTATCGCTGTTCGGAGCCGGAACTCCCGCTTGTCGGCACGCGTCAGCATCACTTCCGCCCCCGCCATATGGCTGGATGAGGGCGCCAGGTCCAGGCCGGGTACCCCCGTCGGTCGAACGATCTCGACCAGATCCGACTCCCCCAGAAGCACCTCGAGGACGCCGGCCTCATCGGGGTCCAGTCGGATCCCCAACCCGGTCGATGCGTTGGCCTGTGGATCCGAGTCGATCAGGAGCACGCGCTCTCCCGCCTGAGCGATCGTCGCGGCGAGATTGATCGCGGTCGTGGTCTTGCCCACTCCACCCTTCTGGTTGGCCAGGGCGTAGATCACGAAATCAATTTCCTCCTGATACTGTCTCGTGGGCATTCAACGGCTGCTTGGCAGGCACCCCTATCCGCCGCGGGTATCTCGCCGGGGTCGGTCTCTCCTTCTGGGCCACGTGGAGCCATCGATTCTCGGCGCCTGGGAAAGGCACTATCTGACGCTCCTGCAACTGCCCGCCGCCCAGTATACCGAGGGCAAACTGCCCATCGATACGCTCTTGGTTGGACAATGCGCCTTTCATGGCTACCATGTGGCCGCCGACCCTGACCAAGGGCAACGTAAGCTCGGCAACCACGGGCAACGCCGCGAGTGCGCGGCTGGTGGCAACGTCGAAGCGCTCCCGGCCTTCGCCTCGTCCAAGCTCCTCCGCCCGCCCGCAAATCACCTGTAGATTGCCGAGGCCCAGCTCTGAGGCGGCGAACTCGACGAACCTGCACTTCTTGCCGACCGAGTCCAGGGCAATCACTCTTGTCCCTGGCCGGGCTATGGCCAAGACCACGCTTGGGAGCCCGCCGCCCGTCCCAACGTCGACAACCTCGTGCGCGCCTCGGACCACCTCCAACTGAAGGAGGCTCAGCGAATCCAGGAAGTGAAGCTCCTCGATCTCTTCCGCCGTCCGGAGACCCGATACGTTTGTCTTCGAACTGAGCAGGAGATCCCCGAACTCCGAAAGCTGACTCAGTGCGTCCGAGGACAGTCCGAGCGTTCGAAAGGCCTCTGTCAGGCGGAAACGCACGATAGCGCGGACGTCTAGGGGCGAGAAACGGCCGCGGAGGTGCCGGCGGCCTCACTGTCAGCGCGGTGGAGGTGGAGCAACAAGACGGAGATGTCGGCGGGAGAAACCCCCGCAATTCGCGAGGCCTGACCTAACGTCGCCGGACGCAAACGAGTCAGCTTGTCCCGGGCTTCCCCGGTGATGCCCTCGATTGAGTCGTAGGTAAAACCGGGAGGAATGGCTCTATGCTCCGTGGCCCGATGGCGGCGAATCTCGGAGAGTTGGCGTTGGATGTACCCGTCGTAGCGCGCGCGGATCTCCACCTGCTCGAGGACCTTCTCGTCGTAGCGCCCCCCGGGGTGCCCTGAGGCCTCGAGCATGCGCAGTAAATCCGGCAGGGCCACCTGAGGCCGGCGAAGCAACTGGGCGGCTGTCTGTGGTTCGCTGATAGGGGAGGTTCCCATGGCTTCGAGTTCGGCGTTGAGTTGCGGGTCGTCACGCAGAGTTGTCGAGTCCAGGAAGGCCTGCAGTTCGCCGACTTGATGTCGGCGGTCCTCCACTGCCCGCAGTTGGGCGGGGTCCAGTAGGCCCAAGCGCTGACCGAACTCGGCGAGCCGCTCGTCGGCATTGTCATGCCGGAGTAGCAAGCGATACTCAGCCCTGGAGGTGAACATCCGGTAGGGCTCGTCAACGCCTTTGGTCACCAGGTCGTCAATGAGGACTCCGATATAGGCCTGATCACGACCGAGTATGAAGGGCTCTTCGCCGCGCGCGGACAGCGCCGCGTTGATGCCCGCGATCAATCCCTGAGCGGCGGCTTCTTCGTAACCCGAGGTCCCATTGACCTGGCCAGCGGAGAACAGTCCGCTAACCGTCTTAGACTCAAGCCAAAGCGTGAGTTGCTCAGGGATGAGGTAGTCGTACTCAACCGCGTATCCCGGACGGATCAAACGCGCCCTCTCCAGGCCTGGAGTGGCAGAGATAATCAGTTCCTGGACGTGGACGGGGAGGCTGGTGGTCAGCCCCTGCAGGTAGACCTCGTGAGTCGTCGCGCCCTCGGGCTCGACGAATACCGGGTGCCGGTCTTTCTCAGGGAAGTTGATTATCTTCCGGTCGATTGACGGGCAGTAGCGCGGTCCTTTCCCGCTCACAGTCCCACTTTTGAGCGGGCTGAGATGCAAATACTCGGACACTGTCTGATGCGTGGTGGCGCTGGTATAGGTGAGGTAACAGGGTAGCTGGGTCCTGGGTGCCGGCCTCTGCCAGTGTGAGAAGCCGGCAGGCAGTTCCTCCCCGGGCTGGACGATCATCTTGGTCCGGTCGATCGTCCGCCCATCCACCCGTGGAGGCGTAGCCGACTGAAATCGACCCAAAACGATACCCGCCTCTTCCAGGCTACGAGAAAGGTGGCTGGCCGGAAGCTCACCAACGCGGCCCGCCGCGTAAGAGCAATTACCGACTATGACCTTACCCCGAAGGAAAGTACCAGAGGCCAGCACGAAGGTCCGCGTCGCCAGATAGCGCCCATCGTCGAGCCAGAGACCGCGGACTGTTTCACGTGAAACATCGACCCCTGCCACCTCGCCCTCGATGATCTCGAGGTTTGGGGTAGCCGACAGAACCGACTTCATCGAATCTTCGTAGAGGCGTTTGTCGGCCTGCGCCCGAAGGGCCCTGACGGCAGGCCCCTTCGAGGTATTCAGCATCTTTATCTGAACGTAGGTCTTGTCAATGTTGCGACCCTGCTCGCCTCCGAGAGCATCGATCTCCCTGGTGAGCTGGCCCTTCCCCACACCTCCGACGGCAGGGTTGCACGGCATTAAGGCAATCTTGTCGATGCTGAGCGTCACCAGCGCGGTGCGCCTCCCCATGCGGGCAGAGGCCAATGCGGCCTCCACTCCCGCGTGGCCCCCACCGGCCACGACAACCTCGTACCGAAGTCCCTCTTTAGGCGTTTTGTTCATCACCCCGCTATTCTGCCAGAAACAGAGACGCCTCGAGTGGCGCAGGAGCGCGGAAAGGTCTTCCCCGCAAGGCATTTGCTGCAGCAATACGAGGCCGGGGGGTTGGGCGAACGATCAGCGGCGAAGCAGTTGGCAGTCCAGGTGGTCCGCAGCAGACGGGCAGCGCCCATGCTCCGGAACGTCCTAGGACCGGGGTGGGCGATCGTCCCGCTCCCGAATGGCCCTCTCCACTGCGTCCGCGCAAGCGATCCCCGAGAGCAGGCTTTCCGAGGTGTGCTCGGCTCCGGCCACCCGTCCCGTTGCCCACAGGCC
>Ga0209386_1000065_pt1 | contig 56269 bp, 54 predicted proteins | sample NGEPertwo_FD_184510 | JGI IMG/M metagenome (GOLD analysis project Ga0209386, IMG submission 184510) | Arctic peat soil microbial communities from the Barrow Environmental Observatory site, Barrow, Alaska, USA - NGEE Permafrost154B-two... | ecosystem: Environmental > Terrestrial > Soil > Wetlands...
GGTACCGGTATAATCATCGTTACAAATGAACCAGAGAGAAAAACCATACCTGACTATTCTGCCTTTGTTTATCTTGGAAATATTGATGAAAACAGCAAAGATATTGATGTTTTTCCAAATATTCAGTTTTTTTAAATTAACACTTGTAATAAACTTTTCCTTGCTGTATAATAATGGCAAAATAGAAGGGTGGTGTCTAGATGAATATAACTGATGTAAGAGTTCGAAAAGTCAACGATGATGGTAAAATGAAGGCAGTAGTTTCTGTAACCTTTGACGATGAATTCGTGGTGCATGACATTAAAATTATTGAGGGTCAAAATGGACTTTTCATTGCTATGCCCAGCAGAAAAATGGGCGAAGGCGATTTTAGAGACATAGCACATCCACTTGTTTCGGAGACTCGCAATAAAATCAAAGATGCAATATTTGCAGAATATGAAAAGGTTTTAAACGAGAAGGTTGAGATATCACCTGCGGAAGTTAAGGTATCACCTAAGGAAGTTAAGGTATCACCTAAAGAAGTTGAGGTATCACCTAAAGAAGTTGAGGTATCACCTACGGAAGTTGAGGTATCACCTAAAGAAGTTGAGGTATCACCTAAAGAAGTTGAGGTATCACCTACGGAAGAATAATTGATTTTTATTTATTAAAAAACGCATCAAAATGATGCGTTTTTCTTTTACCCTTTTCCTTTATTTCCCAATTTTTAGTAATAATTGCATTAGCTGCTATATATCCTTTAATCTAGTATTTTGCCGTCTGTCGATATTGTAATTACCTGCCAGGGAATCATTTTCCCGCTGTTTTTCAAAGCCTGAATCGCAGCATTCTCAATGCCGCCGCAGCAAGGCACTTCCATCCTGATTACTTTTACACTTTTAATTTTGTTATTTTTAATAATCGCACTAAGCTTTTCAGAATAATCTCCTTCGTCAAGCTTTGGACATCCGATTAAAACAATATGATTCTTCATGAATTTATTATGAAAATCACCGTAAGAAAATGCGGAGCAGTCTGCCGCAATAAGCAGATTTGCATTTTCGAAATATGGGGCGTTTACCGGGACAAGCTTAATTTGAACCGGCCACTGTCTCAACTGGCTTCCCATCTCAAAAGATGGGCTTATTTCAGCATGAGCATCAGCTTTCCTTTCAAATGACATGGATCTTGATCCTGGGCATCCTGAATATGCTGGTTGAATTTGTTCTGGCTGCGCTTTCATTTGATTTTCCACAACAGCTTCCTTGTCAAATCCCTCTGCTTCTCGTTCTTCAAAAGAGATGGCGCCGGTCGGACATACTGGCAGACAGTTTCCTAACCCGTCGCAATAATCATCTCTGATTAATTTGGCCTTACCCTCAATTACGGCAATGGCTCCTTCATGACATGCCTGCGCACATAAACCACATCCGTTACATTTATCCTCTTCTATTTTTATCATCTGTATGATCATTTTGTTTCCTCCCATGAACCGTGTTGCTGTTTTTATTATGAACAATTATGTTTTTATTTACTTTCTAAGGTTATTATAATATACTAATCAAAATATAACTGTTGCATATGCAACGTTAAGGAGGAGATTTATGATAAATATATTAGCAGGAACCGATTTGTTTCGTGGAATGTCAAATATGGACATATCACATATATTAGGTTGCCTTGGCAGCAGAAAACATTTGTATCAAAAGAGCCAGTATGTTTTTATGGAGGGCGAGGCAAATCCAAAGGTTGGTATTATCCTTTCCGGCAAAGTACAAGCTGTTAAATCAACAAAAAATGGGGATTCAATATTAATCAATCAGCTGAAAACCGGAGACATTTTCGGATTGTCTCACGTTTGTGCTCAGATAAATAAACTACCTGTTTCTATTGTTGCAGTCGAACGTTCTGAAATTCTTTTTATTGAATTAAATCAACTGGTTCAAACCTGTCATAAGGCCTGCCAGTTTCATGTGGAGATGATTAAAAACGCCTTATGGATTTTAGCTCAAAAAAATCTGTTTCTGGATACTAAAATGTATTATATCTCACATAAGACAATAAAAGAGCGACTGACAACTTACTTAGAAGATCAGGAGATTTCATTGAATTCATCAGAATTCGAAATACCTTTTAACAGAGAACAGCTGGCGGAATTTCTTTGTGTGGACAGAAGTGCTCTCAGCAGAGAACTTGGAAACATGAAGGATGAAGGACTGATAGACTATAAGAAAAACTGGTTCAAACTCCTGTAAAGCAGCAATCGCCTGACAGCTTGCCAAATAATCTTGATTACCGCTTATAAATCTTTTTGAATGTCGTTGAAGCCTTCGCCCCTGCCCCAGACTGTGTCAACATGAACAACTGTAACAAAAGCCATTTCATCAGTTTGAGAAACAAATTTCTTTATCAGCATGCTTTCTCTTGGAGAGCAAAGCGTAATCAGCTTGTTTCTCTTCTCCTTCGTATATTCACCTGTCACTTCCATACTGGTTACACCCCTTGAAATGTCACCCATGATATATGATATAACCGCTTCAGGTTTAGCGGTAATTATTTCAAGTTGAACAAATTTAGTTTCAAAACCATAAATAACATAATCAACAGTTTTAACAAATATTATTTGTGTGATTAAAGCATATAAAGCAATGTTTCTGCCAAAAACAAAGGCCGAGGATATTATAATTGCGCCATCCACAAACAAGAGGATTTGACTCAAGCTCATGTGAGGTAAAAATTTCCTTCTTATTATCTTTGCAATTGCATCAGTTCCGGCAAAGGAATAACCTCGATAAAAAAATATCCCCGAGGCAATACCGCTTAGTATTCCACAAAAAATGGCAGCTAATATGATGTCTTTTTCTTGCAGCAGCTTAAAATCAAACTGCTCAAGAATAATTAGAACAGCAGGAAAAAGTATGGATATTAACAATACCTTTCTAACCTCTCTAAATCCCAGGAATATAGCGACAATGCCAATGATAAGCAACGCACCAATATAGTATAAAATCGAAAAATCCACATCTATAAAATTCTGAACAATTCTCACAATGCCCGTTAATCCTCCACTGGAAAGGCCATTTGGTATTAATATCGCTGTAAGAGAAAATCCCCCGATTATACAGCCAATCAGGATATATATCAAATCAGCGGCAAATTTTTTTATTGCCTTTTTATTTATTATAATAATTTCCTTGATCTCCCTGGTTTTTTCTCTAATTTTCATTGTTTACCGCCTCTTTTAAATCAATAACCTTGTGATAACTCGTGCCAAATGAATCTACAAGTCTGATGCTTATTTTTTTTGAAAAACTGATTATAGTTTTATTTTTTCTTGTGATGCCTTTATCGCTCTTTATAAAAACTTCTTTTGGCCTGTGTACGCTACCGTCATAGTGATAATCAACACTCCAATATTCAATGAGTTGGAGTGGGTCTTCCTTTAAAACCATCGCCATTGTATTTTTATCTTTAGAATTCATGTCTTTTGCAAAAATTAATTCCGGTTTAAAGTCCAGCAATTCTAACTGGATTAAATCAGATGTTTCATTAATTTTACTGTTCTTTATATTTATAATGATATTTTTATTTGAATCAGGAATTTCATGCAATTGCTCTTCTTCGTAAAATGAGAATTCAATATGATTACCCGCAAGTCTGCTCAATGAATTTATGATAGCGAGATTCCCAGTATCACAGCAGATCCATTTTCTGTCAAGTTTATTGGACACTGCTGCAAGAGTCCCCGAACCCGAAAAGAAATCAGCACACCAGTCGCCTGGTTTAGTACAGCTTTCAAGGATTCTTTCTATCAATGCTTCCGGCTTTTGCGTCGCATAACCTGTTCTTTCCCCGGCTGTCCTGCCAACCATATCAATCTGCCATACATCCTTCATATTAACAAGCGTATGCCATCCAAATTCATCCTTGTATTCTTTAACACCTTTAAATCTGTATGGCTTTAACCCCCTGTTGTACGACTTTTCCTTTTGTCCGTTAAAATAATAATTTTTATTTTTTGCGTAAAAAAGCAGTGTATCATGCTTTCTGGCAAAATGTCTTTTACTCGTTCCTCCTGATTTATATTGCCATATTACCTCATTAATGAAATTTGCCTCGCCAAATATTTCATCGAGTAAAATTTTTACATAATGAACACTATGCCAATCCAAGTGCACCCACAGGCAACCGTCTTCCGCAAGCAGGTCCTTTATGCCGAATAATCTTGTACACAGCATCTTAAGATAGCCTTCCATGCCGCTTTCCCACGTATCTGTGTATGCATTTTTCTTCACTTTGGTTTTTTCTTCCCCCAATGGAAACTCAATGTTCATACCATAATCTGACTGTGAAAAAAAAGGCGGGTCAATATAAACGAGGTTTAATTTTTCTTTAAGCCCCTTATTCTCCATTAAAAATTTAATGAATGATAAATTATCGCCCTTTGCCATAATATTTAAAACGTCTTCGCTCTTTTCAAAAAAAGCTTCTTTAAGAACAAAGTTTGACGACTTGGCCTGCTCATATTCAATTTTACTTTCTTCCAGAATTTCTGGCAGTGCGCGTAGTAAGCTCATTTATCAAATCTTCTCTCTTTGCAATTTTTAAAGCCTTTAAAACCAGTTCTTTATTTTCCGGCTTATTGAAATGAAGTAAAGCCCTTTGAAGTTTCTTTTCTTCCAGTGTCTTTGCAACATATATTGATTCTTCAGTGAATGGGTCCATTTTCGAATAATACATACAGGTGGAAAGTGTCCCTGGTGTTGGATAAAAATCCTGAACCTGATCTGGCACAAAACCATTTTTCTTTAAGAATAATGCCAATTCTATCGCATCCTTCAAAGTACTTCCTGGGTGAGATGAAATCAGATATGGAATCAAGTACTGTTTTAATCCAAGTTTTTCATTAATCGCTTTGTATTTCTTAGTGAATTCTATAAAAACCTCTTTGCCTGGTTTTTTCATTAATCGTAATACATTACTTGAAATATGTTCAGGGGCTACTTTTAAGATGCCGCTTATATGATATTTACATAATTCATAAAGGAATTCCTCATTTTCATCGGCTAAGACATAATCATACCTTATTCCAGATCTAATAAACACCTTTTTCACGGTATCGATATCCCTTAAAGTTCGAAGTATATCCAGGTATTCAGCGTGGTCAACCTTCATTTGGCTGCAAACGTCGGGATAAAGACAATCCTTCGTTTTACAGACACCGAGTGTCAACTGTTTATCGCATGCTGGATTTCTGAAATTTGCTGTTGGTCCTCCTACATCATGAATATATCCTTTAAAGTCTTTATCTTTAATTAATTCCACCGCTTCTTTTACAATGGAAGTCTTGCTTCTGCTTCTTACTTCTCTTCCCTGGTGATAGGTTAATGCACAAAAACTGCAACCCCCAAAACAACCTCTGCTGCTGACAATACTGAATTTCACTTCTCTTATTGCCGGTATGCCACCATCTTTTTCATAGATTGGATGATAGGTGCCTTCGTAAGGCAACTGGTAGACATCATCCAGTTCCTCTCTTTCCAAAGGTGGCTGAGGAGGATTTTGTACAACAAAAAAATTATTCGGGTATGCTTCAATCAAGCGTTTCCCGTTTATGAAATCATTATTCTGATATTGTATAACAAAGCTTCTGCAATAGCTGGTCTTTCTGACTGGGGTGTTTTCCTCCAGTATTAAACTTTCGTAATCCGGCAAAACTATTGTGTCTTCATCAATATCCGGTTCGTTAGTTTTATAACAGGTTCCTTTAATCCAGCCGATGTCCTTTGCTTCTATTCCAGCATCCAATGCCTCAGCAATTTCGATAACTGTTTTTTCTCCCATTCCGTATACCAGCAAATCAGCTTTAGCATCCAATAATATGGATCTTCTTAACTTATCTTCCCAGTAATCATAGTGTGTCAGTCTTCTCAGACTGGCTTCCAGTCCTCCAAGAATAACGGGCACCTCTTTGTAGGCTTCTCTGGCTCTGTTACTATAGACGATTAAAGCTCTGTCCGGTCTTTTTCCTGCGACCCCACCTGGTGAATACTCGTCCTTCTTCCTTCTATGTTTAAAGACAGAATAGTTGTTTACCATTGAATCCACATTTCCGGAACTGATTAGAAACCCTAACCTTGGTTTTCCGAAACGCTTAAAATCATCTGCTGATTTCCAGTCAGGCTGGGCCAGAACAGCTACTTTATAACCATGGCTTTCAAGAATTTTGCCTATTATAGCTATGCCAAAAGAGGGATGGTCCACATAACCATCCCCGGTAATTAAAACAAAGTCCGGCTGTTCAAAGCCCCTTTCAATACATTCTTGAATGGTGACCGGTAAGAATGGCATTGCTGACTACCTGCTTCCTTTATCATATGGCACTGCGATAGCTCTTGGTGCCTGTGATGACTTCGAACTAAAGGCAAGTACAATTAGCGTGGCGATAAACGGAACCATCTTGTAGAAATCGCTTGGTATACTTGCGGTTGCAAGTATTGGGATAACCGAATATGCTGAAGCAATCGTTTTCATTAATCCAAAGAAAAATGCCGCGAATAATATTCTCAATGGTCTCCATTGGCCAAAAATCATAACTGCTAAAGCAAGGAACCCGTAACCAGATACTGTAGCGTTGAAATTCGTTGAAGTTGGAATAACAAAAATCAAACCTCCAAGACCTGCAAGCCCGCCGGAGATCATAACCCCTGCATATCTCATTCTGTATACGTTGATACCTACCGAATCGGCAGCATGAGGCTGCTCCCCACAGGCTCTCAGTCTTAATCCGAATTTGGTTTTATATAAAACAATGACTGAAACCACTAATATAACCATACCTATATAAGTTGTAATATAGACGTTCTTAAAAAACAGTCCGCCTAGAATCGGAATATCCCCAAGTACCGGTACCGAATGGATACGGAAGGTATTGATAAATGTTATCTGCTGTACACCGTTTTCCTGAAGTGTTCTGGCCACGTAAATTGCGAATGCAGGTGCAAACATATTCAATGCCGTACCGCCAATAATCTGATCCGCTTTCATATTGACTGCGGAATAGGCAAGTAACAACGAAAATGCTGTACCAATAGTAATTGATATTAAAATTGCCAGAATTAGCAGAGACTGTCCACTCATGGAACCCTGCATTTTGCTGATAAATAATATCCCTGAAAATGCACCAATGATCATCACACCGTCAAGGGCAATGTTTGTTACTCCTCCACGTTCAGTAAACATGCCGCCAAGTGCTACCACTAAAAGCGGAATTGAAAAGAACATTGTTTGTTGAACGACCAAATATAAAATATTCATTTATTCTTCACCTCCATTATCGTCTTTTTTGATAGCACTTTCTGAACGATTTTTACTGAATCTGATGATTCTAGGAATAATTGATCTGAAGGCCAATGAAAATGCACTAAAGTAAATAATGCAGGCAATAATTATGTCAATGATTTCCGGAACAAATTCAAGAGTTTGTAAATAGTTTCCACCCTGTGTGATGTATGAAATGAAAATGGCCGAAAAAATAATGCCAATCGGATTTGAAAGGCCCAGCAATGCTACCGGAATTCCATTAAAACCTTCCATTGCCAGTACATCTACAACCCTGATATGTCTACCATTCGCCCCTGACAGGTAAAGAAGTGCTCCGCCCATTCCCGCCAGTGCGCCGGCAATCACCATCGACAGTACAATATTCCTTTTTTCATTAATTCCGGCATACTTGCTGGCATATTTGTTAAATCCACAAGCCTTTAATTCATAACCAAAAGTGGTTTTATTCAGTATGATATACATGACCACAGCAAGAATAACTGCTATCCATATGCCACTGTTTACGGTTGATAAATCCTTACCAATTCCCAAGGGATTGTAAAAGACATAATCAAGTCCACCCTTTGGCAGAACTGCTGATGGCGCAGTGTTCATGGAAAGAGCTTTTTTGGAATCGTAAATTGTTAATTTGATCAAATGGTTTGCAGTATACATTCCGATGTAATTCATCATAATGGTTGAAATAACTTCATGAACATTTAAATAGGCTTTCATTAACCCTGGTATAAGGGCCCAAAGCCCTCCAATTAAAGCAGCTGCCAGTATGGCAGCCATCCAGTGTAATGGGGCCGGCAAAAATGTCCATTTGACGCCAATGTAAACTGCAGCAAATGCTCCCATAATAAACTGTCCCGCTGCACCAATATTAAACAGTCCCGTCTTAAAGGCAAACCCTACGGAAAGTCCGGTTAGAATAAGTGGGGTGGCAAAATATAGTACCTGTCCCATTCCCTTACCGCCAGTGCTAAAGCCACCTTTTAGAATAATAATGAATCCATTGACTGCCTCTCCGGGGTTGGTAATAAGTAAAATTACAAATCCAAAAGCGAGGCCGATTAATACGGCAAATATAGAGGAAATAGCGTTATTTAACCCGTCACCTAAAACCATGTCTTTTGCTTTTTTCATACTGCAACCTCACTTCTCTTTGATCCGGCCATGTATAAGCCAAGCTCCTGTATGGTTACTTCTTCGGGTTTAACGTTCGCTACAATTTCACCTTCATAAATAACCAGAATTCTGTCACTTATATTCATCACCTCATCCAACTCAAGTGAAATCAGTAGAATAGCCTTCCCTTCATCTCTGATGCTGATCAGCTGATTGTGTATATATTCAATTGCTCCCACATCAAGACCTCTCGTGGGTTGGACGGCAATCAGTATCTCCGGGTCAACATCAATTTCTCTCGCGATGATAACCTTTTGCTGATTACCGCCAGACATGCTGCGGATTGAAGTATTAATTCCCTGTCCGCTTCTTATATCAAACTTTTTAACAAGATCTTCCGAAAATTCATTGATTTCATCAAACTTTATAAACCCTCTGTTTTCAAACTGGGGTGTGAAATACTTTTTCAGGATTAAATTCTGACTCATGCTATAATCTAAAATCAAACCATCTTTCTGTCTGTCTTCCGGTATATGGGCTAGTCCGCTGACATTTCTTTGTCGGACATTTAGATTTGTAATATTCTTATCATTGATGGAAATTTTCCCATTGTCAATTCCCACTAAACCGGTCAATGCGTAAACAAGTTCAGATTGCCCATTTCCGTCAATTCCTGCAATGCAGACGATTTCTCCCCTTTTCACATCAAAGGATACATTTTTAACTGCTTTATTGCCATGGCCTTTAGCTGCAACGGTTAAATCTCTTACCTGCAAAACTGTTTCCCCAGGTGTTGCCGGTTTTTTATCTGTTGTGAAATCCACCTTGCGGCCCACCATCATTTCTGACATTTCTTCTTTAGAAGTTGTTTTCACATCGATTGTACCTATATATTTCCCTTTTCGAAGAACTGTACATCGATCTGCCGCTTGTTTTATTTCATTTAATTTGTGTGTTATAAATAATATAGACTTACCTTCTTCAGCCAAGTCTTTCATTATTTTCATTAACTCATCAATTTCCTGCGGCGTCAATACTGCTGTCGGTTCATCAAAAATCAATATTTCATTTTCCCTGTACAGCATTTTCAGTATTTCCACTCTTTGCTGCATTCCTACCGTTATATCTTCAATTAAAGCATCAGGGTTGACCATTAGTCCATACTGCTTTGAGATTGCAACTACCTTTTCCCTTGCATCGTCCATTTTCAGAAAACCATTTTTTGTCGTTTCAACGCCAAGAATTATATTCTGTAAAACAGTAAAATTATGAACCAGCTTAAAGTGCTGATGAACCATTCCAATACCAAGATTATTTGCATCATTTGGATCTTTCAGTTTAACCTCTTTGCCATTTTTTTTAATGATTCCTTTTTCTGGCTGATACATGCCAAACAGAACACTCATCAAAGTTGATTTACCGGCGCCATTTTCTCCTAAAAGTGCATGGATTTCTCCTTTGCGTAACTGTAAAGTAATATCATCATTCGCGATGATGCCAGGAAATTCTTTGGTAATATTAAGCATTTCTATAATGTATTCCATAAACTTAACTCCTTACTTCTTAGATGATATATAACATTTCAATTATAAGTTAAAAACAATAAAAAAGCAAACAGACATGAAGGTCTGTTTGCTTTTATTTTGATAAAGATATATACCTATTTAACTACTGTAACCTTAACAATTGTAGTTCCTAATGCACTGGCATCAGCGACATCTGTATCCTTCTTAAGCTTAACCGAACCGTCTGCTAAAGATGCAAACACTTTGTCATAATCAGCCTGTGTAAATGTAGTGAACTTTGACGTTTCCATTGGAAGCGCAACACCGTCTGACTCAGCACCTAACACAAGAGATTCTCCACCTGGGAATGATCCTGCATAGTAATCAGCCAATGCTTGTTGAACAGCGGCAGCAAGACCCTTCATTGCTGAAGTGATGACTGTAGCATTTTCTCCGCTTTGATCAACGTCAACTCCTATAACCTTGGCTCCTGCTGCTTCTGCAGCTGACATAACCGAGAAACCAACAGCTCCGCCAGCTGCAAATATTACTTCTGTTCCCTCTGCGTACCATGAGGAAGCTAAAGTTTGAACTTCAGGAGTAGCATCGAATCCGCCTGTGTAATGGTATTTAACATCTACGTTTGCAATACCCATCTCTTTAGCGGCAGCTTCTGCACCCTGAACAAATCCATATCCAAATCTGACTACAGCTGGAACTGCCATTCCGCCCATGAATCCAAGCTTCGTCATTCCATCTTTAACAGCAGCAAATCCTGCCAGATATCCTGATTGTTCTTCAGCAAATATGATTCCTACAGCATTTTTGTCTGTTCTATAATCACTATAGTCAGCATTATGTGGGAAACCATCAATTAAGATGAAGTTTACTTCAGGGTATAATTCCTGAGCTAAGTAAATTGGTTCTTCAAACAAGAATCCTGGTGTAACAACAACTTTTGCTCCGCCTTCGACAGCAAGTTGAATGGCTGCAAGGTAAGCATCCGTACTTTGTTCTGTTGGCTTGTAATACTTATGCGTAATGTTATTTTCTTCTGCATAGGCAACAACACCTTCCCAGGTACCTTGGTTAAATGATTTGTCATCAATTGTACCAACGTCTGTAATCATTGCGATTTCGTAAGTTGCGGGTTCTTCAGTTTTCGCCTTACCTCCGCAAGCTGCAAGGCCAAGAACAAGTACTAACACCAAAACGATAGCCACTATTTTTTTCATCATGTTTTTATTCCTCCTATATTGTATACACTAAAATAACTTCAGTTTGATTATAACTCAAAGACTATAACAATAAAAGGCTTTTTAATTATAAAGCGTTAATATACATCAGGTTTTCTTGCTTTTAACAAAGGAAGCTGGTTTCTTATATTAGCAACATACTCAAAATCAATGTCAGCATAGACATTTGATTCATTCGCATCTGTTTTCCCGCATAGCTCTCCCCAAGGATTTGCAACACATGAATTGCCAAAAGCAGTATAAGTTCCATCCATGCTTCTTGCAGGAGAACAGGCTGCAAAATAGACCTGATTATCAAGAGCCCTTGCTCTGATCGTTAATTCCCAGTGAGCTGGGCCAGTCGTCATGTTGAATGCTCCCGGGAGAATAATCAGTTTGGCTCCCTCCAGTGTCATTTTTCTAAAAAGTTCAGGAAAGCGAATATCGAAGCATATCCCAATGCCAATCATGCCAAATTCTGTATTTATAATAGTGGACTGATTACCAGCTGTCAGTGTTTCAGATTCCATAAACCTGATTCCACCTTTAATATCGATATCAAAGAGATGAATTTTGCGATGCTTTCCTATCTGCTTTCCATTTCGATCAAAAGAATAGGAGGTATTATATACTTTACCATTATCAATTTCTGGGATAGACCCCCCTACAATATAAATTTTTAAAGACTTGGCCATTTTTGAAAGGAACTCATATGTAGCTCCCCCTTCAATCTCAGAATACTGCCTGAAAAAATCATTTGAATAAGGGCAATTCCACATTTCCGGCAATACAACTATTTCAGAACCAACCATTGCTGCTTTGTTTATTAAGCTTTCAGCTTTTTTAATATTCGCAGCTTTATCTGCTGTAACATTCATCTGGCACAATGCTATTTTAAAACTCATTTTACACCTCCTTTTTCGCCTTTAATAATCTCAACCATGCTTTTTGTTATTCTGGCAGTTAATCCCCAAATCACCTTATCCTCATAGGAGTAAATGGGTACCTCTCCTCTTCCCCTTCTCCAGTTATATCCTTCTTTAAAATTTACGGTTTCATAAGGGAAATCGCTTTTTATATCTGGGATAACTTCCATCTTATATATATAAGGGGGTTTTTCCATTAAATATTTTAAAGGAACAAGAAAATATTCCTTCACCTCATCATTATTTGGCGTTCCCTTAATAAGTTCTTCATAGGATATTACACCTAAAAAAGAATACATTGTGAAGTTACTGTATGTAAATAACGTGTCCAGCTGTCCCATGATTTTTATCGCCTCAGCATTGATTCCCAGTTCTTCGCATGTTTCCCTTATTGCGCATTCTTCCTCAGTTTCTCCTCCTTCCATTGCTCCACCAGGAAAACAAACCTCTCCCGGCTGATGATAAAGCAGCTCGCTTCGGACCTCATACAATACATGAATTTGCTTATCCTTCTCAACAAGAGGCACTAAAACAGAGTAAAAATTATAATACCCGATTGGAGAAGGGGTTCTCCCTCTAATTATTTTGTCTATTTTATCAATTGTAATTTTGCTCACTGCAATCACCTACACTTTTCTTGATTTGCCACTCATTAAAGTAATAAAAGAGGCTGCTAAAATTAATGCAATCCCCAAATAAGTATTCCAAAGCAATAAATCCTTTAATATCAGTACAGCAAAAATCGGTGCAATTGCCGGTTTGACAAAAAATGCCATTGATGCCGTTGATGCATCGGAATTTTTAATGGCCATGAAATAAAAATAATACCCAAATCCAGTTACAAACACACTGATATACAAAACCATAGGCAGATTATCCAATACCCCCATCAGAATTGGACGCCCCATGAAAATCATTATAACCAATAAAACCAGACTGCCTGCAATAAAGCTTAAACAAGTTTGCGTTATAATCCCTATTTTTTCTATTTTTATCTTTCCAATCACACTGTATAACCCAAAAATTGCAGCGGCAAGTATCATTAATACTGCGCCTGTAATGGTGTTCCCCGCTTGTATATCCCAAGGCCTTATCATAAATACAATTCCAGTCAAACCGGCCAGCAATCCCGCAACTTTTGACTTGCTGAATTTTTCCTTTAATATGATATAGGCGAAAACCGTGGTGAAAAGAGGGTTTACACTCATTAAAACCGCTGCCGTCGAAGCGTTTGATTTCATGATTCCTAACTGGAAAAACAACATGCTTAAAGGAATGCATAATACACCAAGCAGCAAAACCCAAATAAAGTCTTTATAATCTAAACGAATTCTATTTTTTTTGTTTTCTTTTACTGCAAAAGGAATCAGAAAAATTCCTCCAATCATAAATCTTAAAAAAGTCAGCTGAAATGAATCCATCTCGCTTCCTGCTATTTTCAGAGCAACTTCCATTGTCCCAAAAAGAAATGCAGTCAAAAAAATATATATTATTACCTTCTTTTTCATATCTTCCCTTCAAAAAATGGCGGTGATTAATCACCGCCATTTCCACAATTAATTTTTAGTTTAATATCTCAAATCTGCTAAAATCCAGGCTTTTCAGTTCTTCTTTATCAGATGATAAAGATACAATGAATTCCATTTTGTATTTTTCAGAAATAGTTCTTAACCTGTCTAAAAATTCAGGCATGTCATTAAGGTTGACATCAGCCTGTTTCAATATGCTATCTATAAAAATGACTTCAATATCATGGTTTGAACTGATTATTCCATAAATAAAGCCTATATATTCATCACTATTTGTAATATGTTCATAATCATCCATACTTACCACACGAATACTATGTCCCAGATCATACATCAATCTATAATTTTTATTAATAAATACAACGCTTCCATTGCTGCTTTCTTGTCTTTCGTTGGCCATTTCGATCATTTTTTTAGTTTTGCCTGTACCTTTAGTCCCTATTACCAATTTAACCATATTAATCGCCTCCATTAAACAATGTTTAGCATATGCTAAACTAAATAACTGCAATTTTAGTATACACTATCAAACTGTCCTGTTGCAACCAAATATTATATTTATTAAAGCAATCTAAGTTGACCACATGCTGCAGAAATCTCTGTTCCAAGTTCTCTTCTGATGGTAGTCGGGATTCCTCTTTTTTCAAGCTGCTTTTTAAAGCGCTCTGCGCTTTCTCTGTCTGAACCTACAAAACCAGATTCATTCACTTTATTTAATGTAATCAGATTTACATGGCAGAGAGTACCTCTAAGCCGGTCGGAAAGCATATCTGCATTGCTCAAACTATCGTTTATGCCTTTAATGAGTGCATACTCAAATGTAATTCTTCTTCCTGTTTTTTCTACGTGCATTCTACAGGCATTTAACAGAGTATCCATTGGATACGAACTGTTTACAGGCATAATTTTTTTTCTTATTTCATCGTTTGGCGCATGCAGGGAAACAGCCAGATTAACCTGCGGGAAATCTCTGCCAAACTGACCAATCATAGGCACTATGCCGCATGTTGATACAGTGATATTTCTCATGCCGATATTTAATCCATCCTTAGCGTTTATCAGCTCAATAAACTGGGAAAGGTTATGATAATTATCAAAAGGTTCTCCTGTTCCCATAACAACAACATTTGAAATTTTCTCTTCCACATTTTTTTCAACGAGCAATATTTGATCCAGCATTTCCCCACCGGTAAGATTTCTTTTTAATCCGCCTGTTCCGGATGCACAAAAAGCACAGCCCATACGGCATCCTGCCTGTGAAGATACACATATAGAGTTTCCATATTTATACTTCATAAATACTGTTTCTATAGAATTCCCGTCAGCCAATTCAAACAGGAATTTTTTTGTATGGTCAATTTCAGAAGTTTGAATGACTGACATTTTCAAACAGCCCACTTCTGCCACTTCCTCCAGTTTTTCTCTCAACTGTTTTGAAAGATCCGTCATTTCTTCGAATGATCTTACCCCTGCATGAATCCATTTGAAAACCTGCTTTGCTCTAAACTTCTTCTCTCCAATATTCTCAAAAAATATTTCAAGCTCTTTAAGCGTCATATTTGTAAAATTTTTCTTCACGTCTTTACCTCATCTTTATTGTATAAACTTATGATATATATTATACCACATAATATGGTCATTATTCCATTAAATTTCCAAGTAACTTCCAAGGAATACAAAGGATTCCGGACCACTCTCGAGTTGACAAACCACATTCAATATTTCCTCGGAAAGCACTGATGAATCCAAATCAATATGAAACATAAATTCAAAATCCTTACCTGGGATTGGTCTGCTTTCAAGTTTAGTCAGATTAACACCCAGGGCTGCGAATTTAGAAATAATTCTGTAAAGTCCCCCTGGTTTATTTGGCACTGTAAACATTAAACTCGTCTTATTTGCTCCAGGGTAGATTTCCATTTGTTTAGATATACAAATAAATCGGGTGTAATTATTGTCATTATTTTGTATATTATCCGAAAGTATTGATAGTCCGTATAATTCTGCACAATCCCGTGTAGATATAGCTGCCGATATATTGTCCTCTAAATCAGATACATATTTTGCAGCAACAGCAGTATTTTCCGAAGTATTTATTTTTAATTCCTTCATATTCTTTAAATATTCGCTACATTGGCCCAAAGCCTGGCTGTGGGAATATATTTCCTTAATATCACTAAGTTTCGCCCCATATTTAGCAAGCAATGTATGATTTATTTTCATCCTGACACTTTTGACAATATAGAATTTATCCTTTTTCATCAAATCATAAACTTCTGCCACAGAACCATTCAAACTGTTTTCAATGGGAAGCATCCCATATCTGCATAATCCCTTTTCTTATATCATTAGCTTCCTTAGAATTTATATATATTTTTCGATTTTCATATGTCAATTCCCATCATTTCGTTTTTCAGTTGGCTTATTTCAGTTTTCATTTTCTTCCCTCCATATTCTTCGCATTTCATATCTTACTAGTTTTCCAAATATTATTTGCAAAAAATTACCCACATAAATAAACTGGACCTTTAATTATAAAAAAAAAAATCGGCAATTGTTCACTGCAGATTTCAAAAGTTAAAATATACTATTATTTTTTCCCTTAAACCTTATTCAGCAAACTCAAAACATCCTTACCTGTAAAAAAGGTAAAGTTAAAAGTAAAGTTGAAGTTTGCATTTCTGTCTGTAAGATTTCTCATATTATTCCCTCGGTTTTTTCTTCATTAATTGTTTTTTATAGTATGCCATACCGTTTTATCCTTGTCAATATAGTATTAAAAAAATCGTCAGTTGCGAAAAAATCGTCAGTTTTGAAAAATTCGTCTCCAAAACAAACAATCAAACTAATCTTTATAATTTCCAGTAAACCGGCCGAAACAAGTAATTCGGAAATTTCGTATCGTTGTTTCCTCTTGCTGCATTTAACTGAGCTTGAGTCAAAAAAATACTTTTTGAAAGATCTGCACATCTTATATCAGCATCTCTTAAATCAGCGCCTATTAAATCTACTCCCTGTAAACTGCACCCTCTTAAATCTGCAGCAATCAGATAAGATCCCCTGAGACTGGCTCCCCTTAAATCCACTTTCCTCAGGTCAGCACCAATCAAATCTTTACCAGGGCCTATTATCCGCTCCCCAGTCAAATCATTATCAGAACCCATTTTATGGGCACCAGTCAAATCTTTATCAGAACCTGTTATATTATTATTAACTGAATCTTTCATTTGTGCGAAGACTTCTCTCCGAACCAATTCACTGGTTTGTAAGAGCATCAAATTCACCTTCTGCCGCTGTGCTGTAATGTCCAGTTGAATAATTGCTTCTGGCTCACTGTTCGCAATATTTTTTGTCACTTCAAACAGGGATATTAATTTGTCTCTTATTGATGATGCGGCTTTTTGCCCAGCCGCCTGAGCCAAATACCAAAGCAGTTCGTGCAACTGACACATGATTAAATAACAATCGAACATTTTTGCAGAAGATTCTTTGCTTTGCCGCCAACTTATTTTGTTAAATGTATTTTGTGAAACCTTTTGTCCTGCACCAAAACAGTCATAGGCACGACAACCTTTAAGGCCAAGGTCATCAAGGTCTTTATGAACCCTGCAGCGAAAATTCTCCTGAAGGTTCAGGCATGGCTGTCCACCAGCTTTATCTAAGGGAAACCCGTCTGATGCAGAAAAATATAATGCAACGCAACACAATCCAAAACAATTTTCACAATCTGCTTTCAGAGTTTCAGTATTTATTTTAGATGTTGCAAATTCATTTAACTCATTATTTCCCATTTGTTTGTCTCTCCAAAATGCTGCTTTCATAAATATTATTATAATTTAATTTCATAAAAAAATGAGCCTGTTTATTCAAAACAGGTTCCAAATTCTTGTTTCACTATATCACAAACAACCAACGAATAGTTTCTGAAGTGGATTTAATAATGAAAAGATAGTCTAAAACTAAACATTTTGTTTAGTTTTAGACTATCTTTTCAACTATTCGTTTATTTTAAAGTTGCCTTTACTCTTTTATTGTAAAATCATTACATTAATAATATCAGAGGGAAAGAATTGATGGAGATAACATGACAATAGGTGAAAAATTAAGAGAATTACGTTTGAGTAAAAACTTGAAACTGGCGAATCTTGCTAAAGTTATCCATAGAAGCTACCAGGCTTACAGTCAGTATGAATTGGATAAAAGACAACCTAGCATTGATATGATTATTATCATATCGAAATTTTATGGAGTCAGTTCAGATTATTTATTAGGACTTACAGATGATCCAACTCCATATTATCTTGGAAAGCCAAGAAATTTAAAAGAGTTGAATGTAAGCGGAATGGCTAAGGATAAAATCGATCTTTTAGTTGAAATTACAAAGATATTCAAAATGGTATAAACATAAAATATATCACAGTCATCAATTTATTAGATGGCCTGCTTGTTTTTTTTTCTTATAGACGAACCCGCCTCAAAATCACAAATATAAGTGCCTGTGGATAAATGATATTTTTTCCACAGGCACTTATTTAAATATTCTATTGGAATTACAAGGCTTGATCCCGTTTGACCAGGCTTTCCGCCTGCAGCAAGCCCAGTATAAGCATCCGACATTGGGCTTCAAGCCCAATGTCGGATGCTTATACTGGGCTTGGTTTTATATTTTTTCTACTTTGATTCCTGTCTTATGCCCATTCAGGTCAAATTCTTCCAGTTCTTCCCCTGTCTGGTTTAATTCTAATGCAAGGGTTTCTGTCATTACATAATCTCTATGAATCCCTATGGCTGATTCAACCTCTTCATCCGATTGAATGAATATTCTGATATGATCCATCATTTCGAAATCATTTTGTTTTCTCAGTTGCTGCACTTTAGAAATAAGTTCTCTTGCAAGACCCTCTTCAATTAATTCTTTTGTAATGGTAGTATCTAAGATCGCAAAAAGATTATTTTCCATAGCTACAGTGAAACCATCCTTCGCGCTGATTTTAACTTCAACCAGATCTTTACCTATAATAAATTCTTCTCCTCCAACCATCATAGTTGTTTCGCCCTTTTCTTCAAACTCAGTTACAATGACTGCCGCTTTTGATGCTGCCAGCACTTTGGCAAATTCGTTTATTTTCTTTCCAAATATTGGTCCTGCAACTTTAAAATTCGGTTTAAGAGTAAAGTTCATATATTGATCAAGCTGTTTTTCAAAAACCACTTCTTTTACGTTAAGTTCATCCATAATTAGAGGTGTTAAATCATTAATTAATGCTTCATATTTCCCGTCAACAAGAACTTTTGTAAGCGGCTGCCTTACCTTAAGCTTTTCCTTCTCCCTGGTGCCTCTACCAAGAGCGACCAAATCTCTGACGAGATCCATTCTATATTCCACATTTTTATCAATGAGTTCTTCATTTGTTTTAGGATAGAAGGAAATATGAACTGACTCCTCCCCTGTTAGCTTTGTAAATATTTCGTCGGAAATAAATGGGGCAAATGGCGCAGAAAGCTTCGCTATCCCAACAAGCACTTCATAGGTTGTTGCGTATACTGATTTTTTATCTTCCGTTAACTCTTCTCCCCAAAATCTTCTTCTTGCCCTTCTGATATACCAGTTTGACAAATCTTCGGTGACAAATTCCTGAATTTTTCTTACTGATTTCATATGGTCATATTTTCCCATCTCTTCAGTAACGTCTTTAATCAGCTGATTGTATTTTGACAATATCCATCGGTCAAGCTCAGGACGGCTCTTATACTCCACTTGAAGGCTTTTCACATCAAGGTTATCCTGATTTGAATACAATACAAAGAAATTATATACATTTTTAAGCGTTCCAAAAAACTTGCTTACAACTTCAACCAGACCATCCTCATCAAATTTGGTTGGGGACCAGGCGGGAGATACATACAACAGATACCAACGTGTGGCATCAGCCCCATATTTATCAAACAAAGAAAAAGGATCAACTGTGTTCCCCTTTGTCTTGCTCATTTTTTTTCCATCCTTATCTAATATAAGGTCATTTACCAGAACATTTTTATACGGAGATGTTCCCTTGATAAAAGTTGATATGGCAAGAAGTGAATAGAACCAGCCTCGTGTCTGGTCAATACCTTCGCAGATAAAATCCGCAGGAAATAATTCTGTGTCAAAAATTTCCTTGTTTTCAAATGGATAATGATGCTGAGCAAATGGCATGGCACCACTATCAAACCAGCAATCAATTACTTCTAAAATTCTCTCCATCGTTTTTCCGCACTCTGGACATGTCAAATGAATATCATCCACATATGGTCTATGCAAATCAATGGTTTCGTCAATATTCTCCTGTGCTTTTTCTAGCAATTCTTCTCTGCTTCCAATGCACTCAAGATGACCGCATTCACAACGCCATATAGGAATTGGCGTTCCCCAGTATCTTGTTCTGGAGATAGCCCAGTCATTGACATTTTCCAGCCAGTTTCCAAAACGTTTTTCTCCAATAAAATCAGGATACCAGTTTACTGCCTTGTTATTAGCGACTAACTGGTCTTTTAGTTTAGTCATTTCGATATACCAGCTAGGTTTTGCATAATAAATTAAAGGTGTTCCGCATCTCCAGCAATGTGGATAATTATGAACCATCTTTTCTTTAGCAAATATTTTTTGTTCCTGCGCAAGATACTTTATTATATCAACTTCAAGATCTTCCTCCATTACGAATCTGCCCGCCCAAGGGGTTTCCGTATACTTACCCTGTTCATCAACCGGGTTGGGTACTGGAAGATTATATCGTTTCCCTGTCTGGTAGTCATCTTCACCAAATGCTGGCGCTGTATGCACAATACCTGTACCATCTTCAACAGTCACATAATCTGCGCAGGTAACGTAAAACGCCTTTTTATCTACTTGTACAAATGGCATTAACTGTTCATATTCCATATATTCAAGGGCAGTCCCCTTCATTTCTTCCAAAACATCATAATTTTCTATTCCAAGCACCTTATCAGCAAGCACTTTAGCTAAATAGAAAACCTTGCCCGCTTCACCTGCTGTATCACGCATTTTCACTTTTACATAATCTATGTCATACCCTACCGTCAGCGCCACATTTGCAGCCAGCGTCCATGGAGTTGTTGTCCAGGCAAGGAAATATTCGTCCGAATCCTTTCGTTTAAACTTTGCTGTAATTGTATTGACTTTTATTTCTTTGTAACCTTGGGCTACTTCATGAGAAGCCAGACCAGTTCCGCATCGAGGACAATATGGCAGTACTTTGTGTCCTTCATAAATCAATCCGCCTTTAAAGAACTCTTTAATAATCCACCAGCATGATTCAATATAGTTGTTGTCTAAGGTTATATATGGGTGGTCAAGGTCGATGATGAATCCCATTCTCTCGGTCATCTCTCTCCACATGCCTTCGTAGGTGAATACAGACTCTTTACACTTCGCGTTGAACTCTTTTATACCATATTTTTCTATATCCTGTTTCCCGGACATCCCAAGTTGTTTCTCAACCTCAATCTCCACTGGAAGCCCATGGGTATCCCAGCCTGCTTTTCTCTTGACTTCAAAGCCCTGCATCGTCTTGTAACGGCATACTGAATCCTTAAGAGTCCGGGCAATAACATGATGTATTCCCGGTCTGCCGTTTGCCGTTGGCGGGCCTTCATAAAATACAAAGGAAGGCATTCCATATCTGGTTGTAACACATTTAGAAAGAAGATCTTCTTCTTCCCATTTTTTAGCTTGTTCCTTCTGAAATTCTGCTACAGGTTTTTCCGATAAATTTTCAAACATTCTGCTTCTCCTTTAATATAAAATCCCTAATTCGTATTGATATACGAATTAGGGACGATTATCAAACCGCGGTACCACCCTAGTTGCAGTTTCCCGCCACTTTATTTTGTGATTTAAGCTCCAAAGTGATTTTCGATTTACATTGCACCGGCAGCTTCTCAGCTGTTACTGCCTCTCTGTAAGGATATTTAATGAATCTACTGTCTTTTTCAACGCTTTACCTATTAATCTGTTTAAACATATTCAAACATACGTCTTTCTTTATTTTATACATTTGCCGGTCTTATGTCAAGATTTTTCACTTGCACCTTATATAATAAGCTTTTCCCTTCATTTTCATTTCTACTACCGGAATTGCAGCAATAAGACTGGAAAGTTTTGCATATCCATAATTTCTTGTGTCAAAATCCGGCTGTCTCTTAACCAGCATATTCCCAAGCGCAGATAAGTGAACCCATCCAGCTTCGTCTGACATATCAGCTATTAATACCAATATCACATTTGCAATTTCCATTAATTCTTTTGGAACCGTTGCAATGTTTGTTGATGAATTCGGTAAAGTTTCGACCTGAATCAAAGACTCTAGATACTTAAACTGTTCACAGGCTACTATAAATGGGTTTGGTGTTTTTTTCTCGCCCATTCCTACAACATACATGCCGTCTTCTCTTAATCTGACTGCCAATCTGGTAAAATCGCTGTCACTGGAAACAATACAGAACCCATCCACATTTTCCGAATATAAAATATCCATCGCATCAATAATCAATGCTGAATCGGTAGAGTTTTTACCTGTTGTATATCCATACTGCTGTATGGGCGTAATGGAATAATTCAAGAGTACTTCCTTCCATGAATTCTGCCTTGTACTGGTCCAATCCCCATATATTCTTTTATAAGTCAAAATACCATGCTTCGTTAATTCTTCAAAAATAAATTTAATATACTTTTGGGATACATTATCCGCATCAATCAAAACTGCTATTCTTCTTTCCTCTACATTATTAGTGATTCTTCTCATTTTTCTCCTTTACTTGCCCTTAACGACATCTTCCATAAGATATAACCCTGGACCTTTACCGTTTAAATACTCTATAGCCTTGCAGGTTCCATCTGCATAACATTCCCAATTATATGCATGATGTGTAATTTCAAGTCTTTCTCCCATACACCCGAACATGACGGTGTGGCTGCTGGGAATATCTCCAGCTCTTATTGAATTGAAGGAAATCATGTCATTTATCTCTGTGGCCTTTTCAATTATGTTTGCCATTTCCTTGGCTGTGCCACTAGGTGCATCTTTTTTATTTGCACTATGCATATCAATAATTGCAATATCTGCCATGCCTTTTAAATCTTTTGCAGCTTCGCTCAAAAGTTTATTCATTACATTTATAACATATGAAGTGTTTGCTGCCTTCAGTAATGGTATTTTTTTTGCTGCTGCGTCTATTATATCATCTTCTTCCTTGTCAAACCCGGTTGTTCCGCAGATGAATGCCTTATTATGTTTTAGAGCAAGGTCAATTAATTTCATAGAACAGTCAACTGTTGAAAAATCAATAATCATATCATATTCATTTGTTATTTCTTCTAAATCATCATAAACTTTAACGCCCAACGGATTCTGGAGTCCTGCTGCAACCCCTAAATCCAACCCAATATAATCTCTGCCCTTCGGAGCCAGCCCGCCAATTATTTCGATCATTGGATTTTTAGCAGCTGCCCTTACAATAAGTTTACCCATATTCCCTTTTGGTGCAGTAATTATTACCTTAATCATTGTTCCCCCGGCTCCTCTTCATAAGCAATCCCATTACTTTATATACTACGTCTGTGGAATATCCAAGTGTTGAAAGTCTTCGGCCAACCTTGGTAAGCATCTTTTCAGTAATTTCCTGATTACATAAAGCTTTTTCTCCTTGAAATAAAGCTCTTTCTAGCTCGGAAATGCTTAGTATTTCGCCTTCCGCCTCTTCATCAATCATTGCTTCGTCGATTATTTGTTTTTCTACTCCCTTTTGCGCTAATTCCAGTTTTATTCTTTCTTTGCCCTTCCCTTTGCCAGCTGAATATGGCATGTATTTCCTGCAATAATTATAATCATCCAAATACTTTAATTCAAGTAAATCAGAGATAACCTTATCAATTTCAATTTGGTCAAATTCTTTATCTTTCAGATGCTTTGACATTTCATATACAGTATGATCCCGATAAGCCAAATATTTTAATGCCATATCTTTTATATCTTTTGTACTCATAATTTCAAATTTCTCCTTCAATGGTATTTTTTTTTAACCAATATTATGCTGATTCATTTGATTTCCTGTTCATAAAACAAGAATACACAAATAATAGTTGTAATAATTTCTGCCACCAGGAAGGCCCACCACACTCCGCCAATACCCATGAAGTTTGATAGAATCCACATAAACGGCACAAGTAGCACCAGTTGCCTTAACAAATTAATGATTAGGCTGTAAACCACTCTTCCCGTAGCCTGGAAGAACGATGCAAACATAAATCCAAAAGCTGCCAGAATGAAACTGGCACTCATAATACGCAAAGCAGGGATTCCAAATTTCATCATATCATCTGAAGCATTGAATATACGAAGTGCCTGTTCCGGGAAAACCCACAGAATAGTTGTTCCAATGCCCATCATGATGACTGCAAATACTGTTCCTGTTTTAAAGGTTTTCATAAGTCTTGGCCTGTTACCGGAACCGTAATTATAACCCATAATCGGCATACATCCCTGAATAAGGCCATTGACAGTCATCGTTATCAACTGTTGGAGCTTAAAATAAATTCCAAAAAATGCTACTGCTGTCATAGAAAACGCCATTAAAAATATATTTGCAAAAACAACCATGAAAGCTCCTAAAGCATTCATTATAAGGGATGGCAGTCCTACAATTATTATCTCTCCAAACAGTCTCCATTCAATATGAAATCCGATTTTCTTGATTTTTACTTTCTGCTTCGTAAAAATCAGCACATAAAATGCCAAAAGCATAGAAAGCGTATAACCGAGAACGGTTGCAACTGCAGCACCCTTTACACCCATTTCCGGCATTCCAAACAGTCCAAAAATAAGTATTGGATCCAGCACAAAATTCAAAAGAACACCTGCCATTTGAAACAGCATTGGGGCAATCATATTTCCTGTTGCTTGAATCATTTTCTGAATAGCAATATGAACCATATTTCCAAAAGCCATAAAAGCGACAATATAAGTATAGTCAAGACCCAACTGATATATAATCAGATTATCAGTAAATGCTCCGAAAAATGGTTTTATCAGGAGCAGTACAATCATTGTCAATATGCTCCCTATAACCGAGGAAAGAATTAAGCTGTGCGTAACGATGTTATTTGCGCGATCCTGATTTTTTGCGCCGAGATTCCTTGCTATAAGTGCATTAGTACCCACGCCTAGTCCTATTGAAACAGATAGAATCAGTGTGGTTACAGGAAATGCCAGTGAGACTGCGGTCAGTTCTTCCTCACCAACCCAGGAAACAAACATGCAATCAACAAAATTATAAGTATATTGCATAAACATGGATATCATTGGGGGCAATGCCATAGAAATTAAAAGAGGCACAACCTGCTGGGTACCCATCTTGTTTTCTTTTATTCTTTCTTCCTTTACTTCTTTATTATTAATTATCATTCCCGATAAATATCTCCCGATCTATTATATTATACATTATTGTATCATAAATCAGGAGCAAAATGTGCTTCGGATTTCCATGCAGCTGCCAGATAATTAATATAAATTTATTTTATGAACTTTTTCCTTTTTAGCTGAACAAGCATAGCATTCTAAAGTTTCTGTTAAATCAATTTTTTGGAAACGGCATTTTATTGGGTTTTCCATGGCATCTATTAACTCCCCGTCAATTACAACTGAAAATTTATCAAATCCATAAGAAATTCCTTCTCCCGTAAATTTCACAAAAGCTTCTTTCATTGACCAGATTTGAAAAAATGCTGCTGTGCCGTTTACTGATACAAAATCCGATTCTTCCCTTGTAAAAAAACGCTCTGCTATTTCAAGCGTTCTGGCTGTCTTTTCTATTTGAACATCGATTCCTACTCTGCACTGACCTATGGCGCATACCCAGATATTCCCTGAATGGCTGATTGAAAACTCTAAAGGTATCATATTAAATGAAGGTTTCCCCTTTAGCGTTCTGCATATTTTTTCCTTGTCAATTTCCTCTAAAGACAGTCCCAGATCATATTCAATGTTATAAAGTTTCAATGCTTTCTTAACCAGCATTTCACTGAACATCTTGCTGTTTTTTTCCTCCCTGTAAAAATATACGTTCACTGTATCTCCTTTAACTAAAAAGAACGCCAAAAGTATGACGTTCTACAGTTATTATATTTACTTCATCCTTGCTATAATTCTTTGATATCCTTCTGCACCATAAACTAAACATTTGTTTATTCTGCTGATGGTTGCCGTGCTCGCTTTTGTTATTTCTTCGATTTCACTGTATGTTTTTTTCTCTGCAAGCAGCTTAGCTACTTCTAATCTTTGTGCAAACGCATGTATCTCATTTATTGTGCAAAGATCTTCAAAGAACCTGTAACAGTCCTCCTCGTCCTTCAATGATAAAACAGCTCTAAATAACTCATCTATCTCGGGTTTTTTGAATTTAGAATCATAACTCATATTATTTCTCCTTTCAAACACTTTAACACTTTACAGTATTATTATATCACTGTCATTTTCACCAGTCAATATATGAAAGAAGCCTCTATTGTTTTTTTAACAATTCAATTGCTTTTTCAAGCTGATAATCCTTTAAGTCCTTTTCCACTAATTTTACAACGTAGTCTGGTGTTATACCAACCTTGTCAATTCTTTTTCCGTCAGGTGCAAAATATTCCATGATTGTTATTCTCATATAATCATCTTTGCTGACTTCTGCTACGGTTTGAATGATACCTTTTCCATAGGTTTTAGTTCCTATAATGGCACCGGCCTTATGGTATTTTATTCCCGCCACAAGGATTTCTGAAGTGCTTGCAGTCCCTTCATTTACCAATACGACGTACGGTAATTTTGTTTTACCAGATACGGATTTGTAATAAGTTCTGTCTTTTTTATAATCTTCTGTGTAGGCTATGACACCCTCATCCATTAATAGATCCGCTATCTCCACTCCACTTTCAACAATTCCTCCTCCATTGTCACGAAGGTCAATTATTAATGAAGCCACACCTTTCATTTCCAAAGCTCTTAATTCTTTTTCGAAATCTTTTCCGGTATTTACTTCAAAAGATTTTATATCGATATACCCTATGTTCCCTTCAATCACTTTTGACGTAACAGATTCAAGTTCAATATTTGCCCTTATGATTACCACCTCTTTCGTTACGCCATTTCTGGCAAAGGTGACCTTGACCTTTGTACCGACATTTCCCCTAAGTGCGGTTGCGGCCTCCTGGAGCTGGCTTCCATCATATTCAACATCATCCACTTTTAATATGGCATCTCCACTCTTTAACCCCGCCTTATGTGCTGGTGATTCTTTTACAGTGCTTACTATTTCAACCTGATCATCCTTCACTGTAACAGTAACCCCAATACCTTGCAGTTGCCCTGTTGTCATTATCTTCAGAGAATCATAATCTTCTTTGGTTAAATAATTTGTATAAGGATCTCCTACTCCATCGAAAAGCCCTCTTTTCATTCCAAGAATCAAGTCTTCCTCTTTCACATTATAAAGAGACATTTCTTCTATTTTTTGCTTCAGGAGGTCAACATCCTTATATGTTTTTTCCATATCCTTCAAATCAGCCAGTTCTGACTTTGTTATCAGAGACTGCCCTGTTAATTCTTCTCCTGCAAAATATATCAAAGAAGTCCCTGTAATGCTTCCTATAGTGAACACCAGAATAATTAAAAATATTAAATTTCTTTTCTTTATTGCATACATTTATTTTCCTCCGCTAGAATATTTTAACACTTTATCTCACTAACAACAAACTGTATTTTTTCGGTTCCATTCCAACTGTTAATATTTGGATATCCCAAAATGCTGACTTTTTCATTTTTTAATTTATTAAGCGGATATTTTCCCGCATCATTGAATAATACACAGGGCAATTCCGTTCCATCTTTACAGAACGAATTAAAACGCAAATGATTATTATCAGCGCCCATAAATAAAATGTTGTTCATTTTAACATGATTGATCTGAAAAACAGGTTTTTCATTTGAGTTCCCAAAGGGAGCCAGCTTTTCCAGCTCCTTCACAAGAGCAGTATCAATTTCCTTGCCGGTAAATTCAAGATCGATCTCTTTTTCAATTGAAAAAAGCAGACTGTTTTTAGAATATAGTTCATTTACTTCTTTTTCAAGAGAAGATCTCAGTTGAGAAAGATTCTCTCTTTTCATCATGAAACCACAGGCACCTGAATGGCCGCCAAATTTTTCAAACAACTCCGCAACACCTTTTAAAATTTTGTAAATATCAATATTTTTAACACTCCGGCCGGTTCCCTTTAAATAATCACCGCTCTTTGTTACTATTATGGCTGGTCGCTCATATTTATCCTTTATTTTCCCTGCAACAATACCAGTTATACCTTCATGAGCTTCCTCAGCAAAGATTATTTTAAAATTGTCTTCTAAATGGAACTCTTCAATGATTGCAATACATTCTAAAAAAGCTTTTTCCTGGAGTTTTTTTCTTTCCTTATTAGATAATATTAAACTGTTGACAGCTTCTGTCTGCAGGTGTAAATCTTTAGAAATCAGGAGTTCCAATGCTATTTCAGGCTTTGTTATTCTGCCGGCTGAATTTATATGCGGAACTATCACATATGCGATATTTTCCGAATTTACTTCTCCATATTTCAACCCTGTCTCTTTGATCAGCTTGATTAAACCTTGCCTTTTGCTCTTATTGATGGCCTTTATGCCATATTTAACCAATGTCCTGTTTTCATCAACCAGTGGTACTATATCTCCAATAGTTCCGATTCCAACCAAATCAAGCAAATCTGAAAGCGCCACTTTCGGCAACCCGGCTTTTTCCTGTATGGCTTGCGCCAGTTTAAAGGCAACTCCACAACCAGCCAGGTCTTTAAACGGATATTTACAATTTTTTTGTTTAGGGTTGATTAATAAGCAGTCAGGTATTTTCGCTGTCAGATTATGATGATCTGTAATAATGATGTCCAAATCCAATTCCTTTGCAAGTTCAACCTCTTCAAAAGAAACACTGCCGCAATCAACCGTAATAATAAGTTTACTCCCACGATTTTTAATTTTTTTTATTGCTTCCTTATTTAATCCATATCCCTCATCGAATCTGGAAGGAATATAATATTCCAGCCTGTCGGTCAAATTAGATAATATATCCAGCATAACCGCTGCAGAAGTAATGCCATCCGCATCGTAATCACCGTATACACAAATCTTGTCCTTGTTTTTTATTGCAGACAATATTAAATCCACTCCTGCTTCCATATTCAGAAGGAGGAATGGATCATAAGTTTTTTTTGGTTTTTCCGATAAAAATTCAAGTATATCTTTTTCTTCTGATACACCCCTTTTATTTAATAATTCACGTACTATTGAATTTATTTTATTCATCATTTATTATAACCAATTCATCGGATTCTTGTACTGACCGTTCACTCTAACTTCAAAATGTAAATGCGGGCCTGTCGACATTCCTGTTGAACCTACCTTTGAAACTGCCTGACCTTTAGAGACAACATCTCCCACGCTAACAAGCAGACTGCTGTTATGTGCGTATAAGGTTACAATACTGCCACCGTGATCTATCATCAATAAATTTCCGTAACTGTTGTTCCAGCTGGATTTTATAACAGTTCCTTTATTCGCAGCAACTACTGTAGTCCCTGATCTCGCTGCAATGTCAATCCCGGTATGAAGCTCCCTTGTTTTCAAAATAGGATGTGTTCTATAGCCAAAAGGAGATGATATTCTACCTTGTACCGGCCAGCTCATAATGCCGCCAGAATAATTTCCACCACGCTGTAGCGACTGAATTTCTCTTGTCAATCTGTTTGCTTCCGCATAAAGCGCATTTATCTGCTCCTGCAAAGCTTTATTATTTTGAGACACTTCTGATTTTTTGACTGCGACCTGACTTTTATCGGCCTGGAGAGCATTTTGCTTGGTTGCTTCCTCCTGCCTGTCAATTTCCAGCTGTGCCTGCAGGTTAACCAGATATTCTTTCTGTGCTGCAATTATTGCATATTGGGTTTCCATGGCTTTAAGAACCTCTTTGTCACTCTCGTAAATCCTTTGAACCATATCCATATTTGTCATAAAATCGGATATGCTGTCTGAACCCAGAATAACGTCCAGCACACCTACTCCGCCATTTTTGTACATTATTCGCAATCTGCTGCTTAACTGCTGGTTCTGGATTGCCATTTCTGCTTCAACCTGAGCAAGCTGAGCCAGCGCCTCATTTATTTTAGCCTGTGTCGCATCGATATTACCTTTTAAATTATTAATATCATTCTGCGTTTGATTAATCTGGTTTTCAAGGGAACTGATATCCTTATTAAGTTTTATTTCAACTGATTTACCTTCATTAAGCTTTTTCTGTGTATTACTGATTTCATTGTTTACGTTTGAAAGATCTTTCTGACTTGCCTTTGCCGCATAAGAAAACCCAAAATTAAACAAGGACACCATTAAAGCAAATGTTAAGGTAAATACTAAAATTCTTTTCATATAGCCCCCTATTTACGTATCCAGGAACCTGCGCATTGATATAATACTGCCACACGCTCCAATGCTCACCCCTACTGCTAAAAATATAATTACAAGATTCATCGTCATAAAACTCACTGAAACAATAGGCGTGGAAAGTATAATAAAAACATCCTGTCCAATCATTTCAGATATTTTGCTGTAACTGAAGGCTATTATACCGACAGATATCAATGCAGAAATTATTCCTATTAAAATCCCTTCTACCAGAAAAGGACCCCTTATAAACCAGTTGGTTGCACCGACATACTTCATCATGTGTATTTCTCGTGAACGTGCAAGCACAGTCAGTTTAATCGTGTTTGAAACCACCACCACTGATACAATTATAAGAAACGCCATAATAATTAAAGCTGATATCTGGATAAAATTCGTTATTTTAAGGAGTTTTTCAACTGTGTCCTTATAATATTTGATGTCTTCTATTCCATCCATTGTTTTTGCCGTTTTAACAACTTTGTCTGCTGCTTCAAGTTCACTGACAGTCACAAGGATTGAATTTGGTAAAGGATTATTAGAAAGCGAATCAAGTAAATAACCGCTCTCTCCCCATTTGCTCTTCCATTTAGCAAGGGCTGCATCTTTATTTAAATATTCGGTACTCTCCACACCCTCCAACCCGTCAAATTCATCTTTAACAAGCTGGGAATCTTCAAAGGTTGTCTCATCCAATAAATATACTTGAACTGTTTCATAATCTTTTTTTGAAGCTTCAGTCGCCATATTGATATTCACAACTGCTATAAAGAACAGTCCTAAAATCAGCAGCATTGCAGTAATTGAAAATATAGAAGCCAAACTCATTGCTCTGTTTCTGAATACTTGAATGAAGGCCTGTTTTATTGAGTAAATCATACTATTCAACATCTTCGCTAAACACACCTCCTTCAAAAGGAGTAACCAAGCAAGGTTCTTCATACAATTCCGGACCGTATGCGCCCACATTGTCTCTGACGATATGCCCTTTATCTATTACAATTACTCTTTTATTCATTCTATCAACAATATCTTTAGCATGAGTTACCATTACTATGGTAGTGCCTCTAAGATTAATTTGTTCAAGAAGATTCATTATTTCCCATGCAGTATCCGGATCAAGATTCCCTGTAGGTTCATCTGCAATCAGAACAGTTGGATTATTTACTATGGCTCTTGCAATCGCAACTCTCTGTTGCTCACCTGCAGAAAGTTCATCCGGGTATTTGTTTCCTTTAGTTCCAATTCCGACAAGACTTAGTATTTGTGGAACCTGCCTTTTAATGGTTCTTTGACTTTTATGAATTATTTCCATAGCAAATCCAACATTTTCTGCCACTGTTTTCTTTGGCAACAACCTGAAATCCTGAAAAACAATCCCTATGCTTCTTCTTAAAATAGGAATTTTCCTATTTGAGAGAGTTGTTACTTCAGTCTCATTGACCCTGATAGTGCCTGAATCTGCTTCAATTTCCTTTAATATCAGCTTGATAAATGTTGATTTTCCAGCCCCGCTGGGCCCTACCAAAAAGACAAAATCCCCTTTGTCTATTGTTATACTTACATTCTCTAAGCCTACATTCTTTTTGTAATATTTAGTCACCTTATCAAAAATAATCATTAAGGTAAAATCCCCCCCTTTTTTTTGCTAAAATTGTTTTAATGCCACTTCTCATTATAATACATTTTCCGCGCATTGTAAAAGCAATTAGCCAAAAATCGACTTAATAATTTTGTTTAAAGTGTTCTCCAGTTCAATCCTTATTTGCCTGCTGGAAACCGGCAGCAGGCAGTTGTATTCAGCAGAATACAGTTCATCACCTTTTATGAGCGGTATATAGTATAACTCCTTTAATTTTAGGAACTGATGCAGTTCTCTTTTATTTATTCCACCATTATCCTTATTAACAACCCAAAAAATACGACGTCCCTTTTCCTCGAGGCTTTTACAGTATGCGAGCATTTGGAATCCAGCAAGAAGAGATGACGGCATTGGATCAATAACTACTATTAAGACATCCATATCCAATAAAAGTTCCATCATCTGACTATGTATTTCAAAATCACAGATTATGATGTCTCCCGCAGAATTGTTGATGATTCTCAGGTTATCTGAATTTCGTCCTGCATCTAGTTCTTCACTCTTGTTGTTCCAAGACTTTTTAAGTTTTGGTTTATGCAATATCCAATTTATGCCATCATCAATATTGGTTAGGCCTCTTGTTGTTTCACCCATTAAATTCAACTGGAATAGATCATTAAAATTTCTCCCTGCAAATCTTTTATCAATTCCTAAAGAATCATAAGTGTATTTACTGCCAATATCCTTTTCTTTTACTATTTCAACGAAAGAAACTTTTACATCTTTATTTCCGCTTAATAATTTTCCCATTGAAGTAGCTACCAATGTTGCTCCTGCTCCCTGACATAAAGGAACAACGCCAATTTTCATCCGTTCAAAATAATCATCGTCATTGATGAGCTTTTCTCTTAATACAGATCTGTCCAAACTAACACACCTCCTGCTTTTTATTGTAATATTTTACCATTATACCGTAATTATGTAAACGCTGATTTTCACAATTTTTTTTAAGCAACAAAAAAGTACGCCTCTCCTATTAGATTTTCAGCGTACCTTTATTAATGTAATACAAAACTTTTTTAGTAAACAGGTTATTTATTTGTTTAAAAGTCTCCTGCAAGCGGCAGCAACAGCATCTGCATTCATGCCATACTTTGTCTTTAATTCCTCCGGCTTCCCCGATTCACCATACGTGTCCATCTGACCAACCAGTTCCATTTTAACGGGATAGTTCTGTGAAACAACCTCAGCAACAGCCGAACCCAAACCCCCAATGACAGAGTGTTCTTCTGCCGTAACTATGAGTCCTGTTTCTATAGCTGCTTTAATAATAATTTCTTTGTCTAAAGGCTTTATCGTATGAATATCAATGACTCTGACTTCAATTCCTTCTTCCTTCAAACTTTCTGCCGCCAGAAACGCTTCGTTCACCATAATGCCTGTGGCAACAATTGTGATATCTCTTCCCTCTCTGACACAGTTTCCTTTCCCAATTTCAATAATATCATCCTCTTTATAGAAATCAGGAACGGCATATCTTCCAAGTCTTACATAGGCTGGCCCGTTTATTTCCGCCGCCTGTCTTAAAAGTTTCTTGGTAGAAACGCTATCCGAAGGATTGATTACCATCATACCTGGAATGGTTCTCATTAATGCCAGGTCTTCAAATGTCTGGTGGCTCGCTCCGTCTTCTCCTACGGTAATTCCTGCATGTGTCGCACATATTTTAACATTTGCTCTTGCGTATCCTATTGAATTTCTTATAATTTCAAAAGCTCTGCCTGCAGCAAACATGGCAAAGGTGCTGGCAAAAACAACTTTTCCTGAAATTGCAAACCCGGTTGCAGCACCATAAATGTTTTGCTCGGCTATGCCCATATTAATAAATCTGTCAGGATACGCTTTGCCAAATTCTGCCGTCATTGTTGATTTCGAAAGATCTCCATCCAATACGACCATATTCTTGTATTTTTCTCCAAGCTCAATCAGAACTTCTCCATAAGCTAGTCTTGTTGCCATTTTAACGCCCATTACCACGATCCTCCCAATTCTTTAACTGCCACTTTTGCTTCCTCATCATTTGGTGCTTTTCCATGCCAGCCAGCTACATCCTCCATAAAGGAAACTCCCTTGCCTTTGATGGTTTTCGCGATAATTGCCGTCGGTTTGCCTTTAAATTCCCTGGCTTGAGCCAATGCATCGATAATCTGGCCAATATTATGTCCGTCTATGGATATTACATTCCAGCCAAAGCTTACAAACTTCCTGTCAATCGGTTTAACTGTCATTACATCGTCATTTTTTCCGTCAATCTGAAGCCCATTCCAATCGACAATTGCCACCAGATTATCCAGTTTATAATGAGCCGATGACATAGCAGCTTCCCAGACCAGACCTTCCTGTAATTCTCCATCGCCTAATAAAACGTACACTCTGCCGCTTTTACCATCCATTTTATTTGCCATTGCAACTCCCCCGGCGACAGAAAAGCCCTGACCAAGTGAACCTGTTGACATTTCAACTCCGATAACCTTCCGCATATCCGGATGTCCTTGAAAATTTGAGTTTAATTTTCTAAGAGTAAGCAATTCTTCCTTTGGGAAAAATCCTTTTTCTGCCAGTGTTGAATAAAGAACAGGGGCAGCGTGGCCCTTAGAAAGAATAAATTTATCCCTGTCATCCAGATTTGGATTCTTCGGATCTATATTCATCTCATGAAAAAAAAGAGTCGTTAAAATATCTGAAGCCGACAGGGATCCTCCCGGGTGACCCGACCCTGCTGCATGAACCGCTTTAATGATACTGATTCTAATATTGTTTGAAATATCTTCTAATTTTTTGAACGCCATTTTTTCCTCCTAGTTTTTGCCTCTAATAATTACCTTTAAAATAAATAATGGCAGTTGAGCCATTCTTTTATATCTCGTCGGTTCTTTTGTGAATCTGTAAAGCCATTCCAGTCCATGCTTCTGATAAAACTCAGGAGCCCTTTTCGCAGTCCCTGCCCATACATCCAGGCTTCCTCCTACACCCATACCCACTTTAACAGTTGTAAACTCCTCCTTATGCTCAAAAATAAATTTTTCCTGCTTTGGTGAACCCATTGCAACACAAAGAAAATCTGCTCCAGCCGCATTGATCTCTCTTACTATTTCTTCTTCATCTTCCTTTTGAAAATAGCCATCTCTCGTTCCGGCTATTATTAAGTCAGGATGTTTCCTTTTCATTGCCATTCCGGCAAGTTCAGCTACTGATGCCCGTTCTGTGTTTGCCGGTTTACTCCCAAATAAATAAATCGATTTGCCCGTTTTTTCCAGATATTCCAGTATCAGACTTAAGAAATCTACGCCGGTTACCCTTTCTAAAAGAGGTTCTCCTAATATTTTTGACGCATATACCAGCCCTATCCCATCTGGAATAACCAGACCCGCCTGTTCGATCAATCGTTTTAATTCCAAATCCTTTGTTGCATTCAACACAATCTCTGAATTAGGGGTAACAATTAATTTGCAGCCATCCGTTTCCATCATTTCTCTGAAAACTTCCATTGCCTGCTGATTATTAACCATATCCACAGGAACATCCAGTATTTTAATTGTTTTATAGCTGTTCATATTATTTCTCCATCAGTTCCTTTATTATTTCTTCATTCATATCAAGCCTTTTAATGAGCACTTGTATTTTTTCTCTGACTTTATTTTTAACATTCACCCTGTTCCTCCAGGTTTTTTCAAATTCTTCAATAAAATACTCGTTGTCAAAATCATAAATGCTGCACATCGCCCGAAGTCCGATTGAATGCATAAATGAATTAATCTTTGGGTCATAGGATATGGCAATCATTGGGATCTCCATAATCGCTGCATGAATCAAGGCATGAAGTCTTACTCCCACCAAAAAGTCCATATTCCCGATGATACTAAGCATTTCATCGGTCAGATATTTATGCCTGATAACAAAAACTCTGTTTTCAAGTCTTTTTTCAATTTCATTGATTACACCCATATCTTCACTGTAATGAAAAGGTATCAGGACGATTTCCACCTGATATTCTTCAATAAGTCTATTCATGGAAATACAGAGTTGATCAACGAATTTGCTGTCCACCTTTCTTTCTCTTATGGCAAATCCAATTGTAGTCTTCTCTGGATTCTTTATAAATCCTTCTTTTTCAAGTATTTTTCTGCCTGCTTCTAAAGGGACAGGTTTAATTCTAAGAACAGGATCAGCTGTTACTACAATCTTGTCAGCTGGTATGCCAATTTCAACAAGTAATTCTTTTGACGCATCATCTCTGACAACGATTCCGTCTGTTTTATTTAAAGTTCTGTAGGTTATTTTCCGGTTAAACACTGAATTGATCGGTCCTATACCCTGGCTGTAGATCAGTACTTTTTTCCCCAGTATTTTTGCGGCCCACATAATGAACAGATAATAAAAAATACTCCTTTTACTCGTTACATCCTGAAGAAGGCTTCCGCCTCCGCTGATTAAAATATCACATTTGCTGATTGCTTTAATAATATCAATAACCGACTTTCTGTCCACCGCATGAACACCGTATTTTTCGATTGTTGAAACTGGATCCTTAGATAACACGGTTATTTCAATCTGGTCCAGCTTCTCTTTTAAATTATCAACAACTGCCCTCAGAATTGATTCATCTCCGATATTATTAAATCCATAATATCCCGAAATAAGCAATTTATTTATCTTATTACTGCTCAAACTAAACTCCTTTGCTTTCAAGACGGTTTTTGAAATACTTAAAACATCCTTTGTATAATGCTTCAAATATAAGTATCCCAAAGACTCCAACCATTATTCCAAGCATTAATGAATACCCGGTTCTGAAAAATCCCAAATATAAAGGGGTTCTGATGTGCATAAACGTATTAATCACTGATGTTACCCCAAGAACCCCGCCTAATCCAAATATGATCGGCCAAAGTTTGAAACCTCTGATTGAGGTGTAAACCATCAGCATAATTGCTGGAAACGCAAACAAGAATTCTTTTGTTCTTGGTCTTGCAATTAAATAGTCTTCCAGTTTGTTTCTAAAAAGCATTTCAAAACTTGAAACCTGAATGGAAGAATCATGCCCGGTTCTTATTATGTAGTAAGCTCCTACTGCACCTAGCACTGCTGCCAGCAAAACCATCCAGACCTTAACATTTGTATTAATCATATCCTTGATGTCTAAAAATTCCAGTTTCCCTGGTTTTTCCTTCCTGTTTCCAAAGCCGAAGTATGCCAGATAAACAATTGCAAAGTAGGCTATTGGCAGGAGCTGCGCGGCTTTTACACCTCTGAATGTATTAAGCTCCAGCATAAAATTAACCGAAGAAATTGGCGCCGCGGTGAACATTCCTCCGATTAACGCAACTATAACGGAAAGCACCAGTGTCATAACGGCCAGCATTATGATTTTAGTCAGTTTTGCGTCTCTACCCAGGCTGTCAGCAAAATCCTTACTGAGCTTTGTATATAATGTTACTGCGATACAGCCAAAGATGACCGCGGAGGAAAAGCTGGTAATCAACACAATCCAGTTAGGAAGAAACAGGTATGCCCCAATTACTCCTAAAAATCCAACTGCAGCCAAAACCACTTTTGTTTTTCTTTTTATTGGAAGGAAAGCGTCCACCAGCAGAATTCCTGAAAGGATACATCCAAACCCTAAAATTAATTTCAGGATCGGGCTGACTTGCTGATTTGCCATAATTGTTGCATCGCCAAAGGATATATCATGCTTACTCAATCTTGTTTCCAGATTATCAAACATTTTTTCATATACTGTCGGATCTGTTACATAGGTATGAAGGTCTTTATTCTCCATTACAGGTTTAAAGTAAATCACTCTGATGTTTCTTTCTGAAACGGCTCTGAATAAAGTATTTTCAATTTCTTCTGCGCCTGGATAACCGTAATACTGATATCTGTTTTGAATGTAATTCCAAACAGAAAATACTCTTACAGTGTTATAATTATTGTCTTTTGCTATATCTTCTACACCATACTGCATAATATTCTGCAGCTGTGTTGTGTTTTCAATTAATCCAATTACTACATCATTTTTATTGAGATATTCCTCGGCTGTTCCAAGCCCATCGTCGTAACCGATTACTGCCTCTCCGCCCACTATGATATATTTTGGGTTGATTTTATATTTCTCATATTCGGCTATGACTGCCTTTGCATATTTTTTATCATTCCAACCATTATAGCTTAAGGTTCTGGGAACAATCTCCATTCCTGCCGCTTGAATTTTTTCTACTTTTTCCGGCAAAAAGCCCAAACTGATATACATCAGTTTGGAACCTTCGTAATCCACTTTTTCCATAAATCCTGCATTTTTCGAATTCATTTCCTTGTATTTTTCAGTATATAGAGTTACGTCGGATGTGCCGTCCAATACAGCAAAACCTTTTCCCCCACTTTTTACAGTGAAATACATTTCTGGCTGCAGACGCTCTTTTATTGCATTAAAAACAAAATCACTCGTTTCTAAGTTGTCCATTTCAATCAGCACATCATAGGAATCAAAACCGTTTTTTTCAAGTTCTGAAATCAGTTCTGCCGGATATTGCTCTCTCCAGTTTGCCTGTTTAGTGATTTCGCTCATTAAAATGCCACTCACAGGAATTTCAACATCCTCCATAAGCGACATAATATTTTCTTCAGAAAGGCCAACCTTTGTGATGCCCATCTTATCCTTAAATTCTTTTAACCACCAGGAAACATCTTTATCTGATTGTTCCGCCATTGCAACCAGTTCTTTATAGTCTAATACAACATCGTACGATTTGTTATTGCTTTCTATAACACCCCTTCCACCAATAATTGCAATAGCAACAATAAAGGCAGCTATAATTCCTATAAATATATATTTGTTGTTTTTAATGAATGCTTTCATATTCTGCTCGCTCCCTATTGTATCGTATAGTTTCCTCTAATAATAACCCAGGCCTCTGTCGAAACCATAATTCCCCTGCCATCTTTTCTTGGTATCAGCAGCAAATGATTTGCTGCCACTGTATTACCGGTCATTAAATCTTTGCCAGCTGAAACATCCGATACACCATTAGCCCCATTATCTATTGCTGTGGCTTCGCCGCTTCTAAGGATTATTTCAGTGCCCTCGTCACCAATGAGTGTTTGTCCAGCTTCAAGTTTAACTGGCAAATAGGAAACTTTACTGTCGACATAGCTTTTAGTGACAACCGGATCAGTTTCTGATCCAGGAGTATTTACTGCCGCTGAAACGCCTCCGATACCAAGTATTAAAACACCAATTAAAACAATTATTGTGATTTTTTTCATCTGCAACACCTATCCCTTTACCATAATCTGCAATGCTTTCGCAGTGTAATAACAAATATCCCCTGCAATAAGCCCGTGCTCACCTAATTCCTCTTTTGCCAGGTCTCCAGCCAGCCCGTGAACATATACCCCTATTTTTGCTGCCATTTGGGGGTCATATCCCTGTCCGCATAAACTAACGATTACTCCTGTTAAAACATCTCCCGTTCCACCTGTTGACATTCCAGAATTGCCATTTTTATTAATCCAGATTTCTTTTCCATCAAAAACAACTGTGTGATGACCTTTTAAAACAACGACCGCATCTGACAATTTATTAAGTTCCCTTGCGACCTCTTCTCTATTCAGGCCATCAGCCGTTTTTTCTTTATAATGAAGGAGCCGCATTGCTTCTCCCATATGAGGAGTTATTATTATTTTTGATTTGCTCTTTTTTACCAGTTCCAGTCTGTTGTCCTTTGAAAGCATATTCAGTCCATCTGCATCAATTACAATAACCTTGTTATATTTATCAAGAATTTCTTGTAACAGTAAAAAATCTTCCTCGTTATTTCCTAGACCTGGCCCAAAAGCAATGGCATCATACCTTTCAAGCCTGGAGCTAATGTTTTCTTTTGGAATGCAGGTTGCTTCAAGAACTGCTGTTTGAACAACAGATAAAATGTCGAGAGGGACGCTCATCTGTACAAGTCCTGATCCGGATCTCAACGCACCTTTCGCGCAAAGAACCGCAGCACCTGCCATCCCCTTGCTTCCTGCGATGATTAATATTTTTCCATAATTCCCTTTATGGCTGTCGGGATTTCTAGCCATTAATTCAAACATCATCATAACCCAAGAATCAATGAAGCCAGCAAGAAATAAGTGACAACTGAAATCATATCTGTAATGGAAGCGATCATAGGGCTCGCCATTAAAGCAGGGTCAATTCCAACTTTTTTTGCTGCCATTGGAAGCATACTTCCAATACTTTTTGCTGCCATCACGATGATTAACATGGAGGTACAAACCGCAAGCCCAATCCACGGACCCTCTCCATCCAGCCAGCAAATTCTGGCAAAATTAAGCAGGCTTAAAATCACGCCGATAATAAAACTTACTCTTACCTCTTTCCAAAGAACTTTGCCCGCATCTCTCAATTCAACGTCTCCAAGAGCCATACCACGAATCACAAGAGTTGCTGACTGAGATCCGGAGTTTCCTCCAGTGCCCATAAGCATTGGAAGATAGGCAACCAGTGAAATCACCTGAGATAAAACGTTTTCAAAACTCGAAATAATGCCTCCTGTAATCACGTATGAACACATCAGCACAAACAGCCAGGGAAGCCTGTTTTTTACGTGTTTCCATACACTTATATCCAGGTATTCCGCATCACCCGAATCAATAACACCAGCCATTCTCTGAAAGTCCTCTGTTGTTTCTTCTTCGATGACGTCCAAGATATCATCTACTGTAATAATTCCTACCAGTCTGTCTTCATCATCCACTACTGGTATTGCAAGAAAACCATATTTTTTAAATGCTTCCGAGACCACTTCCTGGTCATCATGGACATTTACGCATACAAAATCCTCATGCATCAGATCTTTTATTTTAGCATTGTTTTCAGAAATGACTAAAGTTCTGAGGGATATTATTCCAAGCAGTTTCCTCCCTTGTTCTTTCACATAGCAGGTATAAATGGTTTCGCTGTCCATTCCTTCATTCTTAATATGAGCCAATGCCTGTTCAACAATCATATCCTTGTTTAAACTGATGTAGTATGGGGTCATCAGACTGCCCGCACATGTATCCGGGTAATTCAAGAAGGTGTTGATCAGTTTTCGTTCCTCTTTTGGTGTTTTTTCGAGAATTTTATCAACAAGATTTGCCGGCAATTCCTCAAGTACGTCAATCATATCATCAAAGTCCAGTTCATCAAGAATATACTTGATTTCCTTATCTGTTATAACATTAATAATGGCAACCTGGTCTTCTACAGGTAAATAGGAGAAAACTTCAACAGAAACATCCTTCGGGAGAGTTCTGAAAATAATCACAGTTTTTTCAATTCCAAGCGCTTCCAGAACTTCTTCCAGAATTTCCGCTATATCAACTTCATTATTTCTCAGTAGCACATCTCTTGCCGCTACATATTTTTTATTCTTAAGAAGGAATATTATATTTTCGACGATTTCAATAAAATTTTCCGTGAAATTCTTTTCAAATGTATTTTCATTTTCCATCTTTTCACCCCTTCTTATATTTTAATCATATTTGTAATTATACTCCAAATCAGCTTTATTTTGCAAGTTAAACCTTATCAAAATAAGACACAGGCGACTCTGCGTCACCTGTGTCTTTTGTTTATCACTCTGATATATAATTCTTCCACCTGCCGGCCAAATTCTTCTACTGAAAATTTCTGAGCCTTAATGAGCGCATTTTTTTTAAAAAGAGCTTTTTTAGTTTCATCGTCCAGTAATAATTCAATTTTTTCTATAAATTCCCTTTCCGTTTCAAAAGTGAACCCATTGAATCCATCTTCAACCACATCCAGAAGGCATTCATCTTTTCTGCAAATTAACGGCAAGCCGCTTGCCATTGCCTCAATATAGGTAAGCCCTTGCGTTTCACTGGTTGAAGCACTGATGAAGATATCTCCCAGCTTATAATATTTGTGAACATCCTCCTGAGGAACCATCCCGGTGAATATGACACATTCATCCAATCCAAGCGTCCTCGCATGTTCTTCAAGTTCCTTACGGACCGGGCCATCCCCAACGATAAGCAGTTTTATATCTCTGCCCTCTTTGGAAAGAGGCTCCATTAGATTGATCAGTTCGTTAACGTTTTTTTCTTTTCCAAGTCTTCCAATCGTTACCAGTACACTGTCTTTTTCTGAGATTTTAAGCAATTTCTTCATTTCTGTTTTTTCAATTGGATTAATTTCTTCTTTAAATTTTTCCAAATGAATCCCAGTTGGTATTTCAACGATAGTTCTCTTCACGCCGTAGGATTTCAAAGCTCCCATCACCTTATTTGTTGGAACAATCACTTCATCAGCTTTTCTTAACGCATGCCTGGAAAACAAGGCAACGGCTTTTTTGCCGACTCGCTTGCTCGGAAAAATATAATGGGTGTAATCCTCATACATGGTGTGATAAGTATGTATCATCGGTACATGAAGCTTATACGCGATTTGCAGGGCATACAGACTTGTCGTAAACTCCGTTTGGGTATGAATAATATCAGGTTTCCATTTTATAATTTCTTTGATATAATGATGAAATGGTTTAACAGTCATTCTTGCCTGGGGATAAACTCTTACAGGAAGAGATCCTATATAAAAAACATCACCCGATTTCTTTGAAGCCCTTGTGTTTGATAAGGTTAGGATTTTTACATCATTTCCTCTTTTTTTAAGTTGTTCATAAAGATTAAATGTTGAAATCACAACTCCATTTATAATTGGCTTATATACGTCCGTTGTTATCAATATTTTCATTAAATATTTCCCCCTTGTTTACATGCCGATATTTCATTTTAACACTACTGAAAATATTTATCAATAAATTGTGATAAAGTCACTTACATATTGGGTATAAAAAAGTATATTAATTGTATGGTAATTTAAAAATAAGAAAGGTGTAAGGTACATAACATGGCATTAAAAATAACAAAAGAGAATTTCGAAAGCGAAATAGTCAAGTCCGAACTACCTGTACTGGTGGATTTTTGGGCAGCCTGGTGTGGTCCTTGTAAGACTGTTGGTCCTAAAATAGAAGAACTTTCGGTTGAACTTGAAGGGAAAGCAAAAGTTTGCAAGGTAAATGTTGATGAAGAAATGGCATTGGCTCAACAGTTTAGCGTGATGTCAATCCCTACAATGGTTGTATTTAAAGGCGGCAAAGAAGTGAATAGAGTGGTTGGCGTCAGAGGAAAAGAAGAATTAAAATCATTATTAGGAGTATGAATTTAATATGGAATATTTAATTGTTTTTCTTGAGGGGATAGTAACGTTTATATCCCCTTGTTTACTTCCAATGCTCCCTTTGTATATCTCCTATTTTGCAGGAGGTGAGGTAACTGAAACGGGTCATAAAGTCTTGTATAACGCCTTAGGTTTTGTATTTGGATTTACACTTGTTTTTGTTTCTTTAGGAGCTTTCGCAGGTACGATGGGGCAGTTTATATTTGAGCATGGAACAGTTTTCAACCTTTTTTCGGGGTTAATAATTGTCATCTTTGGTCTCAGTTTTCTTGGTCTTTTTAACTTGCCTTTTATTAGCTTAAATAAGAATCCAGCCGTTCATACAGATGCTTTAACCCCTGCAAAATCAATTTTGTTTGGAATTGTTTTTTCAATAAGCTGGACCCCTTGCGTGAGCGCATTTTTAGGTTCTGCACTGATTCTTGCATCACAGCAGGGCTCTGTTCTTAAAGGAATTATCATGCTGCTGCTATTTTCAGCCGGACTTGCTATACCATTTATAGCCAGTGCTGTTCTAATTGACAGGTTGAAGAGTACTTTTGATTTCCTGAAAAAACACTATAAAATTATAAATTATGTTTCCGGTGTTTTATTAATTCTGTTAGGTATTTTGATGATGGCGGGGAGGCTGCTATGAATAATAAAAATCGCACTGTTTTAGGTGGCATAATGCTGATTGTTTTTTTGCTGGGCGCATATCTAATCTATGGCGTTTTTGGTGGACAGGATGATTTGATTCCGTCAGACAATACCAACTATGAGAAAACCATGTCATTAGAATTTACTGTACAGGACATCGACGGTAATGACGTTAACCTTTCGGACTTTTACGGCAAACCTATCGTTTTGAACTTCTGGGCAAGCTGGTGTCCACCGTGTAAAAGTGAAATGCCTGAGTTCAATCAGGCGTACAATGAACTTAACGGAGATGTTCAGTTTTTGATGATTAATCAGACGGATGGCGATAGAGAAACAATCGAAACAGGCAGTGAATATGTTAAATCTCAGGGATTCACCTTCCCTGTTTACTACGATGCAAAGCTTGAGGCCGCATATACATATAACGTTACTGCAATTCCGACTACCTTTTTTATTGATAAAGAAGGATATGTTATTTCTCAGGTAAAAGGCGCAATGTCAAAAGAAATGCTGTTGAGTAATATAGAAAAAATTAAATAGTTCAAAAGACATAAGGAGCGAAATCAAATTTTCAAAAATTTGATTTCGCTCCTTATGTTATAACAATATGATTTTCATATACCAGTGATTATATCAGCCATTCTCCCAAAAGAGATCCTGCAAGAGCGACTGTTACCTCAGCGGTGGTATTTTGCCTGTCCAGCAAAGGATTGACTTCTACAAATTCCACGCTGACCAATTTATTTGACATAGCTATCATTTCCATAGCATGATGTGTTTCTCTGTAGCCCATACCTCCAGGCACTTTTGTTCCTGTTCCTGGAGCCACCTCAGGATCCACGGCATCAAGATCGAAACTCACATGGATTCCATCAGTACCTTCCCCGGCAATTTTGATTGCTTCTTCCATTACCTTTTTTATCCCCATATCATCGATTTCATACATTGTGAAAACTTTAATCCCCTGCTCTTTCATTGCTTTTCTTTCACCTTCATCTAAATCTCTGGAACCGACATAAACAAAGTTTTCACGTTTCAGAAAAACATTTCCGCCAATAGAAGTCAAATCTTCATGACCCATTCCTGTCAGCACTGCCACAGGCATTCCATGAATATTACCTGATGGCGAAGTTTCAGCAGTATTTATATCTCCATGGGCATCAAACCAAATAACCCCCAGATTTTTTTTATGCTGTAGAACGCCGAAGATTGTCCCAATTGCGATGCTATGATCTCCCCCAAGAACAACAGGAATCATTCCTTCCTCCATAACCATTGAAACTTCTTTACATAAAAGTGAATTGACTTTTACTATCTCATTCAGATTTTTTAAATTTGCTCCTTCGACAATCCTGGCATCTCTCCTGTCTGCAGGTATGTCTCCTCTGTCATCAACGCTATATCCAATGGTTTCCAGCCTTTTTACCATGCCTGCTATTCTAATGGCTTCAGGGCCTAAATTTGTGCCTTGTGTCCCTGCTCCAAGATCAACAGGTACACCTATAAGTGCTATTTTTCTTTTCCCTTCCAATTTCATGATTTTCTCCCTTCATATCACCAGTTTGAACCTTTCTGGTCATTTTTTAATGTAAAAATTTTAATTCGCTTCGAAAGCAAATCAAAGGAAAGGGGGAAATCTTCACCCTTCTCTCCATCTATGTCCGTACCAACTGGATTTGGTGACTCAATATATAATTTATTTGTTTTAAAATATAATATGTTTTTATTCTGCTTATGACTCCCCTGCAAAACATCTATTAAGAGGGGTAAAAAATCAATAATCGGCATTTCCCGAAATAATATCACATCAAAAAGCCCGTCATTTATTTCTGCATTCGGCGTAATTCTCTTAAATCCTCCCGCCGACCGGCCGTTCATTACAAGCATAAAATACATTTTCTCTTCTCCGGAAAATTCATTGCTTACAATTTTTATTGGAATTGGTTTTAAATTTGGTACTTCTGCAATACCTCTGATATAATATGAAATTACTCCTAATGTGTTTTTCATATCCGGATCAGTTTTTTGGCTGACATCCACCAGCATACCCATGGCCGCAACGTTTAAAAAATACTTGCTGTTGACCTTACCGACATCGCTGTAAGTAAAATTGTTGCCTAAGGCAATATCTATCATCTTGTCAATTTCTAAAGGCAAATCCAAACAATAAGCAAAGTCATTTGCTGTTCCCGCAGGAAATATTGCTAGAGGTAGAGTAATATTATTTTTGATCATTGCATTGATGCAAATATTTATTGTGCCATCTCCACCTGCTGCTATAATCTGCCTATACTCCTTTTTATCAATAGTACTGAGTACCGCATCAAGAACATCCGACTTACTGGCTCTGATAGGAATTACCATAAGTTTTTTTGATTGAAATCTTTCAATAATAACATCTAAATTAGTTTTAAAAAGCCCATTTCCAGCATTTGGGTTATAAAACAGCAAGACCTTTTTTCGTTCAGGATTTACACTCATTTTTTATAATCCCCCTTATTCCACCAACTAAATACAATGAACCCGCAAAAACAATAACGTCAAATTCATTTGTTAAGCTTAAAGCATATTTACAAGCATCTTCTGCATTTTTAACGGCTTTACATGAGCCATTATTATTCTTGATTATATCACACAATTTTTCAGCAGTCATTTTTCTGCTGTTACTCGGCTCTGTTGAAATAAACTCATTGGCAACTCTGCAAAATTGAGATATTATGCCATCCGAATCTTTGTCTTCAAGTATTCCTACGACAAAAAGAATTTTTTTTCCGGGGAAATTTTCCTCAATCACATCTGCTAAAGCCTCTGCTCCTGCTTTATTGTGAGCCCCATCAATTATAATCCAGGGGTCAGTGTTCATAATCTCAAACCTGCCAGTCTGCTTGGCATTTTTCATCCCCTCATACAGCTTTGAACGTTCCACATTAATTATCTTCATTTTTCTCAATAATTCCATAGAGATAAGAGCAACCTTGGCATTTTCAATCTGATGCTCTCCAATCATCGTTATTTCTATTTCTGAATAATCAGTACCGTAAACATTCATATCAAAATTTGAGCCGTTTAAATCTTTGTTTTTAATATTTGTTTTTACTTTCGTTGCATCAAATAATACAGCGTTCATTTCGTAAGCTTTCTTGGCAATTACTTTTGCTGCTTCCCGGTCCCGAACATTTATTACTACCGGAACGCCTTTTTTTATGATTCCTGCTTTCTCAAAGGCAATCTCCTCAAGACTGCTTCCAAGCCTGTCCATATGGTCGTGCGAAATTGATGTAATAATTGAAATCAGAGGACTTTCAATTACATTTGTTGAGTCTCCCCGTCCTCCCAGGCCAACCTCTAAAACAACAAAATCTGCCTGTTTTTGCTCGAAATACAAAAAGGCGATGGCTGTGACTACCTCGAATTCAGTAGGAGAATCTAACCCAAGTTCAACCATAACAGAACACTTCTCTAAAACAGTATCTGTTAATTTTTCAAGCTCATTGTCTTTAATATATTCCCCATCGAATTCGATTCTTTCATTAAAAATCTGAAGAAAAGGGGAGGTAAAAAGCCCCATTTTGTATCCGTTCGACCTCAATCCTTCATAAACATATCTGCTGACGGAGCCTTTTCCGTTGGTTCCGGCAATGTGAATCATTTTAAGTTTTTTTTCGGGGTTGCCCAGAAGTTCCATAAGTTTTTGTATTCTTTCAAGACCTAGAACACTTCCAAACTTTTCAAATTTTTCTATTTTTTCTATTGCATTCATTTTTTTATCTTATCCCTTACAGTTTTTTTGAAACCATTTCCAATCTTGAACAAACTTTAACCAGCATGTCCTCGTACCTGAATTGTTTTTCTTTTTCTTCGCTGATTACTTTTTCTGGCGCTTTCGAAACAAATCCTTTATTGTTCAGTTTGCTCTTCACCCTGGATACTTCAACCTCTAATTTATTTTTTTCTTTCGTCAATCTGTCAAATTCAGCCTGATAATCTAAAAGGTCATCCAGCGGCACAAAAACTTCCATCCCGCCAATCAGAGCTGACATGACTTCCTCCGGAACCTGACATTTATCTTTTGTAAACAGAATTTCAGTAATATTGGCAAGGCTCTTGATATATCTTTCACCAGCCTTAATCTCCTCCAGCTCCTCACCCTGCGCAAGAATGACTGCTCTAAGCTTTTTACTCGGTGCTGCATCGACCTCAGCTCTTATGTTTCGAATGCTTTTTATTACTTCCATTGCCAATTCCAATTTTTTCACTTCTTCAGGATACTCCGATTCAGTATGATAAACCGGCCAGTTTTCCTTCATTAAGAACCCGTAAGGATTATCAGAAACCGTTTCTCCCTTTGGCAGATAGCTGAATATTTCCTCTGTGATAAATGGTGTGAATGGATGAAGCATTTTCAGCATATCCTTTAATACGTTGACAAGTACTGCTCTGACTACTACTTTGTCCGCCTCATCGTCACCGTAAAGTCTTCCTTTTACAAGTTCAATATACCAGTCACAATATTCATTCCATATGACCTCATAAATTTTTTGCCCAGCAAGTGAAAGCTCGAATTTGTCCAGATTGTTTGTAACATCCCTGACAGCCTCATTTACCCTTGAAAGCATCCATTTATCTTCATCTCTCAATTTTAGATTTTCTGTGCTGCCTGGCGTTTCTTTAAAATCACCATTTTCCTCCTGAAGATTCATAATTACAAATCTCGAAGCATTCCACAGCTTATTGGCAAAGTTTCGTGAGGCCTCCAGCTTTTCGATTTTAAATCGCATATCATTTCCTGGAGATATTCCTGTCATTAACATAAAACGAAGTGCATCCGCTCCATACTGGTCAATCACTTCAAGCGGATCGATGCCATTCCCCAAAGATTTGCTCATCTTTCGGCCCTCTCCATCTCTAACCAGACCATGTACATACACATGCTTAAATGGTGCTTTTCCGGTCATTTCAATTGCAGAAAAAACCATTCTGACAACCCAGAAAAATATGATGTCATATCCTGTCACCAGAACATCTGTAGGATAAAAATATTTATAGTCCTCAGTCTCTTCCGGCCATCCTAATGTTGAAAACGGCCACAAACCAGACGAAAACCAGGTATCCAGTACATCTTCATCCTGCCTTATTTTTGTGCTGCCACATTTTATGCATATTACCGGTGCTTCTGCCTGCACCATCAATTCACCGCAATCATCACAATAATAGGCTGGTATCCGGTGACCCCACCATAATTGCCTTGAAATACACCAGTCTCTGATGTTTTCCAGCCAATGCAGATATATTTTTTCAAATCTTTCCGGAACATGTTCAACGGTTTTATTTTTCACAGCTTCTATTGCAGGCTTTGCCAGTTCTTCCATAGATACGAACCATTGATCAGAAAGCATGGATTCTATGATTGTATGGCATCTGTAGCATTCCCCTGAAGGTATGACTTTTTCCTCCGTTTTCACCAGATATCCCTCTGCTTCTAAATCTGCAACCCAGGCTTTTCTGCACTCAAATCTGTCCATTCCTTCATATTTTCCAGCGAGGCTGTTCATAGTGGCATCATTATTAATGCAGCATGGTCTTTCCAAATGATGCCTTTCTCCAACTTCAAAGTCATTAGGATCATGTGCAGGAGTAATTTTAACCGCGCCGGTTCCCTTTTCAGGGTCAGGGTATGAATCTGCAATAATGGGGAGTTCGAGTCCGACGATTGGAAGTATGACTTTTTTCCCAATCATATGCTTATACCTTTCATCTTTTGGATTTACAGCTATTGCCACATCCCCAAACATGGTTTCAGGCCTGCTTGTTGCCACAACAATATCTTCTCCTCCATCGACACCAGGGTATCTGAAATACCAGTACAAACCATTTTTATCTTCATGGTCCACCTCAGCATCTGAAATAGATGTTCCACAAACCGGGCACCAGTTTATCAGTCTGTTCCCTCTATAAATCAGTCCCTTATTATATAGCTGAACAAAGGTTTCAATAACAGCCTTGTTGCAGCCTTCATCCATTGTAAAACGTTCCCGGTCCCAGTCACATGAATTGCCAAGTTTTCTTACCTGATCCGTGATCTTGCCGCCATATATTTCCTTCCATTGCCAGGCTCTCTTCAGAAATTCTTCTCTTCCCAAATCTTCTTTTGTAAGACCTTCATCTTCCTTTATCTTATCAACAACCTTCACCTCTGTTGCAATGCTTGCGTGATCACTGCCAGGAAGCCATAAGGCACTGAAGCCCTGCATTCTTTTCCATCTGATGAGAACATCCTGAAGGGTCTGATCAAGGGCGTGTCCCATATGAAGCTGCCCGGTAATGTTTGGTGGCGGCATCATAATTGTAAAGGGTTTTTTATCGGGATCCACTTTTGCCTTAAATGCTCCTTTGCTTTCCCAGTCAGCATAAATTCTATCTTCAAAATCCTTAGGGTTATAAGTCTTTGCTAAGTTTTTTCCCATTGTGTTCTCCTTTGTTCTCATTTTGCATAAAAAAAATCCTCAAAAGCATAAATTGCTTTAAAGGACGAAATATTCCGCGGTACCACCTTTTTTCTACCCTGAAGTAGCTCTCATTTACCAGTAAGCTCAAAAGCAACCTTCGAAAAACGTTTCCCCTTGAAATCTTCCAGCCTATGGATTTCACTCTCTGTTAAGGACTTTCTTTCTACTCCTCTTTGTCATCGCTAAATATTAAATTAATTTTCCACTTTAAATTATTCTATATGATTTCTAGGATTTGTCAAGTAAATATGCAGTTACCACGCTTAGTCTGTTCCTGTCTTTTTTACCAAAGCCAAAACCTGTTTTCAGCGGATTACCTGGAATCTTTTCCATGTAAACAGCACCTAGACCCTTTAATATTCCAAGGCCTGAAGGTGTTACCATTTCTGTGTTTTCTTTTTCCTGAACAAATTTAAAGCAACTGTTTTTCAGTAATTCCTTTACCGCTGGAACTGGAATGGGTATGATTCCATGACTGCATTCAACAAATCCTGTACCGTCATGCAGCTCTGAGCAGTAAATATTTCCAACTCCTAATAATTCCAGACAGATGGCTGCACCAACAATATTCAGTATGGCGGTGTTTCTTCCCACCTCGTGAAAATGAACATTGTCAAGATCAGTTTTGTGAACGTTTGCTTCAGCCCTTGCTATAGTTTCATAGATTGAAATAACTTTTGCCTTGATTCCCTCCGAAAAATTGCTGTGGATAAGTATTTTTTCGATTTCTCTGTAACTTCTACGCATATGTTTTTCTTCGTTATTTTCTTGTTTGAAATAATGGTTTTCATGATTATGCTCATGGGAAGGTTCAAATTCATTCACATATACATTGGTGCCTTTTACTCCATACCTTTCTTCTTCAATTATTTCAATGTCAAAATCTCCAAGATTTAATTTTAAAAGCCCCTTTTTTAATGTTTCAACACTAACGCCCAAATCAAGAAGCGCAGCAAGAATCATATCTCCACTCACCCCCATTTTACAATCAAAATAAATACTGTTTGTTTTCCCCATAATAATTATTCCTTATAATTTGTTTATGTTCGAAGCCAGATAAGCCGCTCCAAAACCATTATCAATATTAACAATCCCCACACCGTTTGCGCAGCTGTTCAGCATGGATAAGAGAGCAGATATCCCTCCAAGATTGGCACCGTACCCGATGCTTGTCGGCACTGCAATCACAGGAGTTTCAACCAATCCTCCGACAACGCTTGCTAAAGCGCCTTCCATACCCGCAATTACGATGACAACATTCGCAGCTCTTATTCTATCCAGCTTTGCAAAAAGTCTATGTATTCCTGCAACGCCAACGTCATATATTCTGTCCACCTGGTTCCCCAGCATGATGGCTGTAACCGCAGCCTCTTCCGCCACTGGGATATCAGCTGTTCCAGCTGTGATGATGGCAATGATTTTTTCACTTTTCGGCTTAGGATTTCTGTTTATAACAATCATTCTTGCCTCTTCATAATAAACAGCATCCTCTACAACTGCATGAACAGCTTCATAATTCTCTTTTGTAGCTCTTGAACCTATGACATTGTCATTTGTTTCAACAAGCTTTTCAATAATGGCGGTAATTTGTTCAGATGTTTTTCCCTGGCAAAATACAGCTTCAGGATAACCTGTTCTAATGGTTCGGTGCTGATCAAGGTTAACAAATCCCAAATCCTCAAAAGGAAGAGTCTTTAACGATTCATATGCTTTATCGGGGGTTAGCTTTCCGCTTGCAACACTTTGTAGCAATTCTTCCAGATGCCTTCTATCCATGATCATTTCACCCTGATTCTATTTAAAACATAATCAAAGGTTTCATCTGCCAGTTTGCAGTACTGTTCAACCATTCCCGCTGTTTCATTGTTGATATTTTCAGCAAAAGCTCTATCCTGCATAGCCTCAGTGTTTATATAGACGTTTAGACTTGCTCCCTGAAGCGCTGCTTTACAAAAGATAACACCAACCCCTGCATCACTCAATGCAATGGCACTGCCCTTTGCGGCGAATTCAGCCTGAATTAATATTGCCTCACAGCATTTTCGCATAATCTCAAGCGGAACAGAGGATGCGTTTTTTAGTGCTTCCTCCATAATGACTGCTTTTGCCTGTTTTTCCTCTTTAGTCTCTTTAGGTAAGCCATAAGCCTTTGAGAGGGGTTCAAAAACAGATGCATCTAATTCAACCAGTTCCAAAAGTTCCTTTTGAAGTCGATTTGATTTTGTCTTCAATGCAACGATTTCTTCTTCAACATCAATATATTTTGTTTTGCCGACGGTAAGCGATCCCACCATATTTCCAAGAGCGGCACCGATGGCTGCAACCAGTGCAGAAGCTCCACCGCCTCCCGGTACAGGGTTTTTACTTGCAAGAATTTCTATGAATTCTCCACATTTTTTTTCAGTAAATTTCATATCTGCCTCCACTCATTCAATTTAGAATAATCCAGAAATTTTCCCCATGCTGTCCACATCTATTTTCTCTGCTGATGGCACCGGCGGTAATCCTGGCATCGTCATTATATCTCCCGTTAGGGCCACTATAAAACCGGCTCCTGCAGAGATTTTCAAACTTTTTACAGTAATGGTAAAGTCACGGGGTGCTCCCAGTACTTTAGGATTATCCGTAAAACTATATTGGGTTTTTGCCATACAAATTGGAATTTTATTAAAACCTAATTTTTTAAATTGTACAATCTGCTTTTTTGCAATGTCTGTAAAAACAATTTCATCAGCTCTGTATATTTTTTTGGCGATGGCTTCGATTTTAGCCTCTATCGGCAAATCCAAAGAGTAGGCAAATTCAAAATCATTATCCTGTTCTGCAAGTCTGACAACTTCTCTTGCCAAAGCTTCTCCACCTGCTCCACCTTTACCGTGCACTTCACTCAAGGCGACATTTACGCCTAATTCCTGGCATTTACTTTCAATTAAATCAAGTTCCGCCTTTGTATCTGTAGGAAATCTGTTTATTGCCACAACAGCTGGTACTTTAAATATTTTTGTTATATTTTCAACATGCTGAAGAAGGTTTGGAAGACCAGCTTCCAGTGCCGCCAGATTTTCCTGACCCAAATCAGCCTTTAAAACGCCTCCGTGGTTCTTTAATGCTCTTACGGTTGCAACAATAACAACAGCAGCGGGCTTAATGTCAGCCATTCTGCACTTTATGTCCATGAATTTTTCAGCACCCAGATCCGCACCGAATCCAGCCTCCGTTACAACGTAATCCGCAAGCGACAATGCCATTCTTGTGGCCATGATGGAGTTACATCCATGGGCAATATTCGCAAAAGGTCCTCCATGAATAAATGCCGGGGTATGCTCAAGAGTTTGAACCAGATTTGGTTTCAACGCTTCTTTCAGAAGAGCTGCAACTGCTCCCTGGGCTTTAATTTGACCAACAGTAACTGGTTTATCATCATAAGTATACGCAATAATAATACTGCTTACTCTTTCTTTAAGGTCATCAATATCTTTCGAAAGGCAAAGAACAGCCATAATTTCACTTGCTACTGTGATATCATATCCGTCTTCTCTTGGTGTGCCGTTAATTTTACCGCCAATTCCATTAACCAAAAACCTGAGTTGTCTGTCATTCATATCTACACAGCGTTTCCATGTTATTTTTCTGGGATCAATGGTAAGGCTGTTCCCCTGGTATATATGGTTATCAAGCATCGCAGCAATTAAATTATTTGCTGCTCCCACTGCATGCATATCTCCGGTAAAATGCAGATTAATATCCTCCATAGGAACTACCTGGGCATATCCACCACCAGCAGCACCCCCTTTTACACCAAAAACCGGTCCAAGAGAAGGCTCTCTTAATGCCAATGCCACATTCTTGCCGATTTTCTTTAAAGCGTCGGAAAGACCGACAGTAGTGGTTGTTTTCCCTTCTCCTGCCGGCGTTGGTGTAATGGCGGTAACGAGAATTAATTTGCCGTTTTCTATTTCATTTCTGTCATTTAACATATTATAGTCAATTTTCGCCTTGTAATTGCCATAAAGCTCCAGGTATTTCTCATCAATACCTGCCTCCATGGCAACCTGACTAATATGGTTCATTTTACCCTCTTGTGCAATTTCTATATCACTTTTAAATCCCATCTTCAATCTCCATTCATTTCGTATTGTGAAACAATGTTTCAAATTATTTCACGTTAATTTTATTGTATTTCCCGATCAAATTCAAGTCAAATATTGTTTAATAAATGTTTTTCTATGAATGTCACAGTACCCTTCCTTCTTTAGCCCTTCATAATGAAGCAGTGTCCCGTATCCCTTATTCCTGTCAAAAGCATAGAATGGATATTCCAGGTGGAAATCCCTCATCATGTTATCTCTAATTACCTTAGCAACGATTGAAGCAGCAGCAATAGATACACTTTTAGTATCACCCTTGATAATACCCGTCTGAGGGATTGCAACATTTTTCAGTGTTAATGCATCAATCAGTATATGCTCAAGTTTACCTTCCAGTTTTCTGTTGACCTCATTTATTGCAATCTTCATGGCTAGTTTTGTCGCTTCTAAAATATTTATCTCGTCTATTATTTTATTATCCACAATACCCACACCAAATGCAAGTGCCTCTTTTATTATTTCTGAATAAAGAGCCTCTCTTTTTTTCTCCGGTACTTTTTTCGAATCATCAATGCCAAGTACGGAAAAATTTTCGGGTAACACTACACAGGCTGCAACAACCGGACCTGCCAGAGGTCCTCTGCCAACCTCATCTACTCCGGCAACAATACAAATACCTTTCTCATAAAGTTCATTTTCATATATTTTCATCTGAATTAATTTTTCTTTCAGATGTTCCTCTTTTTCCTGTATTTTCATTTTATTTACACCTTTTCCAGTGTTATGCGGCCGATTGCTCCTGCTCTGAATTCATCAAGCACAGCTCTGGCCGTTCTTTCATAGTCAATTCTTTTACCAGAAAGAATAAATCCCCTTTTCAGCGCAATTGCTTCCATTGTTTCAAGAGGTGTCTCACCGGTTTCATCTATTTTATATCTTTCAATAAGTAAATCCGCATAATTTGCCTGTAGTACAGTGATTAATTCAAGTGCAAGGTCTCCCATATCCATAATTTCATCCTTTATTGAACCGCAGAAGGCAAGATTTAATCCTACGTTCGGATCTTCAAATTTTGGCCAAAGGATACCTGGTGTATCAAGCAGCTGCATGTCATTTTGTATGGTAAGCCATTGTTTTCCCTTTGTAACGCCAGGCCTGTCGCCTACCTGTGTGCTTTTCTTACCCGTCAGTCTGTTTATTAAAGAGGATTTACCCACGTTGGGGACACCAACAATCATCATTCTTAAAGTTCTTTTCAGTATATGTCCTTCATTTTTAGCCTTTTGAATGGTTGTTAGCAAAGACAGCAGCTGGGTAACACCAGCACCAGACATGCAGTTCATATTCAGTACAATGCTCCCTTTATTTTTAAAATGGTTTGCCCATTTTTCATTTTCTCTTCCGTCTGCCAAATCTGTTTTGTTCAGGATAATAATTCTTTGCTTATTTTTAACAAGCTCATCAATAATGGGGTTACGGCTGGAATTTGGTATTCTCGCGTCTATAACCTCTATAACAACATCTACCAGTTTTAAATTTTCCTGAATAAGCTCTTTTGTTTTTTTCATATGACCTGGATACCAGTTAATATGTTCTATCATTTCTTCTCCCGACTAAAAAAATAAGGGAACCATTGGTTCCCCTTTTTATTATTTAACAATTCTGCTCTTAATTCTAGCCGCCTTACCAGTTCTCTCACGCATGTAGTTAAGCTTAGCTCTTCTTACATCTCCGTGCTTAGTAATTTCTATTTTGTCAATTTTTGGTGAGTGAATAGGGAAAGTCTTCTCTACACCTACTCCTGAAGCTATTCTTCTCACTGTGAAGGTTTCATCAAGTCCACCATTCTGTTTCTTCAACACGAAGCCTTCGAAAATCTGAACTCTTTCTCTTGTTCCTTCTTTGATCTTAATATGAACTTTTACAGTATCACCTACATTAAATTGAGTAATATCTTTTCTTGAATATTCCTCAGTTATTAAATCC